>Ga0304729_1000038_pt1 | contig 89615 bp, 83 predicted proteins | sample C_131016_MF_Meta_FD_190475 | JGI IMG/M metagenome (GOLD analysis project Ga0304729, IMG submission 190475) | Freshwater microbial communities from Lake Croche, Canada to study carbon cycling - C_131016_MF_MetaG (v2) (version 2) | ecosystem: Environmental > Aquatic > Freshwater > Lake | place... | reverse complement strand
TAAGCGCCTCGTTCAAACGGTTGCTTCTGCCTCCCCTGAAATCAGGAATCAAGGCAATTTCAGGCTGGGATACGAATGGGATGAGTCTGCCCTTAATCTAGGGGGGGGTGTGTCGCAGGAGCCTGACTATAACTCCGCCTTTGGAAGCCTGAATGGCCGAATGGATTTTAATCAGAAGCTGACCGCGGTGAACCTCGGTTTGAACTATGCCAATAGTGATATCAACGCCCTGGTTAACCCACTTTATTCCCCCTATGTGGATCAATCCTATTATGCAGCTAAAGGGCAGATTGACACCGTTGAGAATTCTTCTGGGGTTCCTGGCCATTACCTCACTGGAAATCGACAGGACTGGTCCACGCATCTCAGCGTGAATCAGGTGATGAATAAGGATCTTTTGTTGGAATCTGGGGTCGGCTTTATTCGAAGCACGGGATACCTTGGGAATCCTTATAAAGCGGTTGACATGGTCTTTGTCGACACCAAGGGGGCGCCGGTCCCTCCGATTGATAGTTCGAGTACGACCAGTCTTTATGCGCCGGTGGTCCAAGCCGTTGTTGAGCGCCGGCCGGAGGAGAGAAATCAAGGTATGTGGGATTTTCGCTTGGTCCAGTTTGTTGAGGCGACCGATGCCTCAGTCCATGGCGGCTATCGTTTTTTCGTTGATGATTGGGGGATCACCGCCCATACCTTTGATCTCGACTGGGTCCAGCCGGTTGAGGCTTGGACAGTGACGCCACGTTTTCGTTATTACTCACAAAATGGCGCGAGTTTTTATCAGCCTTATTTCCTTTTTCAAGGCAAAGCCCCCGTAGGTCCTTCAGGTCACTTTAATCTCGCCGGGGTTCCCCTCAACGCGTATTCCAGTGACTATCGTCTCTCCGCCTATGGGGCGATTAGCGGCGGTCTCACGGTGGCGCGTCCTTTTGGAAAAGCGATGGCTTTCGAGGCAGGATTTGAATACTACGCCCATGGCGGTGATCTCCGTCTCGGCGGCGCCGGTCAGGGGTCCTGGTCAAATTTTGACTACTACCAGTTTAATGCCGCGGTCAAGGTTGATTTATCGGCGGTGAGTAACGCTAAGCTCTCAGCCGAGCCTGATCATGAGGGGCATGATCATGGCGGCAACCACCGCCAAGACCACCTTGGAATGGATGGGCCTTCCGGCATTCTCTTTAACCACATGCTCGCCCATGCGGGCGACACGATGGTCGGTGTGCGTTACGCCTATGAGTTACAGCAGGGCGGCATGATGCATGGGACCTCGCCGGTGAGTGATCGCCAGATCGTTGCGACGGGATGTGGTCCAACCATTAAGTGCACCTTTACCCCAAAACAAATGGATATGGGGATGGTTATGGTGGATTTGATGTATGCCCCAACCGATTGGTTAACTCTCATGCTGATGCCTCAATTCATGAGTATGGATATGCACCTTCGGCGGCTGGATGGCTCAGCCGACCCGAGTGGCGGCAGTCATGCGGGCCACGGCGCAAATCCCTACCACGCCACGGGTGGGGTCGGCGATATTTTTATGGGCAGCCTCTTCAAGCTGTATGAGGAAGAAGGGCACAAAATTCATTTCACGCTCGGATTTACCGCCCCGACGGGAAGCATCAATCAGCGGATCAATGGTAATTCGGAATTTGAACATTACGGGATGCAATTGGGGACGGGGACCTGGGATATTTGGCCGAGTCTTACCTATAACGGCTACCACGGCGATTTCAATTGGGGAGGCCAATTGAGTGGCAATGTGCCGCTTCAAAGTTACAACGCCTCAGGGTTTGCGGTCGGCAACCTTTTTGAAGCAACGGCCTGGGGCGGTTATCAGATTCAGGATTGGTTGTCAGGATCGCTGCGCGCACTCTATACCCATCAAGATGCCATTTCGGGTCATTACCCAGCCCCCTTTGTTCCAAGTGGTCCGATGGATACCCCCCAAAGCTACGGGGGGCAGTATCTTGATATCGGAATTGGGCTGAATGCCGCTGTTCACTCTGGGGATTTTGAAGGCAATCACTTTGGCCTTGAGTGGCTTCAGCCGGCCTACACCGATTACAACGGCTATCAGCTCGAGCGGACGGGGACGCTCTGGGCGAATTGGTCTCTTGCGTTTTAGGCAGAGGTTTAAGCTGTGGGCGACCTTCGGTGTTATCAACGGCGTTTTAATGCGATGGGATCCCCGTGTGATCTAAAGATCTATGCGGCCTCAAAATCCCGTGGCCAACATATGCTCCAGCGGATGGTGGATGAAATCGAGCGATTGGAGTCCCGCTACTCACGTTATCGGTCGGACAGTCTCCTCTCCAAGATCAATCAGGTGGCTGATCTTGGGGGGGAGATTGAGGTCGATGAGGAAACAGCCGGTCTTTTGACCTATCTCGAGACCTGTTTTAAAGAAAGCCACGGGCTCTTTGATGCCACCTCTGGGATTCTAAGGGAGGCCTGGTCCTTTAAGGATCAAAGTCTCCCCTCCGATCAGGTGATCGCGTCTTTGCTGGATCGGGTGGGTTGGGAGAAGCTGTCTTGGCAGGCGCCGCTGTTGAGGTTTCATAAGCCTCGGATGGCGCTTGATTTGGGGGGGGCGGTTAAAGAGTACGCGGTGGATCGTCTGACTGGACTTTGTTGGCACGCCGAGATTTTCCATGGCCTGATCAATCTCGGGGGGGATATCGGAATCATTGGCCCCCATCCTGATGGAGCGCCTTGGACCATTGGGTTAACCCACCCCAGAAGGCCCGGGGAATTTATTGCGACCTTACGCCTGATGAAAGGAGCTTTGGCGAGCAGCGGCGATTATGAGCGGTGTATCGAAGTCGATGGAATCCGCTATGGACATATTTTGAATCCAAAGACGGGGTGGCCGGTTCGCCATTTGGCGGCGGTAAGCGTTTTAGCCGATCTCTGTGTCGTCGCTGGGAGTGCTTCGACCATCGCCATGTTGAAAGAAGCGGAAGGCCCTGCTTGGCTTCAAAACCTCGGGGTGGCGCACATGTGGGTCGATGTCGATGGCACCTCTGGGGGTTCGTTAGTGCCGGGATGACGTCTTTAGAGCGTCATGAAAAAAAGGGGCGTTTTTAATTCTTCAAGAGGTGTTGCGACCAGCGCGCATCATTTCATTTTTGGTGAGGAGGGGTGCGAAGGATATCTATTCTGTCCGCCCAACCCAATCTTATCGATCGATAAAACATAAAGGAAACATCATGAAACATTCAAAGTCTCTCTCACGTCATCTTCTGGTGCTGCCCTTAACACTTTCTTGGGTGAGTGCTTTTGCTCATACCGAAATCGAGAGTCAGGCCCTTGAAGGGCAATTATCAAGAAATGCGGTGACCATGAGTCATGGCTGCGAGAGCAGTGCTGGGGGGGCGAGCCTTCCCATCATTGCGCAGAGTGTGTTGATCCCCACGGTGAATCCCATCATTACGCGCTCAGATGGAAAAACAACTACCCTCAGCGCCGAAATCACGGCATCCACCCTCGAAAGCTTGATCGAAGTCCCACAGAGCCGCGATATCTTTAATCGACAGACTCTAAAGACCAACCCACTGGGTAACGCTGTCGGCTTTCTTGGAACCCAAGGGCGTCTCCAAACGGAACTCAAAGGGCGGGTTCCGGTAAATTTTGTCCCGATCAGTTTCCAGAAGAATGCTTGTGCAAAAAGCCTCAAGGTTGAGATCGCAATTGCGGATGTCTGTCGGAAGACCTTTCCGCCGCACGGTCAGTCTGCCAATACCTGGATTCCAAGGCTAACGAAAACCTTCACCGATGCCAGTAACGATGGCATGGGTCATCCGGCTGTTTTAGATATTCATCGCGACCTGGCGTCAAATCCGCTCCCACCCAATTGCGGGAGTGGCTACGACGTCACCGTGTCACCCTCCAATGAAGATATCGATGCAGGGCTTATTTTTTTGGGGTGGGGGAAGTAAGCCGCCAAAAGCCATGGCTCCCAAAGGAAAGGGCTTGATCGCGAGGAGTGAAGGGGGCTTCTGATCGATGGAGAGTCTTCGGTCGTTTCTGAGCACACCCCCGCCCCCAGGGCGGGGAGAAAACCTGTGGATAAAGGGTGTAGGTTTTGGGCCCTCAGAACTGAGCGATGACTACTGAAGTCGGTAGATGTCCGTCGTACCGGTATGCTGCTTGGTCGAGCTCCAGCAATGAAAGGTCAAGGAAAAAACGCCTTTTCCGTTCAGGGTTGAATCGGCGGCGTTTGGCTTTTTCTTGGTCTTTTCTATCGTGATGGTGAAGGTCGCCGTTGATACGCTGCCATCGTCGCCCCCATCAGAAACTGTAGCGAGAGGCCCAGAGGCGCGATCCCCGTTGATAGGGTCATTGGTTGTCCCAGAGAAACTGCCTGTTGTGGCGGTTAATTTTAAAAGATATTTTGGCTTTGAAACGCTTTGAAGGCCGACAATCAAGGCAGCCGGTGGGCCGTTGCCATCGTCATAGCAGGTCGTTTGCAAAACGGCCTTGGAGGTCGGTGTGCTTCCGATGAAGGAGCTGTAGGTGTGCGCCATCGTCAAAGGGCTAACGGTCATCATCAAAAGCCCTAAGAGCTGGGTTGGGATCTTAATATTCACAAAGACCTCGGTTAATTAAGTGGTTTTGAGGGGTTCTATTCTAATCGCGCAATCTTTCGATACCTTTGATGAAGACGCCTGTCCCATTCTAGGTGATTTGTTCTGAAGGTTCACAGTTCTGATTGGGTAGGCTTTTTATTCCATGCTCCCTGAAGAGGCGGCAAAGCCCTTCAGGGAACCCTGTCATCGTGTTACTTACCCCAGAACCCAGGGATGGGGAGATCGCGGTCAATCTGAGTATCGGTCGGCGTAACAAAGACATCGAGGCCATTGCCATTACAGGAGGCGGGCAAGGGATTTGATTTTGTATCACGCGTGATGGTGATCGTCGGCCAAAACTTGGCAGCCGTTGGAATGGCCGGTGAGGTTGCATCCGGTTGGGCGAGCGGGGCAATTCCATCGATATTGGCGTGGGTGAATTTTGCTGTCGTATGGTTAATCCAGACATTCGCTTCGCCCTCATGAGCCCCGGGTGGGAAGGCGTTCCGCTTACAAATATCGGCGATAGCGACTCTTATAACGAGCTTTTGAGCGCAGGAGGTGGGTGCGAAGCTGACGCCGCCGAGCGCGACCGGGTGGGCGCCGGTTGAGAAGGGATCCAGTTTGCCGCCATACGCTGCAAAGCCGACAGGGTTACCTAAGGTATCGGTCTTTCTGACCCACTTGGGGAATACAGCCGAGCTGGGCATGGTGGTCAGAAGATTCGAGATACTGGCAAGGGATGCCACCGCGCCAGTGTGATCGGTCCACTTGAAGTGGGCGTCAAGACTGCTCTGAGTGCCCTTGATGTTTTGAGAGCCATCGGTCGCAAGGGGGTTCCCATAACCGCTGGGGGTCTTGGCGCTCGAGGGGAAGGTCTCAACGATCGAATCAGGATCGGTCGGGAATACGACACTGGTCCCAACCACGGGGACCCGATTCAATTTTTGAAAAGAGGAATCCGTAAAGCAGCCGTGGGAAGTCTGCACGAAGTCATAGTCTTTCTTATTTTCATAGACGCCGGTGGGGAATACCGGGGTCTTGGCCGCATCGGTCGCGATGAATGCAGGGCTTGCTGGTTGACGGAAAGTGGTATGGGCTTCTGACAAGGGGGAGCCGATCACCATCACCAAGGCTGCTCCGCTAAGAGAAATATTCTTATCCCGGTTCTTCAAAGTTTTTCTCCATTATTTTTGGTTGAATGATTCGCTGTTCGATTTCTTTAATCGAAGTCGTAGAAGATAGATCAACTTTCATGCCATGAAGCTGAAACAACCGAAGAGATTCTTCATGACATTGATATATATGGGCTTATAAGTTGGCGGCCCTTCTGGTTTGGGTTCTTTAATGGGTTTGATCAAATAAGACGGACAAGGGATAACTGCGGGATATCCCTGATGGGGGTGTGTGATATCCCCCATAAAAGGGGGGCTATAGACCCCTCATGCGGGTCTGGATCCGCATCAGGGGTGGGTGATCGTCTCAGTAATCGGGCGTATGGTTCGAGGATGAAGAGGAGGCATCCTCTCTTTAATGCCGGCCACTTAAAGGGGAGAGGCATCCTTTAAAGCGTCTCAAGAGTAGTTTCACCGACCGCTTAAGTTCGATGAAGCACACTTTTAGCTAATGGCTCAATGTTTGCTAGTAGCTCTATCGAAGATAGGCTGTCGTGTGTCGATGAGGTCGATCAGCGGATGACTCCAAGACCCTCTCTTATCCGGTATGCCTTCATCCGTGCTCCGTGAAGCTTTGCGCTCCTCTTTGTGGGGGGGCGCTTTTTTTTGAGATGTTCTAGCGGATCCAGGTATCCACAGCGATTCCAAGGCCGATCACTAAGCCCACCCACTGATTATTAAGAAAGGCCTTGAAACAGGCTTTTGGGTGACGATTTTTGATTAAGAACTGCTGATAGCCAAAGAGCATACTGGCACCCGTGAGTCCAACGGCATAGCCCATTCCAAGCCCCGCTTCTTTACCCACCAAGGCCAAGATCAAGATCATCGTCGCTTGAAGGAGGCCGATGATCAGACGGTCCTGGCGTCCAAACAGAATGGCGGTTGATTTGACACCGATCTTGAGATCATCTTCTCGATCGACCATGGCGTACATCGTGTCGTAGATCAAAGCCCAAAGGACAGTTGCAAGAAAGAGCATCCAGACGATCAGGGGGAGATGTCCTATTTGGGCGGCAAAGCTCATCGGAACCGCCCAGCCAAAAGCGATACCGAGGTAGGCCTGAGGAAGATGGGTGTAGCGCTTCGTAAAGGGGTAACTTGCGGCAAGAAAGGCGCCGGGGACGGCAAGGGCGATGGTTAAAAGATTGAGTTGACAGACGAGGAGCAGCGCCACAAGGCAGAGGCCGACAAAAAGGATCAAGGCTTCCTTCGGCGTGACTTCGCCCGCAGGGATGGGGCGTTGCCGGGTGCGCTCGACATGAGGATCAAAATCACGATCGGCATAGTCATTGATGACGCAGCCGGCGGCCCGCATCAGGAGGGTCCCTAGGATAATCGCTAAGACAATGAAGGGGTCTGGGTGTCCATGACCCGCGATCAACAGCGCCCAAAGCGAAGGCCAAAGAAGGAGGAGGATGCCGATTGGTTTGTCAAACCGCATCAAGCGCCAATAGGCGTTCAACTTTTTCATCATGAAGATCCGTCTTGATCAAGGAGTGATGGCAGAAAGAATTCAGCCACCAGAAGGGGGTGTCCTGCACCCAGTTGGTAAAGGGAGCGCCGCCCCCAAAGAGGTTCTGGGTGTTGAGGATCCATGCCGGGTTGACGGGCCCGAATGCTCTGAGGCTTAAGACAACACATTTCCAAGCTCTCTCGGGTGAGACGAGGGTCTTTGAAGAGGATATGCCCTAAGGGTTGGTTGCCAAGATGACCTAGGCGCCGATCGGCATCGATGAGGGTCGATTGAGGAATAATGCTCCGCGCCAAGACCAGAGGCTGATCGTTCCCTTGAAGGGCGACCTCCCGAATGATTGCCCGCTGGTGTCGGGCCAATCCTAATGCGCGGCGTTCCTCGGCATAGCCGGACCCTAAGTATTGTTGGAGGACCACCACCCTAAATTCTTGACCCACCCTTTGAATCAGACGCTCTGTCAGCGAGCCTGATTCCTCGATCCAAGAAGCGATGATCTTCTCGCGCTCCGTTCGGGGACGGACCCTAAAAAGGGACCGGCGCCACCTGGGTGAATGATTCAAAAAGCTGCTGGCCGGTGGCACGAATCGTCCTTAAAAATGGATTCATTCTAGCAAATACCTGAAGAGGGCTCTTCCCCTAAGGCGCTTGATGATCAAGGCTGAGATTGCTTCAATGCTAAAATCAAATGCTGAATTTACGAAGGCCTAAGGGAGAGGATTCATGCTATTCAAGAGCGGACGAGAAAGCCAGAACGTTGAAGATCGCAGGAGTCAGGGGGGGCGAGGTGGTTTCCCGGTCGGCGGGCGGAGCCTTGGGGTTGGAACCTTACTAATGATTCTCGCCGGGGCCTATTTTGGAATCGATCCTCGCCTGATTCTGGCTGTTCTTGAACCCGCGGGAGCGCCGACCACTGAGATAAGACGGGAGGCTCCAAGGCCCCCAGCGAACGATCAGGAGGCCCAGTTTGTATCTTTGGTCCTCCAAGATACGGAAGTCACTTTCGGTGATCTCTTTCAGCGTCATGGACTTCGTTACCAGGACCCAAAGCTGGTCCTTTTTAGTGGTGCGACCCCAACGGCTTGCGGTATGGGGCAATCCGCTATGGGCCCTTTTTATTGCCCGCCTGATCAAAAGGTCTATATCGATCTTCGCTTTTATGATGATCTTAAAAAACGATTCGGAGCTCCCGGGGATTTTGCCCAAGCTTACGTAGTCGCCCATGAGGTGGGCCATCATGTCCAAAACCTCCTCGGTATCGCGGATAAGGTCCAAGGGATGAAAGCCCGTATGAGGCCGGTCGAAGCGAATCAACTGTCTGTCAGAATGGAGCTTCAGGCGGATTGCTTTGCAGGCGTTTGGGCCCACAATGCCCAAAAGGCGCGCGAGGTGCTTGAGGCGGGTGATGTGGAAGAGGGACTACGAGCCGCGAGCGCCATCGGTGATGATCGTTTGCAACGCCAATCTCAAGGTGTCGTCGTCCCTGAAAGTTTTACGCATGGAACCTCTGCCCAACGGGTGGCCTGGTTCAAAAACGGTCTCACCCAGGGCACCTTAGAGGCTTGTGACACCTTTGCGGCTGAAAAGCTCTGAGTTGAAGGTTAGGGGGCATTGATCTTCTAATGAGCTAAACCAGACGAAGTGTCGTTGAATCAGAGAGAACCGCATCCGGTTGGTCAATAGATTGCAAGTAAAGTCAACGCTCTCAAAGCGGGAAGCCTTCCGTCAGGAAGGAATCAAAGCGTGGAACGAATATCAGGGGACAGGCCTTCACCTCACGATGGAGGAGGCCGATACCTGGCTCTCTCAGCTTGAATCTGGGATCGACGCGGACCCGCCCGGATGCCACGTTTAATCTGGTCCCTTAGGCGTTGATCGATGTTCAGCGCCGCGACCGATTCCCTGGCTGATCGACTTAAGCGGCTCCGGTGATATTGCGTTGTACCGCTTTGACGGAGAAACGGCAGTAAACTTTGCGGTTCGTCACCAAATCAGAGAGTCATAGAGAAAGGATGTCGAGTACCGGATGCATATCTCGGCCATCAATCGCATGATCGGCACGTTCCCTGACGATGGGCTTTGCATTAAAAGCGATGGATATGCCTGCAACGGCCATCATCTGAAGGTCATTGGCGCCATCGCCGATGGCGACGGTTTGGCTCATGGGCGTGTTCGTTTCTTTAGCCCATGCCATCAAGGTTTGAGCTTTGGCTTCAGCATCCACGATCTCCCCCTGAAGGTGTCCTGTGAGTTCACCCTTGATGATCTCCAGTCGGTTAGCCTTCCAAAAATCAAGCTGAAGGGCTTCTGCAAGGGGATCTAGAATTTCGTGAAAGCCCCCTGAGACGACCCCAATATAGCCCTCTGCCCCCTTAACGCGGGCAATGAGTTCCTGAACGCCGAAGGTCACTGTGATCTCTTTTTGAACCTCTTCAAACACCGACACCTGAAGCCCTTTCAAGGTCAATACGCGCTGACGAAGGCTTTCTGCAAAATCCATCTCCCCCCGCATGGCCCGATCGGTGATGGCGGCGACCTCTAAAAGCGAGCCGGCCTTAGCGGCAAGAAGTTCTATCACCTCATTTTCAATCAAGGTGGAGTCGACATCGAGGACGACCAGATAGGGCTTTCGTTCTAATTCCATGGATTTGGGAGGGAAGGGCGTTCGAGGCGGTCAGATACCCGCCCCGTGGATGAAAAGTTCCTGGCGAACCTGAGCCTGGCTGATGTTGCTATCGGGGGGAACGCTCCTGGTGAGCCAGACGTTGCCGCCTATCGTTGATCCTTTGCCGATGGTGATCCGGCCGAGAATGGTGGCGCCTGCGTAAATGACGACATCATCCTCAACGATCGGATGGCGGGCGTGGCCCTTAATCAACATCCCGTTTTCATCGGTCGGGAAGCGTTTAGCTCCAAGGGTCACCGCTTGGTAAAGGCGGACCCTTTCGCCGATGATGGTGGTTTCCCCAATGACAACCCCAGTGCCATGATCAATGAAAAAGCTCGGGCCAATGTGTGCGCCGGGATGAATGTCGATCCCGGTCTTGGAATGCGCAATTTCGGCGATCATCCGAGCGATCAGTGGGAGCTCCAGGCGATAGAGTTCATGGGCAAGCCGATGATTGATGATCGCAGCGATACCGGGGTAGCAGACCAGCACCTCATCCACACTCCTTGCGGCAGGGTCTCCTTCAAACGCCGCTAGGAGGTCATGATCAAGGACCTTCCTGATCGTTGGTAGGGTTTTTATGAAGGCTTGAACCTTGGTGAGCGAGGCCTCATGAAGTGCGTCCCACGCCGGGGTCATATGGCCTCTTTGCTCTTCGGTAAACCGCAATTCTCGATGAATTTGGCCGACCAAAAGACGTAGCTTGGCATCGAGGGTGTGACCCACGTAATAGTCGATGCCTTCATCGGTTTGCTCCCCGGTTCCAAGGCGGTTCGGAAAAAGGACAGTGGCAAGACCTTCCACAATGTCATTGAGGACAGCCCGTGACGGGAGTTTAGGGGGATGTCTTTCGCGCTGACGATCAGCCAGCGATCGGTCCCGCATGCTGCGGAGCTCGCTTACGATGGGTGCGAGATTCAATGAAGATGGATCAAAGGGCATGGCGCGAAATTTTAGTCAGTCGCTTTAAGAGAATTCCTGGCCTTAAAGGGCCAAGCCTTGTGCATCAAAAAGGCCATCAAAGAGGGCCGTACTGAGATAGCGTTCGCCAGAATCTGGGAGGACGACGACGATGGTCTTGCCTTCATGTTCTGGGCGTTTAGCTAAGCGGAGTGCTGCAGCTGCTGCGGCGCCACAGGAAATACCGCAAAGAATGCCTTCTTCACGCGCCAGGCGGCGAGCAGTCTCAATGGCCTCTTCGTTGCTGACCTGTTCAATGAGATCGACCAGATCAAGATCAAGGTTATCTGGAACAAACCCGGCGCCAATACCCTGAATCTTGTGGGGGGCTGGCCTTAGTTCCTCCCCCGCTCTTTTTTGGGTGAGAATGGGGCTTGCAACAGGTTCTACAGCGACCGAGATAATCGCCTTACCCCGGGTTTTTTTGAGGTAGCGGGTGACCCCTGTGATGGTCCCGCCGGTGCCAACGCCTGCGACAAAAATATCCACAGCACCTTGTGTATCTTCCCAGATTTCAGGGCCGGTGGTGGTTTCGTGGATTTTTGGATTGGCGGGATTTTTGAACTGCTGCAAGAGGACATAGCGATCGGGGTTTGAGGCTGCGATTTCTTCAGCCTTGGCGATCGCTCCCGGCATCCCTTTGGCGCCCTCGGTCAGGATCAGTTTGGCGCCATAGGCGACTAGGAGCTTTCGCCGCTCGATGCTCATGGTTTCAGGCATGGTGAGGGTTAAGGGAATACCACGGGCGGCAGCGACAAAGGCGAGAGCAATCCCGGTATTGCCGCTCGTGGGTTCAACCATTTCCTTCCCTGGCCCTAAAAGACCCCTTTCTTCAGCATCCCAAACCATCGCCGAGCCGATGCGGCACTTGACCGAGTACGCAGGATTTCGGCCTTCAATTTTGGCCAGAACGGTGGCTTTAGCCCCATCGGTAATCCGGTTCAGGCGGACCAGAGGGGTATGGCCGATCGAGCGGGAATTATCTTCATACCAATGTGACATAAGACTCTCCAAGTCAATTAGAGGGTGATTCTGATCCTGAGTGAATCATAATCAAAATAGGACACTTCACGGGGAGGATCACGTTCCCCCCTCAAGGAGGAGCCATCTTAACAGGACCTTGAGGCGCCTTGAAAAATGACCGCTAGAAAATTGAGGGGGTTTAAAGGGATGCGGGTGGCGATGGCGGTGCTTCACTTTCGAGGGCTAAAAGCACGTCATGGCGCGTCACTTCGCCAAGCAATCGCTGATCAGGTCCCGTCACAGGAAGGATCCTAGCCCCCGATTCAACGAAAATGACTAAGGCATCGGCAAGAGAGCCATTGACCCTCAAAAAAGCACGTGAGGGCGCCAAGAGTTCTTCGACGAGGGCGTTTTCAAAGGGCTCATCGGTGGTTGAGTCTGATTGGAGTTGATCGAGGGACAGATGACCCTGATAGCCGCCCTGATCATCAATCACCCAGAGCTGGTCGGCGGTGGTTCTGAGGAAGGCCTGGCCTGCCGCCTCGATGCTGGCTTTGGCGGCTATCACGTGGCTTGGAGCGGCCATGATATCGCCAATATGAAGGAGATGATGCGCACGTCTCCGCTGGTCATGGCGACCCATGGTTTGACTGTAGATCGATTTAGGGTGCAAGGCGCCACTGATGGTTCTGGCGGTCATGGCCACCAAAATCAAAGGGAGCAGCAGGTTGGCATCGAGGGTCATTTCGAAAACCATCAAAATGGCCATGACGGGGGCATGGGTCGTCCCAGCGAGAAAGGCGCCCATGCCTAAGGCGGCGAAAATCACCGGATCGATGGTGATGCTGGGGATGAGGAGATGGGCTGCGACGGCGGAAAGCCAGCCTGTTGCGGCGCCAATGAGGAGGCTCGGGGTGAAAACCCCACCAATGGTGCCGCTCCCCACCGCCAAGGTGGTCGCTAATATCTTGAAGAGGAGGATGCTCGCCACAAACGATAGGGTGAGAGGATCATTCAAGAGGGCTTCAACGACCGCATGACCATTGCCCCAGACTTCAGGGGTACTCATGGAGATCCACCCAACGAAAAGCCCGCCAAGTCCGATACTCAAGGGGGGCGGTAGCCTTAAACGCTGGAATAGTTTTCTCGACCCATCGAGTAGCAGCAAGAAGAGGGGCGCAAGGATCCCTAGAAGGATCCCAAGGCAGATAATCGGAAGCACGTCGATGTCGACCGGAGCCGAAAAATCAGAGGCAGAAAAGATCGGCTTCATCCCAATCCAGTGACGGACGACCAAGGTGGCGGTCACGGCCGAAACGATCAGGGGCCCCAAGGCTTCAATCGCGAGGGTCTGCAGCACAATTTCAGCGATAAAAAGGGCGCCTGCCAATGGGGTGTTGTAAGCCGATGCAAGGCCAGCAGCCCCGCCGCAGGCGACGAGAAGCCGGAGACGAGGGCGCGAGACTTTAGAAAACTGCCCTGCCTCCGAGGCTAACATGGCGGCGAGTTGCACCATGCCCCCCTCCCGGCCGATCGAGGCGCCTGAACTGATCGAGAGTAAGGACGATAAAAGACGCGGCAGGGTGGTTTTAGCAGAAATGACCCCATCACCGAGGGAGATCGACTCTAAATAATCCCTCGGTTTTTGACCTTTAGCGATGCGGTGCCCGAGGCTCAGGGCGATGCCAGCGAGAACACCCCCCAAGGTCGGTATCAGGAGGCGCATCTCAGGGCTTAAGGATTCAGCGATTAAGATCAAATCATTGGTTGATTGGCCAGTCAATAGCTCTTTGAGGCCCATATTCAGCCATCGAAAGCCCGCCGAGGATAAGCCCCCAAGAAGACCAATGAAGAGGGCCCATCCCAGCATGGCATGGGTCGGGTGGAAGGCCCGCCCAAATTGAACGCGCAGCCTTAGGAGCCAATGAGTCACCGAAATACCTTTTAGATCCTGATGAGCGTTGAAACTGTTCAGGAAGATTATCCGGTATTGCGCATTCCTGCGGCAATGGCATTGATGCTCCGAAGCAGTGGCTTCAGCCACGGGCTGGCCGAAGGGTTGTCTGGCGATGATTCACGGGCCTTTTTGATCAGAGCGACTTGGAGATGGTTGAGAGGACCCAAATAGGCATCGCGGCGAGCCAGCGAGGCAAGAAGGGCAGGATTTTCAGCAACCAGCTCTTTGATCTCGGCAATCGACAAAATGGCCTCTTTGCTCCTTTCATGTTCATCCCGAATGATCGACCAGATGGTCTTGCCGGCGATGGGGTCTACACACAGATGGGCGTACTCCGAGGCGATGGTCATATCCGACTTTCTAAGGGCCATCTGGGCATTGCTTAAAAGGTTCCTGAAAAAAGGCCACTCTTGATACATGGTCTGCAGAGTCTGAAGCCGATGGGGTTGGCCATTGGACCAAGTGTTGAGACTTTGTCCGATCCCAAACCATGCGGGGAAGGTTTGACGGGACTGCGCCCAGGCAAAGACCCAGGCGATGGCACGGACCGAATATTTGGAGCGGTCTTGTTTTTTTCGATGTGAAGGACGTGACCCGATATTGAGCTGCCCGATGTCGCCGACAGGGGTTGCTTCGTAGAAATAATCGAGGAAACCTTGAGTCTTTTCCGTGAGCGTTCGATAGTGGGCTTCTCCAAGCCCTGCGAGTTCGTGCATGATCTCAAGGTACTCCGGCTGCGGATGGGTGACCGGGCGAATCAGGCTCAGGCTGGCCTTCATGAGGCCGGTGATGCCCATGGTTAATTCGTAGATGGCGGTTTCCTTATTGTTATAGCGATAGAAAAGGACTTCCCCCTGTTCGGTGAATTTAATTTGGCCGCGGACGGTAGCGGGCGGCTGCGCTAGGATCGCCTCATGGGTCGGGCCGCCGCCACGGCCGACAGTGCCTCCCCGGCCATGGAACAGGCGGCAACGAATGCCGCGTTGCTCGGTGATCGACATCACCCGCTGCTGCGCCTGATAGAGCCCGAAGGCAGAGGCCATGATGCCCCCATCCTTACAGGAATCGGAGTAGCCCAGCATAACTTCCTGCGGCTCACCAGAGGCTTTCAAGAGCTCGAGATAGACCGGTTGGTTAAAGAGATCCACGAGGACCTCTTCGATGCGGTTGAGATCGTCGATGGTCTCAAACAGCGGGCTCACGCCGACGTGGCAGAACCAGCGCCCACCAATGCGGCCGCTGAGACCGCATTGGACGGAAAGGAGCAGGACTTCAAGGATATGGCTGGCGCGATGGGTCATCGAGATGACGTATTTGCCGAAGCAATCCCCCCCGATCTCCCGGCGCATGACCGCCATGGTCTCGAAGATTTCGAGGGTATCGCGGGTTTCAGAAAGGAGTAAAGCGCGGTCGTACATGAGCCCCCCTGGGGCGGCCAACGCTTCTGAGAGGAGGTTCAGCCGCTCGGCTTCAGTGAGGGGTTCATAACCTATGTTAAGGGCCACCCTGAAAATGTCGGCAACGGCTTTTGAGTGATGACTCGATTCTTGGCGGACATCGAGCTGCATGAGATGGAAGCCAAAGGTTTCCGTCAGGCGAATGAGGTCATGGAGTTCCTGTTGGGCGATCGCAGCATCGCCATGGCCTCTTAAGGAGCGGTCGATTAAGCGAAGATCCTGAAGGAACTCAACGCTCGATAGATAGGCTTCGGGGTCTGGTGGTTGAAGATCCCCGGCGCTTCGAAGGGTGACCCCCCGAAGCGTTTTCTCCATTCGAAACCGCATGAGGACGAGTTTGTGGCGGTAGGGTTCCTGCAGAAAGGGCTTCTCAATCTCCGTCACTTGCGCACCGAGATCCTCGCGGTCACCTTTAAGGTTTTCGATGAATTCCTCTGATAATTCACAAAAGCCATAGGAGTGTGAGAGCTGTCCTCGGAGCGCCTCGAGGCGCTGGAGGTATTCCCGGAGGATCGTTTGTGCCTGAAGCCTCAGGGCGAGGGCGGTGGTCTCCGGCGTGACATTGGGGTTCCCATCCCGATCACCGCCGATCCAGGATCCGTAATGAAGAAAACTCGGAATAGTGACTTTGGTTGCGTCTTCACCGTAGACATCATGGAGCGATCGTTCGAAATTTCGATAAACCCTCGTCGTTGCACTAAAGAGGGAGAGGGGAAAATAGAAGAGGCCGGTATCAATCTCGTCAGCGACACCCATGCTGTGGGCCCTGACTTCGTCGGTTTTCCAGAGGAGCTGAACCTGAGCCTCGAGCCTTTCGAGTGCTTCCTTTCTGAAATAACCCTTGAGTTTGCCCAAGGTCAGGCGCTCTTGGGACATGAAGATATTGCGGAGAGCACCCTTGACGGTCCGCCGCTTGGCCTCGGTCGGATGGGCGGTCATCACCGGGATATAGAGCAGTTGATCGAGGAGCGTTTGAAGCTCTTCTGGATCAACACCCTGTGCTTTTAACATCATCAGGGTGTCATGAAAGGATCCATCCCAATAGTGACCACCGGCTTCGGCTTGTTCCCGGCGTTGATGAAGGTAATAAGATTCCTCTGCAATGTTCAATAGGCTGAAGTAGTGGTTGAACACTCGAATCACGTCACTCGCCGTCCCTGGATCGAGTTCTTGAAGAGAATCCTTCAAGGCGGTCGCGGCCTCTTCGGAGTTTTGGCCCGTCATCGAGGCAAAAAGGCGTTCGAGTTGGTGCGCTTTCGTCACCACAGCCGCCTGCCCTTGAGATCTCAGGACACGATTAAGGACGGCACTCAGAAACCGCATGGCGCGGCTTAATTCACGTTCGTCGCGAGTATTTTTCATGGGCCTCAAAACCTATCTTTGAATGGGGGGTCGGTGAACAGGGTGCTGCTTCAAAACCAGTTTAATGAACAAGCAAAAATTACGCCTGATCGATCGAAAGGGGCTCGGGGCACTCTCCTGACCCTCGATCAGCGCTTGATCCTTAAGGGATGAAGGACCATAAGGCCAAACAATTTGGAATAAGCTAATACCCTTAAATTCTTTCTGATTTCAAGGGCTGATTGCTACAGTGACCCATCGTTCATAGCAACAAGACCCTAACCCATTGGCTTATTCATTTTCAACACTCATCCAGAAGCGAGGGGTTCTGCCAGGCTTTTCCCTCACACTCGGCTTTTCCGTTCTCTATCTCTGCCTGATTGTTTTAATTCCCTTGTCAGCGACCTTCCTCAAAGCCGCACCCCTCGGATTTCAGGGCTTCTGGGATGTCATTACACAGCCGCGGGTTCTCGCTTCCTACCGGCTGACCTTTGGAGCCTCCTTGGCCGCTGCCACCATCAATGCCTTCTTTGGTCTTCTGGTGGCCTGGGTGCTGGTGCGGTACGACTTCTTCGGCAAAAAATTGATTGATGCCCTGGTTGATCTTCCCTTTGCTCTCCCTACCGCGGTCGCGGGTATCGCCCTCGCGACGCTTTATTCCAGCAAGGGCTGGGTGGGCCATCTCCTAGCGCCTTACGGCATCAAGATCGCCTATACCCCGCTCGGTGTGGTGGTGGCGCTCACCTTTATCGGCCTGCCCTTTGTGGTCAGGACCATTCAGCCCATTTTAGAGGATTTTGAAAGCGAGCTTGAAGAGGCGGCGGCCAGCCTTGGCGCCAATCGCTGGCAGACCTTTAGTCGGGTTATTTTCCCAACATTAGCACCGGCTCTTCTGACCGGGTTTGCGCTCGCCTTTGCCCGGGCGGTCGGTGAATATGGCTCGGTGATCTTCATTGCAGGGAATATTCCCATGGTCTCTGAAATTACCCCGCTCCTCATTATTACGAAGCTTGAGCAATACGATTATGCGGGGGCGACAGCCCTTGCGGTTTCGATGCTCGTCGTGTCCTTTACGCTCCTTTTGACCATCAATGCCCTCCAGCGGTGGGCACACCTTCGTAAATTTTAACGCCCCTCATTTTAGGAACAACCGATAAGCGCCTATGGCCTCCACCCCCATTTCAGCCTCCGCCCGCATTCAACATCGGGTAAGGACTGAACCCTTCTGGGTTCGGATGACGCTCTTGATCGTAGCCTTCGCGTTTTTGCTCGGGTTTCTGTTGTTGCCGTTGACGGTGGTTTTTGTCCAAGCGTTCAGCAAAGGCTGGTCGGTCTACATCGCGGCACTCTTAGAGCCGAATGCTTTGTTAGCTGCCCGCCTGACTTTGCTGACGGCGCTGATTGCGGTCCCCTTAAACCTTGTCTTTGGTATTGCCGCTGCTTGGTCGATTGCCAAATTTGAATTCAAGGGCAAAAGTCTTTTGATTACGCTGATTGACCTTCCCTTTTCAGTATCTCCAGTCGTTTCCGGCTTGATCTATGTCTTGATGTTTGGTCTTCAAGGCTGGCTTGGGCCTTGGCTTCAGGCGCATGACATCAAATTGATCTTTGCGGTTCCAGGGATTGTCTTGGCGACTCTTTTTGTCACTTTTCCTTTTGTGGCAAGAGAACTCATTCCCTTGATGCAGTCCCAAGGCACTGAGGAAGAGGAGGCGGCTTTGGTCTTGGGGGCCTCCGGATGGCAGATCTTCTGGCACGTCACCCTGCCCAATATCCGCTGGGGTCTCCTTTATGGGGTGATTCTTTGTAATGCACGAGCGATGGGTGAATTTGGCGCGGTTTCGGTGGTCTCTGGCCATATTCGGGGACAAACCAACACGTTGCCGCTGCACGTTGAAATTCTCTACAACGAGTACAACTCGGCGGCAGCCTTTGCCGTGGCGTCGCTTTTGGCGTCACTCGCCTTAGTCACCCTTGCACTCAAAAGCTTTTTCGAATGGCATCTCAAAGAGGATGCCACGCTGACTGAATCAACGTCCTGAGGACTTTTTTTATGAGTATTTCGATCCACAACATCCAAAAGTCCTTTGGCGCCTTCAAGGCGCTCTCCAACGTCAATCTTCAGATCAATGGCGGAGAGCTCGTGGCTCTCCTTGGTCCATCGGGGTGCGGTAAGACGACCTTGCTGAGGATCATCGCAGGGCTTGAAACGCCTGATGCGGGGCAAATTCTGTTCGAGGGAGAAGATGCCACCGAGCGCGATGTGAGGGATCGGGGTGTTGGCTTTGTGTTTCAGCACTATGCTCTTTTTCGTCACATGACCGTTTTTGAAAACATCGCATTTGGACTTCGGGTTCGCCCGAAGTCTCTGAGGCCCAAGGAGGCTGAGATTCAGCAGCGGGTTCATGAATTATTAGAGTTGGTGCAGTTAGACTTCTTGGCTAACCGCTATCCACCACAACTTTCAGGTGGACAGCGTCAGCGTATTGCGCTGGCGCGTGCCTTGGCGGTTGAACCCAAAGTCTTATTGCTTGATGAACCCTTTGGCGCCCTTGATGCCAAGGTTCGAAAGGAGTTGCGGCGTTGGCTTAGAAGGCTCCATGACGAGCTTCATGTGACCAGCGTTTTTGTGACGCATGATCAGGAAGAAGCCCTCGAAGTCGCTGATCGGGTGGTGGTTTTAAATCATGGGAAGGTTGAACAAATTGGCAGCCCCGAAGACGTCTACGATCATCCAGCGACACCGTTCGTGTACCAGTTCTTAGGGGATGTCAATCTCTTTCATGGGCGGGTGCAGGAAGGGCATGCCCGCATCGGTGAGGCTGAAGTCGCTTTGCCCTTGGGGACTCAAAGCCATGAATCCGCCATCTTTTTCGCACGTCCCCATGAGATCGATATTCTGAGGGAATCTCCTGGCGCTTCAGCCTTGTCAGCCACCATTCTCGATATCAGGCCCCTGGGGGCCACGGTTCGTATCGAACTGGATCGAGAAGACGGTCAGGGGTTGATTGAAGTTGAAATGGTGAGAGATCACTACCAACGCATCGCTCTCAAGGAGGGGGAGGCGGTCTATCTGCAACCTAAACGACTTCGGGTCTTTGGGGAACATGAGCTTCAGGAAAGCTAAGAGACCCTCAAAGAGGGCCGCTTTGAGGGTCTCATCGAACGTCTCGTATGCCTAAAAATCATACGTTCTTTATCAAATCTTCATTTTACTTTTGCTTGGACCTCATTTCATACTGCTAGCCTTGGATGAGTGATCTGGAATTTTGCCAGAGTCGATGCCCTTTTGGGCGGGAGTAGATAATGATGTTTTCTATCAGATCGTCGTTGATGGCCCTGCTGGTCTCCTGGTCCCTGACGAGTCCAGCGGTTTCAGCGAGCCAACCTTATTGGGCGCGATTTGTGGATCAGGCGACCTTTGGTCCAACGCCCACCCTCCTTGATGCCTGGTCAACAAGTGATCCTGAAGCTTGGATCAACGATCAGCGCAGTGTGGCCGCCACGAGATACCCGGGCCTTCCGGCGTTTCCTTCAAGTAGTACCCAAGGTTGCCCGGATGCTGAGACGGCTGCGACCTGTAAGCGGGATAACTACTCGATGTATCCCCTCGAGGTTCAGTTCTTCCAGAACGCGCTCTTTGCCCCAGATCAACTGCGGCAGCGGGTGGCCTTTGCCTTGAGTCAGATCTTTGTCGTTTCAGGCGTGAAGATCAGTCAACCCAGCAGCCTGTCGCCTTTTCTCAACCTCCTGGTTGATGGGGCTTTTGGGAACTACCGTGATCTCCTGAAGCAAGTGACCCTGAACCCTGCGATGGGCTATTACCTTGACATGGTCAATAACGACAAGGGTACGACCGATGGCAAAATTAGACCGAATGAGAACTATGCGCGGGAAGTGCTGCAGCTCTTTTCAATTGGTCTTTACCAGCTCAATAAGGATGGGACTCAGAAACTAGGGAGTGATGGTCAACCCATTGCCACTTATGACCAGGATACGGTCGAGGGTTTCGCTCATGTCTTTACGGGCTGGACGTTTGGAACGCTTACTGGCGCGACCCCTAAGAAGCACAATCCTTCCAATTATCTCGTGCCGATGGAAATCTATCGGGTCAATGGCCAAGATACCAATCACGAAAAGGGCGCTAAACAGTTGCTGGTGTATCCAGGAACGACCGGCCAATTGGTGGCCGGGCAGGATGCGGCGGCCGATCTTGAAGTGGCCATCGACAATATTTTTAATCATCCAAACGTCGGTCCCTTCATTGGGCGACGCTTGATTCAGGCCTTGGTGACCAGTAATCCGAGTACGGATTATGTGGCTCGGGTAGCTCAGGCCTTTAATAATAATGGCTCAGGGATTCGCGGCGACCTCTTTGCCACGGTCAAAGCCGTCTTACTGGACCCTGAGGCCCGGAGTGATAAGACCGTTCAAGTCTCCTATGGAAAACTTCGGGAGCCGGTGTTGATGGTGACGGCTTTCCTCAGAGGCATGGAGGCCACCAGTGATGGGATTCTATCCTCCCAGACCAAAGCGATGGCCGAGGATGTTTTCTATTCCTCTACGGTCTTCAATTATTTCCCGAACCCCTACGTCATCCCTGGAACCAACCTCGATGGACCGGAATTTGGGGTGGAATCGAGTGCCGTCGCGGTGGCGCGGGATAACTTTATTAACACCATGGTTTATTCAAGGATTAATTCACCGGCCACAACCCCTCCTCAGGCTGTGAGTGGGACCGATCTTAACTTTTCAAGGCTCGATGCGTTATCCGCGAACAGTGATCCCAGTGGGTTACTGGATTATCTGAGCGCCCATTTCCTTCAAGGCGGCATGACCGCGTCGATGAAAAGCATCATCACCTCGGCGCTCAATTGCACCCAGACGGGTGGGAAAGGCCCCTGCACCAATGCCCGAGACCGTTCGAGGACGGCGCTTTATCTGGTCGCAACGTCCGCGTTCTATCAAGTACAGAGGTAAGCCCCATGAATCGCAGAGATTTTCTAAAGCACACGGGTTTTGGTCTCACGGGGACGGCTCTCCTGTCGACCCTCGGGGGGATCCGGCTGGCCGAAGCCGCTGGGAACGATTACAAGGCGTTGGTCTGTGTCTTCCTCTTTGGAGGCAATGACAGTAATAACATGCTCATCCCTCTGGATGCCGAAGGCTATGCGGCCTATAACGCGGTTAGGGGCCCTACCAGCGGAATCAATATCCCTCAGTCCAGCTGGCTACCGATTAACCCCTCAAGTCAGGGAGGAAAGGTTTTTGGCCTTCATCCAAGCCTCGCTTCATTGCAGCCTCTGTTCAGCCAAAATCGTTTGGCATTGATCGCCAATACCGGCACCTTGGCGAAGCCAACGACGCGGGCGCAGTATCTTCTGGGAGGCGCCAAGCCTGACAACCTTTTTTCCCATGTGGACCAGCAGAATCAGTGGCAATCAGCGACCACTAAAGCAGCGATTCGTCCAACCGGTTGGGGTGGGCGTCTCGCCGATGGTGTGGCCACTTTCAATGCCGCAACCACCTTTCCCCCTTTAGCCTCCTTGTCAGGGGTGAATCTCTTTACCCAAGGGGCGGTCTCCTCAGTGATTGCCCCCAATGCCTCGAGTCTCAAGGGATTTAATACCTCGGCTGCATCGATGGCGCGTTATCAGGCCATGCGGCAACTCGAGACACTCAGCTCGGGTAATGTCCTCATCAAGGCTAAAAATTCGATCACTGGGAAGGCGATCGATAGCCTTGATACCTTGACCAAGGCAACGGCGTCGGTCCCGGCTTTAACGACTGTTTTTCCAGGAAGCTCACTCGGTGGTCAGCTGAAGAACATTGCGACCATGATCGCAGCTCGAGGAACCCTGGGGGTTCAGCGTCAGGTGTTCTTTTGTTCCTTGGGAGGCTTTGATACCCATTCAGCGCAGCTCAATGCGCAGGCGGGACTCTTTAAAGATCTCGCTGATTCTCTGAAAGCATTTCAGGATGCGACCATTGAATTAGGCGTTGATCAGGCGGTGACAGCCTTTACCCTCTCTGATTTTGGCCGTACTTTTCTGCCATCAGCGAATGCGGGTTCAGATCATGGTTGGGGCAGTCATCATCTGATCCTCGGCGGGGCTGTTAAAGGCGGTGATATTTATGGGAAATATCCGACCCTACAGCTTGCTGGACCTGACGATGCAGATAGTGAAGGTCGCTGGATTCCAAGCACCTCGGTCGAGGAATATGCCTATCCCTTGGTCCGCTGGTTTGGCCTTTCAGATCCCAAGGTGGTTCTTCCAAATTTGAGCGCTTTTGATCTCACCCGGAAGGATCTGGGCTTCATGACGGGGGTCTAGGAGCTGGAGTACCGTACCTTGCCTTATTGAGGGGCGCTGACTTTCTCCCTCGCGCCCCTTATGATGTCGTGTCATGAAGATAAGAGACGCGCTGGCATGCTCTCACAACAAAAAACGACGCAATGGAGACAGTAATGAGCGAATCATTTGATGTTCATAAGGCCATCGATTGGCTTCAAGACCGATTGAAGGAGCGGACTTCCTGGGATGGTCTGACGATCATTGTCATCAGTGTCGTGGGTCTTATAGCGACCCCGCTGATCAAATACGCTGCCTGGGCGGGACTGGCCTATGGGCTTTGGACCTTCTTTCATGAGGATCGAGGTCCAAGGATTCCCTGACCTAGCGTTCAATCTTCAAAATAGGCTAATGGACGGGGAGTGCGATTTTACTGAAGAGTGCTTCCCAATCCTTTCGTTCACGAATATCCATCGCCCGATCGATAAGGTCTCTATTAAGGTGAGGGGCCAGCATCTTCAGAAAATCATAGAGAAAGCCTCTCAGGAACATGTCGCGGCGGATGACCACCTTCGTCGTGCTGGGTGCAAAAAGATGGCCCGCCTCGATAGCGGTGAGATCTTTATCGACCAAGGGATCATAGGCCATGTGAGCAACAATCCCGATCCCAAGACCTAAGCGGACGTAAGTCTTGATGACATCTGCATCAACGGCGGTGAGCGAGAGGTGCGGCTTAAGCCCCGCCGCATCAAAAGCCCGATCGAGTTCAGATCGTCCGGTGAATCCAAAGGTGTATGTAATGATCGGAAATGCTGCGAGTTGTCTCAGCGTGATCTGAGCCTCTTGGGTCAGCGGATGTCCATGCGGAACCAGGATGCTGCGGTTCCATTGGTAACAAGGAAGTTTAACGAGATTATCAAATAAATCGGTCCCCTCTGTGGCAATAGCTAGATCGACCTGACCCCTTGAAACCTGTTCTGCGATTTGTGCGGGGGTTCCTTGGTGGATGGTGAGCTTGATGTCGGGGTAGCGCTGCATGAATTGCTGAACCACTGGCGGGAGCGCATAGCGCGCTTGAGTATGGGTGGTTGCGATTGATAGGGTGCCGATCTCCTTGTTATGAAACTCATCGGCAATCTCCCGAATATCCTGGGTCTTTGAGAGGACTTCTCCTGCAACCTTAAGGATCTCGATTCCTGCTGGGGTCAGCCCGGTAAACTGTTTTCCACTGCGTACAAAGATATCAACCCCAAGTTCCTGCTCCAAAAGTCGGATCTGCTTGCTGATGCCAGGCTGCGAAGTGAAGAGTTTCCCGGCCGTCACTGAGACATTCATCTCATGCTGGGCGACTTCCCAGATGTATCGTAGTTGTTGCAACTTCATAAAGGATCAGATTATTTAAGGCGAACCAGTTTTGTTCTCAAAAAAAGGGAGCGAAAGTCGGGGAGCGTCTATCAAATAGGCTCATCGGGAAAGCCATAAATTCCCCCGAGGTCATTATGCCGACGCAGATAGATAATTCAAAAGAATAAGATGCTATTTGTTTATTCCTTTTGGTAATTTATAGTACTGATGGAGTGACGTCATCCTAGGAAATCAAGGATCAAGAAGGACGCGTTCGAGCGTTTGTGGGGGTGGGGTTCGCTTGATTGTCGCGATACGCTATCCTCCCAAAGCCTTCCCGCACCCGACCGGAGATCGACGGAAGGCCCACGGTTTTCGGCTGTATCGCTACAGCCAGTTTTCAAGAATCAGGGGGGCTTCTATTCGTTGATAATGGCGATGGTTGTTCGTGACGAGGACGGAACCGGAGGACAAGGCGTGGGCCGCGATCATCATGTCAACCTCGCCGATCGGTTGCCCGCTACTGTGGAGTTGATGACGGATCTCCGCGGACCATGCGGCCGCCTCCGCGTCCCATGGCAAGTTGTGGACTATTTTGAGAAATTGTCGCACTGCGTTTTGCAGGCGATGCTCTTTGGGCAAACGCTTCAGGCCGTAAAGCAACTCAGCCCGGGTCATCACGGAGATAAAGACACTAGAGGGTACCCGTGCTGACACCTTGGCTTCTAGGGTCGGCGAGGTGCCCTTGATGAGATAACTCACCGTGTCGGTATCCAGCATATATTTCATGAAGATCACCTGGCTTTGACGGGGTCACGGTTCATCATCAAAGATCCCGCGTTCCGGGGGCACCTTGTTCATGGGGCGTTCGGCCATAAAGTCGGCGGGGACCTCGATGGCGTGGAGTAGAGCGAAAAACTCATTCCATACCTGAGCCCCGGGACGTTTGGATAACACGACATCACCGGTCGCCGATGTCCCGGGTGATATACACTTCTTCTCCCTCGAAGCGGAAGTCTGCGGGCAGTCGAACCGCTTGACTGGCGCCATTTTTAAATAGCTTGGCAACCCGTGTTTCTAGCATGATCGTCACCTCTCTCGGTCGTAAGTCTATACGTTAGTATATACGCCTTATAAGACCCGACAAACCACTCAGCCAGGGTAGCTTTTAAGGCGCCTGAAGTAGCTCCAAATCCTCGAATCAGGAGATGACCCCCATCGTGGCTTATTGCGCGGTGGGTCAATTTGATTCCGTAAGACAAGTTGCCTAATGTCGTTTACCGTGACCTTTGTCTGCCGGGAGGTTTCCATGTCCTCCCGACAGACAAAGGTTTTTTTTGTTATGGTCGGCTCAGTTCTTTTTTTTTAGAGGTCGACATGTTGATTGGAATTCCAAAGGAAATTAAGGATCAAGAAGGACGCGTTAGTTTGACGCCGGAGGCGGTGGGGACCCTCATCAAGGCGGGTCATCGTGTTCGTGTTGAAGTTGGGGCGGGTCTTGGGGCCGGATTTTCCGACGAGGCGTATGAGACCTTAGGGGCCGAGATGGTCGATCGAGTGACGGCATGGAAGACCGACTTGGTGATCAAGGTGAAAGAGCCTTTGGCTGAAGAATTTCCTTTTCTGAAAGAACAGATGCTCTTCACTTTTCTGCACCTCTCGGGGGCACCAAAATCACTGACAGAGGCGTTATTGGCAGCAGGAACCACAGGACTCGCCTATGAAACCCTTGAGGATAAGGAAGGCAGGCTCCCTCTTTTAGCGCCCATGAGTGCTATCGCCGGCAATATGGCGGCACTGGTCGGGGCCTATTATTTGGGGCGTGCCGAGGGAGGTAAGGGAGTGCAGTTAGGGCGAGTTGCTGGGAAGCGCCATGGGCGTGTCTTGATTATTGGGGATGGTGTCGTGGCTCGTCATGCGGCTGAGTCTGCCTATGGCCTTGGTGCCGAAGTGGTAATGGCTGGGCTTGATCAGAGGGTAGGAGCCGCGTTTCAAGAGCGGCTGAAGGAAGGTTTTCAGTTTGTCATGTCGACACCTTCGACCATCGATCAACACCTCAAGTCCTCCGATGTGGTGGTTGGTGCGGTTCTCCGGCGGGGGGGAAGGGCTGCTTATGTGCTAGAGCGTGATCAGGTTCGGAGCCTTGAGGATGGTTCGGTCATTGTCGATGTCAGCATTGATCAAGGGGGATGTATCGCCACTTCAAGACCTACCTCCCATAGTCATCCGATCTACCTTGAGGAAGGTGTCATTCATTACTGTGTGACCAATATGCCAGGGGCTTACCCTAGAACTGCTACTGTTGCCCTCTCAGAAGCGATTCTTCCCTATGCTCTCCGCTTGGCTCATTCGGGTCTTGATGCCTTCTCGGGTGATCCCGGATTGAAGAAGGCGCTGGAGACCCATCAAGGATTCCTGACGATTGCCTCAGTGGCTGAGGACCTGGGCCTTGAATCTCGGTATCGCCCCTACGATTGATGAAGGATCATTTGATTAATCGAGTGCCTTGAACGACGTCATTTGAGTTTTAAAGCTCGGCGATTCAAGGCCACCAAACTCCGTGATGCGAGTCTCCTCAAAATAATCCTTTTGCTGGGGTCTTTCATGAACTGCCCAGATACTTCGACGATGGTGCCATAGGGGAGGGGATTCGCCACCTTAAAAATAGCGGAGGTGGGAGCGATATTGAAATCCGTTTCAAGGGTGATGTCCTTCGCAATCGTGATCCGAATGGAGATATTGCCATCGCCGCCATCATCGGGCATGTGACTTAAAAGCCCAATCCAGTGATCGATTCGATCATCGCGATAGGCCTCAAGGGCTTTTTGGCGTTGCCGCCTGACCGTATCTTTATCAAGGCCCTGAAGACTCGCCCCTTGAGCCTTTCTGATGATGTCGATGAAGCCTGTTTCACTTTTTGGGAGAGATCTTCCGGTCCAGTCATCGGTGACTTCAGGGGTATCGGGAGTCTGAACCTCTGGGTCGTTTTGATGGGTGATGTCACCATAGGCGGGTAAGGTCAGGAGGCTAATGCCAAACGTCAGCCTAATAAGGAACACCAGGTCTCTTTTGCAGCGTGTCATGTCAAATCCATGTGTCGTTCAATGCTTTTTTTACCGATTCTTAAAGGAAAATGTATGGGTATCATTCGTTCGGAGTTTCGATTTTCCAATCCATCAAAGGAAGATCTGGCCCCGATTATCGCGACGGCGCTCGTTGATACCGGAGCCCTCCATCTTTGTCTTCCGGAGCATCTCGCGATCCAGCTTGGGCTTTTAGAATTGGAGCGGCGTGAGGTGACTATAGCGAATGGTCACCGCAACACCGTTCCCTATTGTGGGCCAGTGGACATTCACTTCAAAAATCGCCGGTGCTTCACCGGAGCCATGGTTCTCGGCGATGAGCCTTTGTTGGGGGCCATCCCGATGGAAGACATGGATCTCGTGGTCATCCCCGCGCGCCAGACCGTCGATGTCAACCCTCAAAGTCCTCATATACCTCTCTCCTTGGCCAAATAATCTGAGTTCCTGCGCTTAAGGTTTAGGCCTCAAGGATCAGATAGCCTTTAGAAGAGGCTCAATCACCCGATGCTGAGCATCGAGCCAGGGCCCTTGGGCATGATCTGGGCGGATGGCCTCGGCGAGGTCGGCATCCCCTTGATCCTTGATGGCATCTAAAAAGAGTTCCGTATCGATTTGCCTCAGGGCAGCGAGGAGGGCGTTTCGGCGCCTTAAACCACCCGGTTCTTGGTAGTTTCGGTGAAAAAAGAGGCTGCTAAAGCGGATCACATCTGGGGGAAAACGATGAAGGTATTGGGCTTTGAAATGATCGACACAGGCGAGGGGTGTCTCATCATCGAACCTGATCGCCGTTGAATAACCACGATCACGGTAATTTCTAAGGCGTTCGAGGAGTAAGGCCATCTGGTGTTCATGAGACCGGTTGATCGCAAGGCTGATCACGATACGCCTTAGGGGTAAGCCACAACGACGAATAATGTCCTCAAAATAGGCGCCATGGTCCTGCTGCACGGTCAGCACGTGACGAGGGTGAACGTCCAGAAAAAGATGCCCTTCCTCCTGATTCAAGGTCAGGTAATTCAGCATGTGGACCGTTCGGGTTAAACGGTCGAGGCTCACAATATTCGGCGTCTGGTGTTCTGAAAAGGAAGGCTTTTCACCTGGTGCTAGCGTCACGAAAGGGACCGGGGCGGCATCATGTCCTGAAAGCCTTTCAGGCGTTGAAAAAAAATGAACGGGTCTTAAGTCGCTGCCAAAGGTCAGTTGCCCAAAAACGCCGTGAACCTTGCCATCAAGATAGCGAAGGGGGTTATTTTTAAGGTGGTTTTCGGCAATGAATCGGTCATTAAAACTGTCGATCAGGTGTTGGAGTGGCATGGTCAACCTCTTACATTAAGTTGGGGGTGGATGCGATGAGATCCTTTTTAAAAACACCAACATCGACCGCTTAAACGCGATGGTCTAGGGCGTTGCCCGCCCTCGGTCTGACCCTTCACCCCTTCAAAATCACCTGCCTTTCTGTTGCTCTTTTCCATGAGGTTTTCTGAAGATGCCATGGGGGAGTCTCCCAAAATCAGGCGTGATCGGGTCAAGAACCCTTTTTTCCCAATAAGAGATGGCTCCCCCATGCCTTAAAACCTATTTCACGCCATAAATCTGATCAAAGACCCCACCATCTGCAAAATGGGTGGTTTGAGCCTTGTCCCAGGAGCCAAAAACCTCATCAATTTTGAATAATTGTATGGCTGGAAACTTTGACGCATTCGCCTGAAGGATGGCTTTGTCCGAAGGCCGATAGAAATGCTTCGCGGCTAATTCTTGGGCCTCCTTGCTGTAGAGGTGCTCAAGGTAGGCGGTTGCAACCTCTGTGGTGCCGTGGCGTCTTGCGACCACATCGACGACGGTCACCGGCGGCTCGGCGAGGATGCTGAGGCTTGGATAGATGATTTCGAAGCTATTAGCACCAAATTCTTTTAGAACCAAATGGGCTTCATTTTCCCAAGTAATGAGGACGTCACCGAGCTCCCTTTCTGCAAACGTGACGGTGGATCCGCGGGCTCCGGTGTCGAGGACTGCGGCATTATTGAAGATACCTTTGACCAATTCCTTGGCAGCGGCTTCGCCGCCGAGTTTCTTAAGACCAAAACCCCAGGCCGCAAGGTAACCCCAACGTGCACCCCCCGAGGTCTTTGGATTCGGGGTCACAACGGAGACGCCTTTCTTTGCAAGGTCATCCCAATCCTTAATGCCGAGGGGGTTACCTTTCCTCACCAGGAATACCTGCGTGGAGAGATAGGGGCAACTGTTGTTGGGGAGTCTCGTTTGCCATGACTGTGGAATGAGCTTCCCTTTTTCAAACAGTTGATTGACGTCATAGGCGAGGGCGAGGGTTGCAACATCTGCATCAAGACCATCGATGATCGCGCGGGTCTGTTTGCCGCCACCGCCATGCGACTGATTGATGGTGACATGGTCACCCTTCTTTTCCTTCCAGTATTTCTGGAACAGCTTGTTGTAGTCTTCGTAGAATTCACGGGTTGGGTCGTAGGAGACGTTTAAAAGGGTCAGGTCTTCGGCCTTGACACTCGTAAAGCACCCTAATAGGGATAAGAGGAGTAAGGCTCTTAAAAGACCGGTGACGTTAAGCTTCAACATGATGATGTCCTCTTTATTTTTAGATATCCGATGAAATTATTGGGTGGTGAGTTGTTTGTTGTATCGCCAGGTCGTACTGCAGCTGGTTTTCGGGAAAGCCTTGGGTGAACTGGTGTAATAGTTCGTGATCTTTAATTCGGTGGTTTCACTCAACTTGAGGGGCAGCGTCGCCGACCCGTTGACTGTGCCGCCTGCAAAAACACCCGTCCAAAGCGCGTTCTGCACGTCAAAATAAAGGAGTGAACTCGTTGGGCTGGTGCCGCCATTAAAGTATTTGAAGTCATTGGCAAGCGAGGTCGCATCGAGTTTGAGGGTGAGGTTTGACCCTGTCTGGGTCCACGCTCCTGTGTAATTAGTCCAGCCATTGGCGGTGCTCGGCGGTTTGGCCGCATTGGCCGACTTGCTGTCGATTTCCCAGTAACTAAAGTTACCCGTTGCGAGGAGTGTGAGGCTCGCTTTCCAAGAAGGAACAGGAATGATCGTTGGGAGTGAGGTCACTTTCACCCGAGTGGTGCCTGGGGGTTTCCCCTTGCAGGTGAGGTTCGCTTTCCCCGAAAGGGTTCCGGTTAAATCGTAGGTCACATCGCTGGTGGCGGCCTGGATGTGGGTCGTGCTGGCAAGGCTTAAACCTAAGGCCAGTAAGGTCAGAATGACATTTTTCATGATAGCGAGCTCCTTAGTACCAGAACTGAACGCGGGTGAAGAAGACCTTCTCATCCGGACGGTTAGTGACTTGGTTGTCTAAGGTGACCGCACCGCCGGTGAACTTGGTTTGTTCATAGTTGCCTTGAATCTTGACATTGGAATTGAGGAACCAGTTGACCCCAAGCCCCCAGGTTTGAGCGTGCTGGACGGAGCTCCTTGGATCTGCAAAGAGATAAAGAGGGTTGGCAGCCGACCCATAATTGGTGAAGGTGTCCTTGCCGATATCGAGCTCTGTCCAACGAGCGGCCAGCTGGAATGCACCCCACTCTCCTGAAAAAGGATCGAAGTTTTTACGCGGTTTGATGGCCCAGTAGGTGTTGTCCTCCCCGGTCAGAACATAGGAGGTGGCTACTTGCCAGGCGGTATTGGTCTGGGTTTTCTGAGCTGAAATCGTCGGGACAGAAGTATGAGTGGTGACGGTCGTGGTGCGTTCTCCAGGTGTCTGGCCACCGGTGGTGGTATTGGTGGTCCCGTTGATATCCGTTTGACGCTGGGTCACCGTCGTACTGAAGGCATTGGCGGCGAGGCCTTGGGTCGATGACGTCCAATCAGCGAGGACGCCAAAGGGCCCCCAGTACCAGTAGCCCTGGGGTGCAAAGTGATATTGATCACCATTAAGGAATGCGCCCGAATAAGTGGTCGCGGTCGTCACGTTAGTGACGGTCTTGGGGTTGCCGGTGCTGCCCCCATTGCCGGTGATAGGACCGACGATTTCCGTCGTGTTGGTGTTGGTTCCACTTGGAACGACCTGAGCACTCTGATAGGTCAGGATATTGCTTTGGCCTTGGGAGACCAGCGCGGCAATCGGTGTTTGGCCATTTTGGCCTTGCCAGTTGGCATAATTGCCGCCAAAACCGAGACCCAAGCGCTGGATGGGTTCAAAGTCGACATGGCGGAAGGGATGGGCAAAGATACGCGCCGCATATTCTTTATTGTCGAAATTAGTCGTGTCGGAGTTCTGTACCGCCTGATTATCTTGGCTCGCATTGAAGACACCCGCCTGGTAGGCAAAAAGTTCCTGGGTGTGGCTGATATTGGAAATGTATTTGGTATCAAAGCCGGGGCCTTCAATTTCCCCATGGAGCATGGCGCCGATTTGGCGGTTAGCCGCCAGCTGGGTCGGGTAAGCACGTTCATTGAAGAGAAGGTTGGTCGCGGTCTGCATCCGTTCAAGATCCTGGGGACCCTTCATCTTGCCGATCGCGAAACTCGCCGGCTGCCAGTAATGAAAATCAGCCCAGGAGTCAAAAAGACGGGTTTGGCCGTTACCAAAGTCAGGGGCAATCAAAAAGTCGGTATATTTTCCAAGGGTTCCTGCAAACTGCAGGCGCGCCCTTCGAATCAGGAATTTATCCGAGGCAAGGCCTGCACCCGCTTGATAGGGGTTGGGTTCCCCATCGGGCCCAAGGGTTGGATTCCAGCCAATACCAGTCCCCGCAGGCAGGGTGTCATTGAGAAAGGTATTGGTATCGGCCTGAAGGAAGCCTCTTAGGCGTAATTGCCAGTCTCCATCGGGGGTTCCGATCTTAAAGCCATTAGGCCCTGCCTCCACCTTGGCGGCGCTCTTTCGGTTGTTGTCAGCGACTTCCTTTTCGACCTCGAGTTTACGTTCTAAGAGCTTGACCTTGGTGTCAAGGGCTCTGAATTCGGGTTGGGTCGTTAGTTTAGCGAGCGCTGGCTCACCGACAGGGTCACCGGAGAGGCCGGATGCGCTGACCCCACGGTGGGAGACGCCCTGATGACCGGTGCCTGCGCTGGAGACTTCTTTTTTCAGTCGCTTGTTTTCAGACTCTGTGGCTTCAAGGCGATTTTCGAGACGCTCAATGGTCTTTTCAAGACGTTCGAGGCGTTCTGAATCGCTGAGCGCTAAAGCCTCTGTGGAGAGGCCTAAGACGGCACCGCCAATGCCCGCGGCGAGGAAGGTGGAGAATGGCTGTTTCATGGTGATTCCCTGATTCAAAAGATCATTTCACTGAGTAGCACGCTTCCTGCTGTTTGAAGGTCAGTGCGCCTTTTATTGTTTTGTCTAAGGGCCGCCCCTGGTCGGGGTAAGCCACTGTCATACGTTGTTTTTTATCGGCGGCTCGTGGGTGTTGATGTTGAGGCGAACCTTTTCCTTGCGCTCGATCTGGACCATTCGGCCCTCGTGAACCGTGATTTCAACGGATCCAAACTTGAGGCCAGCCATCGCTTTTAGAATCTTCTCAAGACTCTCGTGGCTCATAGCCTCGGTGGCGAGATCGTTGGACGATGACATGCGTTCCTCGGGTTTTTAGCGCAAAGCCGATCAGGGGTGACGGCTTCTTGTGGGGACGATGCTAGCAATGAAACAGAGAAATCAGAAAGAATAAGTAGTTAGTAAGATATTCACTTATGGAATATATGAGGGTTGCCTCACATCGCCATAATTTGGAAGACTGGGTTAGGACCGAGTATCATTCTGTTTCATCCCACACCGCTTCCTTTCCTGTGCGTGAAACTTTTAAAAGACTTTCTTAGCCTGACCCGCGGGTTAACGTTTCCTCTCCTCAGTTGGGCGGCTTGGCTTTGGATAGAGCAGAATCCTCAGGGGTCTAGCGTCGATGCTTTAGGCGTCCGCTCACTCGAAATCCAAGGCGGGGTCATTTTTGCCTTGATGATGGGCTGCGTTTTTTCGGTGGACCGCTATGCCGATAGGGTGGCGGAGCGCTTGGGTGAGCCTTATGGAACCTTGGTGCTGACCCTCAGCGCGACGATCATTGAGGTCAGTCTTCTCTTGCAGGTCATGGTGTCGGGTGACCATAACCCCTCTTTAATGAGAGATACGGTCTATGCCACACTGATGGTGGTGTTGAATGGGATCGTTGGGATTTCACTCACGGCAGGGGGATGGCGGCATATCGAGCAAGCCTTCGATCTTAGGGGAGCCTTAGCCTATTTCCACATCATCGCACCCTTGTCGCTGTTTGTTCTCGTCCTACCGAACTTTACCGGTACCGATGGGAAACCGACCCTTGAGCCTTCTCAAGAAGCCTTTCTCGGCATTCTCTGTATGGTGGTCTATGGTGTTTTTCTAAGGCTACAGATGGGTCGCCATCGTTCACATTTTGGTCATGTTGCCTCCACCGGGTGGATCAGTCCGAGGAAGGAGGCAAAGAAGCGCGCGCTCGAAAGAAACAGTGCTTTGATGTGGTCGCTGATCGGGCTTGGGGGAGCCTTATTACCCGTCTTACTGCTCTCTGAACATTTGGCGAAAATCTTTGATCATGGCATGCAGGTCCTTAAATGGCCGGCGGGATTTGGTGGTCTTTTGATCACCAGCTTGGTATTAGCGCCGGAAGGTTTAGGTGCGCTGCGTGCGGCTTTATCCAATCGGATGCAGCGTTCGATCAATATTTGTTTAGGTTCCGCGCTCGCGACGATTGCCGTCACCGTTCCGACAGTCCTGATCGCGTCGGCCTTGATGGGGCACTCGCTAGTTCTTGGGGTCAAGGCCACCGATATCACGCTCTTGTCAGCCACCCTCTTGGTCGTCTTGGTGACCTTTGTCAGTGGGAAAGCAAACCTTTTACAGGGGATCGTCCATTTGATGATCTTTGTGGCCTATCTCTTTTTCATGTTCAAACCCTGAGTATGCGTTGGCTTTCCATTACACTTTCTCTGTTGGTTCCGGTCGGTGTTCTAGCGGATAGCGAGCCTGTAAAACCAGAACCGGCGCAAAAAAAGAAGCCTCAGGCGAGAGAGACTGAAAAGGATCGACTCTCCTCAAGTGGCGCCACGCCGGGCCTTGATCCCAAGGGCCACATCGTTCCTGAAGACCTCGACTATAGGCCCAGAATGTCCTTAGGGGCCGTGGCCAGCCTCCGGAAAGACGAACTCACAGGAAAAGCCGCCTGGGCCGAGGCGCAGGCGTGGAGCCTTCAGCGCTGGTTCGATACCCCTGATTGGATGTCCTTGACGCTTGAAGAGCGGGTTCGTTATGAAGCGTATGCAACGCCCTGGATCAAGGACAATACCCAGGGTCAAAATGCCCTTCCGATTCAGTCTGTGGTTTGGTTTCAGGCGAGGCCAGAAGAGGATGTGCGGTTTGAAGCTGAATTCTGGGATGCCCGCCAGTATGGATCGAGTGATCCCAACAAGATCGATACGACGATGGTCAATGTGCTGAATCTCGAGCAGGTGTTTGGGGCGATGATTCATCGCAACCTCTTGGGTTCAGGGCTTGATTCAGAGACTAAATTGGGTCAGATGCATATGGATTTTGGCAGTCGACGACTGATCGGGGTCGTGCCTTTCAAGAATACCCAATTTCAATATGTCGGTATTCAGAATCGTCTTCTCAGCCATGAAGAGGGCTGGGAGTTAAGCACGTTCGCCAACGTCCCGGTCAATATTCTTCCCAACACCACAGCGGCTCTTCAGAGCAATCAGTGGGTTTGGAATCGCCCCCTCACCGATGCGGTCTTTACGGGCGCGCTGTTTAACAAACACCTGAGTGCCCAGGATCGATCGGAGCTTTATTTTTATTATCTCCATGAAGGTGAAGCCATCAATCTCAGCCGAAATCTCTACACGCCGGGTTTTCGTTTCTACCGGGAACCTTATAAAGGGGAGTGGGATTACGAAATTGAAACCATTGGTCAGACGGGAAGCAAGCGGCAAAACGCCTCCAGCGCTGATCTTGGGGTTGGCTCCATCATGCAGCATCTTCAGGTCGGTTATAACTTCAATACGGCGTGGGATCCGAGGTTCCTCCTCCAGTGGGATTATGCGTCCTCCCATTTTGATTCCTTGTTCCCTTCGACGGTGAGTGAATATGGCCCTGATGGGGTTTTGACCTTGTTTGCGAGGACCAACCTCATTTCCCCGGGATATCGATTGTTTCTCGTCCCCCATCGGGACTTTGCCTTTTATGTCGCCAACCGCTTTTGGTGGCTGGCCGATCCAAGGTCAACGACCGGTTGGGCCAATGCCCAGCTCGTGGACACTTCGGGGAGTGCGGGTAGTTATGTGGGCCAAACCTGGGAGCTTAATGGCCGCTGGGATGCCCATGACAATATTGCGTTTCAGGTGGGTTGGCAGGTCCTCATGAAAGGCAATTTTGCGCGCTATGCACCCGGTGCGCCGACCAATCACGATAATGTCAATTACTGGTTCGTGCAAACCGAAGTTCGTTTTTAGTCTAGCCTGATTAATAGACCCCTCCACGTGGCCCGTCGATGTCAATTTGCTCCATGGGTTGGTTAGGGTTGACCTTTGATCCTGACGCGTGACAGGCACGGTCTCCCTCACGCCAGCCACTCGCATACTCGTCATCATTGAGATAGCGTTTATCGTCTTTCTTAATCTCTCCGGTCATGTTGCTGCCCTCACTGGCCCCGCTTTCACATCCGGCGCGATAGCCGTCGGCAAAGGAGGGGGTGGCATTGGAGAGGATGAACGCCTGTGAGCAACCCGTGATCAAGGCTAGCCCAAGCAGTCCTAAAGGGAATCGATGCACCATCGTTTGGGTTTCCTATAAAGCCAGCGAGTCATTCCTCAGCGCCTCAAGCGCCTCCCAGCGGCCGTAGGTGATTTCGAGCGTTTGTTGTTGTCGCGCGAGATCAGCCTGATGGGCGGTGATGAGATCCTTGGCCTGCTGGTAAAAGTCAGGACGGGCCATCTCCCGGGTCAAGGTCTCGATAGCCGTTTCAAGGGATTCAATCTGGCTGGGGAGTGATTCGAGTTCTTTGATTTCCTTAAAGCTCATCTTGCGGCCCTTGCCTTGGGCTTTGGGTATCACCACCTCCCGGGGGGCGGCTTCAGACTTTTGCCCAAGGCCTCTTGAGGCTTCCCCCGGGGAGAGGGTTGGGGGCCTTTGGCGCACCCAGTCATCGTAACCTCCAATATATTCATTGATGACCCCATCCCCCTCATAGGCCAAGACGCTGGTCACCAGATTATTGAGGAAGGCACGGTCATGGCTGACGACCAGAACAGTTCCGGTGTAGTCAATCAGGAGTTCCTCGAGGAGATCGAGGGTGTCCGCATCAAGATCGTTGGTAGGTTCATCCAGCACCAAAAGATTGGCGGGTTGGGTAAAAAGACGGGCCAACAACAAGCGGTTTCGCTCCCCCCCTGAAAGCGATTTGACCGGCTGTCTCGCCCTGTCTGGGGTAAACAAGAAGTCTTGGAGATAGCCAATCGCATGGGTGTTGCGGCCATTGACGGTGACGCGGTCACTGCCTTGGGCAACATTGTCGATGACGGTGGCATTTTCATCGAGGGTGATTCGATATTGATCAAAGTAGGCGATCTGAAGATTAGTGCCGAGTTTGATGGTCCCTGAAGTGGGTTCTAGCTGGCCCAGCATCAGTCTTAAAAGGGTGGTCTTGCCGCAACCATTAGGGCCGATGATCCCAACCTTATCACCCCGGAGAATAGTGGTCGTGAGGTCCCTGACGATGACCTGATCGCCATAGTCAAAGCCGACGCCCTCCATCTCCACGACCAACTTTCCTGACCGCTCGGTTTGCTGAACCTGCATGCTGACTTGGCCTGCTTGAACCCTACGCTGGCTGCGTGACTCGCGCATCTCCACCAGCCGTTTGACTCGTCCCATGTCTCTGGTCCGTCGCGCCTTAATCCCTTGTCGAATCCAGACTTCCTCCTGCGCGAGTTTCTTATCGAATTCCAGGTTGTTTTTGGCTTCGGCATCGAGCAGTTCCGCTTTGCGGCGGAGGTAGGTGGGGTAATCGCCTGGATAGTCCGTCAGGTGACCGCGATCGAGCTCGATGATGCGGGTGGCGAGGCGCTGCAGAAAGACCCGATCATGGGTGATGAAGATTAAGGTCCCGGACCAGCCTAAAAGAAACTCTTCAAGCCAGAGGATGGCATCAAGATCGAGGTGGTTGGTCGGTTCATCGAGAAGGAGGATATCCGGCTGGGACGCCAGGGCTTTTGCTAAAAGGACCCGGCGCTTAAGGCCGCCTGAAAGGGAGGCGATATCGTCATCCGAGGGGAGATTGAGACGGGTCAGAAGATTCTCGATCGTGGTTTCCATGTCCCAGGCATTGGCCGCTTCAATGATGTGCTGACAATCCTCAAGCTCTGCAAGGATCTTGTCATCAGGATCATGACCCAGCGCTTGCGTTAGATGGTGATAGCGACGGATGGCATCGCCAATCTCACCCAGCCCCAGGGCGACGACATCGAAGACACTGCCCGCGGTGTCGAGGGGGACTTCCTGATCAAGCCGCGCCACTCTGATGCCATCAGCAAAAGCAATGTCACCATCATCGGCAACGATGCGCCGATCAATCAATTTAAGGAGCGTTGACTTTCCGGTTCCGTTACGTCCCACCAGCGCGACGCGCTCGCCTTTCTCGAGGGAAAAACTGATGCCATCGAGAAGCGGGTGGCCATAGCCTAGATGAACCTGATTAAGAGTGATAAGCGCCATTCCGTGGGAGTTGTCCTTTGGTGTTTTTGGGGGGTCGGTTAAGGGGCGGTGCGCTGATTCATGGGAGAGTAATCCCTGAGCGGCGCGCCGATATAAATCTGACGAGGTCGTGCTATGCGGGTGTTGGGGTCCTCGATCATCTCCTTCCAATGGGCGATCCAGCCGGGAAGGCGGCCAAGGGCAAACAGGACCGTAAACATGTTGGTCGGGAAACCCATCGCCCGGTAGAGGATACCGGAGTAAAAATCGACGTTAGGGTAAAGCTTGCGTTCGATGAAATAAGGGTCGGTCAGCGCGGCTTCCTCAAGCCCCTTGGCGATGGCAAGGATCGGATCGTTAATGCCCAGCTGATCCAGAATCTGATCACAGTAGGTCTTCAAAATGACGGCTCTGGGGTCATAACTTTTGTAGACCCGATGACCGAACCCCATCAACTTGAAGGGATCACTCTTATCTTTGGCCTTTTCAATGTATTTTTTGTAGTTGCAGCCATCCCTTTCGATGTCTACCAGCATCTCGATCACCGACTGGTTGGCGCCCCCGTGTAAGGGCCCCCAAAGGGCGCAGACACCGGCTGAAATGGACGCAAATAAATTGGCCTTAGAGGATCCGACCATGCGTACGGTTGAGGTTGAGCAATTTTGCTCATGATCCGCGTGGATGATAAAGAGCACATCCAGCGCTTTCCTGATCGTTTCGTTCGCCTCGTAATCCCGCATGGGGTTGGAGAACATCATGTGCAGGAAATTTGACACATAATCGAGTTCCGGGCGGGTGTAGACGAAGGCTTCACCCACGGAGCGCTTATAGGCAAAGGCGGCCAGCACGCGCACCTTGGAGAGAAGGCGGGTGATGGTCTGACTGGTTTCCTTGGGGTTGGGGTTCGGCTTCATCAGCTCTGGGTGATAGACCGAGAGTGAACAAACCATCGAAGACAGAATGGCCATCGGATGGGCGTGCCCCGGATAGGAATTGAAGAAACTCTTCATGTCCTCATGAATCAGTGAATGCAGCAGCACCTTGTCCTTGAACCGGCTAAATTGCTCTTGGGAGGGCAAAGCGCCATGAATTAAGAGATAGCTGACTTCCATGAAAGTCGACTTTTCGCAGAGCTCTGCAATATCGTAGCCCCGATACCTTAGGATGCCCTGTTCGCCATCGATGAAGGTGATGGCCGATCGGCAGGCCCCGGTATTGGCATACCCAGGGTCGAGGGTGAGGTAGCCGGTGGTGGCCTTGAGTTGGGTGATATCGATGCCTTTCTCGTTCTCCGTCCCTATAATGACTGGTAAATCAATGGATTGCCCGTCTAGGAGGAGTTTTGCCGGATCTGTCATGAAGGTTCAACCTCAAATGGCGATGTATGCTGAATATCCTGAAGTGTATCGGCAAAGCCTCTTCGGAGGCTACCTGAGACAGGGTAGATAGAGAATTTAAACGACGTGACTGTGGGTTCAATGCGGATAGCCTTGGTAGTGGAATACGACGGGACCGGTTTTGCCGGCTGGCAATGGCAGCTTGCGCAGCGCACGGTTCAGGGTGAACTTGAAGGGGCGCTATCGCGGGTCGCTGACCGCCCCGTGAGGGTCGTTTGTTCAGGCCGGACCGACGCCGGCGTTCATGCCTTGGGTCAGGTGGTTCATTTTGATACCGAGGTCTCCCGAAAAACCCATGCGTTCATGATGGGGACCAATGCGTGGTTGCCGGCGGATATCAGGGTGACCAAGGCCCTCGAGATGGGCACCGACTTTCATGCAAGAACCAGCGCCATCGCGCGTCATTATCGCTACGAGATTCTCAATCGGTCGATGGCCTCGGCCCTTGGACCCCGGCAACAGACTCTTTGTCCGAAGCCACTCGATGTGGCGGCGATGCAGGCGGCGGCCAAGTGCCTCATTGGAGAACATGATTTCTCATCGTTCAGGGCGCAAGGCTGCCAATCGAAAAGCCCTATTCGATTTCTTCACTTTATTCGCATTCAGCGTGAAGGGGAGCGCGTCCTGATCGATGTCGGGGCCAATGCTTTTCTTCATCATATGGTGCGTAACATTGTGGGATCGTTGCTGGCGGTCGGCACCGGGAAGGAAAGACCTGAATGGTTGGCCGACGTTTTGGCCGCCCGCGACCGGCGTCTGGCCGGTGTCACGGCCCCCGCAGACGGGTTATACTTTGCAGCAGTCCTCTACCCCGAGTGTTTCGGTTTTGAAAGGGCACCCATCTTCGATTTATTGCCCGCTGATGCGCGGCGTTTTATGCCGTCGGCTCCCCATGAATTTTCCGTATCCGTATCCCTCTCGACGAACTCGCGTTAAAATCTGCGGTCTGACGCGGATAGAAGATGCGCTGGCGGCCGTTCGACTTGGGGCTGATGCCTTGGGTCTGGTGTTTTATCCTCAGAGCCCTCGCGTGGTCTCAGTAGAGGAGGCCCGTTCGATCATTGAGAGGCTGCCGCCCTTTATCACGATCGTGGGTCTTTTCGTGAATGAGGATCCTGGCACTATTGCGGACATTATGTCGGAAGTTCGACTGGATCTTCTGCAATTTCACGGGGATGAGACCGAAGCGGATTGCCAAGGGTTTGGCAGGCCTTTTATTAAGGCGATCAGGATGCGTTCTGATCTTGATCTCCCAGCCGCCTTGGCGCGCTTTCCAGGCGCCAGCGGTTTTTTGGTCGACGCCTTTGAGGCCGATGCGATGGGGGGAACCGGACGCGCCTTCGACTGGGGTCGGTTGACCCAAGCGATGGCGCAGAACCTGATTGTGGCTGGCGGCTTGCGACCTGACAATGTGACAGCGGCCTTAAAGGCCCTGAGGCCCTACGCACTCGATGTCTCCAGTGGTGTCGAGGCTCAAAAAGGAATCAAGGATGAGGCTAAGATGGCCGCATTCCTCAGCGAGGTGCATGACTTTGACTATCGAATTCAATACAACCGAACCTTATAACTTCCCCGATGAGCGGGGCCACTTTGGGCCCTATGGCGGCGTCTTTGTCGCTGAGACGCTCATGGAGCCGATCGATGAGCTTGGAATCGCCTACGAACGCTATATGAAGGACCCGGAGTTTCTAAAGGAACTCGATCGTGATCTCCAGCACTACGTCGGGCGCCCCTCTCCGATTTATCATGCCGAAAGGATGAGCCGCCATTTTGGTGGCGCCCAGATCTTCTTGAAACGCGAGGATCTTAATCACACCGGCGCCCACAAGGTGAACAACACCATTGGTCAGGCGCTGTTGGCGCAACGCATGGGAAAGACCAGGATCATCGCTGAAACCGGTGCCGGACAGCATGGGGTGGCGACAGCAACGGTCGCCGCTCGCTTAGGGCTTGAATGCGTGGTCTACATGGGGGAGGTGGATGTTGCCCGGCAGGCCCAGAATGTCCTTCGCATGCGACTTTTGGGCGCGACCGTGGTTCCGGTCGCTTCGGGTTCTAAAACCCTCAAAGATGCCCTCAATGAGGCCATGCGGGATTGGGTGACCCATGTCGACGATACGTTCTATATCATCGGGACCGTGGCAGGACCGCATCCTTATCCCGCCATGGTCCGTGACTTTCAGTCGGTCATCGGCCGTGAATCGCGGGAACAAATGATGACCCAGACCGGGCGACTCCCGAATGCGTTGATAGCCTGTGTCGGTGGCGGCTCGAATGCGATTGGTCTGTTTCATCCCTTCATCGGTGATGCCGATGTCGCGATGATTGGCGTTGAGGCGGCAGGTGATGGCATCGAGACCGGTCGCCATTCAGCCCCGCTGTCCGCGGGACGCCCGGGGGTTCTGCATGGCAACCGGACTTATTTGATGGAAGACGATGATGGCGAAATTATCGAGACGCATTCCATCTCCGCAGGTCTTGACTATCCCGGCGTGGGTCCTGAACACGCTTGGCTCAAAGACATCGGGCGTGCCCAGTATGTGGCGATCACGGATACTGAGGCCATGGAAGGGTTTCATACACTGACTCGGATGGAGGGGATCATTCCAGCCCTCGAGTCGAGTCATGCGATCGCCTATGCTATGAAATTGGCGCCAACCCTTGATCAGGATCAGCAGATCCTGATCAATCTCTCAGGGCGGGGTGACAAGGACATCAATACGATCGCTGCGCGAGAGGGCATCACGCTGTGAGCCGACTCACCCATCGCTTCGAGGATCTTCGCCAACAGGGACGCACCGCACTGATTCCCTTCATTACGGCGGGTGATCCTCATCCCTCATTCACGGTCCCGGCACTGCATGCCTTGGTCAAAGCAGGGGCAAACATCATCGAAGTCGGGGTTCCCTTTTCAGACCCGATGGCCGATGGTCCGGTGATTCAGCGGGCCAGCGAACGGTCTTTGGCCCATAAAATGAGTCTTCGAAAGACCCTTGAACTGGTTAAACAGTTTCGAACGGAAGACAACGAGACGCCCATTGTCTTGATGGGCTATTTGAACCCGATTGAGGCCATGGGGTATGCCGCTTTTTGTGCGCAGGCCGCAGCTTCCGGTGTGGATGGGGTTTTGACCGTGGATATGCCGCCTGAAGAGGCCAGCGAATTTTTGGAGCTGCTGAAGGCTCAGGAGATGGATCCCATCTTTCTGTTAGCGCCCAACAGCACCGAAGCCCGCATCCAGAAGATGGGCGCGATGGGACGAGGTTATCTTTACTATGTTGCCCTCAAAGGCGTGACCGGTGCCGGTCACTTGGACCTCGCCGAGGTCGAGAAAAAATTGAAGGAGATTCGGCAGTGGACCTCCTTACCGCTGGCGGTGGGCTTTGGGGTCAAGAATGCCGAAACGGCCGCTGCCCTCGGCCACCTCGCAGAAGGGGTCGTGGTTGGGAGTGCGCTGGTGAGTCTCATCGAAGCGTCGAAAGAACATCCCGCTGATGCGCTTTTGGGGATCACGGACCTGATGTCTTCCATGCGGCACGCTTTGGATGCGGCGCCTGGTTCTTCCTTCTGACTTATCGGAGAAGTTGATTGTGAGCTGGTTTCATAAGCTGGTCCCCTATAAGATTCGGACCGAGGCCTCCACCAAGGGAACGATTCCTGAGGGGCTTTGGAGTAAGTGCCCGAGCTGTAATGCCATCCTTTATCGGTCCGAAGTGGACCGCCATCAGTCGGTTTGCGTGAAGTGCGGTCACCATATGCGCCTGAGTGCCCGCAAGCGGCTGCATACTTTCCTCGATCCTGGCCATCGGACCGAACTTGCCGAATCCTTAGTCTCGGTTGATGTGCTGAAATTCAAGGACATCAAGAAATATAAAGATCGTCTGCTGCAGGCCCAGAAGTCCACGGGTGAAAAAGACGCTCTGATCGTGGTGGCCGGCAATCTCGAGAGCCGGCCTTTGGTGGCCGCCGCGTTTAATTTCGAATTTATGGGCGGCTCGATGGGCTCTGTGGTTGGCGAGCGGTTTGTCCGCGGCGTCAACCACTGCGTGGACTATCGGGTTCCGCTGGTGGTCTTTTCTGCCAGTGGTGGAGCCAGAATGCAGGAGTCTTTGTTATCCCTGTTTCAGATGGCTAAGACCAGTGCTGCCTTGGCCCGGATGGCCGCGGCCGGTGTTCCCTTCATTTCGGTGATGACCGATCCAACCATGGGTGGCGTTTCAGCGAGCCTTGCGATGCTGGGTGATATCAATATTGGAGAACCTGGAGCCCTGATTGGTTTTGCAGGTCCGAGGGTGATTGAACAGACCGTTCGTGAAAAACTGCCAGAAGGGTTTCAGCGCAGCGAGTTTCTGTTAGATCATGGGGCCATCGACATGATTGTTGATCGCCGCGAGATGCGGACCACGATCGCTTCTTTGTTGGCTCACCTCATGAACGATGCCGTGGCCGCTGATGCGGATGATCAGCGCCTCATGCTGAGGGCTGCCGAAGACTCTCAAAACGCCCACTGATCCATGGCCTTTCAATCCCTGGCCGATTGGTTAGCTTGGCAGGAGTCCCTTCATCCGCAGGCCATTGATATGGGTCTTCAGCGGGTGCAAGGGGTTCTTGAACGGATGCATCTTGCCGATACATCCACATTGACCATCAGTGTGGCCGGCACCAATGGCAAGGGATCCTGTGTCGCGATGCTGGATGCGATCTTAAGAGCCGGCGGGTATCGGGTGGGGATCTACACGTCACCCCATCTATTAAGGTACAACGAACGGATTCGTATCGATGGCAAGCCCGTCGGTGATGAGCGCATCATGGCCGCCTTCGCGAGGATCGAGCAGGCCCGCGAAGGGGTATCTTTGAGCTTTTTCGAATTCGGTACGCTGGCGGCGTTGGACCTTTTTGCAGCGGAAAATCTCGACGTCAGGATCCTCGAAGTCGGGCTGGGCGGCCGGCTTGATGCGGTCAATATCATCGACGCCGATGTGGCGCTGATGGCCAGTATCGATATCGACCATCGCGAATGGCTCGGCCACACCCGGGAAGCCATTGGCCTTGAGAAGGCCGGTATTGCCAGAAAAGGTCGCCCGGTCGTCATGGGTGATCCAAGGGTTCCTGAGGCGGTCCTTGATTATCTCCATGACCTCGGGGCCTCTGTTTATCGCCAAGGCGTCGAATTTCATGGGCAGCCAGAAGAAGATGGCTGGTGGTTTCAAGACCAGGAAGGGAGCCTTGAGGAACGGCTGCCGATGCCTGGGATTCCGGGAGATCATCAGATCCTCAATGCCGCAGCCGTGCTGCAATGTTTGAGACTGATCAGGGGTACTTTTCCCCTCGATGCGGAGAGGATCGCTAAGGGCCTACGCGGAGTGATTCTCCCGGGGCGTTTCCAGTATTTTGACGGAGAGGTTCCGGTGCTCCTCGATGTCGCGCATAATCCAGAAGCGGTGACGATCCTCTCAAAGCATCTCCGGAAGTACTATCCTAAGGTCCGGGTCCGTGCTGTCTTTGCCGTGATGCGCGATAAGGATATCCAGCAAATGGTCGGCATTATCGGCGATCTGATTGAGGCCTGGTATCTTTCGCCACTTCCCATGCAGCGGGCGGCGAACCCTGAAGAAATTGCTGAAATCCTCCATAATGCCGGAATGGAAAAGGTGATCACTGGATTCGATGATGTTCCTTTGGCGGTAAAGGCCGCGTTGAAAGCGTCATCACCCGGTGACATGGTGCTGGTGTTTGGTTCTTTTTTTCTGGTTTCTGACTACTTGGCGCTGGTCGCCGGACAGGGGGAAGAGTAATGGATGAAGACTTGAAGAGACGACTCATCGGTGCAGCTATCGTATCGCTCCTTCTCATTGTGATTGTTCCTTACTTTTTTGAAGATAAGGGCGCCGAGAAAGGGGAGGCCTTACCTGAAGCGATGATGCCGCAATCGCTGGCGCTTCCTGGTGCGGTTGAGTCATCGGGAGCCGCTGTGGCTGATCCAACGGATCCAGGACTTCCCGCCCAGGCGCCTCCTCAAGCCGCCAAGAAAAGAAAATATGAGATGGTGCCTTTGACCGATGAAGCCCCGGCCAAGGCCTTGAAGGTGGAGCCTTTCATCCCCAAGGACATGCCGCCCCCCGCGGAAGCCGATGAAGAACCCGTCACCCCTTTGAAGCCCCTGCCGCGGGTGTCTCCAGCGGGAACGAGCGCTCCTGAGGGGAACAAGTCATCGAAACCTTCAGCACTAAAAGCCCCGGCCCTTGCCAGCGACCATGCAGCGACGGTCGGCAAGCCCAAATCATCCTCGGCGACTGATCGTGAGAAGCCAGCGGTCAAGAAGGCTGATCCTGCAGAAGCGAGTAAACCGACGCCGCATCCGCCTGAAGCAGGGGCCAAAGCACCCAAGAAGGCCGTTTCCCCCGCCCAAGATCCGGTCAAGAAATCATCGGTGGCGATCACGAGCCCACCGGTGGTCAGTCATCCCACGGCCTATATTGTTCAGGCGGGAACCTTCAGTGATGAAAATAATGCGCGCAACCTGGCTGAGAAAATTAAAAAGCGGAATCTTCCGGTGAAGGTCCAGACGATCGAGACCTCGACCGGTAAGATCTACCGGGTGACCGTCGGCCCAGGATTTGACCATCAAAAGGCCGAGCAAGTCCAAAAGCAACTGTCGGAACAAGATGGCGTCAAGGGAATGATCCTGCAGACCCATTGAATCGCTTGACGCCTCGTCGAGGCATCAAAAACCAGGGAATACAGCGCTGATGATCCCGTTTAATTGGGTCGATGTGGTCATGATCGCCGTGATGGGAATATCGGGTCTCGTCGGGCTCTTCAGAGGGCTGGTGAAGGAAGTGGTGTCGTTGATGGCCTGGGGCCTTGCGATCTGGGCAGGGATTCGTTTTAGTCCGGCGCTGGCGGTTTCTCTTGAATCCATCCTTCCTTCACCGACGGCAAGGGTTGCAGCAGCCTTTGGCCTGCTCTTTATCCTGACCTTGGTCCTCGCCGGGATGCTCGGGTTCTTACTGACAAGACTTCTCGAATCGACCGGGCTTTCAGGCATTGATCGGCTCGCGGGCCTCCTTTTTGGCATCGCACGGGGTGCTCTTTTGATCACCGTATTGGTTTTCCTCGCTCGGACGACCCCGCTCCCTAAGGAGCCGCTTTGGCAGTCATCACAGCTGATACCCCTGTTCCAGAGCATGGCACTGTGGCTCGAATCCCATCTTCCCCCTGGATTCGTCCCCAAACTTGAACAACGATCTTCTTCTCACTGAACCAAAGAGCCGCTATTGATATGTGTGGTATTGCAGGGATTGTCTCTTCAGAGGATGTCAATCAGGAGCTTTATGAGGCCCTGACCGTTCTTCAACACCGGGGCCAGGACGCCGCGGGCATTGTGACCTGCGATGGGGATCGATTTAATTTGAGAAAAGGCAGTGGCCTGGTTCGGGATGTCTTTCACACCCGTCACATGGTGAACCTTCGAGGCTGCATGGGGATTGCCCATGTTCGTTACCCCACCGCCGGCTGTATCAGCACGGCAGAGGCGCAACCTTTTTACGTCAATTCACCCTACGGCATCACGCTGGCCCACAACGGTAATTTGACCAATGCCGAGACACTCAAGCAGGAGCTCTTCTTGCAGGACCAGCGGCATCTCAATACGGATTCAGATTCTGAGGTCCTATTGAATGTTTTTGCCCACGAATTGCATGAGATCGGCAAGCTTCGAATCACCGCGAGTGATGTTTTTAGGGCCGTGTCAGCTGTCCATGAGCGCTGCCGGGGGGCTTATTCTGTGGTGGCGATGATCACCGGTTTTGGGGTTCTCGCTTTCCGCGACCCCCACGGGATTCGGCCCTTAGTCTATGGCGAGAGGAAGACCGATCAGGGCACCGATTACATGTTCGCTTCGGAAAGTGTGGCGCTTGATGTCCTTGGGTTCACTACCGTCCGCAATGTCGCTCCTGGCGAAGCCATTTTCATTGAGCGCAAGGGGACCCTCCATCATCAGCAGTGCGCGAAGAACACCAGCCTGTCGCCCTGCATCTTTGAGTACGTTTATTTTGCCCGGCCCGATTCGATTCTCGACAATATATCGGTTTACAAGGCGCGCCGGCGCATGGGCGATAAGCTGGCTGACAAGATCCAGAAGTTAAGGCCCGATCATGACATTGATGTCATCATCCCGATTCCTGATACCAGCCGGACCTCGGCCCTCCAGCTCGCCAACAAATTGGGTATTAAATTTCGGGAAGGCTTCATCAAGAATCGGTATATCGGCCGGACCTTCATCATGCCCGGACAACTTTTAAGGAAAAAATCGGTTCGCCAAAAGCTCAATGCCATCGGTATGGAGTTTAAGGGACGCAATGTGCTGTTGGTTGATGATTCCATTGTTCGCGGAACGACCTCCGAGCAGATCATCCAAATGGCCCGTGAGGCGGGTGCCAACAAGGTCTATTTCGCATCGGCCGCGCCACCGGTCCGTTACCCTAATGTTTACGGAATCGACATGCCGGCCGCCGAGGAACTGATTGCCCATGACCGCACTGAGGCCGAGATCGAGAAGGCCTTGGGATGTGATTGGCTGATCTATCAGGATCTTAATGACTTGATTGCTGCGGTCCAGCGAGGCAATCCAGATATTAAGCAGTTCGATACGTCTTGTTTTGATGGACACTATGTCACCGGCGATGTGAATCAGGCCTATCTCGATCGCTTGAGTGACCACCGAAATGATCGGGCCAAGTCAAACCGAGAAGGTTCTGACAGCACCATTGGACTTCACAACGCGGGATAAGGAACGGCAGCCATGGACGAGATTGAATGGGGCGATTATCACCCTGAAACGAGAGCGATTCGGGCCGGACAGCATAGGACGCCTGAAGGGGAACACGCTGAGCCGATTTTCCCGACCTCGAGCTATGTCTTTCAAAGTGCCGAGGAAGCTTCACTCAAGTTCTCTGGAAAAATCCCCGGCAATATCTATTCAAGGTTCACCAACCCTACGGTCAGGACCTTCGAGGAACGTTTAGCCGCGCTTGAAGGGGGCGAGCGTTGTCTGGCCATGGCTTCTGGGATGGCGGCGATAGCCAGCATGGCCTTTGGTCTGCTTAAAGCCGGCGATCATGTGGTCTGCTCTAGGAGCGTTTTTGGCAATACCGTCCTCCTGTTTCAGAATTTCCTCGGGAAGTTTGGGGTGGAGACGACCTTCGTCAAGCTGACGGATTTATCGGCCTGGGAGAAGGCCATGCAGCCTCATACAAAGCTCCTGGTCCTAGAAACCCCCTCGAATCCCCTGACCGAGATGGCCGATATCCGGCAGTTGGCGACCCTAGCTCATGATCATGGGGCTCTCCTCGCCGTCGATAACTGCTTTTGTACGCCGGCACTGCAGCGACCTTTGGAGATGGGGGCCGACCTCATCATTCATTCGGCCACCAAATACCTCGATGGGCAAGGACGCTGTGTGGGTGGCGCCTTGGTCGGCAGTCATGAAATCTTGGAAAAAGGGATTTACCCCTTCCTAAGAACCGGAGGTCCTGCCATGAGCCCCTTTAACGCCTGGGTTTTTCTGAAAGGGCTTGAAACGTTGAACCTGAGGATGCGTGCGCACAGCGAGAACGCCCAAAAACTGGCAGAATGGCTTGAAGAGCAATCTTTTGTACAAAAAGTCTATTATCCGGGGCTTGAGAGCCACCCTCAGGTCGTTTTGGCAAGGCGTCAGCAATCATCAGGCGGGGGTATCGTCAGCTTTGAGGTGGACGGTGGACGGGAGGGAGCGTGGGCCATGATTGATCACACCAAGATGCTCTCCATCACGGCCAATTTGGGTGACGTTAAAACCACCATTACGCACCCTGCAACCACCACCCATGGCCGTCTCACCGAAGAAGAGCGGCAGGCCGCAGGAATTACGGAAGGCCTGGTTCGGGTCGCGGTCGGTCTTGAGCACATTGACGATATTAAACATGATTTGTTGCGTGGACTTGGGCACTAAGCCCCACGGCAACGGGTTTTAATCAACAATAAGAAGTTATGAAAGTCACGATTTTTGGATCCGGCTATGTGGGCCTGGTGACCGGCGCCTGTCTTGCCGAAGTCGGTAATGATGTGGTGTGTATCGATATCGATCAGGCGAAGATCGATCGTTTGAACCGGGGCGAAATCCCTATTCACGAACCGGGCCTTGATCTGATGATCGCCGGCAACCGGGAGGCGGGTCGCCTTCATTTCACGACGGACATCGATGAAGGGGTTCGCCATGGCCTATTTCAATTCATTGCGGTTGGGACACCACCGGATGAAGATGGCTCAGCCGATCTTCAGTATGTGACGGCGGTCGCTCGGAGTATTGGCGAAAGAATGAACGACTACCGGATTGTCGTTAATAAATCGACGGTCCCCGTCGGGACCGCAGATCGAGTCCGCTTAACGATTGAAGCCGCGTTGTCTGATCGTCAGGCCAAAATGGAATTCGATGTCGTTTCTAATCCTGAGTTTCTGAAGGAAGGCGCGGCGATTGAAGATTTCATGAAACCCGATCGTATCGTGATTGGCACCGATAATCCAAGGACGACCGAACTCTTAAGAGCGCTGTACGCCCCCTTTAACCGCAATCATGATCGTCTGGTGTGCATGGATATCCGTTCAGCAGAACTCACCAAATATGCCGCCAATGCCATGCTGGCAACGAAGATCAGCTTTATGAATGAACTGGCGAACCTTGCAGAACGCTTGGGTGCCGATATCGAAAAAGTGCGGGTGGGCATTGGTTCTGATCCAAGGATCGGCTATCACTTTATTTACCCTGGTTGTGGCTATGGGGGGTCCTGTTTCCCGAAAGACGTCAAGGCGTTAGAGCGAACGGCGCGCGATGTTCAATATTCCGCGCAACTTCTAAAAGCGGTGGAAGACGTCAATCAACGCCAAAAACTCAGGCTCTTTGAAAAAATTGTTGATTATTTCAATGGGGCTCTTGAAGGAAAAACCTTTGCCATCTGGGGCTTGGCGTTCAAGCCGAATACCGATGACATGCGCGAGGCCTCCAGCCGGACGTTGATTGAGCAGCTCCTCGGCAAGGGGGCGAAGGTCAGGGCCTTTGATCCTGTTGCGATGGAGGAGGCTCGGCGAATATTCGGCGATCAGCCCAAACTTCAGTTGGTCAAGGGGGCTGAAGAGGCGCTGCAAGGGGCGGACGCTCTCGTGATTGTGACCGAATGGAATGTCTTTCGGAGCCCCGATTTTGATCTTATCAAGGCGACGCTCACCTATCCTGCCATCTTTGATGGCCGCAATCTCTATGATCCGGTGTCCCTCAAAGCGATGGGCTTTCAATATTTCGGTATTGGCCGGGGCGACTCCGTCATGATTCCAGCAGAGGGATGACCGTTCAGAGAGCCTCAGACTCAGGCGGTCCTGACGCCGAATGGGCAGCGATTCGTGCCCGCGGCAGAAACGCCTATATTTGGTCTCATGGTGTTTTGAGATGGGGCGGGTTCATGCTGTGCTTTTCCCTTGGGGTCTTCCAGTACGCCCATTTCGGGCATCCTTTCAGCCTTGATGGCAACTGGAAACTCCGTTTTATAACGGCTCTTGTGACCTGGATGTTTGTGGGCTATGCCTACGGACGCTCGTCCTGGGCTAAAAAATGTCGCGAGGCGGATGGCGGTGGCTAGAGGCTCTTTCATCGCCGATTACTGGTAATGAAGGCGAACCCTGGTGGCCTCGAAAAGCTCATGGAGGACGGAGATGAGCGGCTCCTCGGGGCGTATCCGCCAATCATCACCCAATTGCAGACGCGACATGGCGCCTTTTGTTCGGACGTCGATAAAGACCGGGCAGTGACCACCGAGGTGTGGCCTTAGGGCTTCCTTGAGCGTTTCAACCCGTGTGGGATCGACATCGCCTTCTGGCCACTGGATCAAAAGGCGCCGGGCAAACTGAGCCCTGGCCTCCCCGATGCTCATCAGTGTTTCGGCACTTAATCGTAATTGACCCTGGAAGTCATCCCAGCCTAGGTTGCCTTCAACCACCAACAGGGCATCTTTAATGAGGTGTTCGCGGTTTCGTGCGAGGGCTTCTGAAAAAACGGCGACTTCCATGCGGCCGGTGCGGTCATCAAGGGTGAGAAAGGCCATCCTTTTGCCGGTTTTGCTTTGTCGAGTGCGAAGCTCGACGACGAGACCTGCCACAATGACCTTGGTCTCCTGACGGCGGCCATAAGAGGTTTCTGGTGCGTCTGATCGATCGTGCTTTTCAGCAAGAGGCCCTAACCGATCGGTGATAAAGGCCGCGATATCGGCCTCAAATCGCGTGATGGGGTGCCCGGTCAGATAAAGCCCCAGCGTGACCTTTTCTTGCGCCAGCCGCTCTTCCTCGGACCACGGTGGAACCCCTTGAGGCGTGCTCTTGGAGGGCGCCATGATCGGCTCTTCATGAAGCCCAAAAAGATCACCCTGACCCGTCTGGGTCATGACCCCATGCTGCTCAGCGGCCTTGAGGGCTTCGCTCAACTGGGCGATGTGGAGGGCTCGGTTGGCATCGATGCTATCGAGGGCACCGGCCCGGATGAGGGCTTCTAGAACCCGCCGGTTTGCCTTCCTGGTATCAATTCTGCGGCACAGATCCTTGAGATCCTTGAACGCGCCCTGACGCTTTCGCTCCATGAGAATCTCGTTGATCGCACTTTCACCCACCCCCTTGATGGCGCCCAGTCCATACTGGATGGATCGATCTTCTAGCGATGTGAACCTGAACACCGAGCGGTTGATGTCGGGTGGATGAAGGTCGATCTTCATGTGGCGGCATTCCTCGATGAAGACCACGACTTTGTCGGTCTTATCCATGTCAGAGGACAGGACCGCGGCCATGAACGCGGATGGGAAGTGGGTTTTGAGCCAGGCCGTCTGATAAGAGACCAGGGCGTAGGCGGCGGAATGGGATTTATTAAAGCCATAGCCTGCGAACTTTTCCATGAGGTCGAAGATATAGCCTGAGATCTTGTCTTCGATGCCAAGACCCGTGGCGCCTTCGATAAAGATCTGTCGCTGCTGAGCCATTTCTTCCGGCTTCTTTTTACCCATCGCACGGCGCAAAAGATCGGCTCCACCTAAGGTATAGCCCGCCATGTCTTGGGCGATCTTCATCACCTGTTCCTGATAGACGATGACGCCGTTGGTCGGTCTGAGGATGGGTTCAAGAATCGGATGCGGAAATTCAGCCTTCTGTTTTCCGTGTTTGACATTGATGTAGTCATCGACCATGCCGGATTGGAGGGGGCCTGGTCTAAAAAGGGCGACGAGGGCAATGACATCTTCAAAAGTATCTGGACGCAGTCGTTTGATGAGGTCTTTCATGCCCCGCGATTCCAGCTGAAAGACGGCGGTGGTTTGACAGCTTCTCAGGAGTTCAAAGGTCGGCTCATCATTGAGCGGGATCAGACTGATATCAACCGGCGGTTCACCCTGAATCTCCCGTTCGCGGTTAATGGTTTCAAGGGCCCAGTCAATGATGGTCAGGGTCCTCAGCCCTAGAAAATCGAATTTGACCAGGCCCACCGCTTCGACATCGTCCTTGTCGAACTGGGTGACGAGGTTGGCGCCGCCAGGCTCACAATAGAGTGGACTGAAGTCGGTGAGATCAGAGGGGGCGATGACGACGCCGCCGGCGTGCTTTCCGGCATTTCGGGTCAGGCCTTCAAGGGATTGAGCGAGATCGATGAGCGCATGCACCTCTTCATTCGCGTCGTAGAGCTTTTTGAGATCCTCGCTCTCCTTCAGCGCCTTGTCGAGGGTCATCCCGATTTCAAAGGGAATGAGCTTTGCGATGCGATCGACAAAGCCATAAGGATGTCCGAGCACTCGCCCGACATCTCGGACCACCGCCTTGGCCGCCATACTGCCATAGGTGATGATCTGGGAGACCCGATTGCGACCATAGGTTCGCGCCACATAGTCAATGACTTCGTCGCGACGCTCCATACAGAAATCGACGTCAAAGTCGGGCATGGAGACCCGTTCTGGATTCAAGAAGCGTTCAAACAGAAGCTCGAATTCGATGGGGTCAAGATCGGTAATTTTGAGGGCGTAGGCGACCAGCGATCCGGCCCCAGATCCTCGACCAGGACCGACTGGAATGCCCTGTTGCTTGGCCCACTGGATGAAGTCGGCAACAATCAGGAAGTAGCCTGGAAACCCCATCTGGTTGATGACGCCAATTTCAAGCTCAAGGCGCTCTTGATAGGCGGTTAGCCGCTCAAGAGGGCTTCCTGAGCCTACCGGTGGGCGGATCTTGATGCGCTGTTCTAACCCCTCCCTTGAGACCTTCGCAAAATAATGGTGGGTCGTCATTCCCTCTGGAATGGGAAATTGCGGTAGAAAGTTTTCACCGAGAGTGAGCTTAAGATTGCACCTTTTAGCAATCTCGACGGTGTTTTCAAGGGCCTCTGGAAGATCCTTGAAGAGCGCTTCCATTTGTTCAGGGGTTTTAAGGTACTGCTGGTCGGTATAGTCCTTAGGGCGCCTGGGATCATCGAGAACCCGTCCTTGATGGATACAGACGCGCGCCTCATGCGCCTCAAATTCATCGGGGGTTAAAAAGCGAACATCATGCGTGGCGACCAGAGGCACCCCAAAGGTCAATGACAGATGAAGGGCGCCTGCGATATAGGCTTCTTCTTGGGGGCGCCCAGTGCGTTGGATGTCGAGATAAAAGCGGTCGCCAAAAAGGGCGAGCCAGGTTTGAGTCAGCCGTTCGGCTTCATTCAGTTTGCCGCTGAGGAGGGCCTTTCCAATCTGACCCTGACGAGCGCCGGAAAGGAACAGCAGCCCCTCGTTTTCATGTTCCAGCCATTCGGCCATGATCTGAGGGATGCCCTGATGCTGATTTTCTCGATAGGCTCTTGAGATGAGACGGGTCAGCGTGGTGTATCCCGTCTCGTTTTGAACCAGGAGGGTCGCGGCAGTCGGTTGGCCATGATCGTGTGGGTTCAATAACATGACATCCGCGCCAGCAATCGGTTTGATGCCAGAAGCTTGGGCGGCGCTATAGAACTTGACGAGGGCGAAGAGATTGACGTGGTCAGTGACGGCGACGGCCGGTGCGGCCATGGCGGCCGTTGCCTTGGTTAACGCTTTAACGTCAATGAGGCCATCGATGAGGGAGTATTCCGTATGGAGGCGGAGATGGACAAAGCGTGGGGTTGCCATGGGTCTTCGGTCAACAGGCTTTCGCAGTGAGACAAAGATCGAGCCCTTTGTCCCACGTGGGAAGTCTGATGCCAAACGCCGCGTGCAATTTCTCTGTGGCCAGCACGGAATGGGGAGGTCGCTTTGCCGCCGTTGGGTATTGTGCCGTGGTGATGGCGTTTAACAGGGCGCACTCCGCGGGGAGATGCTCTCTCTCGATGGCCAGCGGGCGGATGGCCTTTGCAAAACCGTACCAACTGGTTTCGCCGCTGGCAGTCAGATGATAGGTTCCTTCTCGATCACCTAATTGGATGCGGCCTTGATGCACGCATTGCGAGAGGGCAAGGGCCGTGGCTTCTGCGATCAGTCGACACCAGGTTGGGGCTCCACGCTGGTCATTGACGATCGAAAGGGCGTCTTTTTCCCTCATGAGCCTCAGCATGGTGAGAAGAAAGTTTTGACCTCTCATCCCATAGACCCAGCCGGTCCTGAAAATGAGATGCGGGATCTCCGCCTCTCTTAAGGCGATTTCACCCTGGAGTTTGCTGTGGCCGTAGATACTCAAGGGGCCGGTGGGGTCCTCTTCGCGGTAGGGGGTCCTTGATTGGCCATCAAACACATAATCGGTGGAGTAGTGCACGATGGGGATCTTAAGCCCCTTCGCCTCCTGTGCCAGCTGAGCCACGGCGTCTGCATTAATGCGATAGGCGAGATCTTGATGTGATTCAGCGCTATCGACGGCCGTATAGGCAGCGGCATTCACAATGAGGTCTGGTTTGATCGCGCGAATAAGGGCGCTGACGCCGTTGAGGTCTTCAAGGTCGATATGGATCTTGCTCTTTCGTCCCACCGCCATCACCGACCCAAGACAAGCCAGGGACCGCTCAAGTTCGAAGGCCAGCTGCCCTTCCTGTCCTATGAGCAGGATCTCCATCGTCACCAGAGGCCAAGCGATGCGCGAGGGAAGGCGTTCAGCGGCTGCCCTTCAAGGTCCTTCGAAGACAGTTCGGGGTCTTTGATGGGCCAGTCGATCCCGATGGCGCGATCATTCCATTGGAGACAGTGTTCAGCCTCTGGATAGTAGAAGTCGGTGCACTTGTAGGCGAATAACGCCATCTCGCTGGTCACGCAAAAACCATGCGCAAACCCCTCTGGAATAAAGAGTTGGTGATGATTTTCACTGGAGAGGATGGCGCCATACCACTGACCAAACGTTGGGGAATCTCTCCGGACATCGACGGCGACATCAAAGACCTCGCCTTCAAGGACGTAAACCAGCTTTCCTTGGGGTCTTGGATTTTGAAAATGAAGTCCCCGCAGGATGCCTTTCTTGGACCAGGAGAGGTTATCTTGAACAAAATGACGATCAAGGCCTGCTTGGGTGTAGCGCCTGAGGCTCCAGGTTTCCTGAAAGTAGCCTCGGCTATCACCAAAAACAGCCGGCTTGATGAGGAGAAGTCCTGAAAGCTTGGTCGTTTCAATGATCAATGGGGACGCCCCATCACCAAGAGCCTTAGTAGATACGCGCCGTACTGACTCTTCTTGAGCGGTTCGGCCTGGGCGGCCAATTGTTCAGAGGAAATCCAGCCCTGACTCCAGGCGATTTCCTCAGGACAGCTGATCTTAAGGCCTTGTCGTTCCTCAATGGTCTGAATAAAGTTCGAGGCCTTTAAGAGGGAGTCATGGGTGCCCGTATCAAGCCAAGCGATGCCGCGCCCCAGCTTTTCGACCCGGAGCTGCTCTTTTTGAAGGTAGAGCTTATTGATATCGGTGATTTCAAGTTCGCCGCGGATCCCAGGTTTTAGGTCTCGTGCCATGTCAATGACTTGGTTGTCGTAAAAATAAAGGCCGGTGATGGCGTAGTTAGATTTGGGTTCTTTGGGTTTTTCAACGAGATCGACCACGCGACCTTCCAGATCGAATTCCGCAACCCCATAGCGCTCTGGGTCATGGACCCAGTAGCCGAAAACCGTCGCCCCTTCGGTTTTAACAGCGGCTAGTTTGAGGCTCTCAGGGAGCCCGTGACCATAGAAAATATTGTCGCCTAGAATGAGGCAGGAAGGGTCTTGGCCGATAAAGTCACGGCCGATCACAAATGCTTGGGCGAGGCCTTCGGGTTTGGGTTGTTGTGCATAGTGGAGCGACATCCCCCACTGGCTCCCATCACCTAAGAGGCGCTCAAACATCGACGCTTCATGGGGTGTGGTGATAATCAGAACCTCACGGATCCCTGCCAGCATCAGCACCGAGAGGGGGTAGTAGATCATCGGTTTGTCATAGATCGGCAGCAACTGTTTGCTGGTCACATGAGTCAAGGGATGGAGTCTGGTTCCAGATCCTCCAGCGAGGATGATGCCTTTGGTGTTATTCATAGAGCGGGTTGATCGCCATTTTGGGATTATCGAGTCACAGGGTTTTAGGCGCCATCGCCCTCGCTGCCGAGCCTTTCGCCTCGGTAGCTCCCATCCATCACCCGTTGGCACCAAGCTTGGTTTTCAAGGTACCAGATCACCGTTTTTCGAAGGCCTGATTCGAAAGTTTCTTGAGGCTCAAAGCCCAACGCCGTTTTGATTTTGCTGGCATCAATGGCATAGCGAAGATCGTGGCCTGGACGGTCACTGACATAAGTGATGAGGCTTCGGTGGGGCTTATGGACGGCATGGGGGCGGAGTTCATCAAGAAGGTCACATAAGGTGTGAACCACTTCAAGGTTGGTTTTTTCGTTATGGCCGCCAATATTGTAGACCTCGCCCGGGATTCCGGCTTCAAGAACGCGCTCAATGGCCTTGCAATGATCCTCAACATAAAGCCAATCCCGGACGTTAAGACCATTGCCGTAAATCGGCAAGGCCTTTCCGGCGAGGGCATTGTGAATGATCAATGGGATCAGCTTTTCAGGAAACTGGAACGGCCCATAGTTATTAGAGCAGTTGGTCGTTAGGACGGGTAAACCATAGGTATGGAAATAGGCGCGGACCCAATGATCGGAACTCGCCTTCGAGGCAGAGTAGGGCGAGTTGGGCTGATAGGCGGTCGTCTCGGTGAATGCTCCGATCGGCCCAAGGCTCCCATAGACCTCATCCGTTGACACGTGGAGGAAGCGAAACTCTTTTTTCTGGGCTTCATCGAGCCCGCGCCAGTATTTGCGGGCCGATTCTAAAAGGTAAAAGGTACCCAGGACGTTGGTCTGAATGAAGGCCTCAGGGGAGTCGATGGAGCGATCGACATGGCTTTCTGCGGCAAAATTGATGATGGCCGAAGGCTGATGGCGGTTGAGAAGGTAATCCACTAGGGCGCTATCACCGATCGATCCTAAGACAAATTCAAGTTTCGGATCATCTTCGACGGCATCGAGGGTATCGAGGTTGCCGGCGTAGGTCAGGGCATCCAGATTGATGACGTGGACGCCCCCTTGGGTGATCTGACGGATCACGAAGTTACCCCCGATGAAGCCGGCGCCGCCGGTCACCAAAATGGTTTTATGGTTGTGGTTCAGCACCGAATGTATCTCCCAAGGCCCGTCTTCTAGCTTCGTTCATTCTACCCGATATGCTCGGCTCTAAGGGGCTCCCTTAGTCCTTGAGATGGGGCCTGTCGCTTCTCCTCAGGCGCGTCGGTTCATCATGCCTTGAGACGGGTTATAGCCCCAAATGGCCATCCCTAAAAAAAAGAGGAGGCTGAAGAAGGTGATCAGTGCCGCGTTGAGATTGAAGTGTCCATAAAGGGCAAAGCGGATCAGTTCTACCGCGGCGGTAAAGGGGTTGTAACTCGCGAGGAAGGCCAGCGTCGGGTTCGATTCTTGGATCCGCCACAAGGGATAAAGGGCGCTTGATAAGAAAAACATCGGGAAGATCACGAAATTCATGACCCCAGCAAAATTCTCCAATTGCTTGATGAACGAGGACAGCATGAGACCGAGGGCTCCCAGCATCAAGCCTGAAAGGATCAGGGCCGGAAGGACCGTCAGAAAACCGATGGCGGGTATCTCGATGCCATAAGCGGCCGCGATCAGGAGAAAGACGGTGGCTTGAATGACCGAAATCATAGCCCCTGCTAAAAGCTTGCTGGTCAGCAGAAAGCTGCGCGGCAGGGGGCTTACCAGCAAGGTCTTCATGCTGCCCATTTCACGGTCATACACCATCGATAGGGAGCTTTGCATGCCGTTGAACAATTGCACCATCCCTAAGAGGCCTGGGGTGATGTAAACCTCATAAAGAACATAGGTTTCATAAGGGGGGATGATGGCGACCCCAAGTGTCGATCGAAAACCGGCGGCAAAAATAAAGAGCCACAGCAGGGGGCGGACCAGGGCCGAAATGAATCGCTCGCGCTGATGGATAAAGCGCAGGCCTTCGCGGCCCATGATGCCCATCAGCGCTCTCCAGGCATGCATCACCATAAGGTCCGCTCCTTCCGTCCCGTCAGTTGGGTAAAGGCCGCTTCGATGGTCTCCTGGCCGGTCTGCTCAAGCACCTCTCTCACCTCGCCCGAGGCCTTCACTTGGCCCTGGTGAAGAACGATGAGGTCATCTTGAGGGGCGATTTCATCGATGAGATGCGTGGCCCAGAGAACAGCCAGTTGGCGATCGCGGCACAGGGCATGGATATGATCGACCAGCGCCTTTCGGCTGGGAACATCAAGCCCCACGGTCGGCTCATCAAGCAGCAGCAGTTTGGGGTGGTGGAGCAAGGCTCTTGCGATCTCTACCCGCCTGCGGTGGCCCCCGTTGAGCTGTCGTACTTTTTCATGAGCCCGCTCCAGCATCCCAAACCGGGTGAGCTCCTCTTTGATGCGATGCTCGGCCTCTCGGCGTTTAATGCCGTGGAGTGCCGCATGATAGAGGAGGTTCTGCCGAACGGTGAGATCGAGATCCAGCGTCGATTGCTGGAAGACCACCCCCAGTAACTCCAGCGCTTTCAGTGGCTGACGGCGGACATCGTGTCCTCCGATGTGGATCGTCCCAGAGGGGGCATCGTAGAGATGGGTGATCAGCGAAAAGAGGGTCGATTTACCCGCGCCGTTAGGCCCTAGAAGGATGGCGCAGTGACCTTCCTCGACCTTGCATGAAACGCGGTCCAACGCCTTTTTGGCGCCATAGGCGTAGCTCATGTTGTCAAGGGTGAGAATAGCGTTGTGACTCATGGTGCGATGGCGATGCCCCAGGGGTATTGACCGACCGCAACCGACTTGGTGACCTTGCGTTGTTGAAGGTCAATGATCGAGATGTCGTTGCTGAGCCCGTTGGTGGTGGAGAGAAATCGTTGATTCGGCGTAAAGGCCAGCTGCCAGACCCTTTGGCCGACCAAAAGATAGTCCAGCACCTGATAGGTTTTGGCGTCAATGACGGCCACCCGGTTCGAAGGACCCAGGGCCACGTAAGCGCGCTGGCGCTCACGATCGATTTGGATCCCGACGGGCTGAATTTTTTCCATGGTGACCCCTGGGATCTTAAAATGGATTTTGGTGATCATCTGGTGGGTGATGGTATCAAGAACGGTGACCGTTCCCGCCATTTCGGAGCTGACCCAAAGTTCTTGATGATCTTCGGTGAAGGCACAAGCCCTAGGGCGCGGGTCCACCAGCGTATTGTCAACGATCGACAGCGATTCGCGGTCAATCCAATGCACCATATTCGTGGTTTCGCTGGTGCTCGCGATCAATGCGCCGTCGGCGCTGATGGCGATGCCTTCAGGTTCAATGCCGACCGGGATGGATTTCACTTTTTTAAAGGTTTTAAGATCGATGACGGTGATCTGGTTATCGTTTTCATTGGAAGCGATCAGCCATTGGCCGCGGGGATCAACCACGAAGGTTTCAGGATCCTTGCCAGAGGCGATCTGCCCCTTCAGTTGATGGCTTTTGGGATCAAAAACTTTGATGGTATCTTCATCCGATACCGCCACAAAGAGGGATTGATGATCGGGGCTTAAGGCAATGCCGCGGGGTCTTTTGCCGACCTTAAAGGTGCCCTCGAGGGTTCCTTCAGGGACTTCAACCATGGCGACGGCCTGGTCTTTTTCAAGGCTCACAAAGGCGGTCTCGGCCATACCAGGGCGCTGAGGTAGAGCGATCAGGATCAGCATAAAGAAGGCAGGAACGTTCATGAGGTCATGGCGAGAGGAATGAAGGCCTCTCATTATCCTGATGTTTGGAGAAGAAGACCAAACCTTTGGTGACGATTGTTGTTGATCACGAAACAAATTGCACAAAACGGGGGTTTTGAGTGACAAAAAGCAGCACGCTCGCCATAATCTCATTCTTTTTCTCATCCTCTGGATCATGTGGTTCAAAAACCTCGTCTTGCTTCGTCTGAGTGAACCTTTCACGCTCGATGCCGCGGCGCTCGAAGAGCGCCTTAAAGCCCGCGCTTTCACCCCTTGCGGCGTTCTGGAATCCTTTAGCGATGGCTGGTGTTCTCCTATCCCCCTGGAGCATGCGCCTCTGGTGCACCAGGGCGGAGCGGATCTCTTATTGTGCCTGAAACGGGAAGATCGGATCCTTCCAAGCGGCGCAGTCAACGAACAGGTCCAAGAACGTATCGCCGAGGTAGAGTCACGAGAAGCCCGCTCGCTTCGTAAAAAGGAACGTGAAGCGGTTCGTGATGCGGTGCTTCAGGACATGATGCCGCGAGCCTTTACTCAGAGCAGAAGGACTTACGGCTATCTCGATACCCACAATGGCTGGCTGGTGGTGGATGCCGCGAGCCCGAAGAAGGCGGAGGACTTTGTCGCGGTGCTTCGGCAGACGCTTGATGGTTTTCCAGTGCGCCCGATCGCCTCCGTGACCCCGCCGCCGAGTGTTATGACACAGTGGGTGGCGGGCGGTCTTGCACCTCAAGATGTCACCCTTGAGAGCGAATGTGAGCTCAAATCACCCGAAGAGGATGGCGGCATCGTGCGTTGCCGTCGACAGGATCTTGATGCCCCTGAAATTGGCCATCATATTGAGGCGGGCAAGGAAGTCATCAAATTGGCCTTCAGCTGGAATGATCGGTTCACGCTGGTGCTCGATGAACATCTGACGATTCGGCGGCTCCGATTCCTCGATACCTTGCAGGAGGCTCGGGCTGAAGTGGCCTCGGAGGATGTGGCGGCCCAATTCGATGCTGATTTTGCGATCATGCGGCTTGAGATGGCCGCCTTCATCCCGGTTTTGTTGAATTGGTTCGGCGGGGAAAAATTGCCGCAGGCCACCTAAGATCAGGTTTTAGTTATGCGATTCATTGTTCATTTCCGCTCTCTCTTGATACCCCTTCAGAGCGTTGCGATTGCCTGGGTCATGGTCTTTACCTGGACTCCGCCGGCCCAGGCCGAGTCCTTTCATACCCCTGCGCCAGGGGATGATTTGATTGGGGCAATCCGCCACACCCGCGCGCATCAGGAAGATACTCTGATCGATATTGCCCGCCGCTTCAGTGTGGGTCAGGAAGAGATGACCATGGCAAATCCCTCGGTGGATCGCTGGTTGCCGAAGGCGGGCACGCAGGTCTTAATCCCGCAAGAATATATTCTGCCGCATGCGCCACGGGCAGGGGTTGTGGTCAATATTCCGGAGATGAGGCTCTATTATTTCCCGATCAAGCCGGCACCCATTCCAGAAAGAAAGCCGCTAGCGCCCCAAAAGTCCAAGGTCGATCCCAAGAAAAGCGCCTCGACTGGGAAGTCAGGATCTGTGAGCGGAACCAAGCCTGGGGCGAAGGTCGCTGCAAAATCACCCGTGCTCCCGCCAGCTAAACCTCAGGCGCCTCCGGCGCCTAGGGAGCCTCAGTTTGAATCGGCGTCTTTAAGCGAGGTGATTACCTATCCCGTCAGTATGGGCCGAATGGATTGGCGGACCCCGATAGGCAAGACCTCGGTGGTCCATAAGCAGAAGGATCCCTCCTGGACGCCTCCTGCCTCCATCAAGCGAGAGCACGCAGCAAAAGGCGATCCATTACCGGATGTGGTGCCGCCGGGCCCTGACAATCCCTTAGGGAAATTTGCCATGCGGCTTGGGGTTGCAGGTTATCTGATCCACGGCACTGATGCGGCGAAGGCCGATGGTATCGGCATGCGAGTGACCCATGGTTGCATGCGCATGTATAACGAGGATATTGCGAAGCTGTTCCCTTTGATTCCAGTCGGCTCCCCGGTTTACTTGGTGAACCAACCGATTAAGCTCGGGTACAAAGACAGCACGTTGTACATGGAAGTGAGCCAACCGCTCGATGAAGATGTCGGGATTTCGCCCCATGACCCCGATGATAATGTGTCGAAGGCGCAGTTACAGCGTGAAGAGGACAAGCGTTCAAAATTCCTGTTGCGCTTGGCCCAGAGCGAGATCGAGAAAGAGCGGGAAAAGACCGGCGCCGAGGTCAGCATGGACAAGGTGCGTCGTGCCATTGAAAAGCCAACGGGTATTCCTGTCGTGATTGGCGGGATTGGAAGTGGCTGGGAGCGAAGTGCTGCATCTGATGAAGGCCTCGCCCCCTCGCCAAAGGCCATTGAAGAAGACCCCAACGCCCTTCCTATGAGGGATAAGGTCTCCCATCAAAGTGCCCCGCCAGGAGCGAGCTCAAGCCCCTATGAAGCCCGCCCCTATGAGCAAAACGTTGATGACGGCGGCCTCGATCACAGTGACCCCGTCTATTCGCCGTCGAACCCCTATCAACCTCAAAGTGATTCGACCCAAGAGATGGATTCCCCTCCCTTGAGGATTTCAAGGCCCTCATCGAGCCGAGCCTCGGCCTCAGGGGTCAGAACTGTTCCGCTTGAAAGCAGCGAGCCGGATCCTGAGGAAGAGTAGCCATTTTAGGCGGGCGGACGATAACCTTCGGGCATCTCGCTCGCCCCACCAAAGAGGAATTTCTCGCGCTCTTTGGCGAGATACTTTTTGTGGTCAGGCTCAAAGGGCGTCAACCGGTGCTCGTTAATGAGCATCGTTTGTAGCTTCAGCCATTCGGCCCAGGCGTCCTTCGAAATGTGATCGACAATGCGCTGCCCTTCTGGGCCTGGAAACGGGGGTCTGGTCATGGCTTCAGCTTCTTTATCGAGGCGAAGGCAATGAATCATGCGGGTCATGCGATGAGGTTCTCCATGGACGGTGGTTTTAAGGTCTTGGGATCCTTCAGGAGCTTATCGATGGGTGCCGGAAGACCTTGGAGTGCGTCGGGCAAAACCCAGCGCCCATGAGGCCATGGGACGTCTTCGTCCCCGATCCATTCGGCGACCACCGGGATAAAGTCCAGATGGTAGTGACTGAAAGTGTGCCGCCTTTTTGAGGTGATCCACCGGGGTCTCATTTTGCCCGCATTGTGCCTTTGGCACCAGTCCTCCAAGTCGTTGATCGACTCAAACTCAGGGAGGCTCATGAGCCCGCCCCAGATCCCGGAATCCGGCCGCTGCTCCAGATAGAGACCCTGTCTTGGGTGCACTAAGATGAGCATCCAGACGTTCCTGACCGGTTGCTGACGCGGCGGTTTAGGGGTGGGAAGGCTGTCTTGACGGCCCGCTTGATGGGCGCTGCAGTCTGCAAGGATGGGACAGCGGCAACAGGCGGGTCGGCGATGGGTGCAGACCAGAGCGCCGAGATCCATCATCGCTTGATTGTAATCATCGCTTCGGTCTAGAGGGGTCCTGGTTTCACTCAACGCCCAGAGCACCTTCAGCACCCCTGAATGACCAGGCCATCCCTCGATGCCCGCATGCCGGGCGAGAACGCGCTTGACGTTACCATCGAGAATGGCCGCCCGCTGCCGAAACCCTAAGCTCAAGATCGCCCCGGCCGTAGAACGACCAATCCCCGGCAACGATTCAATGGTGGCCCGATCTTTTGGAAACTGGCCCTCATAGTGGAGAAGAATTTTTTCGGCGGTGGCTTTGAGATGTCTTGCTCTGGCGTAATAGCCAAGGCCCGCCCAATGGGCCATGAGGTCTTCTCGAGGCGCTTTAGCGAGGTGTTCAATCGTCGGAAAGCGGTCCATAAACCGCTCAAAGTAGGGGATAACCGTCTTTACCTGGGTTTGTTGCAGCATGATTTCGGAGATCCACACGGTGTAGGGGTCTCGGTGTATTTGCCAGGGAAGGTGCTTGCGTCCATGCTGATCGAACCAGTCGAGGACAGCCCTCGCAAAGGGTGCTGCGGTCATCGGGAGGGGTTGCCGCGATGGGGGCGAGATGTCACGGGGAGTCCCTTAGGATCTAGGCGCCACGAGATGGGTCGCGATGCTAAAATCATTGCTTTACCTCTGCGACGACCATGTTGGATCCCTTCATCCCGTGTGCCTGCTTTTCTGGTGAGACCTTTGGGGCCTGCTGCGGCCCTTATCTGCTCGCAGCGCAGCCACCACCGACGGCCGAATCCCTGATGCGGTCGAGGTTTTCAGCGTTTCAACTGCATCAGGCAGACTACATTCTACAGTCTTGGGATCTGACGACTCGACCTAAACAGCTGGGCTTTGAAAAGGATGAACGGCGCTGGTCGAGCCTTGAAATTGTCAAGACGATCGGCGGCAGTGCAAGCGATGAGCGGGGCGTGGTCGAATTCAAAGCGCGTTACGAACTCGGTGAGGAGACCTATCTTTTTCATGAGGTCAGCCGTTTCACTCGATTCCGGGGTCAGTGGGTGTATCTCGATGCGACATTCCCCTTCCACGGGAAGATAGCGCATCAAGGGCAGCCGCTCAAGAATGCGCCGTGTCCTTGTGGTAGTGACAAAAAATACAAGAAATGTTGCGGTCGCTGAAACACCGTAAACCTCATCATTTACCGCGCTTTCACCCCTTGCGCGCCCCTTTAAGGAAACAGTATGTCGGATATTGAGATTGCCCGAGCCGCCCGCCTTGAACCTATAACGACACTGGCCGCTGAGCGTTTGGGTATACCCGCCAGTGCCATGGACCCTTATGGTCACTATAAGGCAAAACTCTCCCTGGATTATATCCGTGCGATGGCGGACCGACCCGATGGCAAACTGATTTTGGTAACCGCCATCAGTCCCACTCCGGCGGGGGAAGGGAAGACCACCACCACGGTCGGTCTGGGTGATGCATTGAACCTCCTGGGCAAGAAAACCGTGATCTGTCTTCGGGAGCCATCCCTTGGACCTTGTTTCGGGATGAAGGGAGGTGCGGCTGGGGGTGGCTATGCCCAAGTGGTCCCGATGGAGGATATCAATCTCCATTTTACCGGTGATTTTCATGCGGTCGGCGTCGCTCATAATCTTCTGGCGGCGCTCATTGATAACCACATCACCCAGGGTAACCCGCTGGGCATTGATCCCCGGCGGATCCAATGGAAGCGGGTGGTCGACATGAATGACCGGGCCCTTCGAAAGATTGTGATCGGACTCGGCGGCACCCCGAATGGTTATCTTCGGGAGGATGGTTTTGATATCGTGGTCGCCTCCGAAGTCATGGCGATTCTCTGTCTTGCTAAGGGTTTAAGGGATCTGAAAGAGCGTCTCGGACGCATCATCATTGGCTATCAAGGGGATGGCATGACCCCGGTCTATGCCCGTGACCTCAACGCGCAAGGCGCGATGGCAGCGCTCCTCAAAGAAGCGATCAAGCCGAACCTGGTGCAGACCCTTGAAAATAATCTCGCCCTCATTCATGGCGGTCCGTTTGCCAACATCGCCCATGGCTGTAACACCGTGATGGCGACCCGGACCGCACTGAAGCTAGCGGACTACGTGGTGACGGAAGCGGGTTTTGGGGCTGATCTTGGGGCTGAGAAGTTTATCGATATCAAATCGCGTATGGCGGGTTTGCAGCCGGCGGCGGTTGTTCTGGTCGCGACGATCCGCGCCCTCAAATATCATGGGGGTCTCGCTAAGGATCGACTCCATGTGGAGGATCTCAACGCGCTTAAGGCGGGATTCTCGAACCTTGAAAAGCATGTCTTTAACATCAAAGAGCACTACGGCCTTCCTTGTGTCGTAGCGATCAATCACTTCACCCTCGATACAGCGTCTGAAATTGACTGGCTGTTTCAAGCCTGTGAAGCCCTCGGCGTCAAAGTCGTTGTGGCCCGACATTGGGCCGAAGGGGGGCAGGGAGCCCTTGATCTGGCCCGAGTGGTCCAGCAGCAAGTCGATACCGCGCCGGGACAGCATCGCTACGTCTATGATGAAACCCTCTCCCTGTGGGACAAAATCCATGCGATAGCGAGCAAGATCTACGGGGCCAGCAGCATCACGGCCGATGCCAAGGTCAAGGAACAGTTGAGTCTTTGGTCTTCACAGTACCCTTTGTACCCGGTTTGTATGGCCAAGACCCAGATGTCATTTTCAACCGATCCCCTTGAGCGAGGCGCTCCGAAGGACCATCAGGTCCATATCCGCGAAGTCCGCCTGGCCAATGGGGCGGGCTTTGTGGTGGCGGTTGCTGGGGATATCATGACCATGCCGGGTTTGCCAAGGGTCCCTGCCGCTGAAGCGATTGACGTGGATGATGATGGGAATATTACGGGTCTTTTCTAGGGAATATCAAGGAACAAGTGCTGCGTCTTTGAACATTCCGCAGCGGACCATTTTGGGATAGAGTATGAGATTCGTCGTGCTGAAAAAAGGGTAGCTAAGGAACCTCAAGAGGGCCTCAAGGGTCCTAAGTTGGGACTTCTAGACCCAGAAAATCAACCAGGGGTTGCGGCCATGTTAAAGGGCCGCTGAACGTTAAAAAAATGACTGAGTGGAGATTTAACAATGAATATGGTCCAGACGTTGGCGGTCGCATCGCTCGTAGGCATTAGCTGGATGGCCTCAACAGCTATCGCCAGTGAAGAAAAATATCCGGCCTGGAATTTTCAGCCGTCGGTGATTTTTTCAAATCCAGAGCTCATCGAGAAAACTTCAGGGGCCTTGGCCACGACCCCTTCTGCAGGGAGTGTCACCCAGGTTCCTCAGCAAGCGGCGGCAGAACCTCAGCATGAAGCCGATGCGAAGTATCCAGCGGCCTATTTCAATCCGACGCTCCTCTATCCAGCTAATTAAATCAAGGTGAGCGCGCGGGGCGTCCATGGGGCTTAAAGGCCCCATGGTGCCTTCAGCCGCCTTTTCGTTTGACGGTAAAGCCTTTGGCTTTAAGTTCCATCGACAGCTTTTCGATATGGTCCCCTTGGATTTCGATGGTGCCGTCTTTGACCGTGCCCCCCGTTCCACAGCGCTGCTTTAATTGTTTTCCCAGCTGCTCGAGGGCTTCATCGGCGAGCGGGATCCCCGCGATCACTGTGACCCCTTTGCCTTTTCGACCTTTGGTTTCAAGATGAATCCTGATGATGCCATCTCCGGCCGGGAGGGCTCTTTTTTTTTCGCAGCGGCAGGCCTTGACGGGTTGCTGACAGTGAGGGCACAGGCGGCCCTGTTCGGTGGAATAGACCAGACGGGTCGGCGGTATCTTATTCATCGGTGGGCGTAGGCTTTGATGCCTCGAAGGAGGGCACGGGCGATGTTATCTTGCTGCTTTGGATCGGTCAGGGCGCGCGCCTCGTCGGGGTTTGAGATAAACCCGGTCTCGATGAGCATGGAGGGCACATCGACCGACTTGAGGACCTTAAAGCCTGCTTTTTGAACGGCCTCGTGGTGGACCTTGAGATGCTCACGAAGGGCTTTTAGCATCTTCGTTGCGGCGACGTCACTGGCTTCAAGGCTCGCATTTTTTGAAAGGTCCACAAGAACCCCTGCAAGGAGGGCATCTTCTGATCGAAGATCGACGCCGCCCACTTCGCCTGCATTTTCACGATCAGCGAGGGTTCTTGCGGCCTCCGAGCTGGCGCCATGATCTGACAGCGTATAGACCGAGGAGCCGCGTGCCGCTGGCTCCTCATACGCATCGGCATGCAGTGAAATAAAGAGATCCGCATGAACCCGTCTGGCCAGCTTCGCCCGCTCTGAAAGGCTGACGTAAAGGTCATGGTGACGAACCATCACCGGGTGAATACCGGCTTCATGGAGGAGGTAGTTATTGAGCCGCCTTGCAATATCTAGGACCACCGTTTTTTCTTGGGTTCCCGAAGGCCCCAAGGCGCCGCTGTCTTTGCCGCCATGGCCGGCATCGATGACGACCACAAAGGACGTCTTTGGGCGATCTTGGTGGGGGCTATCAGGGGGCGTCCCTGCGGCAGCGTTCGCCACACCCAGGAGAACCAAGGCCCATCCAAAGGTGGCGCGCTGCAATGTCTTCGTCTTCACCAAAGGCCTCATGGGTCGCCCGTTAAAAGGCACCCCAGCATCGCATCGCCCTTGACGGTTCCCGCTGAAAGTTTTAGTTTCCGCCCTTCGGGGCACGGGGTGAGGGTGATCTCAAGGTCGGGGGAGGGAAGAAACCCCGCCCCTTTTTCCGGCCACTCAATAAGACACAGTGCCTCAGGGCGGAGGTAGTCTCTAAAGCCGAGCCATTCAAGTTCATCGGGGTCGGCCAAACGATAGAGATCAAAGTGGTAAATGGATCGCTCTTTGGATTCGTAGGATTCCACCAAGGTAAAGGTCGGGCTCTTGACCGCACCTTGGTAACCGGTGGCGCGAAGAAGCCCTCGAACCAAAGTCGTTTTGCCGGCACCGAGAGGTCCTGACAGCGTCACCAAACCATGGCCAAGGGCCGACCTCAGTAAATGGGCGCCAAAGGCCATCGTGGCGGCTTCATCCAGCAGCATCCAGGTGAGTGACTTCTCATCACGGTGCTTCAGGGGCTTCATGTGTTCACTAATCGTTGCAAGTGCGGCATCAGATCGCCCGCCAAGAGACCCCGTTCACCCTGATGCGCTGCGAGATCGCCGGCCGCGGCATGAAGATGGACCCCTTGTTGGGCTGCCTCATTGAGGCCCATTCCTTGTGCGACGAGACCTGCGATCACGCCCGTGAGGACATCGCCCATTCCTCCCGTGGCCATGCCAGGGTTTCCAAGGCGGCACACGCAGGTCATCCCGGCGTCTTGCTTGATTAAGGTGCCGGCACCCTTGAGGACGATCGTCCCCCCGTAACGGGCCGTCAGGGCGTCGATCGCACCAAAGCGATCCTGTTGAATCACTTTGGATGTGCACTGAAGGAGGTGGCCCGCCTCCCCGGGGTGAGGCGTAAGCACCCAAGTATCTCGCCGGAAGGGCGCTTGAGCCAAGAGATGAAGGGCATCCGCATCAACAATGAGAGGGAGATCACTGGCGAGTGCTTGCTGAAACAAGCCTTGAGCCCACGGGGATTGACCCAGTCCGGGGCCCACGGCAATGACATTGGCTTTTTCGATCAACGCCAGAAGCTCAAAAGGGTCCACGATACCGTGACCCATGAGTTCAGGGCGCATCAAGGCGATGAGTCCTGCGTGCTCTATCTTGGTTGCGATCGTGACAAGGCCTGCGCCAACGCGGGCTGAGGCTTCGGCTGCGAGCCTTGCGGCGCCGAGATAGCCTTGATCCCCGCCAATGACGAGGACATGACCGTAATGACCTTTGTGGGTATGCTTGGCGCGACGCGGCAGTGACACCTTGGGTGGCAGCAGACGGGCGTTTTCAAGGGTGCGGTGTCTGATCAGGGGGGCGACATCAAGATCATCGTAGAACACTTCCCCGGTAAAGCTTGGGGCCGCGCCCGTAAAGAGGCCCTGTTTCAGGCCGATAAAGGTAACCGTCATATCGGCCTCGACAGCGATCCCAAGCACCTCCCCGGTGTCGGCTGCGATGCCTGAGGGGAGATCAAGGGCTACGACGAGGCGTTCTCGAACGGTATGCTGATCGCCTCGGGCGCGATACCGATTGATGGCCTTGATGACTTCCCAATAGGGGCTTTCGATGGGACGTTTGAGACCTGTCCCAAAGAGACCATCGACCAGAATCTCGGTCGCTTCAAAGTCCTCGGGAATAAAGGCCAGCGTTTCACCGCCGGCGTCCTGATAGCGTTGAAAAGCGATGCGGGCATCATCCTTCAGAGATTCTATCGGTGCGACCGGGTAGACTCTGACATCAAAGCCCATCTCATGGGCCAGTCGGGCGACAACGAAGGCATCGCCGCCATTATGGCCGGATCCGGTGACGGCAGAGAGCGTTCGTGCCGCGGGGCGTTTAGCTTGGATCGCTCTAAAGGCCTGAAGGCCGGCGCGTTCCATCAGCGCCATACTGGTGATCCCGCCTACATCCATGGCGAGTCGCTCCATCCTCTCAATGCCTTGGGCGTTGTAGAGTTCGGTCGGAAAGTCAGGGGAGGTCGCTGGGGATGACACAGGCACTATGACATTAAGTATGGGTTAATCATGGGTGTGGACGGCATTAAACAGCAAATCGTAGCCATCGGACAAACCCTTGGATTTGCCGATGTCAGAGTTTCAAAATCTGATCCTGGGGAAGCCACGGATCGGCTGATGGCTTGGCTTGAGAAGGGCTACCACGGCGAGATGGCCTTCATGAGTCGTTACCGGCACATAAGGGCGGATCCTACTCAGTTAGTGAAGAATGCCGTCAGGGTGATCAGTGTCCGCCTTGATTATCTTCCGGAGGATCTTGAAACGACCCAAGAACGGCTGTTGGAGCCTGAGATCGGCTTTATCTCTCGTTACGCCCTGGGACGTGATTATCATAAACTCATCCGGCAGCGATTAAAGGTCTTGGCTCAGCACGTGGAGGCGTTGATCGGCCCTTTTGGCTACCGGGTTTTTTCAGACAGTGCGCCGATTCTTGAAAAACCCCTGGCGGCCCAAGGCGGGCTCGGCTGGATGGGGAAGCATACCAATCTGATTCAGCGTCACGCGGGTTCTTATTTCTTTATCGGGGAAATCCTGACCGATCTTCCGCTCCCCGTCGATGATCCGGTCCAAAATCATTGTGGGAGTTGTACGGCCTGTATCGATGTCTGCCCGACCGCGGCGATCATTGCACCTTATGTCCTTGATGCGCGCCGCTGTATTTCCTACCTGACCATCGAACATCCAGGCAGTATCCCCATGGTTTTCAGGAAGGCCTTCGGTCATAGGATCTATGGCTGCGATGACTGTCAGATCGTCTGTCCCTGGAATCGCTATGCGAGTCTTACAAAAGAGAAGGACTTTCTGCCACGACATGGTCTTGACGCCCGGAAGCTTCATGATCTCTTTGCCTTCAGTGAATCAGAATTCCTAGCGCTGATGGAGGGTTCTGCAATTCGGCGGATCGGCCATGAGCGCTGGCTCCGGAACATTGCCGTGGCCTTAGGGAATGCGCCGACCTCACCCAAGGTCATGACCGCCCTCAAGAGCCGTCTCGATGATACTTCGCCCCTGGTGAGGGAGCATGTCGCTTGGGCTCTGGATCAGCATCTGACCAGATAAAACACCGCCTTAAGCGTCTTCGATTTCCTTACAAAAGGTGTGGGGATTGTATTTTATTAGAAAGAACTTATATTTAGCCTTAAGGAATCGTCCCTTGACGGAAGAAAAAAGGAGAACACCATGGACCAAAAACCACGACGAGGACGCCGCCGTTTCTTAGAACACAGTGCGTTGGGGCTGTTAGGTTTGGCGACTGCGCCATCTTGGTTGCGTGCCATGGACATGCCCTCCACTCGGAGTAGCGGTGGCAACCCGCCAAATCCTCTCTTTAAGCCCGATGTCGAATTGGAGTTGATCGCCCGAGAAGAGGCGGTGTCTATTCTTGAAGGGGCCAAAACCCGAGTCTTACGGTATACCGCGCGCCTGATCACGGGTCCTAAAGAGGTTTTAACGGAGCTTCCGGGGAGCTATCTGGGTCCTTTGATTCGGCTTCAGCAGGGGCAGAAGGTCAGGATTCAGTTTCGACACGAATTATCGGAGCCGACCATCACCCATTGGCATGGCCTTCATGTTCCGGCCGAGATGGACGGTCACCCGCATCAGGCGATCTCAAAAGGGGAAACTCGCGTCTATGAGTTTGAGGTCCTCAATCGGGCTGGTTTTCACATTTATCATCCACACCCTCATGGAGCCACCGCATCTCAAGTGTATTCTGGCCTTGCGGGTGGCTTGATCGTCCATGATAAAGAAGAAGCCAATCTGGGCCTTCCTTCAGGCGATGAAGAGATCCCCCTGGTGCTTCAGGATCGAAGCTTTGATCGTAACAACCAGCTGGTGTATGCCGCGAACATGCACGAACGCATGCTGGGTTTTGCGGGCGATCACATTCTGGTGAATGGGCGTCCAGAGGGCCGCATCGAGGTCGCGACCAGGGCTTACCGCCTTCGGATCATGAATGGGTCAAACGCGAGGATCTACAAGCTTGGCTGGAGTGATGGAAGCGAAGTGACCATCATAGGGGTTGATGGCGGCTTGCTGGAGGCCCCTGAGCGTTATCCTTACGTGATGCTAGCGCCTGGGGAGCGTCTTGATGTGTGGGCTGACTTCTCAGGTCAGAGCCTCGGCGCGGTGTTGACCCTTGGCAGCCTTCCATTCAAGGGTGCCCTGCCCAAGATGGCGGCGTCGATGGGTGGTGGCCGAATGGGCGCTTCGAAGCTTCCCATGGGGAGTGCGTTTCCTATCGTCAGCTTCAAAGTCACCAAGAAGATGAGTGATAGCCCCGCCTTGCCGGCGCATCTCTCCCGCTTTGCGCGTTACCGTTTGGATCAGGTGATGAACAAGGACCGTCCGATTCCGATAGCTATTAAGGAGTCCCCCATGGCCATGGTCTTGAACGGCCAGCCCTATGGGCAGGGTGGCGTTCTGTCATTTGAACGGGTTCCGGTCAACTCCCTTCAGCTCATCGAGATCTTTCATGATCATAGGGCGACAATGGAGCGTTCAGGATCTTCAGTAGCGCCCAAGGAGACCCTTGAAAAACCATCTGGCATGGGCGGTATGGGACACCAGATGATGGGTATGGGCGGCATGAACCTTGAGGCGGGAAGTCAAGAGGGCCGTATGGGGATGATGGATGGCGGCATGATGATGTCAATGGCCCACCCGATTCATCTTCATGGCCAACAGTTTCAGGTGATCAGCCGAACGATGGCAATGGGTGAAGAGGAGAGCTATGGGACCGTTAAAGAGGGGCTCATGAGTTCAGGTTATAAAGACACCGTCCTCGTGATGCCTGGGGAGAAAGTCAGGCTGATCAAGCCATTCAATGACTTTAAGGGGGTCTTTATGTACCACTGCCATAATCTCGAACATGAGGATATGGGGATGATGCGGGAGTTTGAGGTGTACTAGCCAAAGACAGAAAGAGAGACGATGGGGACCTTGGCCCCGCATGTGTCAACAAGAGACCCAGGCTCAGACGCCCTGTTCTTCCCGGCCAGGAGGCTCCCCTCGTTGAAAAGGGACGCTTAAGGGTGAACCTCCTTGGTCACTGCGTTGTTCTCTTGGCTGTTATTTTGTGACACGAGGTAAACGTCGTAAGGGAGGGCCACCGTATCTAAGAGAACCGAACACGGCGTATCTGCGATCAAGAAGGGCACCACAAAGGCCATGGTCCACTGGGGTCCTTTAAGATTTCCCTCGAAGGCTTTGAGAAGGTCAGAGCCATCGCGCTGAACCCCTGGATAGACTGTCCAATCTTCAGGCTGTGTTTCGGTCCGGCTCCTGATGCTGCTGCAACCGCTCATCGTCACCACGATCAGGGTGAGCATGGCACAATGAAAGCAATATTTTTTCAATCGATCAGCTCCTGTTCTCATTGTTATCGGTGCATTCGCGATGAGTTTAGTAAAATCATTTCAACCGGAGGATGTTGGGTGTAACGCTATGCCAACTGGCGTTGGCCGTCAACTGTTTGAGCCGATTATAAAAGCATTCAAGTTACCTCCGCTGCGCCCGATTCTAGCAAGCCTCATCGTCTTTGTGTCTCTGGCCTTTGGTGGCTGCGCCGGCGAGCTTCCTTTTGAGGGTCCTAATGAGGACCAACGCCGTGCCTGTGGACTGCAATGCCTTAACAATGGCCAATCGTGTAGCCAGTTCTACGCCCGCATCAATGAAGCCCAACGTCTCGATTATGAGAAGGCGAAGGAAAACTATTGGATTTGTCTTCGAAAGTATCCGGGGGCAGCCGGTGGCCGAGGCCTCTGCATTACGCCTTTACCCAAAGAACACCAATTTGATCAATGCGGCCCTGATCTTGATGCCTGTCTTGAACAGTGCGGAACTCATCTTCAGGAGCTTGAAGATTTTCAGAGTATCGTGGCCACTAAGCAGCCGTTGTTGAATCACCAGCCCATGGAACCACCCGGCTTTAATCTGGTCCCAATGGCACCCCAAGATATCCAGGAGACCGCACCATGAAACCCCTTATTATTTTCTTAAGCCTCATTCTTTCCTATTCTCCGATGGCGTTTTCACAAGGCGTGAAGGTTGGAGAGAAGGCCCCTTTGTTTGAATTGAAGGACCAGAATGGGGCGGCCTTTTCTTTAGAGTCTCGGCGCGGGGTGGGCTGGACCGTGCTTTATTTTTACCCCAAGGCGGGGACCCCTGGATGCACGACGCAGGCCTGCGCCTTCCGCGATGCCCTAAAGGCGGTCAGGGATCTTCATGCGGAGGTGTATGGGGTCAGTACCGATACCGTTTCGGCACTAAAAGCCTTCCATGATGAACATCACCTCAATTTCACCTTATTTTCTGATGCAGATGCCCGCGTCACGGATGCTTATGGGGTAAAAATGCCGGTCGTTAACATGGCTAAACGCTGGACCTTCATTATAGATCCTGACCTTAACATTCGAGATATCAATGATGATGTCGATCCTGCCTTGGATGCAAAAGTCGTCGCTCAGCGCCTTCAAGGGCTGCAGATGGCTCATTAAGGCCCCACACGAGTATTCATGGGCCGGTGCTTGAAGGAACGATGGGGTCTTGCTCTGGCCCTCGCCACCCTTGTGACGGGGGCTGCTGCCGATGGCGATTTCGGGCATAAAATCCTTGGAACCGTAGGGCTTGATGCCGGATCGCAACAGCCAGAAGGGGTCTACGTGGGCGATCGTTACATTCAATTTGATGCGGATCGTTACATTCTTGGGAATGGCCAAACAGCCCCGGTGAATGATCTCTCGGTGAGAGCCTTTGCCAATGTATTCGGCGTGTCAGCAACCACACGATGGTCTGATGAGGGGCCCTATTACAGTGCAAGCCTCGCAGCGCCCGTTGCGGGGCTTCATCTTAGGAGTACAACGCCTTCTCAGGAGATGGACCAGGTGGGTCTTGGGGATCTCTATTTCGAACCCGTGAAGCTTGGTTGGCGCTTGCCGCGTCTTGATATAACCACGTCCTTCAGCCTTTATGCTCCGACCGGACAGTTGAACCGAAAGGGCTTAGCGCAACCTCAGTGGTCAGAACAAGTGTCTCTAGGGGGAACCGTCTTCTTTGATGATGCCCGCTCGGTGAGGCTTTCAGCACTCACCAGCTATAACATCTATCAGCGAAAAGAGCACATTGATATTACCCGGGGTGACAGCGTTCAGATTCAAGGGGGGCTTGGGGCCCGCGTCTTTTCCTTGTTCGATATCGGTGTCACTGGATATGGCCTTTGGCAGGTCGCCAAGGATGAAGGTAACGCCTTGCCGGTCATCGCCTACGGTCAGCGGGAGCGGGCGGCGGGTCTTGGGCCCGAAATCGGGATCATGATCCCGGACCTTCGAAGCAAGGTCACCGCTCGCTATGAATGGGACCTGTGGTCGCGCTCAAGGCTTGAAGGACAGGTCCTCGTCGTCAGTTGGTCGGTGTTGGCGTTAGCGCTTGGGGAGTCTCCCTGATGAAGGATTTTAGTCCCCCTTGGTGGTTGCCGGGGCCTCACCTCCAGACCCTTTGGCAACCCCTCTTTAGAGATCGTCCGGTCCCTTCAACGTATCGGGAAAGGCTAGTGACCCCGGATCGGGACTTCATCGATATTGATTGGTTTGAGCCTGGCCACGATGGCCCCTTAGTGATCTTGTTGCATGGTTTGTCGGGTTCTTCGAAGTCCCCTTACATTCGGGGTATGCAGGTGGCGTTGGCCCTGAAAGGGTTTCGAACGGTGGCCCTCAACTTTAGAGGCTGCAGTGGGGAGCCTAATCACACGGCCTTGGGCTATCACTCTGGGGAAACCTCCGATCTTTCATTCCTCCTTCAACAGTTGCGGCTGCGAGAGCCTCAAACCGCTTTTCTAGCCATCGGATACTCTCTCGGTGGCAATGTCTTGCTGAAATGGCTCGGTGAGACCGGCACCGGTGCCGATATTGAAGCGGCGGTGGCGGTTTCGGTCCCGCTTCGGCTGGATCTTTGTGCCACCCGTCTTGATCAGGGCTGCTCGAGGATCTACCGCAATCGTCTTCTTCAAGAATTAAAAGAGTATGTGGCCGGTAAGCTCTTAAGGCTGGAGGTGTTGGGACTTGAGGAGGAAGCACAGAAACTGAGGAACCTTGGGGACCTTCAGCCGATCAGGACCTTTTGGGATTACGATGCCCGTGTCGTTGGGGGGCTTTATGGTTTTGAGAGTGCTAAAGCCTACTATGATGCCTCGAGTAGTCGCGGTTACCTCTCTGGGATCAAACGGCCGACTCGCATTGTGCACGCCCTCGATGATCCTTTTATGACCCCTGAAGTCGTTCCTTTGGACGATGAACTTTCGCCCCTGATCGAGATGATCATCAGCCGCTCGGGTGGCCATGTCGGCTTTGTGGATGGGCCGTTTCCCTGGTCCCAAGGGTACTGGTTGGAGCGGATGGTCCCAGACTATTTCAGCAAGGTCTTGAACCCTCTAGAGGGGCGTGCTCCGGTTCCATCTTGACCTCGACCTGATCTATCAGCTGATCGATCTCGCTTGGTGTGATCATCGCGACGTCGGGCCGCCGGGCATTAGCGGAACCGGCGGCGGCTGCAAATCGAAGGCGTCGTTCAACCGACCAGGCTTTGAGGGTGCCATGGGCGAGACCTGCGAGGTAGCAGTCGCCACAGCCGACCGGATTGACTTCTCGAAGTGAGGGCGGGGTGACCCGCCAGTGACCTTCCGTTTGAGTGCGGACTTCAATGGGTAGAGACCCATCGGTGATATGAAGTTCAGGGACTCCCTCCCAGTGGTTGATCTCTTGAAATTCATCGCGATTGGGCTTGGCTAGTTGCGGGAGCAAGAGGCCACCCAGGGCTGCCTCGAGGCCTTTTCCATGGGCATCAAGCCAGATGGGAATCCCGAGCGACACGCCCATGGCGATCATCTTAGGATAGGCGGAGGCCACCAAGGGGTCTGGGACCGAGCCACTGATGATCACTAGGCCCGCCTTCTCGATCAGGGCCTCGACCCTTTCGAGCAGTTGGGTGATTTCCTCCTCAAGCACCTTAAAACCATCTGGAAGGAAGGTGGTGGGATGCGTCTGTTCCGGGGCTGATGCCATAAAACCCATTCGCATCGGGGCCTTCGTCGGGATGAAGGAATCTTCAATACCATCGGCTTTGATGATCTCTCTGAGCCAGGCTCCTGAATGCCCGCCGGCAAACCCGGTGAGGTTCACTCGATGGCCAAGTCGAACCAGGACCCGGGCCACGTTGACTCCCTTGCCTTCGGCATGGATCTTGAGTCCCTGAACGCGATGGATCGCCGCCGGCTGGAAGACATCCTGATGGACCAAATTGAGGAGGGGGTTGGTATTGACGATCAGGATATCAGCAGCCATAGGCAATCTGGGACCGGGTCTTACAAAACCTCATTAACGTTCCAAATCAAGAACGGCTTTCAGGGCTGCTTCCGCATCAATGATGCCGGGTCCGCAGAGTCCCTTGAGGCTGCTTCCGCACCTTGAAGGGACTTCCGTTTCTTCGACGACTTGCGTCTTAGCATTCCGCACCAATTGGATCGTGGTCAGGGGAAATGGCCGCGCGGTTCCTTGGATGATGTCCTTGATTTTTTGAGGGCTTAATCGATGGTGCCGGTCGAGCGAAAGCATCAGAGAGACAATGCCTGAAACCACCGGGGTTGCAATACTGGTGCCTTGATACCAGGCATAGCCCATGGCTTTGGGATCGGGTCTTTCAAGGCTTAGATTCACCGGTGCATAGATCCCAAATGAAAGGATGCGTTTAGAATCAATGACCGTTCCGGCCTCATTCATAATGCTCCAGCGGGTTTGGCCTCCAGGCGAGGCGATGGAGACAATCTTGCCAAAATTACTGTAATTGGCGAGATCACCGGTCGGGCCAACGGCAGAGACGGCGATGACCCCGCGGCACCCTGCGGGGGTAGACAGCTTCATATCGATCGAACTGTTGCCGCCTGCAACCACCACGGTGATGCCCCTTGATAGGGCGTAGTCGATGGCTGCCTGGTCACTGTCAGAGCAAGGGACGTCGGCACCCAGACTCATACTGAGAACCTTTACTTTTTGGAGGTTGGGCTTCGTGCCTGGGACATCTTTGCCGCCGGCGGCCCAATAGATCCCGTCATTGACATCGTCAAAGGAACCCCCACAGGCACCTAAGACCCGAACCGGGACCACCCTGGCCTTGAAATTGATGCCGGCAACACCCTGATGGTTGTTGGTGGTTGCAGCAACTATCCCCGTCATATGGCTGCCATGCCAACTACTGGGGCTGGTATCGGTGTTGATGCTGCCGAGACAAACCGCGGGTGTCCAATCGCCTTCATCCCCGGCATAGGGATCACGGCCATCGCCGTCCCGGGCATTGGTGGGGTCTGAGATCAGGTCCCAGCCGCGCTCTTTCATTCTTGGGCGATTGGATCCCAAAGCGCGTTCGAGGTCTGGATGGCTAAAAAGGGCGCCGGTATCAATAATCGCAACGCCAATGTTCGATGTCCCTTTGGTAATGTTCCAGGCGGATTGCACATTGGCGCCCCCTGAGGAGGTCACTGCATCATAGAGGTGCCATTGACCATAAAAGTCAGGATCATTTGGGACTATCGTATTTTTTTTAGCCCACTGAAGGGGGTCCGCGTAAAGGACTTCCGACAAAGATTCTAATTGCTGTTCGATGATTCTCGCTTGTGATTGAGTGATGGCTTTATTGAGCGTTAGGACACGGCCAACGGTGGTGTTCCTTGAAAAGGTCAGGCGCTGGCCGATGGTTGCGGATAATTTTTCAAGGAGGTTGTTGTCTGGGGAAAGCGCCAACCGATCGTCCTTCAATTTAACCAAAAACTCTAAAATGACCGCGGGCTCTGGGGTCAGCGACTGGACGGCGGGTTTTCTGGCGGGTTCCGCTTCAAGCGCTGCCCAGAGGACACCCTCCAGCTGACTTAAGCGATGGGCGGCCGCTTCGGCTTGGTCGAGGGTGACCCAACCTGTGATTGAGAGAATCTGCGCATGGGTTCGGGTCTGACCCACCGAGATCATTGGGACGCCGGCAATCAGTTCAAGCTGTTTTAGAAGGGCGGTATCAATGGGATGCGGCGAAGCCGTATCGACATCCTTCTGCAACATCACCAAAAGATCAGGAACCATTCCGGCAGAGGTTTCGGTGGCTACCCCTATGAGGATCAGGGTCGTCACTAGAATTCGGACGATCAACGGGAGTTTCGATGCCGGCATGAGGGTGCTATCACTCAGATTAAAAAAGGTCTCCATCGACGATACTCCAGGAAAATAGTCCCTGCAAGGCGCTTTCGGAGATCACGTCGAGTTTAGCTGGATTTGGATTTATGCCAAAATGAAAAGATCGTGTGCCTTCGCGATTTTAAGTCGTTGGAGGTCTTAACCCGCTGACCCCCTCGACCAACCATGCATGTGACCTTCGTCCACGTTTATGTCCTTCAAGAATCGATCGGTGACTTCATCGAAGCGACGCGGAAGAATCATGAGGCCTCTATCGAAGAAACCGGCAATGTTCGCTTTGATGTGCTCCAGGACCCTCAAGATCCCGGGCATTTTGTCCTCTATGAGGTCTATCAATCGCCGGAGGACGCGGCCCATCACAAGACCACCGATCATTACGCTAGGTGGCGCCTTCGGGTCGAGGAGATGATGGCCAAACCACGGCAGGGCATTCCCATGGCCTGGCTGTTTCCGGCGTGATCACCGCCACTGACGTCTTTGCCATCGGCCGGCTGCCCAAAATAGTTTTTGGCGCGGGTGAAATCCGCCATCTTCCCACGCAGATTGAAGCTTTTGGATCCCATGGTCTCTTAGTCACTGGCGCCGAGTCCTTCTTGGGATCTCCTCACTTTCTCGCCCTTGAACGCGGTCTCAGGGCCTTGTCTGTCCGCTATACGATATTGACGATCGGGGGTGAACCTTCTCCTTTGGATATTGATGAGGCGGTGGCACGTTACCGCGGCGATGGGATTGAAGTGGTCATTGGGGTGGGAGGCGGCAGTGTCCTTGATGCGGCGAAGGCGATCGCTGGGCTTTTAAAGCCGGGGAACAGCGTGATGGACCATCTCGAAGGGGTCGGCCCTGAGCGGCCCTATGGTGGCCCAACCACGCCATTGATTTTGGTTCCAACGACCGCAGGTACGGGATCTGAAGCCACCAAGAATGCGGTCTTGACCCGTCAAGGTCCCGATGGCTTTAAAAAATCCTTTCGGGATGATCGATTGGTGGCGGACTTAGCGATGATTGACCCTGATCTCCTGGCCTCCTGCCCCAAGCCTTTGATCGCCGCCAATGGGATGGATGCGGTGACTCAACTCCTCGAGTCTTATGTTTCCCTTCGGGCCAATCCCTTGACCGATGCCTTAGCCATGAGCGGACTTCAAGCGGCGTTCAAGGGTTTGTTACCCTGGTATGAGGGCGGCGAGAAAGCCGCGGAGGGTAGGTCTTTAATGGCCTACGCTGCGCTTCTTTCAGGTCTCTGTCTGGCCCAGACCGGATTGGGGTCGGTCCACGGTCTCGCCCAACCGCTAGGCTCCTTTTTTCCAATTCCCCACGGGGTGGTTTGTGGGACCTTACTGGCGATCGCGACGGAAGCCAATATCGAAGCCCTTCGCCAGCGCGCCCCTGACGCGCCCCAACTTCATAAGTACGCCAACGTGGGCCGCGATCTTTTAGGCCAACCCGCACTGTCGGACGTTTCGGCGCAAGATGGATTGATCGCCAAGCTCAAGGCCTTAACCCACCGCTTACAACTTCCAAACCTTTCGATGCTTGGGGTTCTTGAATCCGATATCGAGCGCATCGTGCTTCATTCTCGAGGGTCCAGCATGAAAACCAACCCGGTCCTTTTAACTGATGGGGAGATTGGGCACATACTAAGGAGCCGGCTTTCATGACCCAGCACTCTTTTCGTGCTCTCCTCCCATGGGGCCTCCCGGTGCTTTCGGGTGTGCTCATTGGAACCAGCTATATCCCTTTCCCGCCGTGGGCCTCTTTGTTTGCCTTCGTCCCCTTATGGCTTTTCTGGCGCGACCAGACCTCCCTTTCGCGGGTTTTTCTTAGTGGGCTTGTGACCTCGTTTGTGTTTACTCTGATCGGGTTCAACTGGGTGACTTATGTGCTCCATGAGTTCGCCCATCTTGATTGGTGGGTGGCCGGTATAGGGATGCTCTTGTTTGCCTTTTTAGCCCACCTTTTCGTCCCCCTCGCGGGCATGTTCTGGTGGCTTCTTCAGCGTCGCTATCGGTTCCAGCCTCAGCTTTCGTTGCTTATGATGGCGGTTTTAACGATCCTGCTCGAAGCCACCATTCCGATGCTGTTTGACTGGAATTTTGGTTATGCTTGGTATGGAGCGGGTCTCCCCCTTTATCACTGGGCAGAGGTTGTAGGCTTTCAGGGCTTGAGTGCCTTGACCATCCTGACCAATGTCCTCACCACGCGACTCCTCACAGAGCGAGAGGTCCTTCTAAGAGGAGGGTTGGCGGCGACTTTGGCATTCGGGTTCTTGGTATTCAATCTCAGCGGCCTCTGGCTTCAGGGACGTCTTCCAGTGCCAGATGCCAAGGTCAGGGTGCTCATGGCACAAGGCAATGTAGGGAATGCTGAAAAGATGGCGGCTGAGTTGGGTCGCGGCTACCAAGACGGCATCCTCAAAGCGTTTATGGCGGCAACCGATCAGGCCCTCAAGAACAATACCCAACCCGTCGATTTTGCGATGTGGCCTGAAACCGCGTTTCCGGCTATCTTGGGTGAAGGCCTTCGACCGGATCGATACCGAGTGGCACTGACGGAGTTTCTTCGGCAACGCCAGTTGACCCTCCTCACCGGCGCCTATGGTGTGGACTTTCCAAGTGGTCGACTGACCAATTCCCTCTTTGTCGTTAATCCCGAAGGGCAGGTGGTCGAACCCCACTACAGTAAGACCATTCTCCTGGCTTTGGGGGAATATATCCCTGGTGAAGACTGGTTTCCGGTCATTCGAGAGTGGCTCCCGCAGACTGGGTTGTTTGCCCGAGGCCAAGGCCCAACCACCTTGCTGCAGTGGCAGGGTTTCAAAATGGGGCCACAGATTTGCTATGAGAGCCTCTTCCCCTGGTTCAGCCGAGAGCTGTCTAATAGAGGCGCCCAGTTCATTGTCAATGTCACCAACGATTCCTGGTATGGCGACTGGCAGGAGCCTTGGCAGCACATGGTGATGACACTGGCACGAGGTGTGGAATTTCGCCGCCCCGTCCTTCGGGTCACCAATACCGGCATTTCGACCGTGGGGCTGGCTTCAGGTGAGAGGATGGGTGAGTCACCGGTTCATGAAGTCTGGGCGGGGATCTTCGACGTCCCCTACCTTCATGAGCCGCCGGTGACGTTCTATCAAAAAGTGCCCTACCTGATGCCGGCTTTCTTCTGGAGCACGCTGTTGGGTCTTATCCTTTATGGTGAGCGCCGCCGGCAAAAGGGGGCTATGGACCGAAGAGCTTCATCAGCGGCTCTTTAAGTCTCGTCGCCCTCTAGGACTTTGTGTGTGGGAGTTTTCGAGGGGCTGGATAACGGCGTTCAAGATCGTCGAGGAAACGGTTGACTTGCCGAATGCTGCCTTTAAACATCTTAGGGGATTGCCCCTTGAGCCAGCGCTCAGCGCGTTGATTCGTGCCGGGCCAGATGATCAGGCTTCCGAGGATCAGAAAGGGGGTTCCAACGATGCCGGGCAGGAGGATGCCGAAAACCCCAGCGGTGAACAAGAGCCAGCCGATGTCATGCGGTAGTTTTTCAATACGCTCAATAGTCGCGACATCGACGTTCAGTGCGACCAGACTCTTTTCAAGAGCAATGATCTCCTCAGCCTCTTGATCATCGTTCAACGGTCTAGCGGACGCTGAAGGACTTTGCTCGGTATGGAGGTCCCGCTGGAGGCGGCGAATAGGCTGCTTGAGGGGTGGTTTTGTCATGAATGCTGTCGCTGTAATGGAAAGATTCTTAGCCGTTCATGCGGGGTAAAAGACGCCGCTGACTCCGACCGGACTCCTTGAGCTTCCGTTCGATTTGGCGATCCACATTGAGAACTCCTATGTTAGCAATGATCCCTGAGGTAATGCCGTTCAGAACACCGCCGAAGCCGCCAGCCACACAAAGAAGATTCGGAATGGTGGCCATCCCTGCACTTTTTTTGATGTCAGGCGCATAGGAGAGAGTGACGCTCAGCAGTTCATCGAGTGTCGCGTAGCAGCCCCCCATCAGGACCACATCAGCCGTGCGGGTTTCATCCGACAGATCTTCAACGGCAATCGTCGCGTTGGCGGCGTTGACCAGGAGTGGATTCTGGCTGACCAACCCTGCAAAAATGGCTTTGACACCTCGCTTTTGGAGACCCTCAAAGAACCGGCATTTCCCTTCTTGATCGAGATCACCGCCGGCCACGCTGATGCCGAGACGGTGGGCTAGTGCCTGGGTGTCTTTTTCAGGTTTGGATGAGATGAGAAAGACGTCATAGCCTTCGCGGGTGAGGTGAGCGATGGTCGCCTTCTGGACCGGTTCTTTTGAGTCGGCAAAAAGGAAGGTGGCCACCGGTTGGTCATCCATCAGGACCTCGAGCATCGTCTGGTCGCCCTGAGGCCCATTTCTCAACAGGAACTGATGATCGCCTTGCCGGGTGAGGATGCCCTGCTCATCGAGTCGGATCAGTTCTGGCTGACGTACAATCATGTCCTTTGCTTGAGCTGCCCGTGCCAGTGCTCCACTTCTGGCATCACCCAAGTAAAGCCCAGCCCCCGCGACATGGCGGAGTAGGTTGTCCGTATCAGCCAGCGGAGATTCGATACGCTGGACCTCGAGGTCCATTTCAGCGAGTTTGGGATCGTCGCCATCGATAACGATGCATCGGCATTCTGATAATTTCATGAGGGCGCTTGGACGCTGAACGACGGCACCCATCCTCAAGGCACTGCGCATGTGGTGGAGCGTCATTAAAGGAACCGCGAGGAAAGGACCACTGACCCAATCCTGATGCAAGATGGCGCCGACCGTGATCAGGTCGCCGGCTACCCAACCAACACCTGCCGTGGCGAGGGTTGGCAGGGCTGTTTTATCCCCCATCGATGCGACCTTTGCGTTCAGCGCCTTATCCTTAGGAATCACGATAGCGGCTTCGGTCAAGCGCTGGGCAATCTCTGCGGCCCTCGTATTGAGCCCGACGGCGGTGATCTTGAGGTCAACCTCGCCGCCAATGAGTCGAGACCCTTGATAGATCGCTGCACCCACGGATTTGAAAATGGGGTCAGGGGTTCCTCTGATGAGCGTTTCATCAACCAGGGCACAGCCTTTTAGGATCAGGCCGTCAGCGGGCACGATTTCGCCTCCCGAGAGGCGGAGGGTGTCACCCGATTGCAGTAATTCTGGATCAACCCGCTGCTCCTGAGCCTTTGAATCGATTCGCCGCGAATCCTCCATGATGGGCAGCGTCTGATTAATCGTCGCTTGTGTTTCATCGGCGAGACGTTGGCGCCAACGGCGCTGCCAGTAACGCAAAGAGAAGTCAGTGAGCGCAAAGGCCAGAACCTGTCCGGTGACGATCGAGCAGGTCAGGAGCGCGGTATGGAAGAGGGGAACCCCGACCTTCCCTTCACTTAATTGCTGGGCGGCATCTTTGATAACCCCGAAATTGGTGACGACCAGAACCCCTGCGGCGATGGGTGTGACCGCCGGCAGCAGTAATTCGCCGACGGTACCGATGCCTACCGTTGTCCCCGAGACCTTCATTGGCACTGACTTTGGGTCCTTGAGATCTTGAATATCAGAGTGACGACTATAGGCCTGCTCAATAAGCGGGATCAGCTTTTCAGGGGTGATGCGCCGGGTGTTGTAGTGAATGTGAACCTGACCCTGTGGCTCCAGTGTGATCGACTGAATCCCTGTCAGGGTCCGAACACTATCCTTGATAAAGCGCAAGAGCGGCGACTTTGTCGCAATGAACGCCTCATCTTCAACGATCAGATGGCCTTCTTTAGGGACGCTGATGGTGAGCGGCTGAATATGGGCGCCTGCGCGGACCCAATGCATCATGGTGCGCGCCTCAAGGTTTGGAACCTGATCTTCGCCTAGAGCATCCGCCTCGGAACCCATGGCCCCTATCACCCGCTCAAGTAATCTGTTGTAGTTCTTTGGGTCTTTATGGTAGGTAATTCGCGCACGACCCTTCAAGGTATCGATGGCGACCGCCTCAACGCCCGGGACCGCTAGTGCGCGGCGAGCGAATGAAGTGCCCAACTTTTGGCCTTTCATCTTCAATAGATCAGCGTGTTCGATCGTTATTTCACCGGGCACAACATGGATGACGGGTTTCATGGGGGTCATTCGAAAGGGTTAGTGGGCGATGTAGGGCGTAATCAGGCCATGCTTTACCATCTCATCGAGATCGGCGACCACATGCTTATCTTCGGCATCGAGCACGTTATAAAGCTCCCGAAGGCGCTTTCGGCGTTGCTTCAGCTCATACCCCACGGCGGCGAGGAGAATGATCCCAAAGGTCGAGGTAATGATTTCAGAGACACTATTCATTCTTAGACACTCCTTCTTAAGTTCACCCGGGGGCGGATCGGATCAAATGAGGTTTTCAGCACCACCCCGAAGAACCTCGATAGCGCCTTCAAAGCCGTCTCGATGCAGCTGCTGCCGTATTTTGGCTTCGATCGAACGACTCTTACGGTGGACCGCCAGGAAATTGAGGAAATGCTGCAAAACGTCCATAGCCTTCTCAGGATCCTTGATGATGCCGAGGTTGAGGTGGAAGCCATGGTACTCCTTAGCGCCGGTCGTCTTACTGCCGTGGAGATCCCGCGCCAGTAGGATAGGGTCCTTGCCGATCAAATGCGGGTGCTTCTTGAGGAGTTCACTGGATTGCCCGCGTGAAAGAATAAAAAAGGGATCGTTGTTATGAAGATGCGTAATCATGCCCAGATTTTGGCGTATCAGTTCCGGAACCGGCCCAATCCAGCCGCTGTCGATCAAGAAAAACTGAAAGCGCGGTAGCTCCTTGACCGAATAGCTTTGGGTTGGGGCCTCCATGCTCTCAACCTCTGGGATGGAAGGTTCCGTAATCGTTGCTTGCGGCCTTAAAAGATTGGCAGCCAAAGGTTTTCTTGTCTTTGGCGATGACGGAGGGGGGCTTTTTTGAGTCATATCATCAGTCCTGTCACTGTTTGGGTGTGCCGGTCATCACGAGGGAGGCTTTGGAAAAAACTTAGCCCGCCATTTTTTTGCCACTTGAGGCCTGAGGTTTTGCACGAGTCGCGATTTTTCGGGGTTCACGGCGGCTCTTGGTGGTTTTTTCCATCGGGGGTGATACCTCTTTCGTGGCGGTCGTCTCCAGGGTATCTCCCGAGGAAAGTGAGGTCTCGTCATGATGGGCGCTCAGTTCGAGATCGAGCAGATGACGGCGCTCGGCCTCAAGCTTTGCTACTTCCCGTAGCGGCCAGACGCCATTGGCGAGGGCGCCAATGGCGGCGACGATGTTAGTCAATACGGAAGCGCCGACACCAAACCCTAGGGTAAAGACCCCGGCCACACAGGCGAGGTTAGGAACGAGGATCATCCCCCAGCTGCGCTGGATATTCTGATCAAGGCTCCTTGCGATATCCCGAAGATCACAGAGCTTGCCAAGGCCTTGTTCCATGAAGACGATGTGGGCGGTATCCGTCGCAATCGTGGTTGCACCCCGGAGCGAAATGGACACGTTCGCTTTTTTAAGAGCAATTGAATCGTTGATACCATCGCCCACAAAGCAGACTTTCTTGCCTTCTGCTTGGAGTTGTTCAACATAGGCGGCCTTATCAGCGGGCAGGACCTGGGCAAAATAGCGATCCATACCCAGTTCCTCAGCCAGTTTTCTAGTCGGGGCCTCGTGATCACCTGAGATAATGGCGAGATGTTTGATGCCACGCTCACGCAGCCCTTTGATGATCTCTTTGACCTCGGGCCTTAAGGCGGCCCGAAGTTCAAGGGCTCCGCCGAGCTGCTGATCAATGGCGACCATGACCATGGTGTCGCCATCTTGATGGACTGCATCAAGCTTTTCGTCGATCTCAGTCGGAATGGCGATGCCTTCCATTTCAAGATAACGACGACTGCCTACCCGGATGTTTTTTCCCTCGACACCCACGCTGATACCAAAACCGACTTTATATTGGGTGTCATCGGTCGGTGGCAACGTCAGCTTAAGTTCCTCGGCCTTGTGGAGAATGGCAAGGGCGATCGGGTGATGAAACTTTCTCTCAGCCGCCGCGGCGTATCGGAGAATGTCTTCTGGCTGAAAGTCATTAGCGGTCACGATATCACCCACCTCTGGACGCTCCCGCGTCAGGGTGCCGGTTTTATCAAAGAGAACCGTATCAATCTCGTTCATCAGCTCCAAGGCTCTACCATCCTTGACCAAGATTCCTTTCTGAGCGCAGAGGGTGAGGGACGACAACATCGCGAGGGGGGCGGCCATCCGAATGCCGGTTCCGAGATCACTGTTGAGGACCGCAACCCCAGCAAAGGGTCCAAGGGTAGAGAAGGCAAGACCGCTGACGGCGAGCGTAGGGATCACGGCGCGGTCTGCGAGCTTTTCGCCCTTATTTTGCGAGGTGAGTTTGTAACCTGCGGTATCGTTCAGAATCTGACTAATTTTGGCCGAAGCGGTTTCACTACCGGCCTGTTCGACCGAGACGAAAATTTTGCCAGCAACGAGGATCGTTGAGGCATACACGCGGTCACCGATCCCTTTTTCAGCCGGAGTTGATTCACCGGTGAGGGCATGCTGATCGACCATGGCCATGCCTTCGACCACGTGGCCATCGACGGGCACCATGTCCCCGGTATGGACCGCCACGAGATCCCCTTGAATGACCTTATCGAGAGGAACCTCAAGTTCAACCCCATCTTTAACCAGCCAGACCGTACGTGCCTGTTTACCAAAGGCGTTAAGGAGCATTTTCTTAGAGTTGTCCTCGGTCTTTTTAACCAGCAAGCGGCCAAAAGAGAGGCACCAGGACATCACGGCCCCTGGCAGGATCTGTAAGGTGCCTAGGCACCCAATGACCACTAAAGAATCAAGGACATCGACTCCGAGTCGTCGCTCTTTAACCAGCACATCATAGGCGCCCTTAATGCTGGGGATCGCGGTATAGGCGAAAAGCCCTGCAGCAACCGGCATGAGGGGGGGGAAAACAAATTGGGCTGCCGCGGCGAGCGGCAGGGACGCACTACAGATCGCAAGATCAAGATCGAGTTTATCGAGCTGTTCTTGGTGTTCGACCGCTGCCAGCGCGTCATTGATAATATCGATGACGCTGGTGGCATTCAGTCGGCGGGGATCAAAATCTACATGGATGGTCGACCTTAAAGAGTTGGTCTTGTAGCGGTCAACCCCAAGGACGCTCATGAGTTCCCGTTCAATGGCTTCAAAATAGCTGCTCTTGCGATAAAGGGCCGGGTTTTTGAGCTTAATCATTCCCGTCTTCTCGCTGATCACGGCCCATCCCGTCACAAGATGGCCATGGCGATGGTAATGAAGATTGCCGCCTCGGTCGCTGGCATACCGGAGGGATGAGACCTTGAGCTCCTTTCCGGCGTGTGGCTGGGTATCCTTGCGATTTGGCCGGGTCGCTGCGGCGTCCAAAGAATCAGCTAAGGCCATGAGAACCGACTTAGGCGCATGCTGTTTGGCATCAAACAACACCGTGGCGCCGTTCCTCGCTGCAGGAATTTCAAGGCTTCGAATAGACGAAGTTTCGAAAATACCGCGAACAAAGCGCAGGAGAGCCTCTTCTTGAAGTAAGCCAAGGCTACGAGCCCCGCGGATTCGAATCACCCCGGGGTGTTGGACAGAAATCGAGGTCTTTTGGGAG
>Ga0304729_1000037_pt1 | contig 91195 bp, 84 predicted proteins | sample C_131016_MF_Meta_FD_190475 | JGI IMG/M metagenome (GOLD analysis project Ga0304729, IMG submission 190475) | Freshwater microbial communities from Lake Croche, Canada to study carbon cycling - C_131016_MF_MetaG (v2) (version 2) | ecosystem: Environmental > Aquatic > Freshwater > Lake | place... | reverse complement strand
GGAACAATCTTAGCCCAATTAACCACAATCGATGGTGGCAGAAATGAATTAACTCCTCTTACCCATGAAAAATCTTCACGCTCAACATGAGTATCAAAGTGAATCACTTGACCTAATGCGTGCACACCAGTATCTGTCCTACCGGCAGTAATAGTTTTAATCGGAAAGTCTTTACAAGATTCACCAACAAAGGCTGTAATTGCCTTCTCCAGCTCATCTTGAACTGAATTTTGATTGACTTGTGTTTGCCAGCCAGAATATGGGCTACCGTCATACTGAAGACCAAGGGCTATACGCATTTCAATACCTTCATGCACTCAGGCATTGCGGTGCAAGAGCTCCGCCAGCAAGCCTTGAGCTTCAATCGTGATGGTGGGGTCCACTGAATTACTGACCTGTAGCACATCCTCTAGGGATCTCTTAGCAGCGGAAAAATCTTCGATTGTGATGTAAGCACGTGCTAGATTTAACTTAACGCGCAAGGTGTCTGCTAATGGATCAGAAATAGGTGTGGCTGATACTTGAGGAGTTTGTGTTGCCGACTTAGAAAGGTCTAAATCAATCCCGGCAAACAGTGCTTTGGCGCGCTCAGGCATTTCTAAAGGAGCATTAGTGGGTTTGCCTGATGAAATAAAGTTAGTTAGCTCAGAACGGCGAGCATTGCGAGCAAATCCCCATAACAGTAAGCCAGTTAATGCAATCAACGCAATCCCTAGAATGGCTGGTCCAAATCCACCCAATCCAAAGTTATTTTCAACTGCTTTTTTTTCTTTCGATTTATCCAGGAGACGCTGGAGATCTGCAACATTCTTTTCTAACTCTGCAACACGAGCCTTAGCTTGTTCTAGTTGTCTTTCTTGAGCAACTAGCTCTTCTGTATAGCGACGCTCTTGTTCATTACCATCCGCGCTAGAGCCAATCTTGAGGCGATCTTTTGGGGTTGCCTCCCCGCTCTTTGCATTGCCAGGCTGAGATTGACCTTGTGACCCATTGCTGCCCTGCTCTGCATGCCACTGTGCATTAGACTCAGCCACAAATTGATTGGCTTCTGCCGGGCTAATTGAGCGGAGCAATGCTTGACCTGGTTTATTTAATTCAGCTCCTGCTGCTAAACGGTTAATGCTTCCGCTTGCAAAGGCATCTGGGTTAGCCTTGTATAAAGCCATCATGGTTTGATCTAAAGTAGCGCCATCTAATTGAGGCGCCATCATTGCAGCAATTTCCGATAAAGTTTGACCAGGCTTGACGAGAACCTTTTGCGGATCACCTAAAAGCAAAGTAAATATTTTGGTAATGCTGCCACTAGACCAATTGAGATTGACTAATACATCTACAAAAGGATCATCGCTTACTGGCACAGCATTGACTGTTTCCACCAAGACGGCTAGCTGTGCCTGAGGATTACGATAAATAGATAGCTGCGGATTAAGGTCCAAAATCTTTTGTGAGATTCCAAGGCGCTCATAAGAAACCTTAGTTAAAGTACCCACTTGTAAACTAGCTAAAGCAGACTGCTCTTCTACTCCAACTCGAATCGGAATTTCTACCCGTAGAGGCTCACCAGATTTAGATAGCAGTGCAGGTGAGCCTAAAGAAATTGCCCAGGCTGCACAAGACCAACTCAAACAAACAAAGCAAAGTACTTTTAAAAAGCGAAGTTGGTCACCTCGTAACATTATTTTTCGAGCAAGATTCTGAGCATACGGCGCAATGGTTCAGCTGCGCCCCATAAGAGCTGATCACCAACAGTGAATGCGCCAAGATACTCTGGGCCCATCGCTAATTTATGCAGGCGGCCAATTGGAATAGTCATCGTGCCACTAACCGCAGCTGGTGATAATTCACGTTCAGTCATTTCACGATCATTCGGAACGACTTTGACCCACTCGTTATTGCTTGCTAAAAGAGCTTCAATTTCCTTAAGCGGAATATCTTTCTTTAACTTGACAGTCAAACCTTGTGAATGGCAACGCATAGCGCCAACGCGCACACAGATGCCATCAATAGGAATGCTACCTGCAGTACGAAATGCAGGACGCCCAAGAATCTTATTGAACTCAGAGCCGCCTTTCCACTCTTCTTTTGTTTGACCGTGCTCAACTGGTACATCAATCCAAGGGATCACGCTGCCAGCCAATGCAGTGTTGCGGAAATTTTCTTTCGGAAAGCTGGATGAACGCAGCGTCTCAGTGACTTTGCGATCAATATCCAGAATAGAAGATGAAGGATTTGCTAATTCGCTAGCGACGCTATCACGCAAAGCCCCCATTTGCAGCAGTAATTCGCGCATATTCTGTGCGCCGGCGCCAGATGCTGCTTGGTAAGTCATGGCGCTGATCCATTCAACCATATCTGCCTTTACCAAACCGCCCATCGCCATCATCATCAAGCTTACGGTGCAATTAGCACCAATCCAGTTCTTACCCCCAGCAGCCAACGCCTTATCAATCACGGGGCGGTTTATGGGGTCCAAGACCAATACAGCATCCTCTTTCATGCGCAGCGTACTGGCTGCATCAATCCAATGACCATTCCAACCCGCAGCACGTAGTTTTGGGAAAACATCGTTGGTGTAGTCGCCACCTTGGCAAGTGAGGATGATGTCACAGCGTAACAATGCCTTAATATCACTCGCATCTTGTAAAGCGCTTTCGCTCTTAGTCACTTTTTTACCATTAATTAATGGCACATCACCGCCTGCTTGGCTGGTACTAAAAAATACCGGCTCAATTAAATCAAAATCTTTTTCGGCCAACATTCTATCTATGAGAACGCTGCCGACCATGCCGCGCCAGCCAACTAAACCGACCAAAGGTGTTTTTGTATTTGCCATGATGAACTATTTAATCAATTTTTAATTTCGTTTTATGAAAGCGCCACCACTACTGCATCGCCCATTTGCACGGTAGATACTTTTTGAGTACCTTCGGTATAAATATCAGCAGTACGTAAGCCTTGCGCTAATACTTTTTGTACCGCCTTTTCAATTCGATCAGCCTCAGTAGGGATTCCCAAGGAATAACGCAACATCATTGCGGCAGACAGAATGGTCGCCAAAGGATTAGCAATACCTTTACCGGCGATATCCGGTGCAGAACCATGGCTTGGCTCGTATAAACCTTTGTTGTTCTTGTCCAAGGATGCAGAAGGCAACATACCAATTGAACCGGTTAACATCGCTGCCTCATCAGACAAAATATCGCCGAATAAGTTACCAGTCACCACCACATCAAATGCCTTAGGGGCCTTCACTAGCTGCATTGCGGCGTTATCCACATACATATGGGATAACTCAACATCTGGATACTCTTTGGAGACCCGAATCATGACCTCACGCCAAAGCTGTGATGTTTCTAAAACATTGGCCTTATCAACACTACATACTTTTTTGCTACGCTTACGCGCCGCTTCAAAAGCAACCCGACCAATACGCTCTACTTCGGGCTCGCTATAGTGCATGGTATCAAAACCTTCCCTCGCACCTTTAAATAAGGGCAACTCTGAAGTACGAATACCGCGAGGTTGACCAAAATAAATATCGCCGTTTAATTCACGGACGATCAAAATATCCAAGCCACCAATAATTTCTGGTTTTAAGCTAGAAGCAGCCGTAAGTTCTGGATAGCAAATCGCTGGTCTGAAATTAGCAAATAACTCCAAGTGTTTGCGCAAACCTAAGATAGCCTGCTCTGGACGCAGTTCGCGAGCAAGCGTGTCGTATTTCCAATCACCCACTGCACCGAATAAAATAGCGTCTGCTTTTTTGGCTAACTCAAGGGTTGCTGGTGGCAATGGATGGCCTGCCACATCATAGGCAGCGCCACCTACGGGAGCTTCTTCCAACTCAAAGTTTGGGCCGAGTGCTTTTAGTACTCGAACAGCTTGAGCAACGATTTCCGGGCCGATACCATCGCCCGGTAGAACTGCAATTTTCATGAAAGGCCTTTAAATCTAAAATTACGGCAATTGTGTCGCAAGCCACGGCATTTTGAGAATGCGCTCAGCTTCATAAGCCTTGATTTTATCTGCATGGCGCAGAGTTAAGCCAATATCGTCCAGACCATTGAAAAGGCAGTACTTCCTAAAGGGGGCTACTTCAAAGCTATATGCAGTGCCATCAGGAGTGATGACTTGTTGAGCCTCTAGGTCAATAGTCAACTGGTAACCACTAAATGCCAAAGTTTCATTGAATAAGTGGTCCACCTGTAATTCTGTCAAAACGATAGGTAAAAGACCATTTTTGAAGCAGTTATTGTAAAAAATGTCAGCAAAGCTAGGAGCAATCACCGCTCTGAAGCCAAATTGATCAAGCGCCCAAGGAGCATGTTCACGTGAACTGCCACAACCAAAGTTTTTGCGAGCCAGCAAAATGCCTGCGCCTTTGTATCGAGCTTGATTGAGAATGAAATCTGGATTAATGGGGCGGTTGCTGCAATCTTGCCCTGGTTCACCATGATCTAAGTAACGCCACGCATCAAATAAGTTTTGGCCAAAACCAGTCTTCTTAATGGATTTCAGAAACTGTTTCGGAATGATGGCATCGGTATCCACGTTCTCGCGATTTAACGGAGCGACTAAACCTTTGTATACCGTAAATTTATCCATGATCCTAACTTTGACTCTTGATGTTTACTTCACAGGAGTAACGACAACGTCTTTACCCTTAGTTTGTGACTGATTATTTTGTGTGCCGCTAGAGTTTTCTATTGACTTACCCATAGTCTGCAAATCTTTGCCCATGCCTTCCATGGTATTACTGCAAGCAGCAATTACCAAACCTGCAATGCCAACAATGGCTAATCTAGTGATTAAAGATACTGGGGAGAATTTCATTTCTGATTTCCTTTATGAAATCTTACGAACGTCAACAAAATGACCTTCAATCGCAGCAGCAGCTGCCATTGCAGGACTAACCAAATGGGTTCTGCCGCCATTACCCTGACGGCCTTCAAAATTACGATTAGATGTAGAGGCGCAACGCTCGCCTGGCTCAAGGCGATCAGCATTCATTGCCAGACACATAGAGCAACCAGGTTCACGCCATTCAAAGCCAGCGGCTTTAAAAATGCGATCCAAACCTTCACGCTCTGCTTGGGCTTTTACCAAACCCGAACCAGGAACAACTAAAGCCAACTTCACATTGGCTGCCACTTTCTTACCAAGACGATCAACTACTTTAGCTGCTGCGCGCATATCTTCTATACGGCTATTAGTACAAGAACCAATAAACACCTTATCAACCGAGATGCTGCTGAGTGGCGTATTTGGGATCAAGTTCATATACTCTAATGCACGCTCCATTGCAACACGCTTATTAGGATCACGTTCTTTTTCTGGATCAGGAACACATTCACTAATAGCCAGCACCATTTCTGGTGAAGTACCCCAAGTTACTTGCGGAGCAATTTCTTCGGCACGTAGTTCGATCACTACGTCAAACTTGGCATCTGCATCAGAGTGCAAAGTCCTCCAATATTGCATGGCCTGCAATAGAGTTTGTCCCTTAGGGGCGTATGGACGACCTTGAATATATTCAATAGTGGTTTCATCTACGGCAACTAGTCCAGATCTTGCACCGGCTTCAATCGCCATATTGCAGAGGGTCATACGACCCTCCATCGAGAGATTACGAATTGCTTCTCCAGCAAATTCAATGGTGGAGCCCGTACCACCAGCAGTGCCAATCTTGCCGATCACGGCTAAGACGATATCTTTAGCGGTAGAGCCTGGCTGTAAGCGGCCATCTACACGTACCAGCATGTTCTTACTCTTTTTCATCAGCAAGGTTTGCGTTGCCAATACATGCTCGACTTCAGAGGTGCCAATACCAAACGCCAAGGCACCAAACGCACCGTGTGTACTGGTATGGGAGTCACCGCATACTACAGTCATACCAGGCAAAGTAGCGCCCTGCTCTGGTCCGATGACATGAACAATCCCTTGGCGAGCATCATTCATTTTGTACTGAGTAATACCCAAGGCATCGCAGTTTTGATCCAAGGTATCTACTTGCAATTTAGAAATGGGATCAGTAATACCTTCAGAACGATCTGTCGTCGGGACGTTGTGATCAGAAACCGCTAAATTGGCAGAAATACGCCAGACTGGGCGGCCAGCCAAATTCAAACCTTCGAAAGCCTGGGGGCTAGTCACCTCATGCAAGAGATGGCGATCAATATAAATCGTCGCTGTACCGTCCTCTTCAGAGTAAACAACGTGGTCATCCCACAATTTGTCATAAAGCGTACGAGACATAGGCGGCCTTAAATCCTTTACTTGCGAACCGAGATGTTCGGTACTTTACGCGAAGTTTCACCAACATACAACTGACGTGGGCGTCCGATCTTGTACTCAGGATCAGTAATCATCTCTTCCCACTGAGCAATCCAGCCAACTGTTCTTGCCAAAGCAAAAACACAGGTAAACATATCTGTAGGGATGCCTAGTGCGCGCTGAACAATTCCTGAGTAGAAGTCTACGTTTGGATAAAGCTTGCGACTCACAAAATATTCATCTTCCAGAGCAATTTTCTCCAGAGTCATTGCTAATTTAAACAATGGGTCATCTTGTAGCCCTAATTCATTTAACACTTCGTAGCAAGTCTCACGCATCAATTTTGCACGTGGATCAAAGTTTTTATAAACGCGATGCCCAAAGCCCATCAAGCGAACGCTAGAGTTTTTGTCTTTCACTTGGGCAATGAATTCATGAATCTTATCTACGCCACCATTTGCTTGAATCTGATTCAACATTTCCAAGCAAGCTTCGTTGGCGCCACCGTGGGCTGGACCCCAAAGGCAAGCAATACCAGCAGAGATAGCAGCGAATGGATTTGTGCCAGAAGAACCGCACAAACGCACCGTTGAAGTAGAAGCATTTTGCTCATGGTCTGCATGCAATATGAAGATACGATCTAAAGCACGCACTAGTACTGGATTAACTTTGTACTCTTCGCATGGTGTTGCAAACATCATGCGCATAAAGTTAGCGGTGTAGGATAAAGAGTTATCTGGGTAGATAAATGGCTGACCGATAGAATACTTATAAGACATGGCTACCAAAGTTGGCATTTTTGCAACCAAACGAATTTGCGCTACCTCACGTGCATACGGGTCGCTGTAATCAATCTTGTCATGGTAGAAGGCAGCCATTGCTCCAACCAAGCCAGTCAATACAGACATTGGATGCGCATCGCGACGGAAACCACGCAAGAAGAATTGCATTTGCTCATGAACCATGGTGTGGTGCATCACCATCGTTTCAAAATCTTTTTTCTCTTTCGCGTTTGGCAGGTTGCCATTGATTAAGAGGTAACAAACTTCTAAGAAGTCACAGTTATTTGCCAAATCTTCAATTGGATAGCCACGGTAAAGTAATTCACCTTTATCACCATCGATGTATGTGATTTTGCTATTGCATGAAGCAGTAGAAAGAAAGCCTGAATCGTAAGTGAACTTACCAGTCTGACCATAAAGCTTACGAATATCGATTACGTCAGGACCTACTGTCCCTTTATAAATTGGCAGATCAATATCTGGCGTACCATCCGAAAACGAGAGTTTTGCTTTGATGTCCGATTCAATCATTTCTAATCCTTAGTAATTCAAAATTATGATTAATACACTATTTATTTACATGCTTTAACTACTATTACACCAAAATGCTGAATTATTTCTCTCTCAGCTTTTGTAAAATCGTTTTAAAAGAGTCAGATTGCATCTCTTTCTCCAGCACTACAACAGAATCTTTGCGCCCAATCAACAAATCCATCAGATCATTGTCATCTAAAGCCAATAACTGGCTCAAAACCTTTCCATCCTCTTCGCTTAACTGGGCACCATAGCGCCCAAAGAAACGTTGCAGAATTAAATCATTCTCTAGCAAGCCCCTGCGAGCATCACTCTTGAGACGATATAACTCTGCATTACTGAGGGTCATACTGCCCTACGAACCATCAACTCCTTGATCTTGCCGATTGCCTTGGTTGGGTTCAAATGCTTAGGACATACATCTACGCAATTCATAATGGTGTGGCAACGGAACAAGCGGTACGGATCTTCTAAGTTATCTAAGCGCTGAGCAGTTTCTTCGTCACGGCTATCAGCAATAAAGCGATAGGCCTGTAATAAACCAGCTGGACCAACAAACTTATCAGGGTTCCACCAGAATGATGGGCATGCGGTTGAGCAAGAGGCACATAAGATGCACTCATACAAACCATTCAACTCTTCACGCTCTTCAGGACTTTGGAGGCGCTCTTTTTCTGGAGGAGGATTGTCGTTTACCAAGTAAGGCTTGATAGATAGGTATTGTTTAAAGAATAAAGTCATGTCGACAATCAAGTCGCGCACTACTGGCAAGCCAGGCAATGGACGTAATGTGATGACCTTAGGCAAAGTCAACATATTAGTCAGACAAGCCAAGCCATTTTTACCGTTGATATTCATTGCATCTGAACCGCATACACCTTCACGGCATGAGCGGCGATAAGTAATAGTTTCGTCTTGCTTCTTCAAAGAAATCAAGGCATCTAACAACATACGCTCACCAGTGAGTTCCAACTCATATCGCTCCATGCGAGGAGCTGCATCGACATCTGGATCGTAGCGGTAAATTTCGAATATACGGATATCACTCATTTTCTATCTCTTTTACTTAGAAAGTACGTTCTTTTGGAGGAACTGAATCAACGGTCAATGGTTTTAACTGGACTGGTTTGTAGTCCAAACGATTGCCTTCGCTATACCAAAGCGTATGCTTCATCCAATGTTCATCATCTCGGAGTTGGTGATCATCGTGCCAATGAGCGCCACGACTTTCCTTACGTGCTGCCGCAGAAATCATCGTTGCATTGGCGGTCTCAACCAAGTTTGCCACTTCCAAAGCCTCAATCCGGGCCGTGTTAAAAATCTCTGACTTATCTTTAAGCCAAAGATGCTTAGCACGCTCGGTCAGCTTAGCCATTTGACGAACACCTTCGTCCATTAACTCTTGGTTACGAAATACGCCAGCATATTTCTGCATGCATTTACGAATGTCGTTTGCAACATCTTGTGCATACTCACCGGAGCTAGAGTTATCCAAGGCGGCCATGCGAGCTATCGTCTGCTCACCAGCATTAGCAGGCAATGCTTTGAATTCGCGATTCTTAAGGTTTAATTCAACAATATGATTACCAGCTGCGCGACCGAATACCAAAAGGTCGAGTAATGAGTTTGTACCTAAGCGGTTTGCACCATGTACAGAAACGCATGAGCACTCACCAATAGCATAGAGACCATTGATGACTTCATTGTGTTTACCATTAGCCGGTACAACCACTTGACCATTGATATTGGTTGGAATGCCGCCCATTTGATAGTGAATGGTTGGCACCACTGGAATTGGCTCTTTGGTCACATCAACGTTCGCAAAGTTAATGCCGATTTCATATACAGAAGGTAGGCGTTTCATGATGGTCTCAGCACCAATATGCGTTAGGTCAAGCACTACATAGTCGCCATTAGGGCCACAACCGCGCCCTTCTTTAATTTCTTGATCCATACAGCGTGAAATGAAATCCCTTGGCGCTAGATCTTTATAGGTTGGCGCGTAGCGTTCCATAAAACGCTCACCGTCTTTATTGCGCAAAATGGCGCCTTCACCGCGACAACCTTCTGTCAACAGTACACCGGCACCAGCTACGCCAGTTGGGTGAAATTGCCAGAACTCCATATCTTCCAATGGAATTCCTGCGCGGGCTGCAAGGCCCATACCATCACCAGTATTAATAAATGCGTTTGTTGATGCATCCCAAATACGACCAGCGCCACCGGTTGCCATCAAGACAACTTTCGCTTCAAGAATGTATACCTGGCCTGTTTCCATTTCAAGAGCAGTAACACCGACAACATCACCCTGGTCATCGCGGATTAAATCAAGCGCCAACCATTCAACAAAGAAATTGGTTTTGGCGCGGACGTTACGTTGATACAAAGTGTGCAGCATCGCATGACCCGTGCGGTCAGCAGCAGCGCAAGCACGTTGCACCGGCTTCTCGCCATAGTTTGCAGTATGGCCACCAAATGGGCGCTGATAAATTGTGCCATCTGGGTTACGGTCAAATGGCATCCCAAAATGCTCAAGCTCATAGACTGCTTTGGGGGCTTCACGACACATGAACTCGATGACGTCTTGGTCACCTAGCCAATCAGAACCTTTAATGGTGTCATAAAAATGATAGTGCCAATTGTCTTCGCTCATATTGCCTAGTGAGGCACCGATACCACCTTGCGCAGCAACTGTATGTGAACGCGTTGGAAATACTTTGCTTAGTACAGCAACATTAAGGCCGGCTTCTGCTAGCTGCAATGAAGCACGCATACCTGAGCCACCCGCACCAATAATGACCGCATCAAAACGACGGCGTGGCAGGGATTTTTGAATGACAGTCATTGAATTACACTTTCCACAAAATTTGTACTGCGTAGGCTGCACAAGCTACGAGATACAGCACGGTCAACACTTGCAGTGTTAAACGAATGCTGACAGGCTTGATGTAATCCATCCAGATGTCACGCACACCTATCCAGGCGTGATAGAACAAGCTGAACAAAGCCAAAAAGCTCAGAAGCTTCATAAACTGATTGGCAAATAAGGCAGACCAGCCCTCATAAGTTGCGCTACCAGTGATGCAATAGTCAACTAACAAAACAATCGTAAACACCACCATCACAATCGCTGTTACGCGCTGGATGATCCACTCCTTGAGGCCGTAATGTGCACCTACTACTAAGCGCTTTGGTCCAATTTGATAAATGGGCATGAAATATCCTGAATGAAGAAACGCTTAGTAAAAGCCAAATAATTTGAGACCAACTACTGCAGTCAAAGCCAAGCCAAGAGAAAAAACAAAGATGGCTGAACGATTGGCTTCAGACTTCTCAACACCGATTTCTAAATCAAGTAAGAGGTAGCGGATACCAGCACAGAAGTGGTGCAAAAATGCCCAGATCAAGCCAAGGCAAATGATCTTTACCAAGATGTTGCCAGTGAACGCTTGGAATTTTTGGTAACTCACTTCAGAGGCCAGACTCTGATCGAAGAGATACAGAATGAATGGCAATAAAAGGAACAATACTGCTCCGCTAATGCGATGGAGGATGGAAACTTTACCCGCCCAAGGCAGGCGATATTTAACCAACTGGGCAAGGCCAATATTTCGATAGACCGGCCTATCTTTTTTTACTTCCTGCTGTGCATCAACCATGGGCAATCTCTATGCTTATGTGGAGGTTTAATGTATTTTTGTTGTGTCGCAACATATTCTATTGGAAACCTTAACAGTGGTGAGGATTTTTTAGTGTTTAAAAGAGTTAAATGGGGGTTTTAGGATATTTTTAGTTCAATTTATTCTCGTAATGCTGCTCTGAAGTGTCGTACCTAGCGTGCCGAATTTCTACTGGTTTATTCCCGTAGGTAAAGGCCACCCTCTCAATCGAAAGCAATGGCGCACCAGCTGGCAGTTGGAGATGGCCAGCTAAGACCTCATCAGCCGCTAGCGCTTTAATTTTTTCCTCTGCTCGTACCATATGGGTGGCGAATTGACTCTCGTAAAGTGCATATACCGGACCATGCCAGGCATTCAGAGCCTCTAGATCTAGGCTTTTGAAGCGCGCTGCAGGAAGCCAAATCTCTTCAAAAACAATGGGTTTGCCTGCAAAGCTCTGAACCCGATCAATATGAATCACCGGGTCACCTGCCTTTAATTTAAGCAAATTGGCAATATAAGCGTTGGCTTTAGTCTTTAGGCAGGATAAAAACTGGCTAGTCAGAAGAAATTTTTCACCAGAATCAGGTGCTAGGCGGAGAAAACGGTATTGCCAGTCATCTTCCTGGTGGGTGGCCACAAAAGTGCCCTTCCCTTGGCGCCTGACTAAGAGATTTTGGGCTGCCAACTCATCAATCGCCTTGCGAACTGTGCCCTGGCTCACTGCATAACGTGCGGCCAACTCCATTTCGCTGGGAATCACAGCCCCCGGCAGCCATTCAGCGGCTTGCAGGCTAGCCAAAATCATCACCTTAATCTGCTCGTAAAGAGGACTAAATGAAGCAGCCGGCAAATTTACTTCTGACAAACTGACTCCAGTTCATATCAATTGGATAAAATTCAGGGTAATTCTAGTCTTATATAAGACGTCTTTGATAGTGTAAAGCGAAAATCCATACACTTGAATGGATAATAGAAAAGTTTTGATTAATTAACCTTCCCCTGGAGTTCTTAGTAAATGGCAAAAGCCCCAATGCGCGTCGCTGTAACCGGTGCAGCCGGTCAAATCGGATATTCCCTTTTATTCCGTATCGCTAATGGCGACCTTTTAGGCAAGGATCAGCCCGTAATCCTCCAGTTGCTGGAAATTCCAGATGAGAAAGCTCAAAAAGCCTTAACTGGCGTCATGATGGAATTAGAGGACTGTGCATTCCCGCTATTGGCAGGCATGACAGCCCATTCAGATCCAATGACTGCGTTTAAAGATATCGATGTAGCCCTTTTAGTAGGTGCACGTCCACGGGGCCCTGGCATGGAACGTAAAGATTTGCTCTCTGCTAACGCGCAGATTTTTACAGCCCAAGGTAAAGCATTAAATGCCGTGGCGAAGAAGACTGTCAAAGTATTGGTTGTTGGTAACCCAGCAAATACCAATGCTTACATCGCCATGAAATCTGCTCCAGATATCCCTGCGAAGAACTTCACGGCAATGTTGCGCCTTGACCACAACCGCGCACTGTCACAGTTAGCCAATAAGTTGAACAAGCCTGTTGCTAATATTGAGAAGCTGATTGTTTGGGGTAACCACAGCCCAACCATGTACCCAGACTACCGCTTTGCAACAATCGATGGTAAGTCTGTAAAGGACTCTATCAATGATCCAGCTTGGAATAAAGATACTTTCATTCCTACGGTGGGTAAACGTGGCGCAGCCATTATTGACGCTCGCGGACTTTCATCTGCAGCTTCTGCAGCGAATGCTGCGATCGATCATATGCATGATTGGATACTTGGTACCAATGGTAAATGGGTTACGATGGGTATAGCCTCTAAAGGCGAATATGGCATTCCAGCTGAAGTGATTTATGGTTTCCCTGTAGTGTGCGAAAACGGTGAATACAAAATGATCGAAGGTTTAGAAATTGATGAATTCTCCCGTGAGCGTATGACTCATACGCTAAATGAATTACTTGAAGAACAAGCTGGCGTTAAGCACTTACTCTCCTAAGGAAAAGCAGCCCATGAAGAACAATCTTCTCACCATCAGCGTTGTACTTGCCAGCATGCTTTCCGCTGCAAATGTTTATGCCGCCGAAGAAGTGTTCACATGGACTTGCACTGAAAGCAAACAGTTCAAAACTTCTGGTACTACTGAGAAGATTCGCCTCACTTGGGAATCTAAAACATATGACTTAGATCGTCAAACCTCATTGCCAGGTAGCTTGCGTTATAAAAATACCAACAGCGGTCATGATCTTGTAGTGTTGGGTAATAAGGCAATGTTGTTCAACATCAAAGTTGGCATCAGACTGGCTGATTTCTGCCAAACTGCAGAAATGAGGGCTGGCAAGTTACCCCATTTGTTTGCTGACGCAGAGCCCTTTGTGCAAAACTAATTTTCTCTGTTTGTATTCAATAAAAAAGCTGAGAGATCCTCGGCTTTTTTATTGTTCATTTCTTCTAATGAAATAAAGGTTGCTGCGATGGCGCATCATCTGGCATCTCAGCATGCACAGCTTCACCTGAGCGATCTGGGAACAGGGGTGCTCCACAATCATCACATAACTCTGGATCAAACAGCATTGCATGGCGGAAAACATCTTCGACACCAGCATCATGCAAGGCATCACAAATTTTCTTAATCGGGCTTTCATCATCTGATAGATCATTTAAAGCATCACTCGCAACACTTTCGCGATCGTATAGAGGCCAGATCACGCCATACATAATTTCTGAGGAGCCTTTTGCACTAAAGGAAATACGGTACTCATCAGCCTGCTCTTCACCAAATGCGCCCACCACACAAGATAAGCCAGCAGGCAAAATACCTAAGCCACTCTCTAAGTAGTTCACTGCTGCACGAATACTTAAGGGGCGCACATGCTTATCAGCCAAACGACAGTTTGTGAAATAAGATTCTGGCAATAGAAGTTCGAACTCACAGCCCGGCAATAAAGAGGCCATGGGTTCGTGCATTGCGTTTTGCCAGCCAATCAAACTCACCCCGCGCTCTTGACGCGCTGGAGGCTCAGCCTGCCAGCGGAAAATGGGCGTGCCACTTGGCGCACTAAGTGCAGCAATAATAAAACGCGGATCCGCCAAAACAGCAATCGTCTCCGACATATCGCGCAACTCGAGCTTCACATCTTTATTACAAATTGCGGCATTCGCTAAGGATTCAGTCAAGATACGCGTTTGACAGTGGGAATGTGGCATCTGATCAATGCTATAGAGCCAAGGAACAATTGCAAGGCGGGTATCTGGTGCTGCAATAGCAGAATGCAAAGCTTGCGCAGTGGCTTCAACCATATTTGCTTGTAATGGCCCAGAAGGAATTTGATAACGGGTATGCGCAACGATTGGCATTGCTAATAAGAGAACGTCCCAATCCTGCCCTTCGTGCTCCATCTTGAGAGATTCCGCTAGGGTTTCAGCAGAATCTGCGAGCACCTCAAAGGCCACTGTATTAATGCGAAAGGTTTGGTCTAAGGCTGCATCAATCACGTTTTGGTTTTGACTTTTCAATAAACGCATTAAACGAACATTGAGGCGCTCTTCCCAAAAGCGATCTTCTATTTGACTGCCAGAGGCGGCCAAAGAAATAGCATCAGCTACGAGCTTCTCAACCTCAGGGGAGCTGCGTTGTGAGGACTTCGTGCGATGTACGGCCATTATTTTTTCTCTGCCCTTCTAAATACTGGCTTATCAAGCTTAGATTCTGCCGCAAAATACTTGTAACCATCCAAATTGAAACCTTTTAAGTCTGCTGGATCAGTAATCCGATTCTCAACAACATAACGTGCCATTAAACCGCGTGCACGCTTGGCATAAAAGGAAATGATTTTGTATTTTCCATCTTTACCATCCTGAAAGACCGGAGAAATAATGGGATAGCCCAATTCTTTAGCTTGCAAGACCTTGAAATACTCTTCGGAGGCTAAATTGAGCAATACAGGCTTTTTTTGCTTTTCTAGTATCTTCTTGAGCGAATCACTCACCCGACTACCCCAAAAAGCATAGAGATCTTTGCCTCTGGCGTTCTTAAATGCGGTACCCATTTCTAAGCGGTAGGCTTGCATCAAATCTAAGGGCCTCAGGGCACCATAAAGACCAGACAAAATCCGGATATGGTCCTGGGCAAAGTCGACGGCCTTCGCATTCAGAGTTTTAACGTCAAAGCCATCATAGACATCGCCATCAAAAGCATAGATGGCTGGCTTACTGTTCTCTGCGGTAAATTTCTTTGTCCAATCACGATAGCGACCCACATTCAAAGCGGCTAATTGATCAGATAAGCCCATCAACTTGGCTACATCCTGAGGGGACAGTTTTTTAAGATCAGCAATCAATTTGGCTGATTCTGGGACAAATTCAGGCAAGGTCGAGGTTTTGACCTTCACTGGGGTCTTGTAATCCAAGGATTTAGCGGGAGAAAGTACGATCAGCATGGCACAATTTGTTTATGTATTTTTACCATTCTAGCGACTACTAGACTTCCCTGCCTTAAATGACTGCCCCAGAGATCACTCCCTCCTTTCCAAGCCGCCTACCCAATGTGGAAACAACGGTATTTACCGTCATGTCAGCGCTTGCAGCAGAACATCAGGCTATTAACCTAGGCCAAGGCTTTCCAGATTTTCCCTGCGATCGCAAACTCATCACTAGCGTCAATGATGCAATGCTCGCAGATCGTAATCAATACCCTCCCATGATTGGAATTGCTGAGCTGCGTCATGGCATTAGTGAGAAGATCAAAAACTTGTATGGTCACCACTATGATCCTGAATCAGAAATCACCATCACCGCAGGGGGCACCCAAGGAATTCTGACAGCGATTCTGGCTTGCGTTAGCCCTGGTGATGAAGTTGTCATTATTGAACCTGCTTACGATAGCTACCGACCTTCAATTGAATTAGCAGGTGGTAAAACTATTGCGATATCACTAGAAGTAAAGCGTGACGCACATGGCCAAGTTGCTTCCTATGAAATCCCTTGGGATGCTTTAGCCAATGCCATTAATTCCAAAACACGCCTACTCATGATGAACTCTCCCCATAATCCCACTGGAATGGTGTGGCAGAAGGCAGATCTAGAGCGCCTAGCTCAGTTAGTAAAAAATACCTCCACACTGATTTTGAGTGACGAAGTCTACGAACATATGGTCTATGACGGCGCAGTCCATCACAGCGTAGCTTCCCATCCAGATTTAGCCGCCAGAAGTTTTTTGATTTCCAGCTTTGGTAAGACCTATCACGTCACTGGCTGGAAGGTTGGTTATGTAGCCGCGCCACCAGCTTTAACGAAAGAATTTCGCAAGGTTCACCAATTCAATGTCTTTACTGTCAATACGCCAATGCAGTATGGGCTTGCCTCTTACCTCGCAGATGCATCGCATTATCTGAACCTCCCTGCTTTTTATCAAACGAAGCGTGATTTTTTCCGAGCTGGTCTAGAGAAGACCCTATTTAAATTAATCCCAACACCAGGAACTTATTTTCAGTGCGCTGATTACTCTGCACTCAATATTCCACAAGCTAAATTAAATGAAGCTGAGTTTTGTAAATGGCTTACAACTCAGGTTGGTGTAGCCGCTATCCCTGTTTCCGCTTTTTATGATCGCCCTACTGAATCTGGCGTGATCCGTTTCTGCTTTGCAAAGCAAGAGCAAACCTTAGCAAGCGCCTTACAACGCCTGCAATCTTTATAGAGAGACTTATAGCAATGAATAAATCAAAGAATATGATCGACGTTTATAGCTGGCCAACACCGAATGGTCATAAAGTCCACATCATGCTCGAGGAATGTGGCTATCGTTTAGGTAAGGATTGGCTTGCTCTTCCAATTGATATTGGCGCTGGCGATCAATTTGCTAAAAGCTTTTTAAAGATTAGCCCAAATAATAAGATCCCTGCTTTAGTAGATCCTAATGGTCCCGATGGAAAGCCCATCAGTATTTTTGAGTCCGGCGCTATCTTGCTGTACCTCGCTAGCAAGACTGGCAAGTTTCTTCCTAAGACAACTCGTGCCAAGTATGAGGTTTTGCAATGGCTAATGTTCCAGATGGGTGGCTTAGGCCCGATGCTTGGGCAAAACCACCATTTCCGGCTCTATGCACCCGAGAAAATCGAGTACGCAATTAATCGCTACACCAATGAAGCGAAACGTTTATATGGCGTACTTGATCGGCAGCTGAAAGATAATCCCTATATTGCAGGTAAAAGCTACTCTATAGCGGATATCGCAATTTTCCCTTGGACACGGAATTGGAAGAATCAAGGCATCGAGATTAATGACTATCCGCATTTCAAGGCTTGGTTCGAGATGATTAGTGAGCGTCCAGCCGTGAAACGGGGGTGCGAAGTATTAACGGAATTTCGTAAGCCATTGACTAATGACAAGGCTAGAGAACAGTTGTTTGGTTCAACACAGTATCAAAAGAGGAAATGAAATGAAGATTCAATCAGTCGGAGTGATCGGTGCGGGCACGATGGGTAATGGTATTGCGCAGGTGTGCGCAGTTGCTGGCTTAGATGTTGTCATGGTTGATATCAATGAAGCAGCCGTCCAACGTGGCTTAGATCAAATCAGTAAAAGTCTAGATCGCCTCATTAAAAAAGAAACTCTGACTGCTAGTGAAAAAGAGGCTGCAATCAAGCGCATCAAAGGCAGCACTTCTTATGCTGATTTGAAGGGCTTGGGTTTTGTGATTGAGGCTGCCACTGAAAATCAGGCGGTCAAAGAAAAGATTTTGAAGCAAGTTGATGAGATCGTTAGTAAAGACACCATCATCGCTACTAATACTTCATCCCTGTCCATCACCAAGCTAGCCGCTCTGGACTCAAACCCAGCGCGATTTATTGGGATGCACTTCTTTAATCCGCCACCCCTCATGGCCTTGGTGGAAGTCATTCGTGGCTTGCAAACGAGCGATGCAACCCATGCAGCCATTATCGACATGGCTAAGCGTGTTGGCAAAGAACCCATCACCGTTAAGAATTCACCAGGATTTGTAGTGAACCGCATTTTATTGCCAATGATTAACGAAGCATTCTTTGTACTATCAGAAGGACTTGCTAGCCCTGAAGATATTGATGCTGGCATGAAGTTAGGCTGTAATCAACCGATTGGACCTTTAGCTTTAGCAGACCTGATCGGCTTGGATACTTGCTTAGCAGTCATGGAAGTGTATTTTGAAAACTTTAGTGACTCTAAATACCGTCCTTGCCCTCTCCTTCGTGAAATGGTGGCAGCTGGTTACCTTGGTCGTAAGACTGGTCGCGGCGTTTATACCTACGATAAATAATTTTATAAATACTCGTGAACACTATTCCACCTTTAGTTCGTAAACTGGCCTACGCCGGTCTGATTCCTTTTATTGGACTTGCCTTAATGGTGCAACTAGCACCGACGCCCTTAAATTATTTAAGTGCAGAGTCTCTTGCTGGTTATGGCGCAGTCATTACTGCATTTACGGGTGCTTTACATTGGGGCGCCAGCTTGCATACTTTGGGCAAAGCCCCTAGCGGTGATCGCTGGATAGATCGTAATGCTTGGATCTGGGGCGTTATCCCTGCCCTAGTTGCCTGGCTTGCCCTGCATATTTATATTCCAGTAGGCTTATTGATTCTGGCATCCATCTTAATCATTCAGCGCAACATTGATCAGAATACTTACCAATATTATTTTTCTGATGAGGTGGCTCGTAATGCTTTTATGACGATCCGCAATCGCTTGACCTACATTGCTGCTGCCTGCTTAACTTGGGCAGCTATTGTGATTCTCTTTATCCAAGCATGATTGTTCAATGAGCGGTCTATTTGATAGCACTCCTCCGCCACCCTTAGCGGAAGCATTGCGCCCGAAAACCATTGAAGAAGTCATTGGACAAACCCATTTATTAGATTCAGGTAAGCCACTCAATCTAGCATTTGCCTCGGGCAAGCCGCACTCCATGATTTTATGGGGGCCTCCTGGGGTTGGTAAAACCACTTTAGCCCGGCTCTCAGCTAAAGCTTTTGATCGCGAGTTCATTGCAATCTCTGCTGTTTTGGCTGGAGTCAAAGAGATCCGGGAAGCCATTGAACAAGCCCAGCAGAATATGGCTCAGTATGGCAAGCAAACGATTTTATTTGTTGATGAGATCCATCGCTTTAATAAGAGTCAGCAAGATGCCCTTCTCCCCCACGTGGAGTCAGGCTTATTTACTTTTATTGGTGCCACTACCGAGAATCCCTCTTTTGAGGTGAACTCAGCACTGCTATCTCGTGCGCAGGTCTATGTTCTGAAGTCCTTAACTGCAGATGAACTCAAGCAGCTATTTGTACGGGCGCATCAACATGCTTTAGCTGATGTTCAGTTTGAAGACAGTGCGATCGATACTCTAATTACCAATGCCGATGGTGATGCGCGCCGTCTGTTAAATCTGGTAGAGCAAATTCGTAATGCTGTTTTAACGCCTGATTCTCTCGTTAAAGTAATTGACCAAGCCTTTATTGAAAACGCCCTTGCCGCTCAAGCACGTCGCTTTGATAAGGGTGGTGATCAGTTTTATGACCAGATTTCTGCGCTGCATAAATCAGTTCGAGGCTCTAACCCTGATGCAGCATTATATTGGTTTTGTCGCATGCTTGATGGTGGTGCAGATCCGCGCTACCTAGCCCGCCGAATTATTCGTATGGCCTGGGAAGATATTGGCTTAGCCGACCCAAGAGCCATGCAACTGGCAAATGATGCTGCACAAACTTTTGAAAGACTAGGCTCACCTGAGGGTGAACTTGCTTTGGGTCAAGCAGTGGTGTATCTAGCGGTGGCTTCAAAAAGTAACGCCAGCTATAACGCATTTAATGCTGCGCGCGCTTATGTTGCTCAAGACCAATCTAAATCTGTACCAAACCATCTACGCAATGCCCCAACCAAACTCATGAAAGAGCTTGGGCATGGCAAAGAATATCGCTATGCCCATGATGAGCCACATGGCTATGCTGCTGGTGAATCTTATTTGCCCGAAGGAATGTCAGAGCCGCACTGGTATGAACCTGTTGAGCGGGGTCTAGAGAGTCAAATTAAGGAAAAGATGGCTTTCTTACGCAAGCTAGATGCTGAACATCAAAACAAATAGGGATGAATTGATGAGTGAGAAAACTACAGCCATTTTGTATTACGACATTATTTCGCCCTTCGCCTATTTGTATGTCAAACAAAGGCAGCGTCTGAAACAGGTTGATATCAAGCCAGTGCCTGTACTTTTAGGCGGCCTTTTAAGAGCTACTGATAACGTAGGTCCGGGAGAAGTTGCTGTTAAGAGACCGCATACTTATCAATTCTGCGTATGGCAAGCAGAAAAACTAGGCATTCCATTCCGTTTTCCTGAGCACCATCCATTCCTGACAGTAGCAGCACAGCGTTTACTGCTTGAAAAGAATGCTGACTGGGCTGTGGTAGAGCGTGCTTTTGATTATGTTTGGATAGAAGGTAAAGATCCAAATCTTTCTTGGTCAGAATTTTGTGTCTATCTGGGTTTGCCTAGTGAAACCCCAAGACCCGAAAGCCCCGAGATTAAGGCAGCACTAGTTGCCAATACTAAGCAGGCTAAAGCAGATGGTGCCTTTGGAGTGCCCTCCTTAATACTCAATCAGCATTGTTTTTGGGGGGTCGATACTATCGACTGGGCCCTTGATTACCTTGCCCGACCAGGGATGTTTGAAGAAGCATCCTATGCCTATGCAGGGAATGTTCCCAACGGCCTTACTTAATACTTTACACAATACAATTGTTTTATTCATTTCATTTCATTCAAGGAGTCTTTATGCGTAAGCTTTTTACCGGTCTCGTTCTCGTTGCCGCTTGTATTGCTAGCCAAGTAGCTATTGCAGGCCCTCAGGTTGAATTTAAAACAACAATGGGCAACTTTGTTGTTGAGCTAGATGATGTAAAGGCCCCTAAAAGTACTGCTAACTTTTTGAACTATGTCAAAAGTGGTTTTTACAACGGTACTATCTTTCACCGTGTGATTGATGGCTTCATGATTCAGGGTGGTGGCTTCACTCCAGACTTAAATCAGAAATCAACCAATGCCCCTGTAGTTTCTGAAGCGCAAAATGGCTTAAGGAATAATCGTTACACCATTGCGATGGCTCGTACATCGGATCCAGATTCGGCTACTTCCCAGTTCTTTATTAACGTCAACGACAACGCCGCATTGGACTTCCCCAATGCTATGGGTAATGGCTATACCGTATTTGGCAAGGTGATTTCTGGTACACAAACGATTGATGCAATTCGCAAGGTCCCGACGATGGTTGCTCCAGCTCCTCGTATGGGCAGGATGGCTGATGTTCCCTCCAAGACAGTCACGATTGAATCAGCCACTATCCTGAAATAAATAGAAGACATTGGGTTAGCCGCAATGATTTTGCTCGACGATGCGCAAAGTACAGAGGCTAAACCATCTAGTCGCTATTATGAAAGCCCGCTGCATTATTGGCGCGTTCTTTCTAGTGGAGACAACTCGCTTGATTTATCGGCTACCCAGGCCTGTCTAGCAGAAATTACGGCAGCCCTCGCTAGAGGAGAGTTTGTTGTCGCTGTATTTGCTTATGAACTCGGTAGACAAATTCATCGGCTTCCACAAAGAGTAGGAGTGGATTCAAGCACTCATCCCCTCATTGAAGCTTGGGCATTCAAAAGCTTTGATCAACTGTCTAAACATGAAGTCGATACTCTGATTGCTGATCGGATAGCACTGCTCGAGGCTGATCAGAGTTCTGCTGGTGTCCTAGATATTCGTGAGTCATTGAATGAAGAGCAATTTGCCTCTGATATTGATCGTATTCAGGAATACATTCGGGATGGTGATACTTATCAAATCAACCACACCTACCGAATTACTGGCAAAACCTACGGCTCTCCATTGGCTTTACATAGTCGCTTGCGGGATCGTCAGCCAGGCAGATTCGGGGCCTATATCTCACACGAGGGCAGCTACCTACTATCCCAATCTCCTGAGCTCTTTATTGCTCGTGAAGGCGATACCCTAAAAGCAATGCCCATGAAAGGTACTGCGAGCGCCTTGTCTGAAGTGGCCAGCGCTTTGGCTGAAGACCCCAAAAACCAAGCTGAGAATGTGATGATTGTGGATTTATTGCGCAATGATCTTAGTCGCATCTCTTTGCCAGGTACTGTTACTGTGCCCAATTTATTCGAGGTAGCTAGGCACGGTGATGTTTTACAAATGACCTCAACCGTTCAGGGTCAAGCTAAGCCCAATACTTCTCTCTTCGATATTTTACATGCTGTCTTTCCCTGTGGTTCTGTCACAGGCGCCCCCAAAAAACGCAGCATGCAAATCATTCAGCAGTTAGAGCCTGAAGATCGCGGCTATTACTGTGGTGCCCTAGGCTGGTTAGATCCTAGTGGTGACTTTGCCTTTAGCGTCCCCATTCGTACCGTTGAAATTACAGAAACGATCCAGTCGCATGCCTCTACCTTTACCTTAGGCATTGGCGCTGGCATCACCAATGATTCTGATGCAAAACAAGAATGGCAAGAATGTCTCATTAAGTCGGACTTCTTGATGACTCTACCCTCCGCTACCGGATTGTTTGAAACGATTGCGATTGCCGGAGGAGTGCCTCAGAAGCTTGAGGCCCATTTAGATCGTATGCAATCTTCTGCTTTAGCCTTAGGAATTTCCTTTAATCGGCTTGATGCTAAATCAGCGATTCAGACTGCTTGTGCAACACTTGATGCTGGTGTTGGCTTTAGATTAAGACTCGATCTAGCGCCCAATGGCGATCTTTTGGTTTCTACAGGAGTACTTGATAGCCTTAGTGAACCAGTCAAAATTTTCTGGGCAAAAGATATTCTGCCTGGCGATGTGGGAATGTTTTCTGGTGACGCCTTATTGCGCCACAAGATTAGCAATCGCGGTCTTTATGACTTAGCCTGGAGAACAGCAGATCAATTGGGTGGTTTTGACGCTCTATTCACCAATGAACAGGGATTACTTACTGAGGGCGGAAGAACTAGCATTTTTGTTAAACCTCAGGGAAGCTCTGAATGGCTGACCCCACCGCTTTCAGCAGGTATATTGCCAGGCGTAATGCGTGCAGCTGTCCTTGCTGACCCAAAACGGAATGCCCGCGAGGCTAACCTGACTATTAATGATGTTTCAATGGCAGATGAGATTATTCTTACTAATGCCCTACGTGGCGCCATTAAAGCCCAATTCTAGAAAGCTGTCATGAAGTATTGCCCTCACTGTGCCTCTCCACTGACAATCAAGATTCCAGCAGATGATTCTCGTGAACGCTATGTTTGTGAGGCATGCGGCAGTATTCATTACCAAAATCCCCGCAATGTCGTGGGTAGTATTCCGGTCTATGAAAAACAAGTCTTACTCTGTCGTCGCGCTATTGAGCCACGTCATGGCTACTGGACGCTCCCTGCAGGTTTTATGGAGCTTGGTGAAACTACGAGTCACGGCGCTGCTAGAGAAACGTTCGAAGAGGCAGGTGCTCACGTTGAAATGGGTCCGCTTTACTCTTTATTAAACGTTCCTCATGCAGAACAGGTGCATCTGTTCTACTTGGCAAAAATGGTCTCTCCTGAGTTTTCTGCTGGTGAAGAAAGCCTTGAGGTTGCACTCTTTCATGAGCATGAAATTCCTTGGGCAGAATTAGCCTTCCCAACCGTGAAGCAAACGCTGGAATGGTTTTTTGCTGATCGGGCTGCGGGGCTTTTAGAATCAAACAAAGAATTTCAGGTACGCAGCCGTGATGTGCTGCCATCCGAGAAAATTTAGTGTCTGATATGGGTCAAGGTATGAGTCAGATTACTTGGCTAGGACCCCAGGATTCCTTTCCAAACCCACTGTTTGAGCCTGACCCTGACCCTAGTGTTCCAGGATTGATTGCGGTAAGCGAACGTATTTATCCTGGGCAGTTATCTCAAGCTTATCAACTTGGCATCTTTCCCTGGTACTCCGATAATCAACCCGTCTTATGGTGGTCACCAGACCCCCGCATGGTTCTCAAGCCTACAGAATTTAAATGTAGTGCCTCTCTGAAAAAAAATATTCGTCTTTTTTGCCAGGATATTCATTCACAAATCGCAGTAGATGAAGATTTTGGTGCAGTGATACGCTCCTGCGCTATCAGCGCCCGAAAAGATCAAGATGGCACCTGGATCACCCATGAAATCATGGATGCCTACACCTCACTTCATGAGCAAGGTCATGCTCATAGCATTGCAGTTACCCAAGAGGGTCAGATCATCGGTGGTCTTTACTGTGTATCGTTTGGCGGTATGGTTTTTGGAGAATCGATGTTTAGCCGTAAGCCTGGCGCCTCTAAGATTGCCTTAGCCGCGTTAAGCGCTTGGTGTCTGAGTAATGGAATTTCCATGATTGATTGTCAACAAGAGACCTCACACCTCCATTCCTTGGGGGCTGCTCCGGTCTCAAGGCATGAATTTCTAGAACAACTGCAAATATCCTTGAATCAAACTAAGATTGAACCATCTTGGACTTTTGATAAAACTATTTTGACCCACTGGCTATGACTCAGCTCAAAGAACTTCCGCTAACCGCATTACAGTTTTATGCAACGGCGCCCTACCCTTGCTCTTATTTACCTAATCGAATAGCGCGTTCACAAGTAGCAACACCATCTCACTTAATTCATGCTGATACTTATAGTGAGCTGTTGAATGCTGGCTTTCGTCGTAGCGGCCTCTACACCTATCGCCCTTATTGTGATGAATGTAGAGCCTGCATTGCCACCCGAATTCTTGTGAATCAATTTATACCGTCTCGTAGTCAACGTCGCGCCTGGAAAAAACATATTGGCCTAGAGGTATCTGTTCTGAACTTAGGCTATCAAGATGAGCACTATCAGCTATACCAGCGCTATCAGAATGAAAGACATGCTGGCGGAGAAATGGATAGTGATGATCAAGACCAATATATGCAGTTCCTATTGCAAAGCCGCGTGAACTCACGAATTGTCGAGTTCCGCGATGGTCCCCATGACTCGCATCCAGGGCGGCTGCGAATGGTCAGCATGATTGATATCTTGGATCAGGGGATTTCTTCGGTATATACCTTCTTCGATACCTCGGTGCATGCATCTAGCTATGGTAGTTACAGCATCCTGTGGCAAATCGAGCAGGCCAAAATACTGGGGCTTCCTTACCTCTACCTCGGCTACTACATTCGAGAGAGTGAAAAAATGTCCTATAAAGCCAACTATCAGCCGCTAGAAGGTTTGATCGATGATCATTGGCAGCCTTTGTCTAGGTTGGCTGAGTCATAATATCCATCCATGATCGATCGTTATTCTCTTTTACGCCCCTGGCTCTTTTGCTTAGATCCCGAACAAGCCCATAACCTCACTCTCAGTAATTTAGATCGTGCAGAGCGCTGGGGTTTACTTGAGCGCCTCATTAGCAAACCCGTAGCTGATCCTCGAACGATATGTGGCATCACCTTTGCGAACCCAGTGGGTTTGGCTGCTGGCTTAGATAAAGATGGCAAACACATCGATGCGCTTGCCACTCTCGGATTCGGTTTTTTAGAAATCGGCACGGTCACCCCTCGTCCACAAGCAGGCAACCCTAAACCTCGCATGTTTAGACTTTCAGAAGCACAGGGCATCATTAATCGCATGGGTTTTAATAATGATGGTGTGGATGCTTGCGTTGCCCGGGTGCGCCGCTCGCGCTTTTGGCAACAAGGTGGCGTCCTCGGAATGAATATCGGCAAGAATGCCAGCACTCCAATTGAAGATGCTGCCAGCGATTACATTGCGGCAATGGAAGCTGTTTATGAAATTGCCACCTATATTACTGTGAACATCTCCTCCCCTAATACCCAGAACCTGCGGGCCTTACAAGGCGAAGAAATGCTGCGCTCATTATTACGCAGTATAGATGAGGCCAGAAAACGTTTAAGTGATCGCTATGGTGTTCGCAAACCACTCTTCTTAAAAATTGCACCTGACTTAGAAACTGCTGACATTGATTTAATTGCAGGCCTATCCATGGAGTTTGGTATTGATGCCATCATCGCCACCAACACAACCATTGCACGTGATGCAGTCCAAGGCATGCAGCATAGTCAAGAAGCAGGTGGATTATCTGGTGCTCCAGTGCGCGCAGCCTCAACTCAAGTGATCAAAACACTCAAGGCAAGGTTAGGAAATCATCTACCGATCATTGGCGTTGGTGGCATTTTGTCGGGAGCGGATGCGAAAGAAAAAATCATGGCTGGTGCCAGCCTAGTACAGATCTATAGCGGCCTCATCTTCAAGGGGCCAGATCTCGTCAATGACTGCGCTAAAGCCCTCAGATCACCCTAGAATCAACTCATCAAACGGGGTTTAGCTGTCTGGGTGTCTATAAAATAGCATTTCACAATATGCAATCACATCTGAAATCGCTACAATAGACCCCATGAGCACGAGCAAAACTGTCAAAAATGCCAGAAGTACAGGGGAAGTTGCTAAAACAGCCATCCAGGTGGTCGAGCGCATGATGAATCTGCTCGACGCTTTAGCAGAGCAAGAAGAATCTAGCAGCCTCAAGAATTTAGCCGAGCAAACTGGCCTACACCCCTCTACAGCCCACCGTATTCTGAATGATATGGTTGCCTGCCGTTTAGTTGAACGTGGCGATGGTGGCACTTATCGCCTGGGCTTAAAGCTCTTAGAGCTTGGTAACTTAGTTAAGGCAAGACTCTCCGTTCGCGAGGCAGCTCAAGCTCCCATGCGGACTCTACATAAGCTCACTGGTGAAACTGTCAATCTATCGGTGCGCCAAGGTGATGAGATTGTTTATATCGATCGTGCTTATAGCGAACGCTCTGGCATGCAAGTAGTTCGTGCCATTGGTGGCCGCGCCCCGCTTCACCTCACTTCAGTAGGTAAATTATTTTTATCGAGCGATGATGCAAACCAAGTTCGTGCCTATGTCACACGGACTGGCTTATCAGGGCATACACGTAATAGCATTACTGATCTCAATAAATTAGAAACTGCTCTGAATCACGTTCGAAAAGAAGGTAATGCCCGCGATGATGAGGAATTAGAGCTGGGCGTAAGCTGTTTTGCTGCGGCTATTTTGGATGACACTGGAAAATTGGTTGCGGGCCTATCGCTAAGCTCACCTACAGATCGCATGCAAGCAGACTGGCTTAAATCCCTGCAGGATACTGCCCTACAGATTTCTAAGGGGCTGGGGTACAAACCTAAAACGACCGAGCCAGGCTCTCTAGCCTAGCTTCATCATTACATCAAGCGACGAACTGGTTGCGTACCTAAAGGCATACGCTCATACCAGTCACGCACTCGTACTGCATCAGCAAAACGAGATTGGGTACCAACAGAATCCAAGAAGACTAATAACAACGGTGTGTTATTCACTCTAGCTTGCATCACTAAGCACTTACCTGCTGCGTTAATGAAGCCCGTTTTTTGTAAGCCGATATTCATATCACCAGAGCGCACCAAACGATTGGTATTTAAAAACTTCTGCGGCCGATTTCCAATCACCATAGTGAGGTCTGGCCAAGTTGAAAATTCACGAATCATTTTGTATTGGTACGCAGCATTGAGCATGCGGGTTAGATCTTCCGCAGAAGCTACGTTCTCGCTCATCAAACCAGTAGGATCAGCAAAATGAGAATGCTCCATTCCCAATTCTCTAGCCTTACGGTTCATGGCATCTATAAAAGCAGGAATACCGCCTGGATAGTTTCTACCTAAGGTATATGCAGCGCGGTTTTCAGAGGACATCAAGGCAAGCAACAAGGCTTCTTCACGGGTCATCACTGTGCCACCAGCAAGACGAGATTTAGCGTAGATACGAACATCATCTGCATTAATCACAATAGTCTCGTCCAAAGGCAGCTTGGAATCCAAAACTACCATGGCAGTCATTAGCTTAGTAATGGAGGCAATTGGTAGGCTGACAGAAGAATTCTTTTCAAAATACACTTCTTTGGTATCTTGATTAACCACCATGGCTACACTCGACTTCAAACTCAACTCATCGTGTTGACCACGTAAACCAAGTGCTGTTGCAAATGATGGATGGGAAGGAACCGTAGGTTCAGACGAGCGAGTGACGGTAACTCGAACAGCTTTTGGCTTTTTGGGAGATTTAGCAGTTTTGATAACTACTTTGCTAGTCTTGCTTTGCTTTTCTTTATCTTTGCTAGCAGCGATAGCGGGTGCGTTGATAAGAGCCCCATAGGCAAATACCGTAGTCAAGATCAAGATCGAAAATCGATTTAAACGCATCCCAAAAATACCTTCCAAAACTTTCAACATACGGAATGATAATTAATTTCACAGCTCAGGATGGATTTATTAGCCCCATCTTGGACGTTTGATAGCACCCTATTCAGCAATGGTCGCTACCGTATTGGTTTGGCGGGCATTTACCAATACTACCCCCGTCATCGTCAAACCCAATCCAAGTGCCATCATTACCGTAAATGGCTCGCCAAACAAGAGCCAGGCCATTAGCGCCGTGGTTGGAGGTGTCAGGTAAAGAAAGCTGGTTACCTTGGTTGCAGCGCCCTTGCGAATCATCATGAATAGCAAACTAATTGAGCCGATGGATAGCGGGAATATCGCCCATAACAAGGCGCCAATCACTGATGCATTCCAGACCATCACACCTGTCTCAAAGAAATACATGAAAATAAAGCAAAGTACTGCTGAAACACCAAACTGAATGGAGGAGCCTGCGCGCAAATCAAATACTGGACAGTATTTTTTTTGATATAGCGTTCCAAAAGTAATCGAGAGTAATGCAATAAAAGCCAACACATAGCTGACAAATGGAATGTGGACAAAAGTTATTTTCTCCAGCACCACTAAAGCAACACCTGCAAAGCCAAACCCTAGACCAATCCACTGACGAGGCGAAACTTGTTCTGATATCCATGCAGCAAACCAAGCGGTCACAATGGGTTGCAGGCCAACAATAATGGCTGCTAAACCTGCCCCCATACCCAAATGGATAGCAAAGTAAACGCCGAGTAAATAGCCAAACTGCAGCAAGCTGCCAGCAACAGCAATATGCTTGGTCTGCGACCAACTTGGCCACGTAATACGCCAAATTAAACTCAGTGCTGCCATGGCTGCGAGAACACCCACACAACGCCAAAATAAGAAGGTTGCGGGCTCGACATAAGGCATCGCTAGACGAGCAATCACGAAGCCTGTACTCCAAATCAGCACAAATATCGGTGCAATTGCGTTATCTAGGCTGAGTTTCATGGGTAACTTACTGAAAATATAAGGATTTTTTATTCAATCAGTGATTTTAGGCTCTTTTTGAAACGGCTCCCAGACCTTGAATTCGAGCCCTGCATAGACTCTTCATGCCGCAAAGGAGTATATAAGCTGTAAAGTCGCTCAAGAGAGACTACAGTAGGCATTGGGCCGAGAGAACGAAAGCCTAAACGATCCAAAGGGGATTGCAATGAACTTAACACCAGAACAACTTGTGGCGGCACAAAAAGCCAATTTAGAAACTTTGAGTAGTTTGACCGATCAAGCACTCCAAAGTATAGAAAAATTAGTTGAGCTCAATATGCATATTGCAAAACAAAGTTTAAGCGCCAGTATGACGAGCGCAAAAAAGGCTTTAGAAGTAAAAGATATTCAACAGCTCCTCGCCCACCAAGCTGAGACAGTTCAGCCTATGGCCGAAAAGATTATGGCCTACAGCCGTCACTTATATGACTTAGCTCACGAGACTCAAGACAACTTCACCAAATCAGCTGAAAAGGAACTTCAAGCGGGCCAGCAAAAGATCAATGCTTTAGTGGAAGAGTGGACTCAAAATGCCCCTGCTGGCTCAGATGCCGCGGTTCAAGCGATGAAGCAAGCCATCGCCTCTGCCAACAATGTATATGAAACCAGCCAAAAAGCGATCAAGTATGCCGTTCAAGTTGCTCAAACAAACCTCAACAGCGCTGTTGACACTGCTAGCAAAGTAGCTAAAAAGAAATAGCTAAAGATCTATTCTGCAGTAGCTCCAGACTGCTTTACCAGCAGCTCCCAGTAAGGGATCTCCTTTTTGACAAACGCAGCAAATTGCTCGGGAGTTTGTTCGCTATTTAAAGAGCCCATCTTCAATAAGCTCTCCGCGACCTCACTCGATGCCAGCGTTTTATTAATCTCTTTGTTTAACTGATTGACCAGTACTGTTGGTGTTTTGGCTGGAACAAATATACCGTACCAGTTTTCCACAACGAATTTAGGGTACCCAAGTTCCTTCATAGTAGGAACATCTGGCAAATTTTTTGCTCGTACCGCTCCAGTAGTTGCAAGCGCTCTCACTTTACCGCTATTTAAGTGAGGAACCATTGCACTAGTAGCCTCAAATGCCATCGGCACTTGACCAGCCAATACATCGGTAATTGCGGGCCCAGAACCTCTGTAGGGAATGTGAGTCATATCCAGCTTTTGTTCTAGTTTAAGCAGCTCGCCAAGCAGATGGTGAGTACTTCCGCTTCCAGGGGAAGCAAAACTAAATTTACCGGGCTCTTTCTTAATCAAAGCGATTAATTCTGCGACGGAGTTTGCAGGAACCGATGAATTAACATAGAGCACCATTGGTACAGCAGCAACCTCAGCAACGGGTCTCAAGCTGGTAATGGGGTCATTGCGAAGTTTGTACAGGTTTCGGTTGATCACAACCCCTGTACTGTTTCCAAGTAGTAAGGTGCAGCCATCACCAGCTGCACTACTCACAAATTCGGTTCCAATATTGCCGCTAGCACCTGTCTTATTTTCAACAATCACACTGACATTTAATTGCTTAGAAAGCCCTGGCACCAGCATTCTTGCAAGAACATCACTCGCTCCACCAGGAGGGTAAGGAGAGATGATTTTGATTACAGGGCATGGGTACTGGGCGTATGCCAATTGAGCGCTCAATCCAAAACAGATCAAGAAAAGGATTTTCGTAATCATTCTTGGGGTGTATATCAAATTCATATCGGTACCTAACTTTTTAACATCTGCTCATAATTAAACTGCTTATCCACATCAAGAATTGACTGCCCTGCTCTTAGTGCATCAACCATTGCTAGCTCTTTGGCAGCAATGCTATCTGCTGCGTCTAGCACCTCCTTAAGCTTGACCACAGGAATTGCTACCATTCCATTCACGTCAGCAACAATCACATCACCAGGTAATACTGAAATGTTTCCAATTCTAACGGGGATGTTCCAAGCCTCTTGAACGATGCGGCCTCGAGCGGTGATAGGAACTGTACCTCTGGCGTGAACAGGAAAGCCAAACTCTTCGCAGGTATCTACATCACGAACTGCGCCATCAACCACAACACCAGAAATTTTCTTCTGCAAGGCTCCCATCGAAAGAATCTCGCCCCAACAGTTATTATTCAGATCGCCACGGTTATCAATCACAATCACATCGCCAGGGGAGGCAGAAAATATTGCATCAACCCCAAGATGGGCCTTACTTTGAACAGCACCTGCGGCAATCATGCGGATCGTAATTGCCCTACCAATCACTTTAGTCTTACCCCACTGCGGAACAATGCCGATCACAGCAGCTGTAATGCCTAACTTATCAAGAGCATCGCTCAAATTTGAGGTGGCTAATTTTTCTAGCCTGCCTCTATAAAGTTGATCAAACTCTTCAGATGTCATCATATCCTCGCTTACTTTGGAATTCTATTATTAATTCTGGAAAATACCTTGCGGGCATTCTCTTCAAAAATCATTACCTTCTCTTGATTGCTCAAGCGATCTACCGCATTGAGGTAACGACGGGTATCATCAAAATAAAATCCAGTATCAGGATCAATATCCTTCACTGCACCAAAAGTTTCCGATGCAAAGAGAATGTTCTTGGCCGGAATCACCTCGGTAAGTAGATTGATTCCTGGCTGGTGATAGACGCAAGTATCAAAATAAATGTTATTAAGTAGTTTCTGATTAATGTCAGGAATGTTCATATCCTTTGCAAGCCCTCTAAATCGACCCCAGTGGTATGGGACTGCTCCACCACCATGTGGAATTAAGAAACGTAAAGCAGGAAACTGTGCAAACAAATCAGAGGTCAAGCATTGCATAAAAGCGGTTGTATCTGCATTTAAATAATGGGCACCAGTAGTATGAAAGCAATCGTTACAACTGGTGCTCACATGAATCATAGCTGGCACATCTAAGGCAATCATCTCTTCATAGATGGGATGCCATTGTGGATGACTCAATGGCGGATCACGCCAGTACCCGCCTGAAGGATCAGGATTGAGATTGATGCCTACGAATCCATATTCGTTAATGCATTTGCGCATTTCAGGCAAGCAGGTACTGATATCCACACCTGGTGACTGGGGCAGCATTGCAGCACCAACAAAGTTCTTCGGAAAAAGTTGAGTCACTCGGTAGCATAGCTCGTTACAAAGGGCTGCCCATGTTGCCGAGGTATTAAAGTCGCCAATGTGATGAGTCATAAAACTGGCTTGCGGGGAGAAGATGGTGACATCAATACCCCGCTCTTTCATTCTAGCCAGTTGATTTTCTTCAATAGACTCACGAATTTCATCGTCGCTAATTTTTAAATCAGATGCCTTAGGGCCCAACTCTGGTGTATTTAAATTGGCAACCTGGGCATCGCGCCAAGCCTTTAAGGCTTTTGGAGCGGTAGTGTAGTGGCCATGACAATCAATAATCATCTATTCTTTCCTTTTTAGTGATGATAGATATTTAATTTGGCGCTAAACCTTGGATACCTGAGCGCTGAATAAACAAATTCAGCTTACCAGTAGAAATCATTTGATCTATAAAGTCATTCAGGTACTGAGCTGAGCCTTGGCGCTCCATTGGGGTGCCTAAGGCAAGATTCTCATACCCAATCACATCGGGCAATACTCTCGCACCCGGAACTGAGGAGGCCATCTCAAACAATATTGCTTTATTGGTTGAAAAACCATCTATCTCGCCCGTTTTTAGCAACGCAATTGCTTGTTTAGTAGAGCTTGTCTGAACTAAGCGTGCATTCGGAATGAGGGTTGGAAGCTCTGCTTGCGAATTACTGCCCACACTGTAGCCAATCTTAACCTGAGGCCGATTAATATCTGTGAGTAAGCGAACCTTACTATGAGGGCTTATTAAAAATCCTTTTTCAATTCTAATGACTGTTTTTGAAAATTGAATATATTTAGCCCGATCTTGGCTTGCATTAGTAAAGACTAGGTCAATCTCATTATTCTTTACTGCAGAAAGCACATCTGCATTTTTCTCAAATACTACTGGGGAATAGTTAATTCCTAGTTGAGCAGCAAGACTCTGTCCTAGCTCGTACCCAATCCCACGCGTTTGATTTGAGCCCTCTGCCGGCAGAATGGAAGTTGGGCTGCCCTGATATAAGCCCATTCGTAAACTGCCCTTCGGAGCAAGGACATCAGAGGGTGCACTGGCACAAGCTATTAGCGCTAGGCAGAATAAGGATAAAAGAATTCGCTTACAGCTACGCCCAAATTTCATTGTTCTGATCTAACTTAGTCTGGTTGAATATTAGCTTCACGTACTAATTTCTCGTAACGCCTACGCTCTGAATTTAAATATGAAACTGCTTGAGCGGTAGTTCCAGGACTTACCTCTCCACCAACAGAACCCAGTCGCTCAACCATCTCTTTAGACTGCAAGGCTTTCTCAACTTGGGCATGAAGCGTCTTCACAATAGATGCTGGGGTCTTAGCGGGCGCAATTAAGCTGTACCACACGGAAGCTTCAAAACCCGGAAAGCCGGATTCTGCAACCGTGGGTATCTCTGGAAATATGGGGGAACGCTTTGCGCTCATAACGGCAACAATCTTTAGTTTGCCGCTTTTGACATGCGGAGCTACTTCCAACATATTCATCGCAACCAAATCTAGCTGTCCGCCAATGAGATCCGTAATCGCGGGTGCCCCACCTTTGTAGGGAATGTGTTTTAAAGAAATTCCTGATGCTTGCTCAAAAAATTTCATGGCCATATGTGGCGTTGAGCCATTGCCAGGAGTTCCATAGGTAATAAAATCAGGATTTGCCTTTGTAGCCTTGATCAAATCAGATAGTTTTTGATACTTACTATCAGCATTAGTCGCGATAACTACTGGCACGCGACCAATCATGGCAATGGGCGTAATGTCTTTATCGATATCAAAGGGTTGTGGCTTATACAATGACATATTTGCCGCCAAGGCATTGGCAGCAACCATCAAGGTGTATCCATCTGGCGAACTATCAATCAATTGCTTAACGGCGATATTTGTTCCAGCTCCTGGCTTGTTTTCAATCACTATTGACTGTCCAAGAGAGGCTGAGAGGCTTTGACCTAATGTTCTAGCAACTAGATCCACAGCGCCGCCTGGGGCATAACCAATTAAAACTTTAATTGGTTTATTTGGATAATCTTGAGCCATCAGACTGCTGGCAAACAGAATATTTGCTGCGAGCAAGAAACTGAATATTATTTTTTTCATCAAAATTACTCTCTAGGTGCCCCTGACATTCTCACAATTCCTTCGTAACGCTTAATCTCAGATTGTGAGAATTTCGTAAAATCCGCTACCGAACCCCCATCAACTTGCGCACCAATTCCTTGAAGGCTTTTTCGCACTTCAGGATCCTTTAAAACTTTATTAAATGCAGCATTGAGTTTCTCGGTAATATCCTTTGGTGCACTAGCAGGTAACATCACACCATACCAAGCATTCGCAACCATTGGCACTCCAACTTCTTTCATTGTTGGCACGTTAGGTAGTTCAGGAATCCGCTTATCTGCCGCTATTCCTAAGGCTTTTAATTTACCAGCCTTAATATTGTTGAGCGACCCAGTATCGAGCATCATATCTATGTGGCCAGCCATCAAATCTAAGGCTGCTGGACCGCTACCCTTATATGGGACATGACGAATATCCAAGCCGGTAACCGTTTTAAATTGCGCGCCGGCCAAATGTTGAGATGCGCCGATACCTGCAGAGCCATAGGTAAATTTTCCAGGGTTCTGTTTAGCATCAGAAATTAAGTCTTTCATGCTATTCCAAGGTGACGCCTCTGGCACAACCATGATGTTTGGAATAGTGCATACCAAAACTACTGGCGTGAAATCTTTAGCAGCATCAAAACCTTGATTTGCAAACAAGTGAGGGCCTGCCGCGTTAGTTGAACTGGTTGCCATTAAGATTGAATATCCATCTGGCTTGTCTTGCACAAAGGCTTGCGTACCTATATTGCCACCTGCCCCACCCTTATTTTCAACAAAAACGGAGACGCCAAGCTCTTTGGTCAGCGGTATGGCCAAGATACGAGCAACTTGATCGGTTGCCCCACCCGGTGGCCAGGGCACTAGAAATTTGATCGATTTATCAGGGTACGCAGCTACCGTATTAAGCGCAACGGCACTTAACAGGGTTGCAAATATAAACCGAAGCTTCATAAGACACCCTTTTGCTTTAAGCTTACATCCACCCATGCATCATCATATTTGCCGTCAATAATGGACTGAATTGTTTTGCGCTCTGTAATCTCTTTTTCCTTACCTAATCGAGCAGCCTCTAATACCAATTCAGGAGGCAAAGCAATGATCCCATCGCAATCACCCAAGACTACATCGCCTGGATGAATTACCATCCCACCTATAGAAACGGGTACATTAATACTGCCTGGACCATCTTTAAAGGGGCCACGCATATTGATACCACGTGCCCAACACGGAAAGCGATGTTTTTCAAAAGCCTCAACATCACGAATCGCTGCATCAAAGACCACGCCAACAGCACCCTTTGACTTAGCAATAGTCATCATGATTTCACCAAATAAGGCCCTAGAAATATCGCCTCCACCATCAACTACCAGCACATCTCCCGGTTGTAGAATTTGTAGTGCCTTATGAATCATCAAATTATCACCAGCCCTAACGCTGACAGTCACAGCATTGCCACATACACTAACCGGCGACTTATTTACCGGCAATATATTGACTGCGCCAATAGTCCTGCCTAATACATCACTGACAACCGAGGTTGCCAATCCTGTCAGGGCAGATATCCCCTCCTTGAAAGCCTCTTTTCTAGGATTAATTTCATAGCCATTATTCATCTTAATTTCCTTTTCAAATCTCTTAATCTACAGTTGCGCCTGTGCGCTTAACCAAAGACTCCCAATATGGAATCTCTTTGTTAATGAATTGCGTAAATTGTTCCGGTGTTCCTGCCACATCACTTGAGCCCATCTTACTCAGGCTTGCTGCAACCTCTGGCTCCTTCATGACAGCATTCACCGCCTTATTCAATCTTGAAATGAGAACAGATGGCGTTTTAGCAGCAACAAAAATACCATACCAATTCTCTATAACAAAGCTCGAATACCCAAGCTCCTTCATAGTAGGAATATTTGGAAAGTTTTTAGGTCGTACTACGCCTGTTGTCGCAATTGCACGAATACGGCCCGATGTCATCTGTGAGGCAATCGCAGTAGTTGTCTCAAATGCAATGGGAACTTGACCCGCAAGCACATCAGCCATTGCTGGTCCCTGGCCTCTATAGGGGATATGTGTCATATCTAGTTGCTTTTCAAGCTTCAGCATTTCTGCCATTAGATGCTGGGGGCTGCCGCTACCACCAGATGCATAGCTGTATTTACCAGGATTATTTTTAATAAGCTCAACTAGCTCACCAAGAGTGTTTGCAGGTACTGATACGTTCACATAAAGAACCAGCGGTACAGAAGCCACTTCTGCAACTGCCGCCAAGTCTTTTGATGGATTTATTCTTAACTTATATAAATTTTGATTGATGACGACACCAGTATTATTTCCCAACAATAGAGTGCAACCATCAGAAGCTGAGTTAGCGACATATTCGGTCCCAATATTACTGCTTGCCCCACCCTTATTTTCAACAATGACGTTTGTACCCAGCTGTTTAGCTAAACCTGGCGCTAGCATTCTGGCCAAGATATCTGTTGTACCTCCAGGCGGGTATGGCGAAACAAACTTAAGCACTGGGCAGGGGTAAGTACTTTGTGCAAAAACACCTCCAGAACATAGTGCCGAGAAAGAGATAGCTACGAGCAATAGCTGTTTTTTCATTTTTTTAGTCCCCTTTTATTTTGCACACCTTACTTCGAAGATATCTTTGACTTAAGGCCTCTTCTTTACCGGTGGTAAATCAGTGCAATGGCCATGCGCTGCTTCTGCAGCCAGACCAACAGACTCACCTAGGGTTGGGTGCGGATGGATGGTCTTGCCAATATCCACAGCATCAGCGCCCATCTCAATCGCTAAACAAACTTCACCAATTAAATCGCCAGCATTAGTACCAACAATACCGCCACCAATAATACGATGGGTAGTTGCATCAAAGATGAGCTTTGTGAAACCTTCATCACGACCATTGGCAATGGCACGACCACTAGCAGCCCAAGGGAATAAACCTTTTTCATAAGCAATGCCCTGTGCTTTGCACTGCTCTTCAGTTAAGCCAGCCCAAGCCACCTCTGGATTAGTATAAGCAACGGATGGAATCTGCTTGGCATCAAAGTAAGTCTTCTGTCCTGCTGCAACTTCTGCCGCTACATGCCCTTCATGTACCGCCTTATGCGCTAGCATCGGCTGACCAATGATGTCGCCAATGGCAAAGATGTTTTGCACATTGGTGCGCATTTGTTTATCAACCGGAATAAAGCCACGCTCATCTACTTGAACGCCCGCTTTACCAGCATCAATCTTCTTGCCATTTGGAGTGCGTCCAACGGCAACCAATACCAAGTCATAGGTTTGTGGTTCTGCAGGTGCATTCTCACCTTCAAAAGTAACCTGAATACCATCAGGCTTTACTTCAGCTTTAGCAGCGCGAGTCTTGAGCATCACTTTTTCAAAACGTCCGGCATTAAACTTCTCCCAGACTTTTTCAAGATCACGATCAGCGCCAGCCATCAGGCCATCCATCATCTCTGCAATATCAATAGGTGAGCCCAGTGTGCTGTAAACCGTAGCCATCTCTAAACCAATGATGCCGCCGCCAATAACAAGCATTCTTTTAGGAACACTCTTCAGTAATAAGGCACCAGTGCTATCCACAATCCGAGGATCTTCTGGCAAGAATGGTAATTTCACAGGCTGACTACCAGCTGCAATAATCGCCTTCTGAAAGCGCACCACTTCTTTTTGGCCACTCAAATCTTGACCGGTACCGCTAGTCATTTCTACTTCAACGTGATTCGCATCCAAGAAACGGCCCAAGCCACGGACTGTTTTAACTTTACGTGCTTTTGCCATACCCGCTAAACCACCAGTTAATTTAGCAATGACAGAATCTTTATAGCCGCGCAATTGATCGATCTCGATCTGTGGTTCGCCAAACGTAATGCCATGCTTAGACATGGTTTTGACTTCGTCCATTACTGAAGTGGTGTGCAGTAACGCTTTAGAAGGAATGCAACCGACATTAAGGCATACGCCACCTAAGGTGGAATAACGCTCAACTAACACCGTATTCATACCCAAGTCGGCACTACGAAATGCAGCGCTATAGCCACCAGGGCCAGCACCAAGCACCAATACTTCGCACTCGTGATCTACTTTGCCGCTGTATTGACCAGCTACTGGAGCAGGTATTTGTGGGGCTGCGGCTTTTACTGGCACAGGTGGCGGTACTGCAACAGATTGGGCTGCAGGCGCAGCACCACTGACTTCAATCTCAGCAATGGCAGTGCCCTTACTAATCTTATCGCCTAGCTTTACAGTAATACTAGTAATCGTTCCAGCAGCATCTGCAGGAATCTCCATAGTTGCTTTATCAGACTCAAGCACTAATAAAGGCTGCTCTTTTTCAACAACATCACCAATCTTTACCAGTATTTCTATAACTGGCACATCGGAATAGTCACCAATATCGGGTACGAGGATCTTTTGCTTAGCCATCAATCCCCCTTTACAGCGTAGCGCGACGGAAGTCGGCTAAGAGCTGTGCAATATATAAATTAAAGCGCGTGGCCAATGCACCATCAATCACGCGATGATCTGCAGAAAGAGATAAGGGGCAAATAAGACGTGGCACGAATTGCTTACCATCCCATACTGGCTTCATGGCAGCTTTACTCACACCCAAAATTGCGACCTCTGGGGCATTCACGATTGGCGAGAAGTAAGTTCCACCGATGCCACCCAAAGAGGAAATCGTAAAACTTGCGCCCTGCATTTGATCTGGCTTGAGTTTGCCATCCCGAGCCAATGCTGCTAACTCAGCAGTTTCTTTAGCAATCTCGAAGATGCCTTTCTTATCCACATTTTTGATGACAGGCACTACTAGGCCAGTTGGCGTATCTGCAGCAAAGCCGATATTGAAGTACTTCTTCAAAATTAAATCGTCACCATCAAGCGAGCTATTAAATTCTGGATATTTCTTCAGCGCAGCTACAGCGGCCTTCATTAAGAAAGCGAGCATCGTAATCTTGGCGCCCCTTTTTTCATTATCTTTATTTGTCTGTACACGGAAGGCCTCTAAGTCAGTGACATCTGCATCTTCGTGATACGTCACTGCTGGAATCATGACCCAGTTACGACCCAGATTAGCCGCAGTTATTTTCTTGATGCGATTTAATGGCTGGCGCTCAATCTCACCAAACTTCGCGAAATCAACTTTTGGCCAAGGAATCAGATTCAAACCACCCAAACTTCCGCCACTTGATGCTGCAGCTGGGCTGCCAGCGCCACCACTCATGGCCGCTTTAACAAAAGCTTGTACGTCCTCTTGAGTAATACGGCCTTTAGGGCCGGATCCCTTCACTTGGTGAACCGTTACTCCTAGTTCACGTGCAAATTTACGCACTGATGGGCTTGCATGACTAAGTGATTCATCCACTGCTGGAATGGCATTTGATATTGGAGGTGGTACTGGGGCACGAGCAATCGGGGCTTCAACTGCCGCAGGCTTGCTTACTGGTGCTGGTGCTGCTGCTGGTGCTGGCGCTGCTACCGGAGCTGCTGCAGATGCAGATGATGCACCCTCCAGAATCAACACTACTGACCCTTCAGAAAGGTTGTCACCAATCTTCACTTTGACTTCTTTCACAACACCAGAGTGTGATGAAGGAACGTCCATCGTTGCTTTGTCGGACTCTAAGACAACGATAGATTGCTCTTTCTCAACCTGATCACCAGCTTTGACCAAGACCTCGATCACTGGAATATCTTTATAGTCGCCGATATCTGGGACTTTAATTTCGATTATTTGACTCATGAATTAATCTCGTTTTAAACCGTCATTGGGTTTGGTTTAGCAGCATTAATGCCATACTTTTGAATAGCATCAGCAAGTTTTTGACGATCCATCTGGCCTGCATCTACCAAAGATCTCAAGGCAGTCAACACCACCCAACGGCGATCTACTTCAAAGAAGTCACGCAGTTTTTCACGAGTATCAGAGCGACCAAAGCCATCTGTACCCAATACTTCATAGCGACGACCGATGTGCTGTATCGCTGGACGAATCTGTTCAGCAAATAAACGGACATAATCAGTAGCAGCAATGATTGGGCCCGAAGTATCTTTCAAGCACTTCTCTACATGGGAAAGTGCTGGCGCTGCTGTTGGGTTCAAGAGATTGGCACGGTGTACAGCATTCCAATCGCGGCCTAACTCTGTAAAGCTTGTGCAACCCCACAAGTCAGAGGCAACGCCCCAGTCTTTGTGAAGCATTTCTGCGGCCTCTATCACTTCACGGAAAATGGTTCCTGAGCCGAGAAGTTGAACGCGTAACTTTGCTTTTTCATCACCAACAGACTTGAGCTTGTACATGCCTTTGATGATGTCTTTTTCGGCATCCTTTGGCATTCCTGGATGTGAGTAGTTTTCATTCATTAAGGTGATGTAGTAGTAAACATCTTCCTGAACTTCCAGCATACGACGCATACCATCTTGAATCACCACTGCCAATTCAAATGCAAATGTTGGGTCGTAGCTAATACAGTTTGGTACTGCGCTACTCCAAAGGTGGCTATGACCATCTTCGTGTTGTAAGCCTTCGCCGTTGAGCGTCGTTCTACCCGCAGTGCCGCCGAGTAAGAAACCGCGGCTGCGCATATCACCTGCTGCCCAAGCTAAGTCACCAATACGCTGGAAACCAAACATGGAGTAGAAGATATAGAAAGGCAGCATTGGCACGCCATGGGTCGAGTAAGAAGTTGCAGCTGCAATCCAGTCACACATGCCACCCGCTTCATTAATACCCTCTTGCAGAATCTGACCAGTCTTATCCTCTTTGTAGAACATTAATTGATCATGATCTTCTGGAGTGTAAAGCTGACCCAATTGGTTCCAAATACCCAATTGACGGAACATCCCTTCCATGCCAAAGGTACGGGATTCATCGGGAACAATTGGAACCACACGTTTGCCTAAAACTTTATCGCGCACAACAGTATTGAGCATACGCACAAATGCCATCGTTGTTGAAATCTCACGGCCTTCTGCAGTTGCCTCAAGTAGCGGAGCAAATACATCCAATGCGGGAACAGGTAAGCTTTCTGCCTTGGTACGACGCTGCGGCAAATAACCGCCTAACTCTTGGCGTCGCGCCTTCATATATTCCAACTCAGGACTGCCTTCAGCAAAATTCACTAAAGGCATGTCATCGAGATCCTCGTCTTTTACAGGAATCTCAAAACGATCACGGAAGCGACGTACATCATCGTCATTCATCTTCTTTGCTTGGTGAGCAATATTCATCGCCTCACCTGAACCGCCCATGCCATAACCCTTAATAGTGTGGGCCAAAATCACTGTTGGTTGATCTTTGTGATTTACTGCTGCATGAAATGCTGCATATACCTTATGAGGATCATGGCCGCCACGATTCAATTGCCAAATCTCATCATCACTCCAGTCACTCACTAAAGCTTTTAATTCTGGAGTATTGAACACAGTCTCGCGAACGTAGCCACCATTCTTAGACTTCATGGTTTGATACTGACCATCAACGATTTGTCCAAGGCGCTGCATCAAGATGCCTTTTTTGTCACGGGCAAATAGAGCATCCCACTGACCGCCCCACACGACTTTGATCACATTCCAACCAGCACCACGGAACTCAGCCTCGAGCTCTTGAATGATGCTGCCGTTACCACGCACTGGTCCATCTAGGCGTTGCAAATTACAGTTGACTACAAAAATCAGGTTATCGAGTTTTTCACGGCCAGCCATACCAATGGCACCTAAAGATTCTGGCTCGTCGGTTTCCCCATCACCTAAGAATGCCCAAACCTTGCGACCTTCATGTTTAATAAAGCCACGGTCTTGCATGTAACGCATGAAGCGCGCTTGATAAATTGCCATAATTGGGCCAAGGCCCATAGACACAGTTGGGAACTGCCAGAAATCTGGCATTAACCATGGATGCGGGTAGCTAGAGATGCCCTTGCCGCCAACCTCTTGACGGAAGTTGTCTAGTTGTTCGCCAGATAAACGTCCCAGCATATATGCACGGGCATAGACACCTGGGGCTGAGTGGCCTTGAACAAAAATTAAATCGCCGCCATGCTCTGGCGATGGCGCATGCCAAAAATGATTGAAGCCGACGTCATATAAAGTTGCTGCTGACTGGAACGAAGAAATATGTCCACCAACGTTGGTATCTTTATTTGCGCGCAGAACCATCGCCATTGCGTTCCATCGCGTGTAAGAACGAATGCGGTGCTCAACATTCTGATCACCTGGTAGGCGCGCTTGATTCTCAACTGGAATCGTATTGATATACGGAGTCTCTGCATGGAATGGTTGCACAACCCCATTCACCCTCGCATGAGAAATTTGTTGATCAATTAAATAGGCTGCGCGCTCAGGGCCTTCATTATGAATAACGCCATCTAGGGCCTGCAACCATTCTTGAGTCTCGCCAGGATCTGCGTCCTGGGAATTCTGCTTACCTAATACCTGCTCTGGAACTGCGGCCATAACCTGTCTCCAATAAGTACTGCGCAATGAGTTATTAACTTTATAGGTAATATTTTATGAAGGTATATGGGTGTAAACAAGCAATTTTCCACATAATGATAGTATTTCTCATAATATGGTATTTTGTTGCAATGCAACTAAGATCGTGAATTTGAACGAGAAAAGCCATTTCCAATAGCGCAATCAGGCAAAATAAGCCACATTCATGAAATTCTCAGCTTTATTTAGCCTACCCCTCAGCGCATTCAAATGGCTCCGAAAGATCCGGGGATTTAGGCTCGTATACACCCCCCTCATTGCCATTGTCATATTTACAGCAGTAATGGGGGTGATTTTAGGCACCCTGCAATTACAAGAAAAAAATCAGCAGGAATCCGCATTATTTAGAGAACTCTCTTTTGCTAAGCAGCGCATTCAACAACGCTTTGTCAGTAATCTGGATGTCTTAGTCAGTATTAATCGCGAACTAGCAGCCAGTGAAGATCAAGAAAGATTGAGAAAAATTGCTTACGAGCAAGCTGCTGATTTGGTGATCAACAACCATGAAATAGTCAAAATCATCTGGATTGATCCAAAAAATTATCGGCTATGGACGGCACCGCCAAGCAACAATAAAACAGATTGGATTAGCAGAACACAAAATGACCAATCCGCTAATGAGGGGTTAGCCAGTGCAATTGAACTTAGTAGAAGTACAAACAGAGCATCGTTTAGTCAATTTATTGACCTCAATCTACCAAGCGATGAGCCACTCGCAAGAGAAAGAAAAACTGTTTTTTGGCAAGTAGTTCCCAATATTGTTGGGGGGGAGATTATTGGTTATTTGGCCGCTCTCTATACCGCTCAAGGTGTTTTAGATGTTGTACCAACCGAACTTAAAGCCTACTATCGCTTTACCCTCCTTACCGACAACGAAAGAGTGTTGTCCATCTCGTCTGATCGAAATACTCCAAAACGGGCATTCAGCAACCAGACAAGTTTAGATATTGGCGTTCTCAGTCCAAACTTAACTTTACGGATTGATACCTATCCTCCGCCTACTAATCTCACTTTCCGAATGTTAATTGGGGTTGTGATTGGATTGTGTGCCTTCGTGATTTGGAGTTTGTGGTCAGTCTTAAAACAAATGCAAGTCCGCCAAGAAGCGGAAGCTAGTCTGAGGACTGAAACCACCTTCCGGAATGCTATGGAAAATTCCACCCCGGTTGGCATTCGGGCGCATGACATGGAAAAGCGCATTACTTATGTCAACCGAGCGTTTTGCGAAATGACCGGCTGGTCAGCAAAAGAGCTGATTGGTTTAATGCCTCCATTCCCCTTCTGGCCTGACTCCAGGCGTGAAGAGCTCGTTGAGAAAATGAACCGCGCCCTGCAATCAGAGGCAGTAGCAAAAACAGGAATCGAGGGCGCTATTTTGCGTCGCGATGGATCTCAAATTCTGACTCGTACTTTTATTGCTCCACTAATTAATGAAAAGGGTAAACAAACCGGTTGGGTTACCTCTTTGATTGATATCTCTGAACCAACTAAGATTCGTGAAGAACTGACCGCCTCTCAAGAGCGCTTTGTTACTGTGCTTGAAGGCCTCGATGCCGCAGTATCAGTTGTAGATCTTGAGAATGACAAGCTCTTATTTGCTAATCGCTTTTATCGAGAGAACTTTGGCGATGACTCTAAAGGCCATTTCAAATTGGTAGGCAATAGCAACAATCTTGAAACCCTTCATGATGTTGCTGAAGATTTGCAAGACTCTCCACCAGGTATTCCAACCTCATTCTTATATCAAGAATCAGAATCGGAAGAAGTTCAATTGGATGACGGCAGTAATAAGTGGTTTGAGGTGCGTCGTCGCTTTATTCCCTGGGTAGATGGTCGTTTAGCCCAACTCTTGATTGCCACTGATACTTCAATTCGCAAGGAGGCTGATGATCTGGCACGCCAACAAGAGCAGCGTATGCAATTTACGAGCCGCCTCACCACCATGGGCGAAATGGCATCCTCGCTTGCGCATGAATTAAATCAACCGCTATCAGCCATCTCTAATTACTGTATGGGCGTTGTGAAACGCTTAGAGGGAAACAATGATCCAGATTTGAATAAAGAAATTTTGCCAGCTCTAGAAAAAGCATCTGAACAAGCACATCGTGCAGGCACCATCATTCAACGCATTCGTGGATTTGTGAAACGCAGTGAGCCTCAGCGCAAATCCTCATCTTTGATAGAAATAATTAATGATGCAGTTGGACTAGTGGAAATTGAAGCGCACCGCCATCGCTTAAATATCACCTCTGACCTTGCAGACAATTTGCCTGAGGTAAATGTAGATCCAGTCCTGATCCTCCAGGTACTGGTGAATCTTCTAAAAAATGCCCTCGATAGTGTGCGCGAGGCCTACCCTCTTTCCTCCCGTTGGTCAGCCCCACCCGTCAACATTAGCGCTGATTTAGATACCAGCACCTTCCCAGCCATGATGCGCATTCGGGTCACAGATTCTGGGGGTGGCATTGCCGAATCCGTCATAGAACGTATGTTTGAGCCATTTTTTAGCACTAAGGCTGATGGCATGGGCATGGGACTCAATATTTGCCGCTCTATTATCGAATCCCATCATGGGCGGCTGTGGGCATCCAACGTCATGGACGCAGAACGCACCAAACTGGCCGGCTGCACCTTTACAATACTTCTTCCCATAGAATCTCCTGATTCGAAGGACAATGGATAAATATCCTAATTTTAGATTTACCTTGCGAGACCCAATATGAGCGTAGCTGTTGCCAAACCAAACCAAGCCGAAGTCGTCTATGTAGTTGACGATGATGAAGCTGTGCGCGATTCCCTTACTTGGCTTTTAGAAAGTAATGGTTATGTCGTTCGCTGTCATGCTAGCGCTGAACGATTCTTGCAGTCTTTACAAAGTACAGATAAGTCCACTATCTCTTGTGCAATTTTAGATGTTCGGATGCCTGGGATGTCTGGCCTTGAGCTACAAGAGCGCTTAATCAGTGAAAACTTTCCGATGCCAGTTGCTTTTATTACTGGTCACGGTGATGTCTCGATGGCAGTCTCCACCATGAAGCGTGGTGCAGTAGATTTTATTGAGAAGCCATTTAAAGAAAATGATCTCTGTGGTTTAGTCGATCGCATGTTTGCTAAAGCGAGAGTTGATTACTCGCAAGCGAGCCAACGCAAAATTACTCAGAGCTTACTAAGTAAGTTAACTGGTCGTGAGCGTCAAGTATTAGAGCGCATCGTTGCAGGTCGTCTCAATAAGCAAATTGCAGATGATCTTGGCATCTCTATTAAGACAGTTGAAGCCCACCGCGCCAATATCATGGAAAAGCTGAACGTCAATACCGTAGCTGACCTGCTTCGCTTAGCTTTATCTGACCCCCAGCCCAATTAATACGCTTGCAATGCCCGCTCAATTACTAGACGGTAACGCGCTCTCCAAAAAACTACGCGCTGAAATAGCTGCTCGTGGTGCGATTGTTACTGCTAAAGGGGTTAGGCCAGGACTAGCAGTCATTGTGGTTGGTGAAAATCCTGCTAGCCAAGTGTATGTCCGCAATAAAGTAAAAGCCTGTGAGGAAGTAGGCTTTCATTCGGTATTGGAGCGCTACTCTGCTGAACTAGGCGAAGAAGAATTACTTGCTCGTATTGCAACTCTTAATGCAGACCCATCGATTCATGGCATCTTGGTGCAATTGCCACTGCCAGAGCATATTGCTGCTGAGCGCGTACTTGAAGCCATTGCCCCCCAAAAAGATGTAGATGGTTTTCATGTGGCTAATGCTGGGGCCTTAATGGTTGGGCAGCCTGCATTCAAACCCTGCACCCCTTATGGCTGCATGAAGATTTTAGAGAGTATTGATTACCCCATTCGGGGTGCTAGAGCTGTCATTGTTGGCGCTTCTAATATTGTGGGCAAACCCATGGCCATGCTTCTCCTGCAAGCAGGGGCAACAGTCACTATTTGTAACAGCAAGACCCGTGATTTAGCGCACCACACTAAGGATGCTGATATCTTGGTGGTTGCTACTGGTAAACCCAAGATGATTTCTGGCGATATGGTGAAAACGGGCGCTGTCGTAATCGATGTCGGCATCAATCGCATGCCGGATGGCAAGCTCTGCGGCGATGTGGATTTTGATGCTGCTAAATATATCGCTGGCTGGATCACCCCTGTACCGGGTGGCGTTGGCCCGATGACCATCACCATGCTTCTCATGAATACTTTAGAAGCGGCTGAAAAGGCATCAAAACTCTAGATCCATTAAGCTAGAGGGTATGACTACATCTCTCTTTGCCCTACCCCCCGCTTTACAAAATAATCCTCTCCTGACTTTTGGTCGCGGCATTGCCGTCTACTCTGAAGTTAAGCCTCAGCACATTGCTCCGGCCATTCAGTTCCTGCTGGGGCATGCACAAACTGCTGTAGATGCTGCAACTGATCCCAAGACACCGTCGAGTTGGGATGCGTTGGCTGAGCCTCTAGAAGATGCAACAGAGGCGCTGGGAAGATCTTGGGGTGTGATTTCTCATCTCAATAGCGTGGCTGATACACCTGAGTTAAGGGTAGCTTATGGAGAGATGCTTCCAGAGGTCACTGCATTCTTTTCTAGCCTTGGGCAGAACTTGGCGCTCTATAAGAAATTTAAAGAGCTCAAAAACAGTCCTGACTTTGCAAAGCTTAATCGCGCACAAAAGAAAGTGATTGAGAACTCGCTGCGAGATTTTCGTTTGGGCGGTGCTGAACTCAGCGATGCTGAAAAACCACGCTTCTCTACAATCCAGGATGAGCAGGCCATCTTGGGTAAGGCATTCTCAGATCATGTCTTAGATGCGACTGATGGCTTTGTTCATCTAGTGACTGATAAAGCTAATCTTGCTGGCTTACCAGAAGATGCTATTGCTGCAGCAGCTGATACTGCGCAACAAAAGAGTCTTCAAGGCTGGGCCTTCACCTTGCATTTCCCTTCCTACTATCCAGTCATGCAGTATTCCGAGAATCGGGAGCTGCGCCGCCTAATGTATGAAGCTTATGTCACGCGCTCATCAGACTTGGCGCCTAAGTATGCCAAAGGCAAGCTTGATTGGGATAACACTCAGAATATGTTGGAGCAATTGCGTCTGCGCGATGAAGAAGCACGCATGCTGGGGTTCGCCAATTATGCAGCACTCAGTTTGGCACCGAAGATGGCCAACACCGTTGACGAAGTAGATCTCTTCTTGACGAACTTTGCTATTAAGTCAAAACCATTTGCCCAGAAGGACTGGCAAGAGCTTTGCGAGTACGCAAAGGCAGAGCTTGGATTTGTAGATAGGCTTGAGCCTTGGGATATCCCGTTTGCTGCTGAACGTTTAAAGCAAGCGCGCTATTCCTTCTCCGAGAATGAACTCAAACAATACTTCCCACTACCCAAAGTATTGGATGGTTTGTTCCAAGTGATTCAGACACTCTTTGGCGTCAAGATTGAAGCAGCAGACTTGCCGACTTGGCATGCAGATGTGCAATCTTTTGCTGTTAAAGATCAGGCTGGAACAATACGAGCCTACTTCTATCTAGACCCCTATGCCCGCCCTGGCAAGCGCGGCGGGGCCTGGATGGATGATGCTCGTGGCCGCAGAGAGCTAGCGAATGGAGAAATCCAAGTGCCTGTTGCTTATCTCGTGTGTAACTTTGCTCCCCCAGTAACAGTCGATGGCGTATTACGCCAACCGACGATTACTCATGATGATGTGATCACCCTCTTTCATGAGAGTGGTCATGGCTTGCATCACCTCCTCACACAGGTCAGTGCTTTGGGTGTTTCAGGTATCAATGGCGTTGAATGGGATGCCGTGGAATTACCAAGTCAGTTTATGGAGAACTTCTGCTGGGAATGGGAAGTACTCGAGAAAATGACAGCCCATGCGCAAACTGGCAAACCATTGCCCCGTGAGCTCTTTGAAAAAATACTGGCTGCTAAGAATTTCCAGAACGGTTTAGCCACTTTGCGTCAAATTGTGATGTCTTTAACCGATTGGCGCTTGCATTCACGCTTTGATGCTAAAGCTGCTAAAGGACATGCAGTGCTGGATGTTTCTAGAAATATCGCTGATGAATACAACATCATCACGCAGCCTGAGATCTCTCGTTGGATTAATTCCTTTAGCCATATCTTTGCTGGTGGCTATGCTGCTGGTTATTACAGCTATAAGTGGGCAGAGGTGCTATCTGCAGATGCCTATTCTGCATTTGAGGAAGCAGCAAAACTGACTGGTAGCGTATTAGATGTGAAAACTGGAACGCGTTACCGAGAAGAAATTCTGGAAGTGGGTGGTAGCCGCCCTGCTGCTGAATCCTTTAAAGCCTTCCGCGGAAGAGAGCCGAGTATTGATGCTTTATTGCGGCATGGTGGCTTGGCTTAGCAAGCACAAGATCAAAGCGATTAATTATCTATTTTTTTGCAAAAAGAACTTGAAACACTCACCAAGAAGTAGAGTGCCATACCAATGACAAAGACGAGATAACTGCCATCGTTGAAAAATTGTAGCAATCCCACGATGACTATTCCAAAAGCAAGAACGCTGAGTAGTGTTTTAGCAAACATATTGATTCCCTAAAAATGATCGTTTTTTAATAATATGTAATCTTAAGATAAAAAAGGGTTTCATGCTTTGGATGATGTAACAGTCCATCTTTTGTCTAATTTTTCTGAATAACAGCTATCACTGGAGCATGATCTGAAGGCTGCTCCCAAGTCCTAGGCTCCTTATCGACTGTGCTGGCGCTGCATTTTTCTTTGAGTGCTTCGCTGAGTAGGATGTGATCAATGCGCATGCCGGCATTTCTTCTAAAGCCCATCATGCGATAGTCCCACCAACTGTAGGTTTTGGGGGCTTGCTCAAACATTCTGAATGAATCAGTGAACCCAAGATTGATTAATCCTTGAAACGCGTTTCTTTCTGGTGGAGAAACCAGGTTCTGCCCTTCCCATGCCTTAGGGTCGTGCACATCCTGATCTTCTGGCGCAATGTTGTAATCACCGAGAAGTGCTAAGCGTTGACTTTGCTCGAGCTCTTCTGTTAACCAAGCTTGTAGCTTGTTTAACCAATCTAGTTTATAAGCGAACTTATCGCTATCAGGTGATTGTCCATTCGGAAAGTAAGCTGAGATCAGTCTAATGGGCTTTGTGCCTGCAAAAGGAATGGTGGCTGCCAAGATACGCTGCTGCTCATCATCGTTGCCTGGGATATTTCTGATGGGCTTTAGAAAGGTGGTGGCTGCATCAGAAGCAATTGCTGCTAATGCAGCCTTACGCACAATGATAGCAACGCCGTTATAGGTTTTTTGCCCTGCGGCTATGCTAAGGTAGCCTGCTGCCTCTAGCTCTTGATGGGGATACTTATCATCAGTGAGCTTGAGCTCCTGTAAGCACAGGGCGTCAATGGCTTGCTTCTTTTTTTCCTGATCTTGCAACCAACGAAGGACGTGTGGAAGGCGAACCTTTAAGGAATTAACATTCCACGCCGCAATTCGGATTGAATCAGTCATCTATTCCCAGTTCCTGCAATTTACGGGTAATGGTATTGCGTCCGATGCCAAGGCGTTGTGCTGCCTCTACTCTACGGCCACGTGTGACTTCCAGCGCGGCTTGCAATACTGCTTTCTCAAACCGCGAGCATAGCGCATCGTAGACTTCTTTATCACCGTCTTGCAGCATTTTTGCAGCTAAACGCCCAAGTCCACTTTCCCAATCACCTGCAGCTGATTTTCCAGCAGCGGGGTTTGTGGGGGAAGATTCGCCATGCAATATGACTGGCTGTTCTTGCGCTTCTGCCATGATGTCCGCGGGTAGATCACTGACGCCAATAATATTTGCCGGCGTCATGACTGTTAACCAATGACATAAGTTCTCGAGCTGACGAACGTTGCCTGGGAATGGCATCGCTGTAATCTCTTTTAATACCTCATCCGAAAGCTTCTTAGGCTCAACGCCCAATGACTTGGCGCAACTGAGCATGAAGTGTCTTGCTAGCATCGGAATATCTTCACTACGCTCGCGCAATGAAGGCATGCGTAAGCGCATGACATTCAAGCGATGTAATAAATCTTCACGGAAAAAGCCTGCTGCAACCCTTGTATCCAGATTTTGATGGGTTGAAGCAATAATACGAACATTTGCCTTGATCGGATCTTGCCCGCCAATGCGATAGAAATGTCCATCCGATAAAACGCGCAAGAGTCGAGTTTGCAAATCAAATGGTAAGTCACCAATTTCACCTAAGAATAAGGTGCCACCATCGGCCTGCTCGAAGCGACCACGACGTAATGTTTGAGCTCCTGGGAAAGCGCCACGCTCATGACCAAATAACTCTGACTCAAGCAGGTCTTTTGGAACGGCTGAAGTGCTGAGCGATACAAATGGCCCTTTTGCTCTAGGGCTATGTTTATGCAATGCATGCGCTACCAACTCTTTGCCAGTACCAGACTCGCCGGTAATCAGCACGGTTGCATGAGACTGAGCTAAACGACCAATCGCACGGAAGATTTCTTGCATTGCCGGTGCTTGGCCAATGATCTCAGAAGCATCTTGTCTTAATGCAGATAATTCCTTAGCGCCTGAATCATTGCGAATGCCCTGCTCGACCGCCCGATGAATTAACTCAACCGCTTTCTCGACATCAAACGGTTTGGTAAGGTACTCAAACGCACCACCCTGAAAGGATGAAACTGCAGAGTCAAGATCAGAGTAGGCCGTCATGATGATGACAGGCAGATTGGGGTGGCTTGCTTTAACGTGCTGGAGTAAATCTAAGCCATTACCGCGTGGCATACGGATATCCGAGATCAGAACCTGAGGAGATTCTTTCTCCAGTGCATTGAGCACATCATTCGGATTAGAGAAACTCTTGTGCGGGATATTCTCTCGCGCCAAGGCTTTTTCTAGAACCCAGCGTATTGATTGGTCATCATCAACGATCCAGATTGGTTTCATAATGCTCTCTCCTGCCTACGGTATGGAATTTGGATATGGAAATCGGTACGTCCAGGGCGACTATCACACGCAATAAAGCCCTGATGTTGTTGCACAAAGGTTTGTGCTAGGGTGAGGCCTAAGCCACTACCCCCTTCTCTTCCTGATACCAAAGGAAAGAAGATGCGTTCAATGATTTCTTCTGGAATACCAGGGCCGTTATCAATGACGTGCAAATCCATCGCTAATTTATAGCGTTGCTTTGCGATCGTGACCGAACGCGCTACACGGGTTCTTAATTCAATCTGGGCAACGCCTTGGCTAATCTCTTCAGAGAGCGCCTGCGCCGCGTTATGCACAATATTGAGAGTCGCCTGAATCAATTGCTCACGATCACCCATCACATCTGGAAGACTGGTGTCATAGTTGCGAATAATCTTCAAGCCCTTAGGAAACTCTGCCAATACGAGGCTACGCACACGCTCAAGCGCTTCATGTACATTAAATGCTTCAATCACATGGGCCTTACGATGCGGTGCTAACAGACGGTCTACCAAGGTCTGCAAACGATCGGACTCTTTAATAATGACTTGCGTGTACTCGCGCAAACCCATTTCAGGCAACTCAAACTCCAATAGCTGAGCTGCGCCACGAATGCCACCCAATGGATTCTTAATCTCATGCGCCAGATTACGCATTAATTGCTTGTTGGCTTCTACTTGTTGCGTGACCCGCTCATCACGCTCACTACGTAACTGCTGATCAATTGGAAACCACTCCATCATGATGAGATCAGGGTCATCTAAGGCAGCGACGACTACGTGCGCCGGAATAGAGTCTTGATGGATGCTGCCGGGCAAGGAATGCAAAACCATTTCTTGGCGTTGTGCACTTACATGGCCGAGTTTGACTTCTGAAATCATGTCGTTCAAGGCGCCTGTATTGCCAAATAAATCATGCACAGATTGACCCTCAAGTGATTTACGGGAAAGATCCAGCGCTGACTCGGCAGCGGGGTTCACATAAACCAATTGTTGGTTCTCTGCCTCAAATACCACAATGGCATTAGGCATCTGATCAAGCAATGTCGGAAAAAAAGGAGCAGCCGTAGCTGCTCCCTTGAACGAATTGCGCAACAGACCTGCGCTCAAGTTCTCTCCTTCGCTTATAGGGAGTAGTACATATCAAATTCGATAGGATGAGTAGTCATACGGAAACGTGTGACATCTTCCATCTTCAAATTGATATAGGCATCAAGCATAGACTCAGTAAATACTCCACCGCGAGTCAAGAACTCGTGATCTTTCTTCAATGCATCCAATGCTTCTTCTAAACTTGCGCAAACAGTTGGGATCTTTGCATCTTCTTCTGGTGGCAAGTCATACAAGTTCTTGTCAGCAGCCTCACCCGGATGAATCTTGTTCTGCACGCCATCTAAACCAGCCATTAACAAGGCAGAGAATGCCAAGTATGGGTTAGCCAATGGATCTGGGAAACGGGTTTCAATACGACGACCCTTAGGATTTGGAACGTGTGGAATACGGATAGAAGCAGAACGGTTACGTGCCGAGTAGGCCAACTTCACTGGCGCTTCAAAGCCTGGAACCAAACGCTTGTATGAGTTTGTGCCCGGGTTGGTAATAGCATTGAGTGCTTTAGCGTGCTTGATGATGCCGCCGATGTAGAACAAGGCAAACTCAGACAAACCAGCATAACCATTACCAGCAAATAAGTTCTCACCATTCTTCCAAACGGATTGGTGAACGTGCATACCAGAACCGTTATCGCCTACTACCGGCTTAGGCATGAAGGTTGCGGTCTTGCCGTAAGCATGAGCCACGTTTTGCACAACGTATTTCTGCCAGATTGTCCAGTCAGCACGCTGTGTCAAGGTGCTGAACTTAGTACCCAATTCGTTTTGGCCTTGACCAGCAACTTCATGGTGATGAACTTCAACTGGAATGCCCAATGATTCGAGAATCAAACACATTTCAGAACGCATGTCCTGGAATGTATCAACTGGAGCAACTGGGAAATAACCGCCTTTTTTACCAGGACGGTGACCAGGATTGCCACCTTCGATTTCGAGAGCAGATGACCATGGTGCTTCTTCAGAATCAATTTTCACGAAGCAACCTTGCATATCGGCACCCCAACGAACGCCGTCAAAAATAAAGAATTCTGGCTCTGGGCCAAAGTAAGCTGTATCACCTAAACCTGAGCTCTTCAAATACGCTTCAGCGCGCTTTGCAATAGAACGTGGATCACGGTCGTAACCTTTACCATCTGAAGGCTCGATCACATCACATGTGATCACTAGTGTTGGCTCTTCATAGAAGGGATCAATATAGCAAGCTGTTGGATCTGGCATCAACAACATATCGGAAGCTTCAATACCCTTCCAACCAGCGATAGAGGAGCCGTCAAATGCATGACCGCTCTCAAATTTGTCTTCGTTAAAAGCAGAGATAGGAACACTCGTATGTTGCTCTTTACCCTTTGTATCTACAAAGCGGAAATCAACGAAAGTACATTCTTTCTCTTTAACTAACTTCATCACATCAGCGACGGTCTTCGTCATGCAAATCTCCTCTATTAACTAAATTCGGAATTCAAACCTAAGGTGTACACCCCTGTTCATTCCAGGCATCAACATGCCTAATGGATGTATGTAATTTACTGAAGCAAACAAATGGGAACATCTATTATTGCACTATTAAAGTGCTCGATTCTGGGGGAAGTAGTCTAATTACTCTCTATTTGCACTTATTTGGTGCAAATAGAGAGTAATTGTTACTTAGCTGATATCGTGGATTTCATAGCCCAGCTCTTGGGTGCCTGCCCTAAGGGCAATCCAAGCGCTTTCTAAAAGCGTGGCGTTCCCTTTGATGCCTAATTCGATATGGCGATGAGCATAAACACCACCCTTTGAAGCATCTCCAACCGAAGGTAGGCTAAAGACCTTCACCCCCGGAAAGTTGGCCTCAATGCGCTCCATTAAGGGCGTCAAGGTCGACTCAATCCCCTTAGGAACAATGAAGCTCTGCTCTGCCCAGTTCTCTTGGTGAAAGAGATCCTTGTAATAGGTATCCAAACACCAAGCCATCATGGGCGCAGCCATCACTGGAAAGCCAGGAACAAAGTGATGTTCTTTGATCCGAAAGCCTGGAATCTGGTTATAAGGATTAGGAATGATGTCACTACCAATCGGGAACTCTCCCATCTTGAAGCGATGTTGATTCTCTGCTGTATTTAAATCTGCTTTGATGGGATCGCCTTCTGCCGTCGACTGAATGCGAGCTGCAATCAACTCTCGCGCAGTGGGGTGTAATTGTGTCTTGGTCCCCAGTGCCAATGCAGCACATTGACGTGTGTGGTCATCTGGTGTTGCCCCAATACCGCCGGTACTAAAGACCACATCACCACTAGCAAAGCTTTCTTTGAGCATTGCAGTAATTTGCGCAGGATCATCAGCTACATACTTAGCCCATGCGAGGCTTAAGCCACGCTCATTGAGAAGCTCAATCAATGTAGCCATGTGTTTGTCTTGGCGACGACCGGATAGAATCTCATCGCCAATCACAATTAAACCAAAGCGGCGCTGCGCCTTAGCAGGCATCTCTATTTCAACTTTTTTCATTACATTAGCCATCTCATTAGTCTTAATGCGGAAGTTCCGTTTCAACTACACGCGCTTGCACTGTTAATGCTTGATCCAATTGTTCTTGCCGAAATTCTTTTAAAGCATCTAGTAAAAAGTGGCTAAACCAAAGGCCAGCAAAGACAAAGATTAAAGAATAAATCCATAGGGCCGCAAAGCTTACTATGGGGAACAACACTAAAGCTAAGGCCGATGTAGCCCAGAAGAACGTCGGCACAGCGCTGAGCATTCCAGAGGCGATGCCCATACAAAGTAAAGGCCAGCGCAATTCTTCTAATAACTGATCGCGCTCTTCTACGCTAGCATGCTTGGCTAGAACGTCATAAGACATCAGGCGCATCGTTAACCATCCCCAGAGCAATGGTGGCAATACGGCCACCAAGGGTGGCACCCACCACACTGGTAATGTCAGCATGACCAAGGCCAGGCAGATCAATGCTGACCACAAGGTGTAAACCAGGCTACCCAAGAAACCGCCGCCCCGCTTGCACTCTAGATCTTGATAGTGCGCCTGCCTGACAACAATTTTCACAATGGTGGGTACAGTTGAAAAGGCAATGAATACCAACAAACTAATCGTGATCAGCGGAATAATGAGCATCACAAAAAATAAAGGGGCAATCCAGGCCCTCGCGTTTTCAAAGCCAGCCCAGATCAGGCCCTCTTGAATCCAATTTGTAAATAGGGAGTTAGTCAAAAACTCGCTCAGTATTGCGAGTGCAGGTGTCCATGTAAGCCAAATGAGACAACCCCAGAGAATGGATACGATCAAGAACGGTCGCAAACTCAGCCACAACATTTTTGGATGCATCGTCCCCACCAGGGCCAACCCAAATGATTTGAATACTTGCGGCAGTCCAACCATAAAGCTCCTATTACATACCAGCTCGTATGTCTTACTTCATTGATTTACTTAGGTCTCAACTCTTTCACTGCACGGAGCAAGCCTTGCCATTGTTGAGCAAAGATATTGTGCGATACGACCAAGTTTCTTACCCCTGTAGGATAGACCTCTTTCGGGAAAATGACGGTTCTAAACATCATGTCCCACCAGGGAAACAAAATACCAAAATTGCAACCGCCCAATACGCCGGGCTTACCTATCGCTTCATGACCAAACCCTACTGCATGATGCATACGATGAAACATCGGTGACACCAAAAGGTATTGAGCTTTGCCAAGATGTACTTTGATGTTGGCATGTTGCCAACTCTGGATAAATTGACTTAATGCAATCAGCACGATGAACTGGCCGGGAGATACACCAAACAGAAGCGCAAAAAATGCCAGCACTACTGCACGCATGGTGTCATCTAAAATATGATTGCGGTTATCTGACCAAGCTGTCATTACTGTTTGACTGTGGTGCAATGAATGGAGTTGCCACCACCAACTAAATGCATGAGATGCGCGGTGGTAGAGATACTCCACAAAATCAAGTAATACCAAATAAACCAGGAAACTCACTACTGGAACCGAGGTAATTCCGGGCCACCAAGATTCGACGTTAAAACGATCAAAACGAAAATCATGCAAGATGGAATCGACTTCAAAAAAGAAGCCCGACAAAGCAATGAAAATCAGGCCATGAAAAATGCCTAGTCGATGAAATAGAGAATAAAAGACGTCTGCTCTACTAGCTTTTGCAAAACGCTCTTGCTCCTCTGCAGGTGCTAGACGCTCCCAAGTTCTGAGAACAACCATAATCAGAAAAATCTGAATGCAACCAAATAAAAACCAATCGATCCCATCAAAGACATCTTCTGCCCAAGACATCAAATCAAATTGATATAACAGGGGACCAAGGATTTTGGCAAACAAAAACTCCTGAACGCTGCCATACGCGCTAGAGATTTCTGAAGTGATAGAGTTCATATCCATACTTTATTTTGACTGATCTACAGAATTTTTGTTGATCTTGGGCAATACCCCGAAGCAAAAGCCACGAATCTTCAGGTTAATGATCAACTGCTCCAATACCGCCGGAGCCCATGGATCCTTTCTAGACCAAATACCTAGGTGGGCCATGGTGATATCACCATCCTTGATCGCGCGACTTGCTTTGTCTAAAAGAGCGCTGTTTGGGTGCTTATCGGAGTTCAGCTCATCGCCCAAAAAGCCTGCTGGTGCCCAGCCAATGTGTTGATATCCACACATATCGCCCATCCGAATCAAAGTCGGCGAGGTTTTGCCGCCAGGAGCACGCCAGATCTTTTGTAATGGCTGGCCTGTTAATTCTACAAATCGAATATCTACCTTACGAATCTCTTTGCACATCGCTGCTTGGTTATAAGGAACTGTCATCCCTGCTTTAGGTCCAAACTGCGACCTCTCAAAGACTTCACCGCTGGGTCCATCCTTTACAAAATAGCTATGGTCATAAGTATGGCTACCAAAGTGATGCCCTTCTTTAGTCCGCTCTTGCCAATAAGCCTTCCAAGGATCGTCTAAAGCAAAATCGCTACGATAAGTCTTTTCATTAGACAGGAAAAAAGTAGCTTTGATCTCTTGCCGCTTGAGTATCTCTGCCACTTTTTCAGCAACTGACATATTGCCAGTATCAAATGTAAGATAAACGGTTTTATTACAGCTGGTAGTTTGGGCGGTGGTGCTAAATGTAAGGCAGCCAAGCACTAGTGCGGCGATTAGATGAATAAGTTGCTTGTACTTCATGGTGAATATTTATTCCCAGGAAGCTCGAGGATAAAAGAACACTCCATGCGGTGATTTTCCAACTGGGATCACGGTCATTAATTTCATGGAAGGAATGTCAATGACCCCCACCTTTTTAGCAAAACGTAAAGTGACCCACAAAGTTTTACCATCAGGGGTAATTTCCATATCGTCGGGGCCAGATGGCAAGCCAGTAATATCGCCCACCTTTTCTAAGGTTTGCATATTAATGAGGCTAATCGAAGATGCAATGCGGTTGCTGACAAATATATGCTTCTTATCGCCCAATGGACGGAAGTTATGGGCGCCCTTGCCCGTTGGGATACGCTTGACTTCCTTGCGCGCCTTCCAATCAATCACCTGGACGTAGTCTTCGCCAGTAATACCCACCAATAGATACTGATCTCCTGGAGTCATCCACAAGCCAGCAGGCACTTTGCCTGTAGGCATCACCCACAGCACACTTTGTGTTTCTAGATCAATCGCTGCAAGCTCACTGGAGTCTTGCAATGTAATGAAAGCAATTTTGCTATCTGCTGTAAATGCAATATGACTTGGTGTCTTCGCTAACTTCACTGTTTTAGCTAACTTCAGATCGGCGCCATTAGCTGCATAAACATCAACACGGTCTAAGCGATTGCCATTTGCCACAAACCATTTGTGATTGGGTGAATACCCAATTTGGTATGGGTCAATAATGTTCGGGATTCTGCCCGTTAATTCACCAGTACTTGGATTCATCAACACAACATCATTACCTGCAGCATTAGCAATCAATAATGTCTTTTCATCCGGGGTCATCATCAAGTGATGAGGTTCTTTACCAACAGGAATGGTTTTGATCACCTGGCGGCTTGGCATATCTATCAAACTCACCGATGCTTCACCTGAATTGAGAATGACTGCCAGTTTTGGCATAGCAGTAGTTTGCGCAATGGCAAAGTGGCTTACTGAAAATAGTGTCAATAGAGAGGTAATCGCAATATTGCCAAAACCTCTAATTGTGATAAATGTGTACATCCCTCTATTGTAAGCAATGAAGCGCTGATTAAAGACCTCTAAAGCCTGATGGATTGACTTAGCGCAAGCTAGCTAAAACCTTTTCCAGTCGTTTTAAGGACATGGGGGTTGGTGTTTTGAGCTCTTGGGCATATAAAGCCACCCTCAACTCCTCCAGCTGCCAGCGAAAATCTTGCAAAGCTTGATCCTCGGTCATAGCATAGGAGGCAGAACCTTTACTTCCTTGCAATAATTTTTGCCAAGGCCTTGCAACTGACTCCCAATCCTTTTGACATTGCGCATCACGACTGGGGTTAGAGCGTAACTTATCAATCCTTAAGACAATTGCTTTTAAATAACGTGGCAAGTGCACAAGCTGCCCATAGGGAATTTGGGCAACAAACTGAGGAAAGATCAAAGCCTGCATTTGGGTTTGCATATCTGCATAGGCTGTGGTTGAAGATGCTTTTGCGCTAGCCATCTTTTTCTGGAGATCCGCATGGGCCTGCAATGCATTGAGGCTATGGCGTGAGATCTCTTGGGCGATGAGCGCGAATCGTGTCTTGCCAGCTTGTAAGCGCTCTGTAAATTGTTCCGCATTGACTGGTAATGGCTCGCTCATAAATGCACGCTCAAGCGCCAGATTCAGAATTTGCTCGATTAATCCCTCTACAGAACCAATATTAATAAAGAGCAAGCCCAATTCTCGAATACCGGGTAATTGTTTTTGCAATGCTTTCAGCGTATCTTTATTATTCAATGAAAATAGTCGGCGTAATCCAAGGTGATGTTGCTTTCTAGCCTCCAGCAGATCATCAAAGACTTCTAGGTCACAGTAGTCGCCTCGGTCAACCAATGCGGGATAACCAAATAAGGTTTTATTTCCTTTCTGAATCTCCAGGGTTTCTGGTAACTCACCGAACTCCCAAGAGCGATAGCCGCCCTGCTCAACTGAGCGTGCCTTCTCTTTAGATTGAGTGGCACTAGCTTTAGAAGAGTCAACTCCTAACTCCGCTTGTGCAGTCTCTTGCGCAATTGCTTGGAAGGCGCTCCGGGCAGTTTCTCCATACTCAGCGCGGAGGCGGGCTAGATTTCTTTCGACTTCAAGTTGACGACCATGCTCATCAATGAGCCTGAAGTTCATGGATGAATGCAATGGAAGAGATTCAGGCCTAAAGTCAGTCCGCTTAATTTCTAAACCACGTTCTTTACGAATATCGCTCATTAGACTATCTAAAAAGTCGCCTACACCAAATTGCTTTTCATCTAACTGACGCTCTAAAAATGATTTAGCATAGTCAGGCAGTGGTACGCAATGACGACGTAATTTTTGCGGCAAGGATTTGAGTAGTAGTAGTACTTTCTCTTCACACATGCCCGGTACAAGCCACTCACAACGGCGTCCATCTACTTGATTAAGCTGCGTTAGCGGCACTACCAAAGTGACGCCATCTTTTGGACTTCCAGGTTCAAAGTGATAAGTAAGGTTTAGCTCCGTACCACCCACCATCATTTTCTTGGGATAGCGATCGACTGTAATACCGGCAGCCTCATGGCGCATCAGGTCTGCTTTTTCAAGTCGTAATTGGCTATCTAGTTCAACTTCTTTCTTACACCAGGCTTTAAGGCCTTCGCGATTACAGACTTCTTTCGGAATACGTGACTCGTAGAAAGCAAAGAGCAAATCATCATCTACTAAGACGTCGGGACGCCGTGAGCGATGCTCTAGTGCTTCAATTTCTTTAATGAGGCGACAGTTATGCCAGAAGAAGCCAAAAAGCCCGGGATATTGTTTTTTAGCATCAGCCTCAGTCTCACGATACAGAGTAGGCGTATCCATACGTCCAAATATTTCTTCTTGAACTAAAGCTTGGCTAATAAATAAATTTCTGGCTTCTTCTGGATTATGAGGTTCATAGCGAACTCGTCTGCCATGGTAGATAGGCAATCCATATAGGGTGCCACGTTCAAATACCATTACTTCGCCTTGACGATAGTCCCAAAAGGGATCACTGAGAGATTTAATCAGGCGATGGGCTGCAACCTTCTCAACCCACTGCGGCTCAATCTTGGCAATCGTACGCGCATACATGCGGCTAGTTTCTTGGAGCTCTCCTGCCAAAATCCAGGCTCCAGCCTTTTTACCAATCGTTGAGCCTGGCCAGATGAATGGACGGATACCGCGGGCACCGATATAGCCACCGGTCTTGCTATTGCGGTCTTGAGACTTTTCATCTTCTTCTTTTTTAGCAACATAACCGAGCAGACCTGTGAGTAGCGATAAATGGACTTGCTCGTAAGTAGCTGCAAGACCATTTTCTTTCCAGCCCTTTTCTGCAAGCATGGCATGTAGTTGACCATGCACATCTCGCCACTCACGTAAACGGCGTGGCGATAAGAATTTAGCTCTGCAGAGGTTTTCTAATTGGCGATTGCTATGCTTATGTCGCAGGGCATCTTGATGCCAATCCCAGAGTTTTACAAAACTGAGGAACTCAGAGCGTTCATCGGCAAATAGAAGATGCGCTTGATCTGCAGCAGCACCCTGATCCATGGGTCGCTCACGTGGATCTTGAGTTGCTAAGGCCGATGCAATGATGGTGACTTCCCTGAGAGCATTTTGCTCTTTAGCAGCCAGCAACATCCTGCCAATTCGGGGATCGAGCGGTAAGTCAGCTAACTGTTTACCAATTGCCGTGAGCTTAAAGCTATTGTTAATATCTTTGCCATCGATAGCATCTGATTCATCAAACTCAATTGCGCCTAACTCATCAAGCAGTTGCACACCATCGGTAATGGCTCTGCCAAGCGGCTTATCAATAAATGGGAAATGCTGGATCTTCGGTAAGTGCAGCGAAGTCATACGCAGTAGCACTGCTGCTAATGAGCTACGCAGAATCTCTGGATCAGTAAATTTGGGGCGACTCTGATAATCAAGCTCGCTATACAAACGAATGCAGATGCCATCTGATACCCGTCCGCAACGCCCTGCTCTTTGGTTTGCGGCTGCTTGTGAAATAGGCTCAATCTGTAATTGCTCTACTTTATTGCGATAAGAGTAGCGCTTAACCCGGGCTAAGCCGCTATCAATGACATAACGAATATTGGGAACTGTTAAAGAGGTCTCTGCAACGTTGGTTGTGAGGATGATGCGGCGTCCATTACCTGGGCTAAAGACTCTTTCTTGCTCAGCAACAGATTGGCGGGCAAACAAGCTGAGAATTTCTGGATGAAAGCGTTGTTGTAATACATGGTCCTTGCGCAGCGCTTCTGCACAATCCCGAATCTCTCGCTCACCTGGTAAAAAGACCAAGACATCTCCAGCGCCTGACGCGCCTTCAAGCCAAACACGGGCGATTTCTTCTGCGACTGTATCCGGAATTTCCTTGGCAGCTTTGGATTCTTTTTTACCATCGGGCTTAGCGTCAGGCTCTAATGGTGAATACCGCTGCTCTACCGGAAAGAGACGCCCACTCACTTCAATCACTGGGGCAACTTTGCCATTGATCGAAAAGTGCTCTGCAAAACGCTGGGCATCAATCGTGGCTGAGGTAATGATCAGCTTGAGATCCGGCCTCTTGGGCAGCAGCTGTCTTAGATAGCCTAATAGAAAGTCAATATTCAGACTACGTTCGTGCGCCTCATCGATGATGAGTGTGTCATAAGCTTTGAGTTGAGGATCACGTTGAGTCTCTGCCAGCAGGATGCCATCCGTCATCAGCTTGATGGAGGTCGTATTACTTGTCTTATCTGCAAAACGTACTTGATAGCCCACATCCTGTCCAATGGGTGAGCCTAGCTCTTGGGCAATACGCTTAGCTGTGGCAGTGGCCGCTATCCGGCGAGGTTGGGTATGGCCAATCAACTTACCGCCGTTAACGGTGCCTCTACCAAGGTCCAAACAGATCTTGGGTAACTGGGTGGTCTTACCAGAGCCTGTCTCTCCACAGACAATCACCACCTGGTGGTTCTGCAAGGCATCCTTGATGATTTGCCTTTGACCAGAGACCGGTAATTCTTCCGGAAAACGGATCTCTAGCCTGCGTGAGGTGTTGGAAGCAGGCACAGGCTTTGGCATTGCTTTGGGTTTTTGTTGGTTTATAGGCTCTTGCACCCTATAATTTTCTCACTATGCCAACAAATGCACCGAACCAGGCCTCAAGTGCCGAAGAATCTACCTCCAACTTCCCCTTTGTAGGGTGGTTGCGCGATGTTGCACCCTACATTCACAGTTTCCGTGAAAAGACCTTTGTGATTGCTTTTGCTGGTGAACTCGTCCAGGAAATTGGTCTTGAGAATCTGATTGAGGACATTGCTATGTTGCATGCCATGGGTATGCGCATTGTTTTGGTCCACGGCATTCGTCCACAGATTGAAGAACAGCTGACCTTACGTAAGATCAAGAGTAAGTTTGGTAAGAGTGCAATGCACAGCTATCGGATTACCGATGCTGCTGCGCTTGAGTGCGTCAAAGAAGCCGCCGGTGAATTGCGTCTTGATATCGAGGCAGCTTTTAGTCGCGGCTTACCCAATACCCCGATGGCAGGATCCCGTATTTCTGTAATCTCTGGAAACTTCATCACTGCAATGCCAATCGGTGTTGTTGAGGGCACTGATTACATTCATACCGGAGTCGTGCGTAAAGTAGATTCCACTTCTATCAAACTGTCCTTAGATAGCAACAAGATTATCTTGCTATCACCTTTAGGTTTCTCGCCTACTGGGCAAGCATTCAATTTAGCCTACGAAGACGTAGCAGCCTCTACTGCTGCTGCTCTTAAGGCGGATAAGTTGATCTTCTTAAGCCCTTATAAGGGACTCCATGATGCAGAAGGTGATTTGATTACCGAGCTATCCTTACCTCAGCTCCAAGACTATATGGCCCAGAGTAAAGATTTAGATGCCGGCATGAAGGGTTTACTCAACATCTCTGGCAGGGCTATTAAAGCTGGTGTGAGTCGCGTTCACTTCTTACCGTGCAATCAAGACGGCGCATTACTTGAAGAACTCTTTACGCACGATGGTATTGGCATGATGCTCGCCTCTTCTGATATTGAGAACTTACGCGAAGCTAATCAAGATGATGTAGGCGGTATTTTGCAACTCACGATGCCGCTCGAAGAAGAAGGCATCTTGGCAGCCCGGGGTCAAGATGTGATTGAGCGCGATATTCAGCGCTTCTCAGTGATTGAGCATGACCGCGTTCTCTTTGGCTGCGCTGCCCTCTTCCCATTTCCTAACGGCGTTGGTGAGCTCGCGTGCCTGGCAGTTGATCCTGATGTTCAAGGCTCAGGTGATGGCGAGCGCCTGCTCAAGCGGGTTGAAATGCGCGCCAAACAGGAAGGTATTAAGAAATTATTTGTTCTCACGACAAGAACAGAGCATTGGTTCTTAAAGCGTGGCTTTAAGCGGGCAACTGTTGATGATTTACCTGAAGAAAGAAAACAAATTTATAACTGGGACCGTAAGTCCATGGTTTTAACTAAAGATCTATAAGAAAAATAAGAGAGGTATTACAGATGGCACGCATGGTTCAATGCATCAAACTTAATAAAGAGGGTGAAGGAATGGATTTTGCTCCGCTTCCTGGTGATCTTGGCAAAAAGATTTGGAATCAAGTATCTAAGGAGGCTTGGGCTGCATGGTTAAAGCATCAAACTATGCTGATTAATGAAAACCGTCTCAATATGGCTGACCCTCGTGCTCGCCAGTACCTTCTAAAGCAGGTTGAGAAGTACTTCTTTGAAGGTGGTGCAGATATGGCTGAAGGTTATACCCCGCCGGCAGAATAAAAAGTTGCTACCTTGGGTATTGCGGTACAACATAAATAAATAAGTAAAACTTGTTTCCAACGGTTGACACTCTTAATAGCTAGGCATAGGATGGAATCGTAGTGAGGCAGATATAGTGCCCCGCTACATTGGCGAAAGCCACTCAGAATGAGCGTATCTATATGCTCATAGGCTAAGGAACTAAATACCTTCCGAGCGCCTGCGCCATGCAATCCATGGCAAACGACCCGATGGGGAAGCCCCGTCGGGTTTTTTTATTTCTAGAGGATGATTCTGTCTACGCCAGAAGCGTTGCTTACTAATAGAATATTGGCTTTTTCTTTAGCAAAGAGTCCAACCGTGATCACACCCGCAATTTGATTGATTTGCGCTTCCATCTTGATGGGGTTAGCAATCTTTAAGCCTGCCACGTCTAAAATCCACCCGCCGTTATCAGTGACAAAAGGCTCGCTTGGAGTTTGATTTAAATCTGCACGGGTACTTTTTGCCAGGCGCAGTGTGACTTTGCCACTCAGTTTTTCTAGCTCTCTACTCACTACACCTTTTGCCAAAGGAATAATTTCGACTGGAAGTGCAAAGTTGCCCAGCACGGGAACCTGCTTAGATGAATCACAAATGCAGATGAATTGCCTAGCCATAGAGGCAATAATTTTTTCACGGGTCAGCGCGCCACCCCCGCCCTTAATCATGTGACCTGCTGGATCGATTTCATCGGCACCATCGACATAGGCAGGCAAGTCGGTAACATCATTAGGGTCTAGAACCTGAAAGCCATGCTTGAGCAAGCGCTCTGTTGTTGCGTTTGAACTTGATACTGTTCCTGCAAAATGGTCTTTATGGGGGGCTAAGGCATCAATGAAGCAATTAGCAGTTGAGCCTGTACCAACCCCTAAAATTTGCCCTGCTGGCAGCTTTAAGACTTCATCTCGCGCTGCCTCGCCTACCATTTGTTTGAGTTGATCTTGGTTCATATGCCTGCTGAACGCCCTTATGTCTTAACTGGAACTGAGTAATGAATACATCTATCATATGATATCTACAAGAATCCCACTACAGCAGACTCCTTATTTAGAATAATCTAGCCATGAATAGCGCCTCTTTAGCCCCAAACCAACTAGAGCAACTCAAAAAGCTCACTACGGTGGTTGCCGATACAGGCGACTTTGAACGCATGCAAGAGTTCCAACCGCAGGATGCTACGACCAACCCATCGCTCATTCTGAAGGCAGCCCAGCAAAGTAACTATCAAAACCTGGTGCAGTCAGTCAAAGATGCCCATCCAGGCATGAGCCCCACAGATTTAGTGGATTACATTCTGGTGGCGTTTGGCTTGGAGATTCTGAAAATTATTCCAGGGCGTGTCTCTACCGAGGTCGATGCCAGGCTTTCTTTTGATACCAAGGCAACCGTTGCTAAGGCTAATCATCTGATTTCTTTATATGAATCACATGGCATTGATCGCAAACGCATCTTAATCAAACTTGCCGGTACCTGGGAAGGTATCGCGGCCGCAAAAGAATTAGAAGCCGCCGGCATTCATTGCAATATGACTCTGCTCTTTTCATTAGTGCAGGCGGCAGCTTGTGGCGCTGCAAATGCAAAGTTAATTTCTCCATTTGTGGGTCGTATTACTGACTGGAATAAATTCAAGTTAGGTTCCAATTGGAATGATGCCGCGCATGGTGGCGCAAATGATCCTGGTGTGACTTCAGTAAAGACAATCTTTGACTATTACAAGCACTTTGCTATCCCTACAGAGATCATGGGTGCAAGCTTTCGTAATACCAGCCAGATTCTGGAATTAGCCGGCTGTGATTTATTGACGATTAGCCCAGAGCTATTAGCGGAGCTACAAAGTAGCACTGCTGTAATTAGCAAAAAACTCGATGCAGCTAATGCACGTAGCAAAACCATCACCCCATTAAAGTTAGATGAGTCTAGTTTTCGTCTGCAATTGAATAATGATGCGATGGCTACTGAGAAGCTAGCCGAAGGTATTCGTAATTTTTGTATTGATACAGAAAAACTAGAAGCTCTACTCGCTAAGTAAAGCTTCTTGCTGCCTTCTTGCTTTGCTACTTGGCAGTATTGATGCCTAGCAAGCTATAGGCCGGACAATTTCCGAATACGCCAGTTGCTAGAGGAATAACTCCAATCCATCCCCACAGTCCGGTAATGCCAAAGGTTGCTAAACCGATGAGGGTAACTCCGACAGTAATACGCAAAATACGATCAGTATGACCAATATTGCATTTCATAATAGCCTTTCAGAAAACTTACTTGGCAGCTTTGTTAGTTACTTTCGCTAGGCGCTGTCTTAATGCCTCGTACAAGCATACGCCACTTGCAACAGAAACATTCAAACTTTCGACTACACCCTGCATTGGGATGCGTACGAGCTCATCACAGGTTTCTTTTGTGAGGCGACGCATGCCCTCACCCTCTGCTCCCATCACAATAGCAATGGGGCCGGTGAGATCAAGGTCATAGATGGATTTTTCAGCTTCATCATCAGTGCCAATCAACCAGACGCCTGCTTCTTGCATCTCTTTCATACTACGTACAAGGTTAGTCACGGTAATCACTGGCATCACTTCAGATGCACCACTCGATACCTTGCTGACGGTTGCATTAATCGAAGCAGAACGATCTTTTGGAATCACTACTGCATCAACTCCTGCGCCATCTGCAACCCGTAAGCAAGCGCCAAAGTTATGAGGGTCAGTAACACCATCTAAAATCAGGAATAAGGATTTCTTCTGCGCACTCTCGGCGTCCTCAACCACTTCCGTGATAGTGCGCGCAATGGTCATTTTTTCAGCTAAGGCAACAACACCTTGGTGACGATCATGGCCAGTAAGCTTATGTAAGCGCTCAGCATCAGCAGCGTGCAAGCGCTCACCCAACACCTCCTCGGCTTGCTTTAAAAAATCACCCATCCGCCTATCACGACGACTGGGATCAAAATACACTGCTTTTAGGCTCTCTGGGTCAACACGTAAGCGTGCTTGAACCGCATGAAAGCCAACTAATATTTGTTTCATCTTATTTTGTTCGCTCTTTATTTACGGCGGGCATTAGTGCTTCGCACTGGTGGCTTGCTGCCAGCAGGTTTACCAACAGACCTTCCAGGGTTCGATTTACCACTCTTACGGCTAGCTTTACTCTTAGATTGGTTAGCACTTAAGTTGCCCGCAGACTTAGCAGCGTTCACATTAATGCCGCTAGGTTTTTGTGGCACCTTACTAGAAGGGCGGCTCTTCTTAGATGCAGCTTTCTTATTGGGTCTACCGGTATCAGTAGCTAGTATTAGCTGACGACGACTCGATGAGCCCACTACTTCTGCACCCATAGTCCTCACCAGGCTAAATTCAATCTTACGAGCATCTAAATCAACACGACTAACCAAAACATGCAAGCGATCGCCTAAACGATAACGGATTCCAGTTCTCTCTCCGCGCAATTCTTGACGAGCTTCGTCATACTGGAAATAATCACCACCCAATTCAGTGACATGAACCATGCCTTCTACAAAGAGGTTCTCGAGCTGAATAAATAATCCAAAGTTAGCGACACTCGTGACTGTGCCAGCATATTCCTGACCTAAATGATCCCGCATGTAATAGCACTTGAGCCAAGCCTCCACATCGCGCGAGGCTTCATCTGCACGGCGCTCATTGGATGAGCAATGCACGCCCAGTTGGCCCCAAATAGGTAGGGCTGCATTAGCCCCTTTAGGTGTTTTAGCTCCTTTAGCAGTATCAGCCTTTGCATCGCTATGAGACTTCTTGGCATTGACTGCATTTAAGCGACCCTTGCCTTTACGGGGGAGCGTTAAATTTAATGGCACTGTTGGAGACAAAGCTGGAACGTATGCCTTCTTCAATAAAATCGACTTGATCACCCGGTGCGTAAGTAAGTCTGGATAGCGGCGAATCGGGCTGGTGAAATGGGAATACGCTGGATAAGCCAAACCAAAGTGACCCTCGTTATCTGGCTGGTACATCGCTTGTTGCATCGAGCGTAAGACTACTGACTGCAACATATTGGCATCAGGTCGATCTTTGATCTCGCGCATCAGTTTTGCATAATCACGTGGCTTCGGTTTTTCTCCACCGCCCAGAGATAGGCTGGAGGTTCTTAATACTTGGCGTAAGGTCATTAACTTCTCTTCAGAAGGCTCGCCATGGACACGATACAGACTTAAGTGTTTATTTTTATCAATGAAGTCGGCAGCACAAACGTTGGCAGTCAACATACACTCTTCAATTAAGCGGTGTGCCTCATTACGAATACGCGGCTCGATACGTAAAATCTTGCCAAGCTCATTGCTAATGATCTGAGTCTCAGTAGTTTCAAATTCGATAGCGCCCCGCTTCTCGCGAGCGGATAGCAAAATCTTATACAAGGAGTACAGATTGCCAAGTAATGGGCTAAATTCAGCAAAACGGGCAGCCTCTGGACCCTTGCTATTAGAGAGAATCTCCCAAACCGTGTCATATGTGAAACGCTGGGCAGAATGCATGACCGCAGGATAAAACTGATAAGCCAACACAATACCGTTGTTATCCACTACGGAGTCGCAGACCATACACAGACGATCTACATTAGGATTGAGTGAACATAAGCCGTTAGAGATCTTCTCAGGGAGCATCGGAATAACGCGTCTCGGAAAATAGACTGAAGTAGCACGTAATAAACCTTCATCATCTAAGGGATGGCCAGGCTTAACGTAATGGGAGACATCGGCAATACCAACAATTAAACGCCAGGCTTTAGTCTTGCCGTGCATGATCGGCTCGCAATACACCGCATCATCGAAGTCTCTGGCATCAGCGCCATCAATCGTGACTAAAGGGATGTCTCGTAAATCAACGCGACCCTCTAAGTCTTCTTGTTGAACAGAATCTGGCAGTGCAGCAGCCTCTTTCATAGCTGCAGCTGAGAACTCATGTGGCACGCCATACTTGCGGACAGCGATTTCGATCTCCATACCAGGATCATCAATCTCGCCTAAGACCTCTACTACCCGACCAAGGGCTTGGCGATAGCTATCAGGGTAGTCAATGATCTCAACACTAACGACTTGCCCTAGTTTGGCCTGGCCTTGTCCCTTAGGGGGAATCAATATGTCATGGCCAATACGGTTATCTTCAGGCGCAACAATGAGTACACCGTTTTCATTGAGCAGTCGGCCAATCACGACTTTGTTTGCATGCAGAACTACTTCGACAATCTGCCCTTCAGGGCGACCACGTCGGTCTGTTCCTAAAACTTTCACATTGACTCTATCGCCATGCATGACGCGAGACATCTCTCGTTCAGAGAGAAATATATCTTCACCACCATCATCGGGAATTACAAATCCAAATCCATCTCGGTGGCCTTGGACTGTTCCTAAACGGTCAGCCTCACGTGGCACCAAGTCTTTTGCTTTACGCATTTAATTCCTTCGGCAATACATGCCCTTGCTATTTATCTATTGATATCTATTTTTGTTATTAATAAGCCTACTGTATCAAACCATTGAGTCCGTAGGGGAAAAGCCAAATTGGCCTAGAAAAGCCCTTAGAACACTCATCCCCCTATAATAGAGGCTTGCCCAGGTGGCGAAATTGGTAGACGCACCAGCTTCAGGTGCTGGCGATCGTAAGGTTGTGGGGGTTCGAGTCCCTTCCTGGGCACCAAACACTCTCACTAGACCTTATATGGGGTCAAATCGGCAGATTGCAAGCCACCTTTCTGCCCGCTTCTCCATTCCTCTATTTATAGAGCTAACCAAAACCGAGCAGCTGTATAGACTGCCATACCGATCACGAGTGTTGGGATCATTCTCCTCGTGAAATAGAAGGCAATAATTGCTGCAATTCCGCCCCAGATGTTGGGAAGTCTCAGATTAAATTCAGCAATACTGGAAGCGCCTATAGGTAAGAAAATTTCTGGAGCCAAAATGGCAATCAATGCAGCTAATGGCGCATAACGAATTGTCTCTAGCCCCCACTCTGAGATTTTGATCCGGTCGCCAAGAAAGATAAAGAAGCAGCGTGATGCGAAAGTCATCACAATCATCCCAATGATGAGGTAAGCAATTTTCATACTGGCGTCATCACTCATAAGGTCACCGCTTCTTTGGGAGATTTATCTAATATCATCCCCACAACTAATGCTGCGCAGACTGCCAAAATAATATTGAGCCGGAACGGTAAGCCATAAGTCATGACTGCAACAGCGCCCGCCGTTACTGCGGCCCATCTGGCTGAAGCGCGATCTAACATTGGCCCAATAATGACTATCAAAGCGACTGCACCAGCAAATGCCAAACCCCAATCATTGGGGATTTGACTGGCTAATAAGATTCCCGTGATAGAGGCCACCTGCCAAAAAAACCAATTAGCAGCCTGAAAGCCCATCATTGAATAGAGACGTAAATGCTCTGGATCAGCGGCTAGCTCCTTTTGTGTTTCAGGCTTTGGAAAGCGCTTAACGTGGTTTAGATAAGAAAAATCTGTAGTGAAATAACCTAAGAGAATTCTGCGCCAGGTTGATAGATAGGAAAAATGGGCTTGCAATCCAAGGCTGAAGATAACAAAGCGTAAGTTCACCATGAAAGAAGTCGCTAAGATAACCCAAATAGGTGCACCTACTGCAATCAAAGGTAGTGCAGCAAGCTGAGCCGAACCTGCATACACCAGTAGGCTCATTGCAATGGCCTGCTGAACGGTTAATGCAGACTTAGCCATAGCAATGCCAGTGACCAAGCTCCATGTCATGATTGTCACAGCAGAATGTGACATCTCCTTAAAGCCGTAAATAAATTCTCGCCGTTGCGCTGGTGTCATATAGAGAGGTTAGATTCCCATAGATCGATGCAAAATCTTGGGCTTGATTTCATCCCATAGACTTTCAAAGTTTTCTATTTTTACTTCTGTTAGTTTGACTGGCTCAAAGAGCCCACCAAAAACAATTGAACCCTTCTTCACTACTGTTTTATCAAACTCTGTGAGGCCAATTGGCTTATCTTCCAAATCTCGCGTTAACTGTGCAGAACAAACGATGGCATCCTCATCATCGTGATCCACAACTGCAAACTCAATGTATTGCCGATTCTTTTCAACGATCACTAAGGTACCGCGCGCATAAGCAACGGCATCATGCTCTTTGACGATATACGCCAAAAACTGATCCTCTTCTTCCTTTTCCATAGCAAGATCATCAATAAAGAAAAGAAACTGATCCCCTTCACCACTGACTAAGGTAAATACTTTTGGCACTACGCCATGGCCTAAAGCCAAATTACGATAGTAAGCAGCAATTTCTATAGCGAGGTTTTCAGAGAATAAATGCATAGTTAAATCTTATGAGGTAATTAAGCTAAATTCTTTTTAAAGAATTCCAGAGTGCGGTCCCAGGCTAATTGGGCAGCCTCGGCACTGTACTCCAGTGGTGGCATGCCACGAACAGCAGATTTCGGGTTCGCAAAACCATGCTTAGCATCGTAACGATGAAAGTCATAGCTAGCACCAGCCTGCTTTAGTTTATCTTCGAGTTGGTCTACGCCTGCAATTGAGAAGAAGTCGTCATGCAATGCCCAGTGGGCCATCATTGGCTTCTGAATTGATGCTGCATCCACGTATTCCAATGGAGGATACCCGTACCAGACAACACTAGCGTCAAGCTCAGGAACGTTACAGGCGGATAAGACTGTCAGGGCGCCACCCATACAAAATCCAGTAACTGCTACCTTCTTACTTCCAGTCGCTTTTAAATATTGGACTGCGCCACGGATATCTTGACTGGCTGCATCACCAAAGTTCAAACCACTCATTAGATGCTCGGCTTCATTTGCTTCGAGTGCTAACTTACCACGATAGAGGTCTGGCACCAAGGCACGGTAGCCAGCCTTGGCCAAACGCTCTGCGACTGACTTCACTTCTTCATCCAAGCCCCACCATTCCTGAATGACGACCACTCCAGGGGCATTTACTTTATCTGCGGGCTCTGCCAAATAGCCTTCAATGGAGCTACCATCGGGTCTTTTAAATTGAATCATGTAATCTCCTTTCGTCTTTCTAAATACTTTACTTGATGGCCAATACCTATCGCTGAACTTGGATCTGAGATCACCGCCCGAGCAATACTTAAAAAGCTAAACTCCCATTTTATTGCTTGATGTAATAGCCATAAACGCAGCGATTTCCACGCCGCGATGGATCATGCGTATCTTGAATAACGCCATCAACTATTGTAGTTAAGTGCTTGGAAACCTTCACAATTAATATGCCATTCGGAAGTTCATTAGGCCTGAGGTGAACTTGGCAGCCTGACCCCACCTTCATGGTTGGAACCCACTCAAAACCAAGCCCCACGATGTAATCATGGAAGACATTGCGGTGATTACCGTTTCGAGGTGATGAGCCTTTATTGTTTAATCGCCTCGCCAAACGATCATTCCTTAGTTCAGCATAGCTTTCATTGGCGCTTCTTAAGTCTTCATAGACCTTCATATAAGGAAGCTTGGCAGCGATAGCAATTGATCTGACGACACAATCCCCAGCCCCGCCCTTAAAGCCAGCCTGCTCCCTACCCCCGTCATTAAACTTCAAGGGGAATGTTTGCTGGGGTTTTGAAAATAGCTTTAGAAAGTTAAACATATTAATATAGCTAATAAAAAATGGATTTGCTTTGTAGGCAAATCCATTGTGATCTTAAGTATCCATGAAAATTACTTCGCTTGCGCTGCTTTTACTTTCAAACGCCAAGCATGGAGCAATGGTTCGGTATACCCATTTGGCTGCTCAAGACCCTTAAAGATCAGATCGCTTGCAGCTTGATAGGCATATGAATCTTTATAGTTTGGCATCATTGGCTTGTATAGAGGATCGCCTGCATTTTGCATATCAACAATACCAGCCATCCGTTGCAGGGCTTCATTCACTTCCGCTTTAGTGACATACTTATGTAGCAACCAGTTGGCAATATGCTGACTAGAAATACGCAATGTTGCGCGGTCTTCCATTAATCCTACGTTATATATATCGGGCACCTTAGAGCAACCAACGCCTTGGTCAATCCAGCGAACCACATAACCCAAAATACCTTGGCAATTATTATTCAGTGCTTCGCGGATCTCTTCTTTGGTCCAATCTGGAAATAGCGCAATAGGTACAGTCAAAAGGTTATCCATTAAGGCTTCGTACTCAGCCTTAGTATCTTGCTTTTCCATATCTTTTTGAATTTGCGCAACGTTAACTTGGTGGTAGTGCATTGCATGCAAAGTGGCAGCTGTAGGTGATGGCACCCAAGCGGTATTAGCACCAGCTTGAGGATGTGCATTTTTTTGCTCAACCATTTCTTTCATGAGATCTGGTGCAGGCCACATGCCTTTACCAATCTGTGCGCGGCCACGCAGGCCACAATCTAAACCTGCCAATACGTTACGGCGCTCATAGGCTCCAAACCATTTAGCGATCTTCATTCTGCCTTTGCGAACCATGGCACCACCGTACATTCCGGTATGCATTTCATCGCCAGTACGGTCCAAGAAGCCAGTGTTGATGAAAGCAACGCGAGCACCAGCTGCAGCAATGGCAGCTTTAATATTGACGCTCATACGACGCTCTTCGTCCATGATTCCTAACTTCACGGTGTTCTCTGGCAAACCAAGTAATTTTTCAACACGGCCAAAGAGCTCACTAGCAAATGCGACTTCTTCTGGGCTGTGCATTTTTGGCTTCACTATATATACGGAGCCTTTGCGAGTATTGCCAATCGCTTGAGTTGCGGGACGATTAATGTCATACAAAGCAATCAATACTGTCACTACTGCATCTAAGATGCCTTCGTAGATTTCTTTACCTTCACCAGTAATGATGGCGGGATTGGTCATCAGGTGACCCACGTTACGAAGGAACAAGAGTGATCGGCCGTGTAGCGTTACTACGCCATCTTTTGCATTGACTGCGCCAATGCCTGCCGTGTATTTGCGATCTGGATTGAGTTTACGGGTAAAGGTTTTGCCACCCTTGCTCACCTCTTCAACTAAGGTCCCTTTGAGAATGCCTAACCAGTTCTCATAAGCTAGCACTTTATCGTCAGCATCAACCACTGCTACTGAATCTTCTAAGTCCAGAATGGTTGAGAGAGCAGCTTCAAGCACTACATCATTGACGCCGGCTGGATCAGCAGCGCCAATGGTTTTGGTCTTGTCAATTTCGATATCAATATGAATGCCGTTATTGCGCAGCAAAACAGATGATGGTGCAGCAGCATCGCCTTGATAGCCAACAAACTGTTTCTCATCAAGCAGGCCAGTAGTACTGCCGTCTTTTAATTTAACAGACAGTTTTTTATCTACGACGCTATAAGCTACTACATCGCTATATAAAGCTTTAGCTAAGGGGGCGGATTCATCTAAAAACTGACGTGCATAGGCAACTACCTTTGTGCCTCGAATCGGGTTGTAAGCTCCAGCTTTACTAGCGCCATCCTCTTCTGAGATAACATCAGTACCGTAGAGAGCATCATACAAAGAGCCCCAACGGGCATTGGCAGCATTTAAGGCATAGCGGGCATTGAGTACAGGCACCACAAGTTGAGGGCCAGCCTGGAGAGCCAACTCATCATCTACGTTCTGGGTAGTAGCCAAAACAGAATCAGGCACATCATCTATATAGCCGATTTCTTTTAAGTACTTACGATAGGCGGGCATATCCTTAATTGGGCCTGGATTGGCCTTGTGCCACTGATCTAAATTAGCCTGCAGGCGATCACGCTTAGCTAACAACGCTGTATTTTTTGGGCTTAAGTCTTTGACGATCTCATCAAAACCCTTCCAAAAATCAGCGCTTTTAATACCTGTGCCAGGAAGTACTTTGTCTTCGATAAAACGGTAAAGCGGGGTTGCCACTTGAAGGCCATTGCAGGTAGTGCGCGCAGTCATGTTGATATTTTCTTAAGCAAAAGTGAGTAAATAGAGTAAATGAATTATTTACCATTAATCCTGAAAAGGATGTTGGAGCAAGATGGTTTCATCACGCTCTGGTCCTGTTGAGACCATAGCAATAGGCTTGCCAGCGACTTCTTCAATACGACGCAAGAAGTTTTGAGCTTCGATGGGAAGTTTGCCCCACTCCCGAATACCGAAGGTAGTACCCTTCCAGCCTGGGAAGTCTTCATAAATTGGTTCGCAGCGTGCGACGGACTCAGCACCACGTGGCAATACATCGAGCCTCTTACCGTCCAGGTTGTAACCAACGCACAAGCGAATGGTTTCGAATCCATCAAGTACGTCTAATTTAGTAATACATAAACCAGAGAGACCGTTAATCTGAATGGAACGTTTTAATGCAGCAGCATCTAACCAACCAGTGCGGCGTGGACGACCTGTGACAGAGCCAAACTCTTTACCAACTTCAGCCAGACGAATACCGATTGGATCTTGCTTTGCTGGGTTGTCATGATCATAGAGCTCGCTTGGGAATGGCCCAGCACCAACACGTGTGCAATATGCTTTAGTAATACCTAAGATGTACTGCAAAGAGTCTGGACCAACACCAGAACCGGCAGCAGCATTACCTGCTACGCAGTTGCTAGAGGTGACATAAGGATATGTGCCGTGATCGATGTCAAGCAAGGTACCCTGTGCGCCTTCAAATAAGAGATTTTGACCAGCCTGCTCAGCAGCATAAAGCGCACTAGAGACATCCACTACCATTGGTTTGATGCGTGGCGCATAAGACATGGCTTCCGCTAGCGTCTTTTCATAATTGACAGGCTCTGCACCATAGTAGTTGGTAAGCATGAAATTGTGATATTCCAAGTTTTCGCGCAATTGCTCAGCAAACTTTTCTGGATAGAATAAATCTTGAACGCGCAGTGCACGACGCGCCACTTTGTCTTCGTATGCTGGTCCAATGCCACGTCCAGTAGTACCAATTTTTGCTTCGCCACGCTTTTTCTCACGCGCATGATCAATCGCAACGTGATATGGCAGGATCAAAGTAGCTGCTTCTGAAATCTTGAGACGAGACTGAACATCCAAACCGGCAGCATCAAGCTCAGCAATTTCTTTAAAGAGCGCTTCGGGTGATAGAACTACACCATTACCGATGTAGCAAATGACCTCTTTGTGCATGATTCCAGATGGAATCAGGCGGAGGATCGTTTTCTTACCGCCAATGATGAGGGTATGCCCGGCATTATGACCACCCTGAAAGCGAACCACTGCTTTTGCATGATCTGTTAACCAATCAACCACTTTTCCTTTGCCTTCATCACCCCACTGGGTGCCAATGACAACTACGTTACGACCTTTAGCTTGCTGCTTTGAAGACATATTGAAATCCAAAAAGATAATTACAAAATAGTTTGAAGTCTGCTTTGTTGCTTTGCTTTATTTTTTCTTTACTTCCCAAGAGTTGCCCTGCTTTACTAGCTCTCGATCACATTCATATTCGGCGGCTTCTACTTTTGCACCAGCCATCACCTGAATTACTACTTCACCAGATTCACGCAAGGCTGCAATCGCTTTACTTAAGCTGACATCTTCAAGCCATGGAGCAAGGATCGCTAACTGACGTACCTTCAATGGTGAGAGGTTAGCCAGAGTCAGGAGATCTAATGAGAACCCAGTGGCAGGACGTGAGCGACCAAAGGCCTGACCAACATGGTCATAGCGCCCGCCTCTAGCAATCGGCTGTGGCCACTTTTCTACATAAGCCGCAAACATCACACCGCTGTGATACTGGTAGCCACGTAAGTCTGCCAAATCAATGCTGAGCTCTAAGCCGCTTGATGTACTCACTGTGGCAACTAAGCGCTCGAGATCTACCAATGCTTGATCTATTGCAGCATGCTTTGGTAATACTTTTTTAGCCTTTGCCAGCACTTCAGCACAAGGCCCATTCAGCTCGGTAAGTGCCATCAGCGCTTGAGTAGTTTTCGCCGGTAAGCCCACTGCCAATTTACTGAGGCGTGGGCGATCTTTGGTCTGCAATAAGCCGTATAAGATTTCAATCGTCTCTTTATCCAGCTTCTGATCGGCCAAAATACCACTCAAGATACCGGCGTGAGATAAATCAAGGTAAACCTTATCTAGGCCAGCAATAGAAAGTGTTTTGAGCAGTAAAGTCATTGCCTCAAAATCAGCCTCCCAGGTAGCGCAACCATAAATCTCTGCGCCTAACTGCAAATCCTCACGAGCAGAACTACCTACTGGTGTACGAGCATGTGCTACGGAGCCGGCATAGCAAAGACGAGTGACTCCAGCGCGATTTAATAAGTGCGCATCAATCCGCGCGACTTGCGGAGTAATGTCAGCACGTAAGCCTAGGGTGCGACCTGACATCTGATCTACCAACTTAAAGGTTTGAAGATTGAGATCTGAACCAGTGCCAGTCAATAAAGAATCTAAGAATTCTAAAATGGGAGGGGCGACTAGCTCATAACCATAGGTTTGGTACAGATCCAAAATGGCACGACGCAAAGTCTCCACCTTGCGAGCCTGCGCTGGCAAAACATCTGCAATATCTTCAGGAAGTAACCAACGATTCATGCTCTTGATTGTTCACTTTCTTATTTTTTATGTAGGAACTTAAAGAACTCACCATTAGGCTCAACCACCATGATATCTTTCTTGTCCTTGAAAGAGCTCCGATAGGCTTCTAAACTCTGATAAAACTGGGCAAACTGGGCATCACGACCAAATGCTTCTGCATACAAAGCGGTCGCCTTAGCATCCCCCGCCCCTTTAATCTTTTGGGCATCACGATAGGCTTCAGCCAAAATCGTATCGCGTTGACGTTCTGCATTAGCACGAATCTTGTCAGACTCAGCAGCGCCAGTTGAGCGTAATTCATTAGCCACCCGCTTACGCTCTGCTTCCATGCGGCGATATACCGAATCGCTAATCTCAGCCAAGAGATCTACCCGCTTTAAGCGGACATCCACAATCTCGACGCCAATATCAGCTGCATCATCAGCCACTTTTTTACGTATCCCTTGCATGACCTCTTCACGCTGATCAGAAATCAACTCACGCACAGTGCGTTTCGTGAATTCTTCATTGAGAGCAGAACGCACAAGCTGAGTTAAGCGGTCTTGCGCCAAACGCTCATCACCCTTAAAACTAATAAAGAACTTACGGGGGTCAACAATGCGCCACTTCACAAAAGAATCTACTAAAAGATTTTTCTTTTCTGCAGTAATAAAGCGCTCTGCCTCTGGATTATCGATGGTCAGTATGCGGCGATCAAAGAAGCGCACGCTTTCAAATGGGGCTGGCAGCTTCACACGCAAGCCAGGCTCTTCAATCACACGGACGATCTGGCCGAATGAGAACACAACTGCAAATTTACGTTGATCAACAATAAAAATACTGGACGACAGTACATAGATTAAGGCGACAAAGGCAATGCCAGCAGCAATTAAACGATTTGCATTCATTGTCTAAGGTCCCGATCACGACTACGGAAGCCATCGCGCTTATCTAAAGAGCGATCATTCGTATTGTTTACTGCAGGTGCTGAGTAGGTTGTGCTGCCACTGCTAGTTTGGGCTGGATTATTCATTCCAGTTGCACCACCCACTGTCACACTTCCAGTGGGAGTAGATGTACTAGTTTGATTTACTTGGGAGTTAGCAGCCTGAGCGCTTTCTGCGCTAACTTGAGCAACAATTTTATCCAGCGGCAAATACAACAGGCTATTGCTCTTGGTTGTATCCACCAGAATCTTGGTCACATTGTTATACATCTCGCGCATACTATCGATATACATCCGATCACGCGTTACTTGTGGCGCCTTGGAATACTCCACTAATATTTGTTTAAAGCGAGTGGCGTCACCTTCTGCAGTAGCTACCACCCTAGCCTTGTAGCCTTCAGCCTCTTGAATCAAACGGGCTGCAGTGCCTTTTGCACGAGGAATGATGTCATTGGCATAAGCCTGACCTTCACTCTTCAAGCGCTCCTGATCTTGACCAGCCTTCACTGCATCGTCAAATGCAGCCTGCACTTGCTCAGGTGGCTGCACGTTTTGTACAGTCACACTCGTAACGAAAATACCGCTCTTATAGCTATCTAATATCTTCTGAATGGAGTTTGCTAAATCAATACCAATCTTTTCGCGTCCTTCATAGAGCACGGTATCCATCTTGCTGCGAGCAACAATTTCACGAACAGAAGTTTCAGCAGCTTGTATCACTGCGGCATCAGGATCACGATTGTTAAATAAATAATCCGTAGGATCTTTTAAGCGATATTGCACAGCAAAGCGCACGTCGATGATGTTTTCATCTTCAGTGAGCATGGAAGAATCTTTTTGATTGGTTGCCTTAATGAGAACCGGACGACCCACTTCAACAGAGCGAACACCAGAAAGATTCACTGTTTCATCAGACTGAATTGGCCAAGGCATGCGCCAGTTGATGCCTGGCCTAGCGGTGTCAGCATATTTACCAAAGGTCAAAACCACGCCAGCCTGACCTTCTTGAATAATGAAAAAACCACTGCAAATCCAAATGAGGAAGACGGCCACTGCACTAATGAGGATGCTAGCCTTAGATCCAAATGGATTAGTGAAATTAAAGTTTGGCGCACTCATACCGCCATTGCCGCCACCATTTCCGCCGCCGCGCTGTGAAGGTGGAGGAATGTCAGTGCTATAGGGTTTATTTGCTGGCTGACTGGGTGAACCACCTGGCTTTTTCTTACCGCCAAAGATGCCAGCAATTTTGTCATTGAAATCGCGCCAGAGCTCATCTAAATCTGGAGGACCACCCGGTTTAGTTGGCGCATTCTTTGGCGCAGTTTCTGTTGGTGTATTGGTATCCGGATCAACTTTGGGAGCTTGGTCACTACCCTGCCCATCTTTGGCATCTTTGGATCCGCTGTTGTGGCTGTTGCCCCAACCTGGATCATTGACCGAAAAAAGGCCGAGAAATTTACGCATCATTAGAAAAATAGCTTCGGTTTGGGGTTGGATTAAATTCAGCAGTATCTGGTCGTTCGGGTATTGGTTCTAAAAACTCATCCGGGGCCAATTGCTTCTTGGCACGGTTGTGTTCCGACCTTATTCTATCAGTCATTTGGGAGCATTCAGTCAGGGCTGCGCGGAGTAAATCAAGACCCAAGCCCGTCTTGGCGGATAAGAAAACCTGGCTTGGAAAACCCTGTCCATCACGCTCTAAAACTGCCCCACGGGTAAAGGTCTGAGGCATCTGGTCAATTTTATTCATGACCTCAATTCGGGGGATCTGATCTGCCCCAATTTCCTCTAAAACTGCCTCAACTTCAGCCTTTTGCTCACGAGATACAGGGCTGCAGGCATCAATCACATGCAAAATCAGATCGGCATGGATTGTTTCATCCAAGGTGGCCCTAAAAGCCTCAACTAGCTGGTGAGGCAGGTCTCGGATGAAACCCACGGTATCGGAGACCACAATCGAGCCTACCCCCTCCAAATGCACTTTTCTAGAGGTGGTATCTAAAGTCGCAAAAAGTTGGTCAGCAGCATAAGTCCCTGCTTTGGTTAGGGCATTAAATAAAGTCGACTTGCCAGCATTGGTATATCCCACCAAAGAAACGGAGAACACATCCTTGCGATTCCGAGCCCTTCTCTGAGTTCTTTGTTGACGCTGGAGCTTCTCGAGTTCGTTTTCTAAACGCTTAGCTTTAGTTGCTAACATCCGGCGATCTAACTCCATCTGGGTTTCACCAGGGCCACCACGCACACCAATACCACCGCGTTGGCGCTCCAAGTGACTCCAAGCCCTTACTAAGCGAGACATGCGATAACGCACTTGTGCTAACTCGACTTGAGTTTTACCAATGTGACTTTGCGCTCTTTGACTAAAGATATCCAAAATCAAGCCAGTACGATCCATCACATGGCGATCCAGATGACGCTCTAAGTTGCGCTGCTGTGTTGGCGAAAGTGGATGATTAAAGATAGCTAGCTCTGCGTTCTGCTCTTCCATCACGCGCTTGAGTTCATTGACCTTACCAGAACCAATAAATAAAGCGGGATCTGTTCTGCCTTTGCGGGCAATCACACTAGCTGCGGGTATTGAGCCAGCACTATCAGCCAAGAGACTGAGTTCAGCCATGCTGTCTGCAAAATCTTCGCGTCCCGTATCGACCCCAACGAGAACGGCGCGTGCCGCATCTACTCCAGTTTTATACAGGGGCGTCTTCTTCTATGCGGAAGTCAATCGCACGTGCTGGGACAATCGTGGAGATTGCATGTTTGTAAACCATCTGCGTTACCGTATTACGTAGAAGCACGACATATTGATCAAAAGACTCAATATTGCCTTGCAATTTAATACCATTAACGAGATAGATCGAAACAGGAATGTGCTCTTTGCGCAATGCATTGAGAAATGGATCCTGTAGCAATTGAATTTTGTTGGTGTTCATACTGCTCCTCATTTGTTTTGTAATTAGGGAGTCTTGCTTTTTTGAATGAAATAAAACTTTTACAAATTACTGCTACCGAACCTTCTATATTGAGCTCAATTATAAAAAAATCAAGCCCAAAATCAGCGCTTTTTACCTTTTTTTCCCTTGTCCTCATCAACATAGGGGTTTTTGGCAGTATTCATCTGAATTCTCAGGGGGGTGCCCCGTAACTTAAAGACATCCCTAAAGCGCCCTTCTAAATAACGCTTATAGCTATCTGTCACACCACTCAATGATGTTCCATGAATCACCACAATCGGAGGATTCATGCCCCCTTGGTGTGCATAGCGTAATTTTGGACGACCCATGCCAACGCGTTTTGGTTGTTGATGCTCAATGGCTTCTTGCAAGATACGAGTGAGGCGTGGAGTTGGTAATTTCGCCATTGCAGCCGCATAGGCAGAATCCACATCTTTAAATAACTCTTTAAGGCCGGTGCCTTTTTTCGCAGAGATCGGATGCACGTTTGCAAAATCCAAGAAACGCAGTTTTTGTGCGATCTCTAAACGAGCACGTTCTTTAATATAAGTATCAATACCATCCCACTTGTTCACAGCAACCACTAATGCACGGCCTGCTTCAACAATGAATCCTGCAATATGCGCATCCTGCTCAGAGATATCTTGCTGAGCATCAAGCATCAAGATCACGACATTACAGTCTGCAATCGCTTGCAATGTTTTAACTACTGAGAATTTTTCAATTGCCTCAAATACCTTGCCGCGACGACGCAAGCCTGCTGTATCGATGAGGATGTATGGTTTGCCATTGCGCTCAAAAGGAACTTCGATCGCATCACGGGTAGTGCCAGGCATATCAAATGCAATCACCCGCTCTTCACCAATTAACTTATTAATCAGGGTTGACTTACCTACGTTTGGCCGACCCACTACCGCAATCTTCATTGGGCGATTTGGATCATTTACTAATTCTTCTTCGTCAGGCTCTGCAATTCCCAGGGAATCTAAGGCGTCATCGATCAGTCCGCGCACACCATCGCCGTGTGCAGAGGAAATTGGGAATGGCTCCCCTAAACCCAGCTCATGAAAGTCTGCAGTGACAATGCCTGCTTGCATGCCTTCTGTTTTATTCACAGCTAAAATAGTTGGACGGCCAGTCTTACGTAAGAAATCTGCAATAACACGATCTTGTGGTGCCATCCCTAAGCGACCATCAACCAAGAAAATCACAATGTCAGACTCCGCTACTGCTTGCTTGGTCTGCTTTGCCATCTCAGCAACAATCCCGATCTTAGCAACAGGCTCAAAACCACCGGTGTCTACGCAAATAAAGGCACGTTCGCCAATGCGGCCCTTGCCGTAGTGGCGATCTCTCGTTAAACCAGAAAAATCCGCTACCAATGCATCACGCGAACGTGTCAGGCGATTAAAGAGTGTCGACTTCCCAACGTTGGGGCGGCCGACAATAGTGATGACCGGATTCATTTAGGGCTGTAGGCCGCGATTTTGCCACCCTGAGATTGAATCAAGATGAGTCCACCCACTGCAATTGGGGCAGCAGAGATTGGATTGCTATCGTGACGAATGCGCGCGATGATCTGACCATTTGCCTGGGTTAATGCATGGACATATCCTTGAGCATCTCCAAAGAGGAGTACCTTCCCAACTGCTAATGACTCGCCTACATCACGATAGGTGAGCTGAGTATTTTCCCAAACCTGCGTACCGTCTTTAGTTGCAAACGCTGTGACATAAGATTTTTCATTGGCTGAGAAAACCAGCTCTGCACTTTGTGCGGTGCCCGTATAGCTTGAGTAATCTTTGAACCAAAGCAAGCTTCCAGTCCGCGCCTGTCCACAGCCAACTCGGCCCTGGTAAGAAACTGCGCAGATGATATCGCCTTCCATACTCGGTTTAGCAGTCACATCATTCAAGCGCTCAATTTCTGAGAAACCTTTCGGAAATGACACGGGGGTTTCCCAAACTAAGCCGCCATTAGCAATCGCAATCATGCCAAAGCGTCCACCAGCAAAGCCCGTCACGATCACTTCATTACCGATTGCTAGCATGCCGTAACCAACGCGCAATGATAAGGCAGATTGTTGCCGCTGATAAACCCACTTGCGCGCGCCTGTTTGTGCATCCAAGCCAATAAAACGATTATCAAGTGCCCGCACAACCACAATTCCACCGGCAACAATTGGTTCGCTCAATACCTCACTGCTAACGCTTACTTTCCAAATCTGTTTACCAGTATCGTCATAGGCGTAGACAGTGCCTCGGGTACTCACAGCAACGGTAGTACGCCCATCAGATCCAGGGCCAATAGAGAGGCGCTCAGGGACAGAAGCTTCCCATATCTTGTTGCCAGAAGCTAAATCAATCTTTACCAAATTACCACGGTGTGAGGCTGCATACACAGCATCGCCTGCAACTACCGGGTGAAAGTTAAAACCTTCAGAAGAGCCAACGCTGGTTGACCATACCTGCTGCATATCAAACTGATTGGTCACAGTGACTAACTCTGAAGGCTTGCGAACACGAGAGCCGCCAGAGCAGGCAACTAGTGCTGTGGCTACAACGCCCACAAGGATGGTAGTGCTAGCAAGCCTTGTTAAACGCTTTAGTGCATTGTTTTTTACGGCCATCACTGTGCAACTCCTCCAACTGCATCCAACTTCACCTTCAAAAGGCGGCGCGCCTCTTCAGGGAATTCTTTAGCTTGGTTTAATGTCTTCCATGCATCTTCATAGCTTTTTCTAGCTTCAGCATTCTTCTTCTGCGCCAAATACCAATCGCCACGACGCTCTAAGCACAATGCCTCAAAGCCAGTAATCGGCGTTTCTTTAAGAATCTGATCAGCTTCAGCAAAATCTTTTTCACCGCCCTGCTCGATTAACTGAGTTACTAAGCGTAATTTGGCCAAAGCCAAGTAACCATCATTGGATGCATTCTTGGCAGCCCAACGCAGATAACTGATCGCCTTGGTGCTATCACCAGCATCCGCAGCAATACGAGCAGCAATCAAGCTAGACATTGCTGCATAAGGCGTACGAGAAAAATCTTTTTGCAAATCATCGGCAGCGCGTAAGGTCTGATCTTTATCACCCTTAGCAATAGCGCTGACCATCGTTTCATACAGTTTGGATGCTTCAAGAGCCTGACTATTACGCCACCATCCATAGCCACTGTAAGCAGAATAGGCAAACAAGACGACTGTCAGTACACCAGTAATCAGATTACGGTACTTTTGCCAAAACGCTTTAAGTTGGTCTAACTGTTCTTGTTCTTCTAGATCTAAAGGCATGTGAATCCAAGCTAATTAATAAGTGGTTTATTGCTATTAAATGCAATCAATAGACTCATTCTATTCGGAGCTGCCTACTAAGGCTTCAATTACGGCTTCCAATACTCCATCTAAAGGGACGGCCTTTTGCTCACCACTAGCACGCAAGTCTTTGATCTGAGCCTCATTCTTGGCTAATTCATCTGGGCCAATAATGACTGCAAAGGCTGCCCCACTAGCGTCAGCCTTCTTCATTTGCGACTTAAAGCTAGCAGATTGACCATCTGGGGCACAGAAGAGAATGGCATCGATACCAGCGCTACGTAAACGCTCAGCAATGATCATGGCAGAAACTAAAGTCTCACCACCTTGATGTAATACAAAGATATCGCATTGGGATTGCACTTCAGGCAATGATCCAGAGACCTTCATCAATTCCAGAACACGCTCCATACCCATAGCCCAACCACAAGCAGGCGCTGGTTTTCCACCCATGCGCTCAATCAAGGGATCGTAACGACCACCTCCAGCGATGGTGCCCTGCGCACCCAATTCATCTGTTACCCACTCAAATACTGTGAGGTTGTAATAATCCAAACCACGGACTAAACGCGGATTGATCTTGCAAGGAATGTTATTTGCTTTGATTAAAGCCTGAACTGTGTTGAAGTGCGCAAGTGATTCCTCGCCCAAGAAATCCAATAGTTTTGGCGCACTTTCAATCAATGTTTGCATCTCTGGATTTTTAGAATCGAGAATACGCAAAGGATTAGTGCTGAGGCGGCGTTGCGAATCTTCATCCAGCTGCGCTTTGTTTTCCTCAAAGTAAGCAACTAAAGCAGTGCGATGCTCCGCACGTTCATTAGCCTGCCCTAAAGAATTGATCTCTAGACGGACTCCTTTAAGGCCAAGTTCATCCCATAGGCGTTGGCCCATCAGAATGATTTCAGCATCAATATCTGGGCCAGCAAAACCTAAGGCCTCGATGCCAAACTGGTGGAACTGGCGATAACGACCGCGTTGTGGACGCTCATGACGAAACATCGGACCGGTATACCAAAGACGCTTAGGTCCTTCGTAGAGCAAATTGTTTTCAATCACAGAACGCACTAATGCAGCAGTACCTTCAGGACGCAAAGTTAGCTGTTCACCATTTAAGCGATCTTCAAAAGAATACATTTCTTTTTCGACAATATCAGTGACTTCACCAATACCACGCTGAAATACTGCGGTTGATTCCACAATTGGGGTTCGCAAAAACTCATAACCATATGCACGGGTTAAATCCCGCAAGACATGATCAAGGTGAGCCCACTGCGCAGCATCAACTGGCAGCAGATCATTCATGCCGCGCACGCCGTTTATTTTTTGGGCTTTAGTTTTATTGGGTTGATCAGTCATTTTTATTCTTGTTTTACTAATTTGGCTCTATCAAGCTTTTGCTGCGTAATTCTGTTTAACGTACTCATCGACGATGACCTGAAACTCTTCAGCGATTTTCTCACCTCGCAGAGTTTTCACCTTAATACCATCCACAAACACGGGCGCCGCTGGGGTTTCGCCTGTTCCTGGCAATGAAATACCAATATTAGCGTGCTTGCTCTCACCCGGGCCATTCACAATGCATCCCATGACGGCTACGTTCATATTTTCTACGCCTGGATGAGTTTTCTTCCAAATTGGCATTTGTTGGCGCAAATAGGATTGAATGTCAGCCGCAAGCTCTTGGAAAGTAGTACTAGTCGTTCTGCCACATCCAGGACATGCAATCACCATTGGAGTGAAATTACGCAAGCCCATTGTTTGCAAGATTTCTTGCGCAACAATCACTTCATTCTCACGAGGCGCGCCAGGGTCTGGCGTTAAAGAAACGCGAATCGTATCGCCAATACCTTCTTGCAACAAAATACCCATTGCAGCTGTGGAAGACACAATGCCTTTACTACCCATGCCTGCTTCAGTTAAACCTAAGTGGAGTGGATAGTCAGAGCGGCGTGCAAGATCCCGATAGACTGCCACTAAGTCTTGTACATTACTCACCTTGCAAGACAGCATAATCTGATTGGGGTTCATGCCTAGCTCAACTGCTTTTTCTGCAGATTGCAAAGCAGACTGAATCAATGCCTCAATCATCACCTCTTGTGCAGTTTTCGGAACTGCTAATGCAGCGTTGCTATCCATAATGGATGCCAAGAGTTCTTGATCTAAGCTTCCCCAGTTCACACCAATACGGATTGGCTTGTCATACTTGCAAGCCGCTTCAATCATTTGCGCAAACTGTGGGTCACGTTTAGCGCCCTTACCTACATTACCTGGATTGATACGGTATTTGGAGAGTGCTTTAGCGCATTCTGGGTGATCATTTAATAAAGTGTGGCCGTTGTAATGAAAGTCACCAATCAATGGCACTAAGACATCCATCTTATCCAACTGCTCACGAATGTAAGGCACTGCTGCTGCGGCTTCTGGCGTATTGACAGTAATGCGGACCATCTCTGAACCGGCTCTTGCCAACTCTTTGACTTGGATTGCTGTACCTACTGCATCTGCAGTATCAGTGTTGGTCATCGATTGCACACGCACGGGCGCGTCACCACCCACAGTAATGATATTGGTTTTCCAAGCAACGGTTGATTGACGCGTTGCACGCTTTGGGGATGGCCCCAAAGGTAACTTTGATGATGAGGAAGGATTAGAGCTCATGTAGACCTAATTAATTTAACTTTTTGAGCCACTCGATGGGCTGCTCTTCTGATTCTGTAACAATTTCTGCATCGTGCACAGCACGTTCGCGCACGCGGGTGCGATCCACAACATCCCCTGCCAATTGTCCGCAGGCAGCAGCAATATCATCACCACGGGTCTTACGTACTGTAGCCACCATGCCTGCATCTAAGAGGATGCCAAAAAAAGCATGTATCCGCTGGGCTGATGAGCGCTTCAAACCTGACTCTGGAAATGGATTAAATGGGATGAGGTTTATTTTGCACTTAATGTTACTGAGTAAACGCACTAATTCTTTTGCCTGAACGTCTGAGTCATTCACGCCATCTAACATGCAATATTCAAAGGTCAAGAAATCCCTCGGTGCAAATGGCAAGTAACGCTCACAGGCATCGAGCAATTCACGTAAGGGGTATTTCTGATTGAGTGGCACTAGTTGATCACGCAGAGCATCATTCGCCGCGTGCAATGACACTGCAAGAGCAACCGGGCAATCTTGTGCCAAGCGATCAATCATAGGTACCACGCCCGAAGTTGAGACTGTGACTCTACGACGTGATAAGCCATAAGCTCTGTCATCTAACATTAAACGCAATGCAGAGACGACATTATCGTAATTGAGGAGTGGTTCACCCATGCCCATCATCACTACATTCGAGATCACTCGGCCGGTGTGTTCCCAGCCTGGAGTTGGAAACTTTTCAATTCTGCGAATGGCTTCTGGATCGCGACGTAAGAGATGCTCAGCAAACCAGAGTTGTCCAATGATTTCTCCGGTAGTGAGATTGCGTGAGAAACCTTGCCGACCTGTGGAACAAAAACGGCAATTGACTGCGCAACCTGCCTGAGAAGAAATACACAAGGTACCCCGATCATCTTCAGGAATAAAAACAGATTCGACGGCATTGCCGACACCGACGTCCAGCAACCATTTACGGGTTCCGTCTGAGGCGTGCTCGTCTTTGATAACGGGGAGAGAAAGAACTTCTACTTTATCTAGCAATGTTGCTCTAAAGCTTTTTGCTAAATCACTCATGTCATTAATGTCAGATACACCACGTTGATGTATCCACTGCATGAGCTGCTTTGCCCTAAAGGGCTTCTCATTTAGCCCCGCGACATACGCCGCCATTTGGTCAGCGTCAAAATCTAAGAGATTTACGCGCGGGGAGGTCAATGCGCCTACTTATAAATAAATAAGTTACTGATTAACGATTGAAAACATTGATGCCAGGGAAGAAGAAAGCAACTTCCACAGCAGCTGTTTCAGGAGCATCAGAACCATGAACAGCGTTTGCATCAATGCTGTCAGCAAAGTCAGCACGAATTGTGCCTTTGTCTGCCTTCTTAGGATCTGTAGCGCCCATCAAATCACGGTTCTTAGCAATTGCACCTTCGCCTTGCAATACTTGAATCATCACCGGGCCAGAAATCATGAAGCTCACCAAATCTTTAAAGAAAGGACGATCTTTGTGAACGCCGTAGAACTGCTCAGCTTCAACTTGTGATAGGTGCGCCATTCTGGAAGCAATAATCTTCAAACCAGCAGATTCAAAACGGTCATAGATTTTGCCGATGACGTTTTTAGCGACAGCATCAGGTTTGATGATAGAAAGGGTGCGTTCAATTGCCATGCAAGACTCCAGTAGTAATTTCAAAGATATTTGTTGGCTCAGGGGGAAAACAGCTCAAATAGCCCTACCTAGCTCAACGACCCCCGAATTATACATTGCCTGACCGTATTTACCCCTATATGAGTAGGGCTAAGCCATTGAATTTACAGGGCATAAGCCCTCATTTTGTAGGTCTTTTCTCTGGGCACTTGAAATTAGGCTGTTTTGTCTATACTTACTGTTAACAGCCCTTAATGGGCTCCTGTAATTACTTTGAAAGAAGGAGTCAATATGAGTGATCTCAACTCTTACGGCTTTGGTCAAACTGGCTCAGTTAGCAATATCCAGGTACGTAATCGCGTATTGCGTAATACCTATGCACTTTTAGCCCTCTCCATGGTTCCTACGGTCATTGGCGCCTGGCTTGGTGTTGCGATGGGCTTTAGTCTATTCGCTGGTAGCCCATTCATTGGTTTCATCGTCTTCATGGCAGTTGCCTTCGGTTTCTTCTGGGCCATTGAAAAGAATAAAGAGACTGGCATAGGTGTTCTGCTGCTCTTGGGTTTCACTTTCTTCATGGGCATCATGATGTCCCGCTTGATTGGCTTTACTCTCAATAGCTATAGCAATGGTGCTACCCTCATCATGCTGTCCTTTGGTGGTACAGCAGCTATCTTCGCTACGATGGCAACGATTGCTACTGTGAGTAAAAGTGACTTTGCCGGCATGGGCAAATGGTTGATGGTTGGCGTACTGCTCTTGATCGTTGCTTCATTAGCAAACATCTGGTTACAGCTACCTGCCTTGATGCTGACTGTGATGGTTTTGGCTATTGC
>Ga0304729_1000034_pt1 | contig 92044 bp, 99 predicted proteins | sample C_131016_MF_Meta_FD_190475 | JGI IMG/M metagenome (GOLD analysis project Ga0304729, IMG submission 190475) | Freshwater microbial communities from Lake Croche, Canada to study carbon cycling - C_131016_MF_MetaG (v2) (version 2) | ecosystem: Environmental > Aquatic > Freshwater > Lake | place... | reverse complement strand
GATTAGATACCCGAGTCGCGATCTTAGAGGGGGTTGTAGGATCCATAAGGATTTTGCCGCGCCCGACCTTAGTTACCGTTGCGAAAGGGTAGGGCGCATCCTGGTTCAGCTCTCGCATCGGTTCAAGATGTTGTAAAGACAAGTTCGTTAGTGGTATCAGATGGTCACGGATACCCAGCCCGGGCCGGCCCTTGCCGTCTCTGAGTGTGAGTATCCCGCGAGCGAAATCAAAGTCTGACCAGTTAGCTCGAAGTAACTGTTCCATTCTCTGACCGCCCAGCGCTAGATTGAATCGCAGAAAAGAGGCGGCTACTGGCGTGACACCGGATAATGCATTCCAGAATAATCTTAATTCGGATTCCGAGAGCACTCGATCACCGACTCGCTCAAACTCAGCAATCCTCGGTACCAATGAGGCCGGGTTCGAAGTCAGGCTAAATGTCACACTATCTGAAGCGATCTTTCGCGGATCATTGTCGTGCTTGCCCCCATAAGCAAAGGCCGCGTGCATATATGATCGGAGCTTGTTGACCTGTCGGGTCTTACCCAGCTGAACCAACCGCGCCAGAATCAGTTGAATGTCTGCGGGTTCGATCTTGTTAGCCTTGGCTTTTAATAGATACGAAAATGGAGTGCGGACGTGGAGTTCAATGACATTGTTTACATTTCTTGAGCTAGATTTACCGAGCCGTTCTAATTGTTCCACGTACACATCCAGCAATTGCCCGAAGCTACCCTGGCGGGCGATGATGGTGGCTTGTCTTTGTTCCTCTTCCTTTTTTTGCCGTTCATGGGCCTCGTAGTTATCGACATCTCCAAACTGAGTAACGAGATCAGCGATCCATTTGGCGCCTTCCTTGGCGGCGGCCAAGGTTAATCGATCGCCACGAATCTCTCTCCAGGACCGCTGACCCTTGGGGTCGAAGGTGCCAATTGAGGCAAAGCGGCGAACTTTCTCAATGTAATACCGATAGTAGAAGTTCTTGATGCCGTCCGGCATGGTGCGCATGACGAGGCAGCCTTGGCCATGGCGCATCTTTTCGATGGTCAATTCCTGAATCTTATCGGTCGGTTTGATGGCCTCGAGTTGGGATGAAGTGTAAGTGCTCATAGCCGAAATCCAGTGGCTGTTTTAGTGGCTGTTTGGTTCGGATATTATAGGTCAACATTGGAGCCTACTGGACTACAAAAAATGTAGAATGTTGATATATATAGCCAGTATGGACACTAATGGACTCCTCTGAACTATATGTCATGTGCCTCATAATCCCTTGGTCCTCGGTTCGAGCCCGAGGGGGCCCACCATATAAAACAGAGGGTTAGGCTTAATCGCTTAGCCCTTTTTGTTGGGTGAAGGTTTTTGCGGTAGCGCTCCGGTAGCGGTATGGAGAAATAAGCCTGACTTTAACCTCAAAGGGCTGAGCAGCTGGGGTGTGGGTTTTCGTTGCTTCTAGGTTGTCAGGCACAACCCCTTGGTTGATCTTTTAAAATCTTTTCCCAGTAAATCAGGTTCTGGCGAACCCACCCATCCGGGTAACCCCCGCAGAGCATTAGGAGTCCCGCCCTACCCCTAAACTCAAATCCGCTCAAACGATTGTCATAAAAAATATTTCTGCCGCTGCATGCAGAAGACCGACCCCCACCCCCTTCCGCAGAAGACCCCCCCGTCAAAGGTGTTACGTACCGAACTATCTGAGACTTCCCCGGCCATTTGATTTCGGGATCTTCTAGGGTGTTTTCCGCCACCCTCCCTTAACTATCGCGAGACAACGACAGGCATAAGAAAGGCTGGTGCTCCTCTGTTATCGTGGGACTTCTCACAGATCCACCATATCAAGACCAGCCCAGCCTATGTCCCGGATTGTCCCCCAGATCGTCACCCTTTCTCAACACCTTTTGACGCTCAAACAGGAGCCTTGCGTATTCCACTGAATTTGGACAGTCATTCCATTTGAAACTGGACACTCAGTCCACGGCAAACTGGGCAGTCGGAGCGAAGCGACGCTAGGGAGTTCTCTTTTTACTCGGGATCAAGCTCTTCCGTCAATTTTGGCTTTAATTTCCTCAGTGATTCGCCGGCCAAATTGAGATGGTGAGCATGGTGTACAAGTCTATCCAAGATCGAATCAGCAATCGTTGAATCCCCCAAGGGGTCATGCCAATGACTGACCGGTAATTGGCTAGTAATGATCGTGGAGCGAACTTGTCATGCTCATGATGCGGGACGGGGCAACGGTGAGATCCGTTGCGAGAACCTTGAGTCTAGCCCCAAGCACGATCAGAGGAACTGACTAGCACATCCCATCAGGAACTGAGGAGTTGAATCCTCAATATGACATACTTTCCACACAAAACGGAAGAGCGCCAAAAAAGGCCCCACTAGGGACCTCTGTGCTTTTGCGCGTCTAACCGCCAGAATGACGCGCTTTTCAACAGCCAACTGCATTGGGAACTGAAAAAAGCCATCGACGTCCGCAAGGCTGCTTTCAGACCCTTGCCGGTCGACTGACTGAGCCACATGGTGATTGACATGGTAAGGAAATGTCCTTACCATGAGCCCAAATTGAGGAGATCAGCTATGCCCGCCATTCACGAGGTTGCCACCATCACTTCCAAAGGTCAGATCACTTTGCCCAAGCCTATCCGTCAGGCACTGGGCGTGGACTACGGTGGCAAGGTTGCGTTTGACCTGCGGGGATCAGAAGTCATCGTCACCCGTGCAGATGAAGCATCTCACGAGGATCCGGCCATTGCTTCGTTTTTGGCCTTGCTCGAAAAAGACATCCGCACGGGTCAGCACTTGTGCAACCTGCCGGACGGGCTGGTGCAGGCCATGCAGGCCGCAACGACGCTGCCCGTTGATCTGGACGCCGACATTGAAGGCGATGTGGCGCTGTGATCCAGCGTCACGGCTGGAATCTGCTCTTCCACGAATGTCTGTCCGAGCAACTGCAAAAACTGCATGCCGCTGACCAGCGGGTGCGGCAGCAAGACCCACAAGGGTTTGAGTCCAACGCCAACGTCCGGCTGTTTGCGGCGCTCTCTAAACTGATCTTTGATGTGGTGCCCAGCGATCCGAACCGGGAGGAGTACAGGCAAGGCAACACGATGGGGGCTGCGTTTCGGCACTGGCGACGCGCAAAGATCGGGCGGCGGTTTCGTCTTTTTTTTCGGTTTGACTCCAAGACCCGGATCATCATCTTTGCCTGGGTCAATGATGAAAACACATTGCGATCTTCAGGCAGCAAGAGTGATCCGTACACGGTGTTTCAGCGCATGCTTGAACGGGGCCATCCGCCTGATGACTGGGCCGCACTGGTGGCAGCAAGTCGAACCGATTGGCTTTAATGGCTCGAGGATTTGACCGGCCACCCAACGGCGTTCGAAAGGCTCCGGGCGCCAACTGCGGGCAACAGAACACACCCAGTGTACTGAGCCAATGGGCGAAGAATCCGGATCCAGGGAAACTGGCAGCCTAAATAACCGCCCTTGTTGGTCGAAAAACAGGGGGAAGCTCACTGCAGAACAAGCCATCTGGATCGCCAAGACAAAAAGAACTTCAACTTGATGGGATTTGAATGAAGATGGCTATACGAACTTAAAGGATAAACGGGAACTGAGATCAATGTGGAATACGCGGTGCCAGTTGCCACGCTAGTTATTGGATTGCTGTATCGGACACCCTCGACTTTAAGGGTTGGGCAAAACCAAATTCATCGGGTTGTGTGGGTTCTGGTTTAGAAATGAATGTTCAAGCTGCTACAGGCTTCCGCTGCGGAACCTCACGGAGAATTTGCTCACCCACTTTAGCCTCGGTTTGCTTCAGGTCAAAAGCCGTTTGCAGATTTAGCCAGAATTGTGGCGTCGTTCCGAAATAACGCGCCAGCCGCATCGCCGTATCAGTTGAAATGGCTCGACGCTCCCTTACGATATCGTTTATGCGGGGCGCAGGAACGTGTAACTCCAATGACAGCGCATTAGCCGACATTGCCAGAGGTTCAAGAAATTCTTCACGCAAAATTTCGCCTGGGTGGATGGGGCGTAACCCATTTTTTATCATGGTACTTTCCTTCAATGGTAATCAACAATCTCTACATGACTGGGACCACTTGGACTCCATGAAAAGCAGATTTGCCATTGGGCGTTAACCCTAATGCTGTGCTGCCCCGCACGATTTCCGGATAAGGCTTCCAACCGGGTTCCCTGGTGGCGCGCCAAGTCGAATAACTCATGCGCAGCATCTAGCATCTGCAATTTTCTCTGCGCAACAGACTCAATATTGCGAAACCGTTTAGGCGGTCCACCTCGATAAAGCAACTCTGTGTCCGAACACCGAAAAGATTGAATGCTCATACGCCAAGCATATAACGCACAGCGTTAATGTCAATAGAGGGAAACGCGCGCATCCTGCACGGCTATGCGCACAGAAGAGAGGCGATGCTTACCTCAAGATATCAATTAACGATTCTGGTTCTGCGGTTTCGGTGTCTTCCGCGGGCAGTGTCATAGTGCCTATGACAATCATGTGGGTACGGCATCTATGAAAGTAGGATGTCGCCAATGGTTCTTCTAATCTTCCGGTTGCAATTTATCTTCTTGTAAATGTTGCTCAAATGAGCTACAAGTAAATCTCCTATATCGGAGAATTATTATGGCTACACACACGACGTTTGTTCGCGCGCGGGTCGATGAAGACCTCAAGAATGAAGCTGCCGCCGTTCTGGCCGGCATGGGTCTTACCGTTTCGGACGTTGTTCGAATCGCGTTGACCAAAATCGCCAAGGAGAAGCAGCTTCCGTTCGATATGCGAATTCCGAACGCCTTGACGGCTGAAACGCTGGCCAAGAGCGAGCGCGGAGATGACGTGCACAAGGCCAAGGATGCTGATGACCTATTCGGCCAGTTAGGTATCTAATGAGACAGCCTGAATATTCCTGACAGTTCAGACGAGATTTGAAGCAAGCCCAGAAGCGCGGCAAGGACATGGAAAAGCTGAAAGTCCTGTTGACGTTGCTGATTGAAGAAGCGCCGTTACCCATTGCTTATTTTGACCATCCGTTGAAGGGGGAATGGAAAGGGTTTCGGGATGCTCATATCGAGCCAGATTGGCTACTCATCTACAAGATTGAGGGTGGGACTGTGCGATTTGAGCGTACCGGTCGACATGTGGATCTTTTCGCTTCTTTTTAGTGGCCATAAAGACGAATGGAGAACTCGAATGCTGGGGGCTCAACGATTATCGAAAACAAAAAGAGTGGATATTGCGCATGTGACTCATCGTGTGACTCCATCAGGCGCTCTTCCGACGTCCCCAGCCTTGCTGTCCAGTTTCGCGTGGAATGGGTGTCCGCTTTGCCGTGGAATACGCAGTTAGATCGAAGGCTTGATGATGTCCTTTCGCCTCACCTGAACAAAGTCGGGCCTGAATGAGGGTCAGCTACTGGGGGATTTTGGGTGGCCGCCTGGGGGAAAGGGAGTCGAATGGTTCACTAAGGCTACTTTCTATAGACGAAAGAAAACCATATGAGGGTATCTCACCTCATTTGGTATATTGACGTAATATACGGACATGATTGATTTATCAGGTCTCCAGGGCTTTGACTGGGACGATGGGAACATTAGAAAGAACAGCAAGCATGGCGTCTCTGTGGCCGAGGCCGAGCAAGTGTTTTTCAATGCCCCCCTCCTCGTCGTAGAGGACATCAAGCACAGTCAGCAGGAAATTCGGCTGCACGCTCTGGGTAAAATCGATGCTTCACGGTGTCTGCACATCACATTCACGCTTCGACAGGGTGGCCGTTTGATCCGCGTTATTTCAGCGCGGGATATGCATAAGAAAGAGAGGGTCTTTTATGACAAAGCCAACTAAGGAAATTCCGCGATTCGAGAACGAAGCCGACGAACGCAAATTCTGGGAATCCCACGACTCGGCTGATTTTTTGGACTGGAGCCTCGCCAGAAGCGTCACGTTACCCAATTTAAAACCGACGACCAAGACGATCTCTATCCGTTTGCCCCAGCACCTTCTGGATTCAATCAAGGCCGCTGCCAATTCCCGTGATGTTCCTTACCAATCACTGATCAAGGTATGGCTTCAGGAAAAGCTGGACTCCCGGTAGGCCCTACTCTCCAGGTCTATGATGGTTTCGGGAAAACTCGCTTGATGACCTTCGAACCTTTCCGCTCGAAGCTAAACGAGCGACTGGGTTCCAGATTGATCAGGTGCAAAATGGACGCGACCCACATGGACTGGAAGCCTATGCACACGGTTGGCCAGGGCGTGAAGGAAATTCGCATACGTGATTGCGTATTCCACTGAATGTGGACAGTCATTCCATTTAAAACTGGACACTCGGAGCGAATCGACGTTAGGAAGTTCTCTTTTCACTCGGGATCAAGCTCTTCCGTCAATTTTGGCTTTAATTTCCTCAGTGATTCGCCGGCCAAATTGAGATGGTGAGCATGATGTACAAGTCGATCCAAGATCGCATCAGCAATCGTTGAATCCCCCAAGGAGTCATGCCAATGACTAACCGGTCATTGGCTCGTAATGATCGTGGAGCGAACTTGTCATGCTCATGATGCGGGATAAGGGGCGACGGTGAGATCTGTTGCGAGAACCTTGAGTCGAGCCTCAAGCACGATCAGCAGAGAATTGAAAAAGAACTGTCCCGATGGGCAGAAAGATGAGGCGGCGGCCGCCGCCGGAGATCGTGCCCGGGAGAGGCGATACCAGAGGCGACGCTGGCCCAAGCTGGGGCCTCACACGGTATTGTTTGGCGTTGTAGAATATTTTCTTCCCTAGGTTCCGCGCACGCGAAACTTCGGGAGCCCGAGGGGGCCCACCATATAGAGCAGAGGGTTAGGCTTAAAGGCTTAGCCCCCGCTCTTTAATAGAGACCTCATACCGAGCAGGAAAGTGATGACGCTGATGCCCATATACACCATCAAGGGCATGACACCGCCCCAATGTGCATTCGACGGTTCGTAGCCCGCGATGTTGATCTTAATGGTGAAATATCCCAGCAGATACAACAGAGGGATCACGCCCAGCATCGCCAGGGCAAGTCGTTGTGCGTATAGCCCCATGAGGATTAGGGCGATCCCCGTCTCATAATTTGATATCCCGAAGGCACCTAGAAGTCGTAACTGATCACTGGCCGTTGCCGAAGACAAATCAAGACCCGCTATATGCAGGGCTGAATAATTCAAAAAAATCGTGTGCATGACGCCACGCAAAAGATCGTAACAACCCAAGAGGAGTGTTATGACCACTACAAAGCTTGGGACATCCTGATGTTGTTTCATGTATTCGTATGTCTTTGGTAGAGTTCGGATTCTAACAGTCCCCGCTTTCTGCGGTATGAAATGGGATTGACCGGCTTTTGACGAGAGCAAGGATCGCGTAAGTATCCAGCAAAAAGTTGATAGGGCGAGATCGCGAATGGCTTCTTTGGGTCGTTCAAGTGCCAGCGTATGAGAGCGCCTAGGCCATAGAGCAGGCCGTTCATTCAGCGGGGTGTTTGGCCGCTGCAGCAATGGCAATCGCCTCTTAGCCCAGTCACCATTATCGGGCGAATGCCCCTGAATAATGAAAAGCGAGCCTCTTCACATGTAAAAATAATTTACGTGTGCCCCCTAACGGCATCTAGGGTGTTGTGGCCGCTGGAGGATTGAGCTAAACGTGAGATTTTGGATGATCCAAAATGGACCTTTGAGCGCTTGTCGTTTTTTCACCGTTCTCCCTCTATCAAGGGTGCAAAATCGGCGGAGTGTAAGCGGGGTCATCGTTCATTCGGCACTCGCTAAGTGCGCTTTGATCTTCAGATCAAATAGCCTCCAGAAATCTTTAAATTACTACCAGTAATGTAACTCGAGTCTGGGTGAGCCAGAAAAACGGCGGCTCTGGCCACCTCCTCAGGGGTGCCATAGCGCCCCGCAGGTATTTGATCGAGAGAGGGTTTACGCTCCGAATTATTCAAAGTTCCAGGCGACAACCCATTCACTGTGATGCCGAAGGGTGCTTCGGAAACCGCGAGGGTCCGCGTCAGCATCAAAACACCGGTTTTGCCAATCTTGTAGGGTGTCAGCTTTGGAACAGCAACAATGGCATCGGCATCCACGTCAATCAGGTTGATGATACGGCCCTGACCACTTTGCCTTAGAAAGGGAAGCGCGGCCTGACAGGCGTGGTAGGTAATGTGAAGGGTTTCACTCACTCCTTGGTGCCACTCTGCAATACTCATCTGTGAAAGGCTCTTCCAGATGATGCCCGACGCGTTGTTAACGAGAATATCCAAGCCGCCTAATTCGCTGGCCACTTTTGCAAACGCCTTGGCGGTAGCATCTGCATCATTGAGGTCTACGCCGATGGCTTGAGCGCGCTGCCCCCCCCTTGAAATCTCCTCAACAAGCTGCAGTGCCTCTTCTTCGCTCCGGTAATAATGCACAGCAATATCGGCTCCGGCCCTAGCTAATGCTAGAGCAATGCTCCGGCCGGTCCTGCGAGCTGCCCCCGTGACAAGCGCTACGCAGCCACTGAGGGGGCGATCAACCCTGAGCGTCATGAAGGTCGATCGCCATCAGTTGATTAAGAATGTCGGGATGGTGGGTACGAATATAGTCGGGGCGTGCATGAAGGACATTGGACGCAAACAAAATGCGAGCCAAAGGTTCAGGTTTGCGAGCCGCATACAGCAAAATGGGACAGCCAAGCGCCCGCAAACGATCAAGGTTCCAGAGCACTCTGTTCTGCAGCTGGATCTTGGCATGGTCTTCTGTTGTGGGATGAATGATCCCAAGGTTGGGATCAATCACCACATCCTTGATGCCGGCAGCGCGGGCTTCCCTCACGCGTGGCTCCAGGTGCTCAAGAATGTTCGTCATCCGGTAAGGAATGGGATCAGCGCCACGCATTAAATAAGCATCGCCATAGGGCATATAAGTGAGTATAAGACGGGCCTTTGCGGAAGCGGTAGCGTTCAGAGCCTCAATAGATAGCTGGCTCCCGGTGAAATTGATGGTGGCCGCGCCACCCGCTAAGGCAGCCAGAACCGTGTTCGAACTCCATGTATCGATAGAAACCTTGTAGCCATGCTGGGTGAGGAGACGAAGAGGATTGGTAAACCGCCGCTGTTCCTCTGCGTCGCTGATCTTAGGGGCAGTGGGCGTAATGGAGCGGGCACCAAGATCGATGATGCTGCAACCTTGTGCCTGAAGCCAGGCTGCCCGGGCCAAAATGTCGAGCTCGGACAAGGCAATGGAGTCGGCCACCATGGATTCGGGTGATAAATTAATAACACCCATTAATTTTGGGGGGTTGATCGATGGCATCAAAATCTCATGAGGGTTCAATTTGAGTTGTATTCAGCCCGATCAAGGGCTACAGCAGATTGCAGTCGCTCTAGTATCTCTGGATGACTGCGGGTCACTTCATCCCAGGTCGGGGTGAGGGGGCTGGAGCAGTCCTCTTCAACAAACCGCTTGCCTGCTTCATAAAGGCTTTCAGCAAAGATTTTAGCAGCCATCGCCTCGCTGCCACGATCAATCGTCAGTCCATTGATTGCAGCGACATCGGCATATGAATCCATGAGATCGAGTACGATTCGCTGATAGGCTGTCACGATCGTTCGGACGTGGCCAAGATCCAAAATTTGACCCTGGGCGGCAAGGCCTTGCAAGACACTGACCGAAATGTCCCTGCACATGCGGTTGAGGCCGGTGAGGTGCGACGAATGTCCAACAGGTTGGTGTTTATGGTCGTAGGTGTCGGCGATATCGACCTGACAAATTTGCCGAGTCGAATAGTCCCTAAACACCTCCGACAGTATCCCAATTTCAAGGCCCCAATGGGTCGTGAGATGCAGACGACGGATCACATCGACATGCATGGCACACTCGCCCGCTAGGGGGTAACGAAAGCTGTCAAGAAAGTCGAGATAGCGGCTTGGGGGCAAAGATCGTTTAAGCGCTCTGAGCAAGGGCGTCACAAACAGTCGACTGACCCTGCCGTAGAGCTTGTTTTCACTGACCCTAGCATAATAAGCCTTGGCTAAAACGTAGTTGGAAGAAGGCTGTATCAGAGGATAGACCAGCCGGGCTAATAGGCGAGAGTTGTAATTAACAATGTCGCAATCATGAATGGCGACAACCCCCTCTAATCGGGTCGCCTGAAGAAGCCCAAAGCAAATCCAAAGATTATGACCCTTGCCCTTTTCTCTTGGCGCCAATCCCAGGCTATGAAGATCTCCCAGAAGACTATTGACTCGTGGCCCATCATTCCAGATGACCTGATGCGGCTGCGGCAACCGTCCAAAATAGCTGAGAGCCATTTTGAATGAAGAGGCATCAGCACGATCCAGTCCTATGATGATTCGCTTGATGTATGAAACCCTGCTGAGGGTATCGATGATCCGGTTTATGGCAACCCCTTCCAGTTCTGAAAAGAGGCAGGGCAGAACCAGCGTAATAGGGCAATGCTCTGCATGGCGGGCGACTTCCTGTTCAAGGTCAGGGCCCAAACGCCCACCAACATCATGGAGCGTGGTGATAATACCGTTTTGAAAAAAGTCGCTCATGGGGGTGGATTCCTAATAGCCCTTCCTTGAAGCGCAGCCTCAACCGCTTGTAACCAGATTGAAGGTCCAGCACCCGATACCAATATGGGTGGCTGTGTAAAGGCCTCAGGAGACTGCGACCCATGAGGAGTATCAGAATAGCCATGACCCTCTAGCCTCTGATGGCTGCCGGGAGCACTAGAAAAAAGAAGGGCCATATCGGCATTTATAAGTAAGGGGAAATCGTTTTCGCTGTCGCCACAGGCCAGTATTTTCAAGCGTGAATCCTGCCAATGGAGCCAATCCAGCATTTGAATCAGCGCCGAATATTTGTCGCAAGGCGGTGAAACATGCAAAAAAATACCCCCTGAGACCACGATAAGGCCCTGTTCTCCAAGCTCCTTCACCAAGGCATCTAAATTTGACGGGCTATCACGCCATAATAGGGGGGTCGTCCCTAGTCGCTGTCGGGCACGCATGGATGCCTCAAGGTCCAGACCGGTCAGGGCAGCCAGCTCCATGAGGTCCATTTCTTCCAGAAGCGAAAAATGGTATGACGCCTGTTGTCTGAGTCTTAAGAGGGTCTGGTGGGCGCGATCGCAAGCTGAATCGAGCAATATGGCCCCATGATCATCGGCTTCGATCTCGACCCGGTGCTGAAGATGTGGCGGCATATCTTCAAGAGGCCAGCCAATGCCGCAGCCGTTCTCGAAGATAAAGGGGGAGGGGCTGAGCTTTGCAACCCGATAAAACAGGATCATTTCAGAAAACGTCTTGCTTGAGGCCAAAACGGTCCTGAAACCATCGTTCCTGATCTTTCTGATAACCCGACCCGCCTCGCCCACATCCTTTTGTCCGAGGATGAGCGTTCGATCAATGTCGGTGACCACAATCCAGTCACTCTTCTGACTCATAACGTCAACGACTTGACTCGCGCTAAAAAATGGAATGGCCGCACCTCATATTGAGGGCATGATAGCGCTAAACCAGCGAACAAATCACGGCCGTCATCGCTTTGAGGTTAAATCGAATGCCTTCATCCACGCTAGGATGGAGTATTGTGGGAGTGTTCCTCAATGGCTCCAGTAAGGATCGCTCTTTTCTCTCTTGGGCCCTTGGGCAGAAGCCTCAGGCGAAACGCCCTGCAATGAACCCACGTCTATTCCATTTAGAGGAAGCAGCAAAGCATGGCCAGTCGCCGCAAAACCGGGCGGATTTAACCATCATTAATGATGGCACGATGACAGATGCACTCGGTGCAGCCTGGAAAAAGTCTAAAAACGTGACTGCGGGACTCGTTGATCATGCGATGGATGATGACGGTGTCCTTTTGTGGTTGAAAGATCACCAAGAACTTTACCCGAGCGGGCCTTCAGACTGTCTATGTCAGGGTCCGCCGCCGCGGGTTTCATGAACGTTAAAACAGAAGATGGTGGTTATCCTGATGTGCTCGGTGTGGTGAAGAGGGGTGTCGTTTATGCCGGTGGCAAGCTCTCGAAGGCTGCAGAACATGGCGGTAACGCAGTGAACAACCGTCACGTTCCGATTGTGGTTTGTGATGCCTCGTCGAAAAAGGCTGGTCATGTCGTCACTTCTCCTGTGCCGACCCAACAGGTGGCGCCTCCGATTCTTAAGTTGCTCAGTCTGAATCCTTCAGCACTAAAGGCCGTCAAGCTTGAAAAGACCATGACCTTACCCCTTAAATAACCGGGTTTTCATCCGATGAGCTCTGTGGGCGCCAAAAGGCGCCCCCCTTTTTTTTAAAAAAAGCGTCCCTCCTTCCGCTTTTTTTGGTATCAGCGTTGATATTCGGCGAGGATGAGTCTGCTAAGCTTATAATCCTCCTAAGGGAACACGGGGCGATTGGTTCTTACAAAGCCTCCCTCGGGGGGCGTATTTTTTTACGCAGATCTCAGCTTCTTTCACCCTATTCTTCGAGGGCTCCAATGAGAAAAAAACCTATCGTCAGCATGGTCGTTTTGGGACTCATGGCTTCATTACATGCCGTCAATGCGGCGCCTCCTGAGCGTGCATTGGGCGTGGGTGCACCCGGAATGGGCGCCGTACCCGGAGTCGGCGCAGGTGCGCCTGGCGCAGGTGTTATGCCTGGCGTTGGCGTTGGGGCCCCCGGGGCAGGTGCTGGACCTAGATTTGAAAGAGGTGGACCCGCATCCGGTGCAGGTGTTCAACCAGGCGCAGGCTATGGCAAGGCGGGCAGGCCAGCGGGCCAAGGGCCTGCAAATGTTAATGGTGGCGTCAATCGGACGGGAAGGCGCTAGGGTATTTCTGGGGGCTTCAGCAACGCCCTATGAATGTCGACGTTGCGAGGCTTTCTATCTCATTCGACCAGAAGCAGATCAGAAACTAACTTTATTTCTATGAAAATCATTATCTTAGCCTTTACGTTCCTCGCCCTCTCGGGTTGCACTTCCGCTGCCGACAAGGCGGCGCAAGAGCAGATGCAGAAGGAACAAATTCAATTGGCCATCAAGAAGATTGACATCAGCTGTCGGGACAAGTACCCGATTGGAATTCCAGGGGCCATCATGAAACGCAAACAATGCCAACAAATTGGTATTGAAAGTATGGAACTCCCCCAAAAATAGGTTGCTGTGGACTTGGCCTCGTCAAGAGGCCTGGCGTGCGTTCAAAATGGATCGTAGAGGAGAAAAAATCTCCTCGCTTTAACGACTGAGGAGCGATAGATAAGAATGGAACAATTTATCCCCTTTCAACCGTCAAGCCCCATTTTCATTTTGATCGTCGTCATTGCGGTTTTCCTCGAGTCTTACGCCTACCGAAAAAAATTTAAGCGCGCCTACCCTTGGGTAGATAGTTTGACCTCCCTTGGCGTGGGTGTTGGCCATCAGCTCACGGGGCTTGCCAACCAGATTTTTGTCGTGGGTGTGATGGGAGGCTTCGTTTGGGAGCATCGCGCGTTGACCTTGCCTGAAGACAATGGCTGGGTTTACGTGGCCTTGTTCTTCGGCTTGGAGTTTGTCTATTACTGGTATCACCGTGCAGCCCATGAAATTCATCTCATGTGGGCAACCCATAGCTCACATCACACGCCTAATGAGCTCACCCTCTCGGCCTCCATTCGACTCGGTTGGACCCCTTTTCTTTCGCTGTCTTGGCTTTTTTTCCTGCCGTTGGTCTGGTTAGGCTTCCATCCGATATTGGTTTTTGGCCTCCTTAATCTCAGTCTGATCTACCAGTTTTGGCTACACACAAGGCTGGTACCTAGGCTTTCATTGATCGAAGGACTATTGAATACCCCGTCCGCCCACCGCGTTCATCATGCGAGTAACGATGTCTATCTCGACAAAAACTATGGTGGGATTTTGATGATCTTTGACCGAATTTTCGGCACGTATCAACCAGAGGAGCGCGATATTCCGCTGGTTTATGGCCTCATTAACCCCATTGATACCCATAACCCAATTCGCGTCGTGTTCCATGTCTGGAGGAAGCTCTTTTTGAAATTTATCGCCATGAACGGCCCGGTTGATAAGTTTAAAGCACTTTTTGCAAAACCTGGATGGCAGCCAAGTGACGCTAAAGTGAGCCTCGATCATGGCTAGACGATGACGGCATGGGTGTTGGGTTTCTCATCAAGGTTGAAAAGTCCTCTCGGTCCATGTCGCTTCGCATCTTGATCTTTGGTGAGATGAGAGCGTGCCCTTTGGGGGGGTGATGCTCTCAATGGTGGCCATATTTCAAGGACCATCCCGCGTTAGTGGGGGGGCGTCCTTTTGTTTTGAGTCAAACCGCTGATGTCTATTGATTGATAAGGAGGAGGTCTTGATGGCTAACCACATTGCCGCAACGTTGACCCTAAAGAAAGCACCGTATTACTACCTCATTCTTCTCACGGTGATGGGGACCATCCGAAGTCTGATTCACATGTTTGCTTCCGATAGTGGTGCTATGAGCATCGCCGGAATCCCTATTGAGGGGGAGGCGGGGGTGAACCTTGTGGCCATCATTGGTCAATGGGGGGCCAGTCAGCTGGTGGTGGCCATGATGGGGCTCGCGGTCGTCCTCCGTTACCGTCAGCTTGTAAGCTTTATGCTAGGGATCCAATTAATGGAGTTGGCATTGCGACTGGGCGTGGGTTTTATGAAACCCCTGATGGTTGCGGCTCCACCCCCAGGCGTTTATGGGACCTGGATTTTATTGCCGATCACGGCTTTATTTTGGGTATGGTCTTTGCGCTCACCCCACCCAGGCTAAAGTCACTGCACGGTTGATGTCAGGGGGTGGCCGACTTTGGTCTTGGCTGTCACCCCTTCTGACGAGGTGAAGTGGGCAGGCAGCTCCCTTCAGGCGCACGGTCTCCATCAACGTCCACCGCGGTCTGATGCTCACTGGACTCCATGCATGGGTCAGGGTTCGGTCCTTGACCTTTGAGCGGGCGGCGAACGATATAATAAGGGTCATGCAGCGAACCCTTGTTGAATGACTATGAAACCATGATGAAAATGACTCCGCTGTCGTTTTTTTTCCTCATGATCTTCATCTCACCCATGAGGGCTCAGGGGGGAGATGAAGCGAATACCCCGCCGAAAGATCAGGATAAACTTGACGTCCCAGACGCATCTCCTCAGGCGACGGACGCCCCGAAAGAGTCACTCAAGCACGTCTCGATTGATGCCTTCGAACTCGAAGAAGTCAATGTGGTCGGAAATACGCCGATCGGAACCATCGGACTTAGCCAAAATAAGATATCCGGGAATGTCCAGAACTATGAGGACGAAGAAATTAATCGGCATGACTCGATTCTATTTCCTGACTTTCTCAATCGACGACTTGAAAGCGTCAACATCAATGACGTTCAGAACAATCCCTATCAACCAGATATTACCTACCGAGGCTTCGAGGCTTCGCCGATCCTTGGGACCCCGATTGGCATTTCGGTCTATCAGGACGGGGTGAGGGTCAATGAACCTTTCGGTGATACGGTCAATTGGGATTTGATCCCTCAGATCGCGATTGCCAACATGGAAATGGTGCCAGGTTCGAATCCCCTCTTCGGACTCAATACCCTAGGGGGCGCACTCGAGGTCCGAACGAAAAGTGGATTTACTCATTCCGGCTTTCATGCCCAGTCTTACGGGGGATCTTACGGCCGCCAAAACTATCAGGCGGAGTATGGCGGCAACAGCGGGAATGTCGACTGGTATTTCGCGGGGAATTATTTTGGTGATGGTGGTTGGCGTTCCTTCTCGCCAACGGCCGTCGCCCAGTCGTTCGGCAAAGTCGGTTATGAGGACGAAAAGACCGATCTTGATCTTTCTTTCACCTTTGCCGATAACAACATGCAGGGGGTTGGCCCAACCCCATTTAACTGGCTGGCCAAGGACTGGAATTCTATCTATACCGCCCCCGACGTCACCCAAAACACGATGTACTTCGTCACTTTGAAGGGGAGCCACCAGTTGACCGATGACCTGCAGCTGAGCGGTAACGTCTACAACCGAAATAGCTACAGTGACAACTACAACAGTAATACCAATGAAGACTGCGCCCAACTCATCAGCGGGACCGAGTGCATCAATAACCAGGGACAGATTGTCCCCCCCGCGAATTTTGGTTCAACGACCACGCGGCAAAATGGCACTGGCGTTAACCTTCAGTTGACCGCCACCCCCAAGATCTTCGATCATGACAATCAGTTTCTGGTCGGAGGCGGGTACAACTATGGCAGCACCAACTTCAAAGTGGGATTCCAGGACGCGATTTTCGCGCCAACCCGATATGAGTATGCCATCACCCCCTTAGATACCACGGTTAAGATCAACGGCCAGAATGCCTACAGCAGTCTCTTTGCAGCCGATACCTTCTCGATCTATGACTGGCTGCATGCCAATGCCGCCATGAATTGGCAGCAGGCTGAGATCCAGACGAAAGATCAGATGGGAACCGCGTTGAATGGTCAGAATCTCTATTCACGGGTTAATCCCTCGGCGGGCATAACCTTCAATCCACTGGATGCGCTAAAGGTTGACTCCCCCTTTGAGGATTTCACGACCTATTTTAACTACAACGAAGGGATGCGTGCGCCCACCGCTGTCGAACTCAGTTGTGCAGACCCGAGCGCCCCATGTACGCTGCCGAACAGTTTTGTTTCAGACCCCCCCCTCAAGGCGGTCGTCGCCGAAACCCTTGAGGTGGGCGCACGAACGCACATTGGGCAGTCGCTCAAATGGAATATGGCCTTTTATCAGACCAATAGCCAGAACGATATCTTGTTCCTCAATAGCCCAGGGAGCGTGGTTAATGGCTATTTCAGTAATGTGGGCGCCACCCGGCGACAAGGGGTCGAGTTTGGTCTCTCAGGCATTGTTCTTCAGTCACTGAACTGGTATTTGAGCTATGGCCTGGTGGATGCGACGTTCCAGACCACGGCAGTTCTTGGTAATGCGCTGGGTGCCCAGACGGTCCAGCCGGGAGATAAGATCCCCTCGATTCCTGAAAATACGGTCAAGTTTGGTAGTGAGTACCAGATATTCGAGGGGTGGTTCTTTGGCGGAGACCTCCAGTATGCCTCGAGCCAGTATGCTCGGGGTGATAACGCCAATCAGACTCCCCAGCTGCCTTCTTATACGGTGGTGAACCTCAACACGCGCTATACGCTCACCAAGAACATCGAACTTTTTGCATTTGGACGCAATATCTTTGATCAGCATTACAAAAGCTATGCCCAACTTGGGCAGAACTTTTTCCAGAATGGCCAAGCCAGCCAGTTTTGGGGGCCGGGCGCGCCGGCAACGGGTTATGCCGGGGTCAGAATTAATTTTTAGGGACGAAGCCGTCTTCAGGTCCCTGATCTTTGGCTTAAGCCCCAGTCGCTCTCTCAGCCCCTGTGCTCGGGTTTGTGCTCTGAGAGTAGAGTCATCATTGGGTAAAGTGCGGGCGGACGGGTTTATCTGTTTCGCCATTAACCCCCGCCGTTCAAGGGGGAGGCGGCGATAATGATGTCAAGGCAATACATGAGGTTTTTAGTATTGAAAAGTGGCTCTATATCTGTGAGAATCGATAGGTAATAAGTCAGGCTTGCCTTAACTTGGTGTGCACTAAGTGATTCAAAGGGGTGGGGCTATTGGCTTTAGTTACTGAATTCTCAACCACTCATCAGGGTTCGATATGATCGTTGAATCAAAAGTTTCGACCATGATCCATGACGTCTTTGCTCCTTTACCGCTCTTCAGAGCGGTTTTGGTTGGGGCGCTGGGTTTGGTTTCCGTGGCGGCCGAGAGCATTGAAGCGCCAACGGGCTATGACGGCCTCACCAACGGCTATCTGACGCAGGCAGATTACAATCTTGGTCTAGATGAATTCAATAAGGTACAGACCCTTCCTGATGGACTGGGTCCTGTGTTCAATGATGTCTCCTGCCAAGCGTGTCATAAGGGGCCTATCGATGGGGGTTCCGGCCAGGTCAAAGTCCAGCGTGCGGGTTACTTTGATGGTGTGAACTTTATCGATCCTCCCGGCGGCTCGCTGATTCCCCTCAAGGCGATTGATCCCTCGATTCAAGCCCGCGTTCCGAAGGACGCAAATGTCAAAACATTCCGTGTCTCCCTCAGCACCCTCGGCGATGGTTATATCGAAGCTATCCCTGATAGCGCCATTCTCCAGATCGCATTAGACCAACCGAAGCTCTCTAAAGGTTTGATCAAAGGCCAATCCATTATGGTTGACCTGTTGGAAGCGCCTGGCAAGCAAGGATTGGGGAAGTTTGGCTGGAAAGCCCAGCATGCGAGCTTGGTGTCGTTTTCTGCGGATGCCTATCGCAATGAGATGGGTATTACCACCCCCCTATTTCCGACCGAAGCGACATCGAATGGGCGATCAGTGGATCGTTTTGATCAGGGCGGTAAGCCGAATGATACTAATGAAGGCATTTTCCTTGCAGCCAACTTTATACGCTCCACCAAGGCGCCAGATCGGACCCCGGGATCTCCTGATCAAGGACAAAAGCAACCAAGACAAGGCCCGCCACCCACACCACACCAGGCGACGATTAGTCAGGGTGAACAGCTGTTTGTGAGTACGGGCTGCGCCATTTGTCATACGACGACGTTTGTGACGGCTCCAGCTGGGACTCCGATCAACGGGGGGAGCTATACGGTTCCTCAAGCCCTTGGGAGCGTGACCTTCCACCCCTATGGTGATTTCCTGCTGCATGACGTCGGCACGGGTGATGGAATCGTCCAGAATGGGGGTCAATCGACGCGCAATAAAATCAGGACCATGCCGCTTTGGGGTTTAAGTAAACGCCGTATGTTCCTTCACGATGGCAGCGCCAATAGCCTGAGTGATGCCATTGGTCGGCATTCCGGAGAAGCATCTGATGTGGCCGCTGCCTTCAAGAGGCTAGCGCCGCAAGACAATCAGCAGCTCATGAACTTTCTCAACACCTTATAAGTTAGCCTGCCATTTTTCATGATGAAGCTGAAACGCTGATTCGATCCTCACCAGGAGACAGAAGGATAGCCCCAGAAAAGGGGGACGTCCTTCTGGCCCTCTCTTAAAAAGCCCCATCCATTCTTCCCGCGGCACTTTCTTGGGCTGCAATCCCCCTTTCTATTGGATCAGTCGTTGGCTGACTCGGGTTTCAATGCCCGATATGGCGCCGGCTGGCTGGGTTCTGACGTAGGTGTAACTTTTGCCATCTGGGCTCACGTAAATTTGATAGATGCTCCCATAGTCATAGTGAATGGTGCCATGACAGTCGGCCTCGACGTGATAGGTCGCGTGACTGGTGGCGGGAGTCCCCGTTTGGTTTTCTGTGTAACGACTTAAAAGAGTCCCATCACCGAAAAAGGTCTCCATACCGCTTTCAGCATAAGGTTTTCCCGCATCAAGGCCTTGGATGCTGTAGGTATAGGTTCCTTTGAGGGTTTTGTTGGAGCAGGCGGGATCCTTGGCATAGGCCGGCGTCATGACGAACGAAAGACCTGTAAGGAGGGTGAGGAGGTGGCGGTGAATCATGGGGTGCTACTCTTGTTGGGGCCCATATGAACGGGTAGGCTGGGTTTTGGCAGAGGTAACGAGGGTCGATGTCTCGCCTGCTGAGTTGATCGCCTCTATTTGCTGCTCGATATCGTCGGACTCACCTTGATGGGGAACATGGTTTTCCGGTCTGCGCCCTCGGCCATCAAGACCTTGCGCTCATAGTGCCAACATAGCCGCTTGAATGGGATAAAGGCCAGATCGCTTTACTGATGTCGAGTGATGAGGTTCCATCCCTAGCATATAACACGGGCGCCCTTTGAGGCGATCGATTGCGCACAAAAAATCCCGCGGGGATGATCCCCGCGGGATGTTATAGAAGGATCGCCACAGCTTATCTGACCGGTCTCGGTTTTTCCTTAAAATCAAACAACGAGGTCAGATCACCGATGGCTGGCCCATTGGCCGGTATGTAAGCCTTCCCTCTGGGGTTGGGTAAGGTGTCACGGCTTCTTTCTGAAAGGGCAGGGAGGCTCCAGTTATGCTCGATGAACTTCAAAATAGAGGCGTGATCCTGGTAGGTATGGTCAACGACCCCTTGCTTCGCATAAGGAGACACGACGATCAGCGGGATTCTGGTCCCGTCACCGAAGAAGTCGATATTCTGGATGGCGCCGGTATCGAAGTAGCCACCCCCTTCATCCGTGGTGATCACAATCGCGGTATCACCCCAGCTCTTGGAAGCCTGAACCTTGGCGATGAGGTCTGACAAAAAGGCCTCATAGAGGGCGGGCGCCGAGTATCCGGGATGACCGCTATCCATGTTTTTGGGGACTACAAAGGAGACTTCAGGAAGACTGCCACTCGCAACGTCGGCCATGAAGCTTGAAAGACCCTTGAGGTTGGTCTTGATGTTGGGGTCCGCATTGACCAAGGCCGAGGCATTCATGGGGTCGCCGATGCTGTTATAGAGGTAGGGCCTTGCCGTTTTGATTGCCTGCGCCGTGGCAACGGGAGCAATCATGCTGTCAGGGGTCCCTGGTGGGTAGAGCTTTTTTAAGGCCGCAAAGACCTGGGGATAAATCGCGCCCTGGTAAAGTGGATCCCCGGTTATATCGGCATCATCTCGACCGCCGGTATACCAGCGCCAGCTCACACCGTTCTTGCTCAATAACTCGCCGATCGTGGGGACGACCTGTGGCGGCAGCACGAATTTGTCGGCTCCCAGAGGCTGCAGCTTGCCATCAAAGCTATAGGGTGGATCGTAGTTATTAACGAGGTAGTAGGCGCCATTATCACAGCGGCTCTGCCGGTGCTTCTTCTCAAGGACCGAAAGAATGGGTGCAACCCCTGGCTGACTGGCGTCTGAGCAGTTCACATAGGAGCCCCCGGCATAACCATCATTGGTGTAGAAGTTGTCGGTGCCAACCATGGGGTTCGGGTTTTCGATCTGATTGGTCGGCGGGACTGCTTGTTGATTATTTTGGTTGTAGACCGCGACATCACCTGTCGCCAGCGCAAAGAAATTAGCCCCGGTGCCGCCCATGATGGACTGATGATAGTTGTCACTGATCGCCCAGGTATCCGCTAATTTCTTGAAAACGGGGGCATCGCCGGCGTTCATGTTGAAAAAGCCCATTAATTCGCCGCCTTGACCTGTTGCGCCCGACTTGACCCCAGGGGTAGCGCTTCCGGTGCCGATGGTGCTGGCAACCCACGAATAGAGATCCAACTTTTGATTAGTCCCACCCGTTTGCTGCCACATCTGGAAGAATCGATGGGCCGGGTCACCGATACCACTGCTGTAGCTTGAATATTGGGTGATCTGGAAGGGGCCGTTGGTCGTTAGATTCTGAAATCTCGGGTCTTGAATGGGCCCATAGAGCTGAAGCGTCTTGGGGTCATAGGCCCCAATCAGAGTCGGCTGAGGAAGCTTCTCGAGGGCGCCGGTTCGATAGGGATCAAGATCGTAAAGCCCTAAGGAGTTGCTGACCTTACTTTGAACCGCCTTCTTATAACGCGCCCCTGGATGCCCATCCGCGGTCACGATACGTTGCGATAGGAGGTTATTCACCTTTTGTCCTTTCCTCGGAAGGTAGGTCCCATAAAGGGTGTCGAACGTCACATTTTCACCCACCACCACAATGACATGTTTGATGGGGGTTTTAGTGGTGACCGTTCGTGGTGCGAGATGGGATGCCTCGGGGACGGCGAAGGTGACCGAGGGTAATAGTAAGGCTGAGACAATGAGGGTGAGGAAACGATTGATAGAGGGAGGCATGGAGCGACTCAGATGGGTTATGCAAAGGAATGAACATAACCATTTATTGTGTCTTTGGTGTGACAACGTCTTGGACCGCTCGTTGTATCCGGCCGATATATCGATCCAGCTGATTGGCGAAGGCTTGTTTGTCTGATGCGCCCAGTGGCGGTGGCCCCCCGGTTTGAACGCCACTGGCGCGAAGCGTTTCCATGAAGTCCCTCATGTTCAGTCGGGCCCTGATATTGTCCTTGCTATAGGCCTCTCCCCTTGGATTCAAGGCCTCACCCCCTTTTGCAATGACTTCTGCGGCTAAAGGAATGTCACCGGTGATGACCAAATCGCCAGGAATCAGCCGCTTAATGATTTCGTTGTCAGCGACATCAAAACCTTTGGCGACCCGTTGCATGGAGATAAAGCGGGAGGGTGGGATGGCGATCTCCTGATTGGCAATGAGGGTGAGCTGAATTTGGGTTCTTTCTGCGGCGCGAAACAGAATGTCTTTGATGGCTTTAGGGCAGGCATCGGCATCGACCCAGATGGTGGGGCTGTTCATGCTTTCAGCTGACATAGGAACGGCGGCGTTGAAAAATGAGGGATTGGTTATGGGCGGGCATATCGATCGCTTCAATCAGGTCGAAGCGGTGCTCCTGAGCCAGGGCGATGACGGCCTCAAGATCACGGATTCCCTGATGGGGCGCTTGGCTTTTAAGCCAGGCATCAAATTGAGCATTGCTTGGACTCGTCAATCTCCCTTTGCGATGAAAAGGGCCATAGATGATCCCTACGGCATCTTCCGTCAGCGCCTGGTTCATCCCCTCAAAAAAGGCCTCAATCTCGGGCCAGGCCATGATATGAAGGGTATTGGCCGTAAAAAGGCCGTCAAAGCTTATGGTCGGCCAAAGGGCCTTCACATCGAGGGCCATCGGGGCGGGTGTATTCTGAAGGTTTGCTTCATCGAGCCAGAGACGAATCCCAGGAAGGTTCTCTTCTCGATCTGAAGCTTGCCATAAGAGGTGGGGCAACCCTTGACCAAAGTACACCGCGTGCTGGCCGGTGCCGCTGCCGACTTCAAGAACGCGCTGTTGATGCCTGAAATAAACCCTCAAAACCTCCAAAATCGGGTCACGATTTCGTTCGCAGGCAGGGGAAAAAGGGCGCTGGAGAAGGGCGTCGTCGGGTGGTGTCACGGATGAATCCTCTAAAGGCCTTAAGGACAACCAGATGACCTAGCGATTGCGGTCAGGGCCCGAGCTCTTTGAGGTCAGGTCAGGCGTCTTTGGCCAGGGGACCTTTTCATCAGTCAGGATATCGACCCCAATCTGGCCGAAGAGCGGATCTTGAGCCTCCATCAAGGCCCTCGCCCAGGTATCACCGCCTTGTCGAAGGCGTGTGAGTTCCCGCTGAATGGCAAGCCTTGATCTATCCCCATGATACTCCACGAGGAAATGATCGCCATTCTCATGGCCATACTCAATCAGGATTCTCAGGGTATCGAGAGCCAACAGGTCCATGATGAATGCACTATTTAAGGACGCGGTAGAGGTTTGAGAAATCATCAGTCCAGAGCACCTCTCGATTCGGTTGAATCAAATCGAGGGTTTCGTTGTCGAGTGCTGTGAATCCCTTTAGGGTTGATTGTGCCATGAGAAGCGCCCAATCGGCAGCATAGTGTGTTATTCCATCAAGCGATGCCCTTGAGTGAATGATTTGGCTGTGGAGTTGTTGATTGAGGGTAAGCCCCTGAATCACCGGCGCAAGATCCAAATGGTGATTTGAGATATTAATGGCGAGGATCCCATCTGGTTTGAGATGTCGGCGATAGATTTGAATCGCCTCGATGGTAAGGAGATGTAAGGGAATGGCATCGCCGCAGAAGGCATCCAGGATCAAAAGGTCAAACTGTTGCGAAGGCTCACGCTCAAGCTGGAGACGGGCGTCTGCCACGATGATGTTTTTTTTGGCCGTGGTGTCATGGATGAAGCTGAACTGGTCTTCCGCAAGGGCAACCACCGTCGGGTCGATTTCGTAAATCCTAAAAGTGTCGGTGGGCCGACCATAATGGAGGAGCGTACCGATCCCAAGGCCCACCAGGCCAATATGGCGCGGGCCTTGAGAAGTCAATTTAGTCAAGGCTAAAGCGACCCCACTGTCGGGGCCATAGTAGGCCGTTGGCCAATCCCTCTTTTGAGGGGAGAGGAATTGGAAGCCATGATCAATGGCGCCGTGGCGAAGGATGCGGCGGTTCATGTCAGGATCGTCCCTCAAGCGATCTTCCACCCTCAGCACCCCGTAGAAATTTCGGGTGACGACCCGTTTGCCAACCCCTACTTGTTCTGAGTGGTAGTAGAGCCGACCCGCCAAAATCAATAGTCCGAGGAGGCAAGCAGCCCGAATGAGTGTGGGGTGGGGCATGCTCTTGAACGCCTTTTTGTCCTGAGCCATGGCGATCAGAGGCAGTGCACCAGAGGCTAAAAGAGCGATATGAAACTCAAAGTAAAGGGAAAAGATGAGGGGTGCGATGATCGCCACAAAGAGGCCACCCAAGGCACCGCCTCCAGCTGTTAAGAGATAGTAGGTAGTCAGTTGAGCGGGCTGAGGTCGCAGGCGATAAAGTTCACCATGGCAGCTCATGCAGCAGCAGAATAGGCCAATACTGTAGATGATGACCTGCACCAAAAGATCCATCGTTGATCCTGCATAAAGCAGGGTGACCATCCCAAAAAGACTCAGGATCAACAGGGGATTGAAGAGCGTTCTTGAGTAGGCGGAGTGCTGGGCAAAGCAAAGGATATAGGTCAACAGAAAAAGAGTCAGTGGCAGCAGCCAGAGGAATGGCACGCTGGTCACATCCTGGCAGAGCTGGTTGGTGGTCGCAAGAAGAAGGGTCGAGGAGGCAGCCGGCAGCAGGAGCCAGAGAATCCACAGCATGGGTTTTGGAAGATGCTCAGAGAGAGAGGGCTGTTCCGACTTTTTGGTCCGAGAAGGGCCAGCAATATCTTTCTTGAGCGCCCGTTTTCTGAAGGCAAGTGCCAACCAGAAGGCGCTGAGGACCATGATCATGAAACCCGTCGCCCAGCCAAGTGCTTGTTGCCTGAGGCTAAAGAAGGGTTCAATGGCAAAGGGATAGCTCATGAGAGCCAAGAGGGATCCGAGATTGGAGAGGGCATAGAGGGGGTATGGCGATTTTCCTGGGAACAGTCGTATGAACCAGGCCTGCATCAAGGGGCCGTTGGCGGCCAGCACAAAATAGGGAAGCCCCACGCTTCCAAGAAGAACAAACAGAATCAGGAGGGTCGGGTGGATGCTGTCATCCGGCTTCCAATCGGCGGGCGGGGCGATAGGCAACAAGCTGGCCGCAGCCATCAGTATCACGACATGAATGAGCACCTGATGCGGCGGGGTAAGCCGGTGGAGACTGAGATGGGCGTAGGCATAGCCCAGCAGGAGCATGAGCTGAAAAAAAAGCATGCAGGACGTCCAGACGCTGGGTCCTCCTCCAAACCAGGGCAGAATGAATTTTCCAATCAAAGGCTCCACTTGGAAGAGGAGAAGAGATGCGGCAAAGATCTCGAACGCAAAAAGGAACCCTAAAAATTGGTGGGCTTTGGGTGGGCGAATGAGGCGAGGGGTCGAGCCGATGATCGAGCGAATGATTGCAGCGGGACGCGTCACGGTTGGCAAAGAAGGTGAATGGAAGTTCGGGCTATTTAAGCATCGGTGTATGACAAATAGGATCGAATCAAACCCAACATACGATGTAAAGAAACGCGAGAGCAAGCCTTAGGGGGCTTCGTGACAGGATGGTGATCGGGGCTCCCCTCGATCGTTCTTCGACTCTAGGCGCTTCTGGGGGAGGTTAAAATGGACATGATGAGTGGAAGGTCATCTCTTCTTTAAGGGTCGGGTGTTGAAAGGACAGTAAGGTGGCGTGGAGATGGAGTCGTTGGTGCTGTGATGGCGGAATCTGACTATAAATGGGGTCCCCGATAATCGGGTGTCCTAAATGGGCCAAATGGACGCGCAACTGATGCGAACGGCCGGTCAGAGGAACAAGCTCGAGGCTGCTGAAGGAGCCATGACGTTCGATGAGACGCCAATCCGTGCGACTGGGTTTGCCCCTAAGATCGACGGCGTAGCGCGGTGGTTGGTTGCCGCATTTCCCGATAGGTGCGTCGATTGATCCTGAGGCCCCATGAAGACGGCCCGTCACGTGTGCGCGATACCTCTTGTTGACGGCTCTCTCTATAAAGAGTTTGCTCAGGGTGCGATGCATGGCAGGGTCTAAGGCAATGAGAAGGAGCCCTGAGGTGTCACGGTCAAGGCGATGGACCAGGTTGGCGCTGGGCCAGCGTTTTTTGATTCTGGAAATCAACGAATCTTGAAGGGCCGATCCAAGTCCGGGCTGCGAGAGAAGTCCAGAAGGCTTTTCCACGACCAAGAATGTATCTTCCTGATAAATCAGGGGAACCCCCTCGATCAGGCTAAGGAATGGTTTCACTGCATCAGGCTTCTGGTCCCAAAACGCATGCCTCTTCAGGATAAGGAAGCCTTCGAAGAGGGCGGCGTATTCGGTGTGCCATGGGAATTGTTATCTTGCATGGGGAGTGATGGGGGTTTAGTCCCCTGTGGCTTAGAGTCCTGATTTCTCAGAGCGGACCATGTCCCTTTTGGTGTGATTCCTGCTGTTCCTCCCCTTTGAAAACGCACCCCCGCCAGTTTTTATGAGCAAAGGCTTCATTCTAGCCCATGCAATAGCTCTATTGAATCGACCGAAGTATGAAGGCTTTCCCCGCACCCGATCAAGGGGGTTTATCGGAGCGGAACTGGTTCACTAGCTGAAAAAAGGGGGTAAAAAAACCAGGGAGGAGTTTGCTTTGCGACCTTCAAAGAGAATCCCCCCATATCCTCATAACCATCGGGATATTAAGGATGTGGGGGGCTTTGTGAAAAAACGCGATGTGCTGGCCTCTCAGCCAGGCGGTGAGTTATCGGAAGGAACCTGACAACGTTAGCCCTGAAATCGTGACGGTTGCGCTATAGCCGCTTGCAATGGGCGGCAAGGGTGAAGAGCCACAGTTGCCGAGTTCGAATGATGCGCCCCCCGGGGCATTCCTTTTTGTCATTAAGGCGTAGTCGAGGTAGACGGCTGGGTTTGATCCGGTGGAATAATCAAATCGGATATCGCGGGCTTGGAGCGTGCACGATGCGATGCTGGTCGAGCCATTGGAAATAACCAAGAGGGCTGTGCTGGTGGCGACACTGTTAATGTCTGTGAGGGAGGGAAGGCTGCTGATGGGCAGCGTAATGCCACCATGAAGTGATCCCCCTTTGGGGCGCGTGGTGTAGGTGAATTCTCCTTGGCCGACAGAGCTGCCCGTTGCCAAGAGTTCGGCACGGACCTGCTGCGTTCCTGGAGGTGACCCAAAACCAGAAAAATTATGGCCTTCACGCGCTTGAGCGCCGGGGGATGCTGCTAATGCAATAAAGATCAAAGATGTGCCGATCAGTTTCATATTCAGTTCCATGATGTGTCCTCAAAGAGGATAGTTGATTAACGGTCCGTGCTTCACGGTTGCGGGAAGCGTATTCATTAGATCAGTGGTTTGTGCCAAACGTTTTTCAGCATGGGGTTGATTTGTTGAGGCTTTGTTACCTTAATATTGCCGGGCTGAGGCGGCGCCATATCAGGGGGCGCCAAACCCAGGCGGTCATTTTCACTCCGAGGGGAAGCGCGTGAAAGAGGCGCCCTTTGGCCGTGCATGGGAATGGGCAGTGATCTTTGAGGAAGAAGATTTGCGCGCTCAACACGGGACATCCCATAGGTGGAGTTGGGAAACTTGAATGGAAACGGGGGGTTTAGAAGTAAAAGCTGAACAATCAGGCCACAAAAAAGATACAGAAGGGCAATGGAGAAAGCACATAGTGCTGCTTCAATGTAACGAGGAGGGACATTTTTTCTGGTATTGATGGTGCGTACCGCGTCAAGCGGTTAAGAGCCTGAAGGCTATCGCGTAGCATGGAATTGAAATAGCCTTGTCAGGATTTGATGAATAAATGATGTAGATCGATAGCTCACATCTTATGTGATAATTATTTTCTATATGGGATGAAGGCGGATCGATCGGATGTCTTTGTTTTTGGGGTATGGTGAGTGGCGTTCATGGTTAAGAGGCTGGTGCCACTGAATTATTCAGTAACCATTTAAGTATAAATCGGAATGAAAAGTAAACCACATATACTTGTTGTTGATGATGATCAGGATCTTCGATTTTTAGTGGGGGATTATCTTGAGAGTAATGGCTGTGTCGTGACGCTTGCGGCGGATGGTGAGCAGATGCAGCAGGCTATTATGAATAATGATATCCACCTAATTATACTTGACGTCATGCTTCCTGAGGTTGATGGGCTGACCCTCTGTAAGAATATAAGGGTAAATTCTGATATCCCTATTCTAATATTGACAGCGAAAAGCGAGCCCATAGAGCGTATTTTAGGTCTCGAGTTAGGTGCTGATGATTATCTGACTAAGCCATTTGAGCCGCGTGAGCTTTTAGCTCGGATTAAGAGCATCATAAGGCGCGCTGATATGACGGCGAAAGTAATCAAATCAGATATAGGCTGGGGTTATGTTTTTTCAGGTTGGACTTTGGATGCCAGGAGCCATGATTTAACCTCTCCAAGAGGCATTGGTGTTAGCCTGTCGGCCTCAGAGTATAGGTTATTAACTCAGTTACTTGATCATCCCAATCAGATACTCAGTAGAGACCAACTCATGGAGTCAGTCGTTGGGAGAGAGCAAGAACCCTTTGATCGTTCTATTGATACAAAGGTCTGTAGGTTACGACAGAAGTTGGATGATGATGCACGTTCGCCGGAAATGATTAAGACGCTACGTAATGAAGGCTATATTTTTGTTGGTAACGTTGAAAGATATCCCAGATGATTAATTTATTAGGATCACTGTCGCTATCATTAAGAATATTTATCATTGTTATTGGCGGTGTGGCGATAGCTCTAGCTTTAAGCCACCTGCATCATACAAAAGAACGTTCTCATCTTATCGATGGGTCGTTAACAGACAATGCAAGTCAGCACTTGGTTGATATTGCTAGAGCTCTTTCGGGCATGCAACCATCAGCTAGAATGTCCGCGTTGGTTTCTCTTTCTAGCGAGGTCTGGAGCTTTGATTATAATCAGGACTCATTGATATCAGATGAGCTCTTTATACCTGAGGCATCACCTGTCCATGAGGTATATGATTCCCCTCAAGTGGTCGAGAAACTAACTTCTGGATTAGATCAGCATGCTGCTGTAATTGGTGCCTGGACTCAAACGTTCCATGACTGCCCGAGTGCTCCGAGGTGTCCCATTATTGTGAGCGCAAGAATAAGGTTCAATGATGGGCAAAAGGTGATGTTGCACTATAACGCTGTACCAAAAGATAGGAAACAGCATGGGTTATTCCATTTGATTCGCTATGGCGACATTTTAGTGCTCTCTTTTATGACGGTTGTTGCGTGGGCTATTGTATTACTGAGCCTACGCCCACTCAAGCGGATGACAAAGGCATTGGAAAGATTTGGTAATGATATCTCACAGCCAGGCCTTGATGTCTCTGGCCCGCCCGAAGTTCGTCTAGCTGCTGAAACGTTTAATGCCATGCAAGGAAATATTCGAGAGCTAATGGCTGAGCGAACACACATCCTGTCTTCAGTAACACATGATATCTGTACGCCACTGACTAGGATGCGGTTACGGATTGAATCTTGTTCGGATGAGGATTTGAGGTCAAGATTGAGGGGTGATATCAAGGCGATTCAACATCTCATTGATGAAGGATTAGAGCTATCAAAGAGTCTCTATAGCGTCGAACAAAAGAAGTCAATTGATCTTCATTCTCTATTACAAAGCATTTGTGATGACCTTATTGACGCTGGTTATGATGTTGCTTTTGATGAGTCCTCCTCTAATGGCTTAGTTGTTTTCGGACACCCTCTTGCTTTGAGAAGGATATTCGATAATCTACTAGATAATGCAGTTAAATATGGGACTTCTGCCCATGTAAGCCTAAGCAAACGAGAGAATATGGCTTGGGTAAAAATTCGAGATATCGGGCCGGGTATTCCTGAATATAGATTGCAGGATGTGTTAAAGCCCTTTGTACGTCTTGAGACTTCAAGGTCCAGAGAAACTGGAGGGACAGGTCTCGGTCTTTCGATTGTTGCAAACCTCATAAAAACCCAAGGTGGAGTCATTGAGATGACCAACCACCCAGAAGGCGGGTTGGTGGTTCTGATCGGCCTTCACCTCGAGGGTTGATGTTCCAAGGAGGAAGGCGGCCCCTCTGCCTGATGGAGGCAGAGATGGGTTTGGTCTTTTTCAGTGAGTGGCGTTGTTGGGATCTTGGAACGCCCCTGGAACGGCGGTTCAAGCCTCAGTGACGAGTTCCTTTTCCTGCTGATGGTCAAGGAGTTTCTTGGGGAGTCTCCCAAATGAAGCGTTCTTCCTTTATTCTTTCCCTCACTATCGCGTGCCTAGCCTGGTGTCGTCGGGTGGGCACCTCGTGTGCCTGCTTGGTCATGCTACTTCCTGTTCGTCGCTATCCTAAAGGCTGTCGGTGCGGGAGAATTGACGACACAGTCGTTGCGGTGGTTTACGTTATATCAATCACTCAAGCGCCCTATGATAAAGGGCCTAAGAGAATTTTATCGCCTTAAAATGGGGTTTTAAAAATGCTGGAAGAGTTTAAGAGTTTTATCCTGAAGGGCAATGTCGTTGATTTATCGACAGGTGTGATTATTGGCGCCGCCTTTACCGGGATCGTGACGGCTTTCACCAAAGGCATCATTGAGCCGGTGTTAGCCTTGGCTGGTGGGGGTCCGCAACCAAAGCTAACGATTCCGATCATGGAAAAGCTGGTAGAGGTCACCGAAAAGAATGCAGCTGGGGAGCCCATCACCAAAGCGGTCAATAAACTGATTGAACTTGATGTCGGATCGATCCTTGGCGCGGGCTTTAGCTTTCTGATGACGGCGATGGTCGTCTTTTTTGTCATCGTCAAGCCGATGAATAAACTGATGGCGATTGCCTCTCGAGCGCCACGAGAGATGCCGCCTCCCGAGGTCACGGCAGAGCTTCAGTTATTGACCGAAATCAGGGATTTGCTGAAGAGCAAATCCTGATTCACGTGCATGGTCTATTCAGCGCATTTTAAGGGGCAGCAGTTCGCGTTCAGTGATCTTCGGACCTTGATGGCTAAAGCCTCCCCTCGCCGCTCTGCCGATGAGCTTGCGGGCCTTGCGGCCGAGTCTGAGCTTGAACGGGCCATGGCGCAACGGGTTCTGGCCGAAGTGCCGTTGAGTCAGTTCATCGAGGAGCCCCTGATTCCACCTGAAATGGATGAGGTGTCCCGACTGATTCTCGAGCGGCATGATGTCGTGGCGTTTGGCCCCCTTTCCGGGCTGACCGTGGGCGGCTTTCGTGATTGGCTGCTGAAGGATACCTCAGACCTTGCCCATCTCCAGGATGGATTGACCCCTGAAATGGTCGCGGCAGTCAGCAAGATCATGCGCAATCAGGACCTGATCAGTGTTTCAAGGCGGTGTCGGGTCGTGACCCGGTTCAGGAATACCTTAGGGCTCCCGGGGCGTCTTGCGACCCGGCTTCAGCCGAATCACCCGACCGATGATCCCAGAGGCATTGCCGCCAGCGTTCTTGATGGGCTGATGTATGGCAGCGGCGATGCGGTCATTGGGATCAATCCAGCGACGGACAATCTCCAGAATGTCGAAACGCTCCTTCATTTTTTGGGTGAAGTGATCGATCGATACGAGATACCCACGCAATCCTGTGTCCTCGCCCACGTCACCACCACCATGGCACTCATGGAAAAAGGGGTACCGGTGGATCTTGTGTTCCAGTCGATCGCCGGGACACAAGCCGCTAATAAAAGCTTCGGAATTGACCTTTCCATCCTGCGAGAAGCGCAGGCCATGGCCGAGAGTCTTGGCCGAGGGACCCTTGGCAACCATCTGATGTATTTTGAAACCGGTCAGGGTAGCGCTCTTTCAGCCCATGCACATCATGGTGTCGATGCCCAGACTTTAGAGGCTAGGGCATATGCGGTGGCCCGCGAATTGTCGCCGCTCTTGGTCAATACGGTGGTGGGTTTCATCGGCCCTGAATATCTTTATGATGGGAAGCAAATCATTCGGGCAGGCCTTGAGGATCACTTCTGTGGAAAGCTGCTCGGGCTTCCGATGGGCTGTGACGTTTGTTACACCAATCATGCGGAGGCTGATCAGAATGATATGGATAATCTACTGACGCTGCTCGGGGTGGCGGGCTGTAATTTCATCATGGGGATTCCAGGGTCTGATGATGTCATGCTGGCCTATCAGAGTACCTCCTTCCATGATGCCTTGTATCTTCGAGAAACGCTGGGACTCAGGCCGGCACCAGAATTCGAAGCTTGGCTTGAATCCATGGGTATTTTTGAAGGCAATCGCTTGAGTCATGACCGGCGGGAGGTTCCTCTCCTTGAGCAATTCTCAGACTTTGGCGGTGCGTTTTGATGATGGATCCTTGGGCTGGCCTTCGCTCTTTTACTCAGGCCCGTATTGCTCAGGGCCAATGTGGTTCGGGGCTTCCTACGAAAGCATTGCTTGATTTTCAGTTGTGCCACGCCGCGGCCCGTGATGCTGTCCTTAAGCCCTGGCGCCCTGAATCCTCTGCCGCCTCACTGGAGGCGACAGGTCACCACCATCTGATCCTATCAACTAAAGTCCTTACGCGAGAGCAGTATCTTTTAAGGCCTGACGATGGTCGCTCACTCAGTCATGACAGCCAGCATCTTCTAGAATCAATGAGCTTGCCGCCGGTGGATATCGCCCTCATTTTAACCAATGGGCTTTCCTCGACAGCGGCACAAACGCACGGGGTCCCTTTAATTGAAGAAATCCACCGGCGGTTTATAGAAAGAGGTTTTGTCGTGGCCCCCATCATTTTGATTGAGAATGGACGGGTGGCAGTGGCCGATAAAATCGGAAGTCTCATGAATGCAAGGTTGTCAGTGATCCTGGTCGGCGAACGTCCAGGTCTCAGCGCTGCAGATAGTTTAGGGGCCTATCTCACCTTTGCGCCAAGGGTTGGACGTTCGGATGCAGAACGCAATTGTATTTCCAATATTAGGCCTCCCGATGGTCTGTCGTTTGAAGAGGCGGCCATTAAAATACTTTATCTCACCAGTGAAGCGCTGCGAAGGGGTTTGACAGGCGTTCACTTGAAGGATGACATGCCGGCCAAGATATCGCATCTGGACTCGCCACCAGATGTTCCCTTGTTCGCGCCGAGCGAAAATTGACCCCTAGGGCACATCTCTCTGCAAATCAACATTTTGGCAGGTTTTGGCTGCAGGATATATATCCTCTCTAGCGTCAAATATTTTGTCAGTTTGGCCGTTTTAGGTAGCGACTTTCTGGCTAAATTGAGAACATCTTTCCTTTGATTACAGACATTAACACTCATGCGTGTCTCAATTTTGGGGGAGACTAAAACCCCGGGTTTTGTCCAAGCTACCAAGCGCATAGACCATGAAAAGATGAGGAAAGGTTAGAGAGCCTAGTCCAACAAAGATAATTCTTGAAAAACTAGAGTCATTGATGCCTCCTAGTTTGTAAAACCCATAATATGCTCCTATTAGAGTTATTATTAAAGGTGCGGCCACCATTAAGATGGTCATCGGTTCTCGGTCCATAATTCTTAATCCGACAAGCCTTTTCAAATGCAGACGACTGTGCCAAAGGCCGAAGTATAAAGCGAACCCGAGCAATGGCTCTAGTATTACAAGAGTTATTATTGGCCAGGCTATCAAAGCATATGATTTATGGCTGAGAATCCCTCTGTAAGCGAAGACGCTGATAGCTAGATTTGCCAGAGAGATCCAAGCGATGAGATGTGAGAAATGAGCAAAGGATACCGCCATTGGCGTTCCCACTAGAAATCCATATAGCTTCGAGACTTCACTTTGCCATAACAGAGCAGGTAAAAATACAATAGCAAGACCATAACTTAGCTTTATCCGGCGATGCGAAACGCCATGAAGGTCTTCTCCAAAGTGAATGACAGAAATAAAAAGTAGATAGCCTAAAAAAATAGGGGGGTTCCATAACCATACACTGTATATGGTTGCCGCCATTAATATGTACAATAATCCGAATAGAATCCATCCTATATAGCTGTCATAACGGCTAATTCTTCTGAATATTAATGTATCCGCTGCGCCATGAGGTATGCCGAATAGAAATACTAAGGCGCCTGCAACTAATAGTATATTATTATTGGTTTCAATATGTCGCCATTGCGCGAAGGTCGCTGTAACGAGAAGTAGACCATAAATGATATTGGTATTCTTAATCAACGAGCCAATCATTTTAAAAAGAGTCTTCTTAAGAATGGAATCTTGGGTAGAGAGAGGATGACTAGGATGTGATCTAGCCAGCGCCCCTCATCATTGAGGAACCTAATCAGGGCGGGAGTTGGTGTATTCTTAAAGAGATCGAAAAAAAGCCTTGAGGCATGATGTGGCGTCATGGCTAATACGTTTAGAAACATCCTGTCCATAGTCGACGTAAGAATAGGATCTTTGTGGGCAACTCCCATTTTAGATTGCCATCTAATCTTCTCGGAACATTTTCTTGCCCAACGCTGTATTCGCAAAAATGCGTAACCAGTACTTGGCCTCGCAGCTCCAGCCATCAGTCCTGCCTTAAGCCACCTTTGGTTGGTGCTTTGAGATTGATCGGCCAGTCCCATCGGTATCACCCCTTTTTCAATTCGATTGATCCTGAAGGCCTTCCCTATAAGTCGCTCATCTATGATCTTTTCCAAGAGCGGCCGAAGACTTTCGGGGTTTATGCAGGTAGCTGAGAATACTGTGTACTCCATTAATGCCTTGGTCCGACTGGTCGGTAATTCGTACATAAAGCTGACGAGATGGCTCTGATCCTCAATAAAATCCATCAAGGTAGCCTCCTCAGAATTAAATACAGGCCTATCAGTTTCTATTTCATAGCCTAAGAATACCTGCCAAAGCTGAGCTGATGATGGAGCGATAAGATGGTCTGTTCGGCTATCAACAACTTGATAAGTGACATAGGATTGCTCGTCCAATCTTATGGTTATGTCTCCACCTTCATCCAGCACATCCTCATCGGATATTGTGTGACCCAAGGCGATCGAAAAACGCGAATCCTCTATCAATCGCTCAAAAGCTTGTTGGTAAAAAAATGACGCATCAACCAGCGTGTATGGCTTCGAATCAAGCGACAGTCTAAGTGAGTCATCTCCACGGCGGACGATAGCAATCGGCCATCGATGAGCAATGAGGCTTTCTGGGACAAGGGTTGGGTCATCTGGTGCAAAAAAACACCAGGATCTGTCCCTATCGTAGTCGACCTTACGGTCCACAAGGAGGACACGGCCTTTGTAGTCGGGATCTGCTGAAAGATTATATGCGAGCGATAGCCCCGCACATCCAGCCCCCAAAATGACAAGGTCATAGCGTTGGTTAGTTTTCGGAGGAAATCGGATATGTCGCGATGGGGGCGTGCAGTCGTTTTTCATGCGCTCGCGGGCGAGACCAAAAGTTTTTTGAGAGTGTCGCTAAAACGACGTCCCTGAAGGTGATGATGAATTTTGAAAGCAAAGGGATTACCACACGGTCGCCTCTGAAGTTGTAGCCCTTGTCCTTGATGGTTAATCCTATGTTTCGATAGAGTTCTCCCGCGATCAATATCGCATATCGAGACTTGATCGGAATGAAAGGCAATCCGAGAAATCCACTTTTGTAATAGATCTCAGAGAGAGCATGGAGACGTTCGAGTCCTATGGTGATAAGTTCTTGATCGATACATTCCGAGTCGGAAAGAATATCCTTTATTAAAATATTAGGAACCCATGATGAAGGAATATATCGTCTTCCCATCATCGCATCCTCCTTCACATCCCTCAGTATATTTGTCAATTGCATGGCTATTCCGAGGTCCACAGCATGGTTGCGGGCTGAAGCCTCATTAACGCCCAAAACGTAGCACATCATAAGACCCACAGTGCCTGCTACTCTGAAGCTGTATTGAAGAAGATCCTCTTCAGCGCGTATTTCAACTCCGTCAACATCAGTTTCCACTCCTCGGAGTAATTCTCTAGGTATCCAAAGTGGGATACCACATTCTTCAAATAGCGCCCGAGCATTAATGATTTCACGGTCGTGAGGCTCAATAAGTTCAAAATCACTTAATAAATGTTGTATTGACATCTTGGCTTCAGAGCTATCTTTTGCTAGATCAACTACATCGTCAACGTATCGACAGAATTGATATAGTCTTGCCGCTTTATGAGCAACATCGGATGTCAGTAAAAAACTAGCAAAAAAGAAAGTTCGACTTCCTGTCCTGAGTGAATCTTTGGCGGTGAGTCTGGTTTGATTCGTCTCGTTCAAGCAGCCTCCCGTCGGATCAGTTCATGAAATACTTTTGCAGAGCATAAAACACCGGGGAGCCCTGCACCTGGGTGACAGCCGGCACCAACCAGATAGAGGTTTTTAACTCCTTCAGCCTTGTTGTGGAATCTAAACCATGCAGACTGAGTGAAAATCGGGGCAATGGAAAATGCTGCCCCGTGAAGAGACAGATGATCATTACGGAAGTCTTCTGGTGTTTTGAAAAAATCAGCAGTGATACTGTCTTTCAATCCTGGCATGATGGTCTCATCCAACGATCTGACAATCCGCGCCTTCAATCTGGGCCCCTCTTCTTTCCAATCGACTTCCGCTTGAAGATTAGGAACTGGACACAACACGTAAAAACTATCGCAGCCTTCAGGAGCAAAACTTGGGTCAGTTGCTGTCGGGCGGTGAATGTAAAGCGAGAAATCCTCAGGAAGGACTTGTTTGTTGAAAATATCATCGAGCAAAGATTCATAACGGTCACCCATCCAAATGGTATGGTGCGCCAGTTCTGGATATTTTTTTAGAGTGCCAAAATAGAGTACGAACAGCCCCATCGAGTATTTGGATGCACGCACTTTGAGTCTGGCACTCATTCCTGCCGTCTCTTTATCTAACATATGGGTGTAGAGGTAAGGGGCGTCGGAATTTGCAACGACAATATCGCTTCGAACTTCTTCCCCGCTCCTGAGTAAAACCCCCTCAGCCTTCCCTTTACGTACGACAATCTTTTCAACCTCTTCAGATAACCTGATTTTTATATCATTACGCCGCATCAATGCCTCAAGGGCTGCAACGAGTGCGCCAGTCCCCCCCCTTGGGAAGAAGATGCCCCACTTCCTCTCCAAATAGTGAATCAAGCTGTAAATGCATGTGGTGTCGAATGGGTTTCCACCCACAAGGAGCGGTTGAATAGAAAATGCTCTTCTTAAGTGGTCATCCTTTAAGTGATGAGACACTAGTTGCCAAACGGATTGGTAGGCTCTAAGGGAAAAAAGGTCCGGTATTTGCCTCAACATCATGAAGAGATTGTCGAAGGGTTCAGCTGAAAGCTTCGTAAATCCAGTGTCGAATAACTTTTTAGACTGCGACAGAAGTGCCTGGTAACCTTCCACATCTGAACCACTGAACTTACGGATTTCATCCAATGTGTTCTCTACAGTCCCACCATAGTTGAATTCCGATCCATCCTTGAATGTAAACCGATACCATGGATCAAGCGGGATAAGATCTAGATGATCTTGAAGGCGCTCCCCCATCAACTCGAAAAGCTCCTCAAGAAGAAAAGGGGCGGTGATGACGGTAGGGCCTCCATCATGGCGAAATCCCTCTCGTTCATACACGCATGCTTTTCCACCCAACTGATTACCGCGATCTATGAGGGTTACATCAAAACCCTGTGATTTGGATCGTATGGCCGCGGCCATTCCACCAAACCCACCTCCGACAATTGTTGCTGTACGAGTCACTGGCCAAACTCGTGCATCATTGTTGTTTGAAGTTGTTGGCTGAGATTAATCAACGGAAGACCTGAGTCTCTTGGCAATACCTCACACTCACAAATAACGCTGGACAGTATCTCTCTCGCGATTCTGATAGCCTCAGTGCTTGCTTGTGTAAGACTCATTTCGGATGAAAGCAAGTGGATAAAATTTAGGCTTTGTTCCTTAATTTCATTTTTTGAATCCTCTTGTATATCGAGAAGATCATCAAATATTTGATAAGCCACTGCGTACCTCTCGGCAGCCCGACCAGCTTTATCTACGATTGACCAATTGTATCCGGTGGCTATAAATGGAAGCTCCATAGCCAATCGGATAAGCCCTCCTGACTTTGATGCAACAATAACTATATAATCCTCAACAGTACGACAGCGCTTAAAGCTCTCAATGTCTGACCATTGCCCATTAATGACATCTCGAACTCTCAAATGTACATGACCCAAAATCTGTGAAATGTATTTTGGTGAGGTATATTCAGCAAGAACGCCATAAGCGCCAGAAATCATGATATCACCCACCAAGATTGCAAGGTCATCTCCGTAAACGGCTCTGACGTTTGGCCTTCCTCGCCGGGTAAGCGACTTATCGTGGATGTCATCATGGACGAGTGAAGCGTTATGCAATAGTTCTACGGCGGCTCCGAGCGCCATGGCATAGTTATTTGCCAAACCGAGACTTTCACCTACGTGGTAAGAAAGTAACACACGTGACCTACCCCCGCCAGATCTTAAATGCTTTAACGATGCCTGACAGACAATGCTTGAGGAAAACCTATCGGATCTATAGCTATATCCGACGGCACGCTCCATTATCCTATCAATGTCATTAATTAAGCTGGCGTCAACAGGAAGGACGGGGCCCTCTTTTTTTTTCTCAAGGACTTTCATAGAAACCCCCTTTCTAGGATATATATGGGGTGAGTGGCTCACCCCATATTTCATGAATTCGCCTATTTGGTCTTGTATGATTCTGCAGAAGCTGCAGTCCAAATAATTACACCAAATGCGATCTTGTTAACAACATCAGCTAAGTTGTACACAACGTTCAATCCCGCCATACTAGCCTCAGCAGGCATTCCAGCCAGGTATCCGACAAAGTACCCTATGGGATAAACTGACCAGCCAATCGTTACGATTAGTTTCATCAAGTTGTAGGCTTTTTTTACAGATTCAGGTGCTTCAGTTGCACTTATCTTTCCCGCTTCCCCATAGAAAATCTCATAAAGAATGAAAATCCAGCCAGCCATGCCAAAGGAGAAGCCAATACCATGACCGAGTACACCAACCTCGCCAAGGTAGCCACTCACTAACATGACGACGGTTCCCACCATGAGTCTCCAGAACACACCATCCGGGACCTTCGTTATGGCTGCGAGTATTAGATAAAATTCAACCATTAGAAGTGGAACAGTAATTAGCCAGTCGATGTAACGAAAGACAGTAGGTGTATCACCAGTTTGTATCCACACCTCTCTCATGTAGAAATAATGAACTGCTGCCACCAATGTAACCAAACCAGAAACAACTAGGGATGTCTTCCATTTTCCCTCTACCCGCTGGGTTTCTAGAAAAAAGAAAGCTGTAGCAGCCACCAGCGCCATACTGATTAACCAGAAAGTGATTCCAACGAAATCATCCGACCTCAAAACAACACTTGTTGCCGACCATGCTGAAGTTGATGTCAGTAATGCAGCAAGCAATATTATTAACTTTTTAGGTACTATGGTCATATCTTTCTCCATTTGGTAGAAGAGGGTAAGTAAAAAATCAGCGAACTGTAAGATCTTCTAGATTTATTTTCGTTCAAAAAATTTTTTTGAACTTCACCTTTTTTCTTAGGTCTTATTTGGTTGGCCTTCTTTGTGCGCTGTTATTAAATATTCCCCCATTCAGATCAACCAGGTCTCGCTCATTGGCCCCAGAAATACACCTGCCATGTTAGCCGAGTGCCTCTGATAAAAAAACAGCCAATTGTTAGGGTCTTGGGCTCGAAGACAGTTGAAAACCGGCGGAAGATCGTCACACTCAGTGCCTTCATAGACCTGATGGCGGACGGTTACTTCCACGATTCCGAATGGCGGTGCGACTACTATCGCGTGCGGCGCTGCAAAACCTCCTTCATCTAACAACTCATTAAATAACATGAAAGACGAGATTTACTGGGTCAATCACAGTGCGCGACGCAAAGGCCACTCAGGATAGAGGGACCACCGAAATCCGACGTGAATAACCAAAGGAGAGCGCTGATGCTGATGAAGGAGAGGACGGATGTGACAACAAGGATGGCTGATGCAATACCTTCTTGACCATATCGTTGGCTTAGTAATGGATAGATGGTCGCCATTGGCATGGCGGCATTGAGCGTCGCGGCCTTTATGATCTCGGCATCATGGGCAGGGAATACAACGAATGTCATAAGGACACTGCACGGATGCAGAATCAGTTTGCTGAAGGTGATGATGCCAATGTCGTAACTATGGCCTTTAATCTTTAACCCGGCCAGTGAACACCCAATATAGAAGAGGGCTGTAGGCGCTGAAGCCGCTGATAGGAGATTGATGGTTCGAGCCGGGGCTCCTTGAAGAGGGATGTGACAGGTCGAAAATATGATGCCTGCGATCATGGCAAGAACCAGAGGGTTTTTAATCAGGCGGGAGGGGATTTCATACATTAGCCTGAACCAATGACCTTCTCGCTTTGAAGTCAACTCGGCAATGATGAGCAGGAGGGGAACAATAATGAGATTTTCGACGAAAACATAGACAGCCAGCATACCCGCGGCATCTTTGCCAAAAAGTTCCTCGGCAATGGGGAAACCCATGAAGGCGCTGTTCGAGAGAGACGAGCCAACGGCCATTGCGGTTGCTTTCTGTGGGCTGTGGCGCCTCAACATCACCAAGGTAATCAAGGTAAACACCAAGATCGATCCTGCCCCGTAATGCGTCATTAAGGTGGGATCCACTAGGTTCGCTGCGGGTCTTTGTGCCAGCGCCTTGAAGAGTAGCGCAGGGAGCGCGAAATGGACGACGAAGGAACCTAAAGCCCGACTTTCCTCTGAACGCAGTAGTTTGGCTTTAACGGCCAGAAAGCCTAGAAAGATGATAAAGAAAATCGGGCCAGAAATGGCCAATACGTTGAGCACGCGGATAGGGAGTCTTGACTTAGCGAATTATGTCGGGGTGACGAGTGTGCGGGAGCGGCACGGTATCGTTTGGCTGGAAATTTATCAAATTAGTATAAATGACAAGAAGATCAAATGCATCATGAAGCCTTGTCCAATGACACATGAGCCTGTAGGCGAAAAAGTTGGGATCATGGAGACATGATCGTGACTATACAAACCCAAGGATTACAAACATTGGCGCAGGTGCAAGCCTTCGTTTCCAGCAACGAGGCCATTAGTTTCACGCTGGCGGACCGGGTCGCAGCTTACCAGTGGATGACCGACATCTTGAAGCGGTGTAATTACTCAGCGTCCCTCAGCTAGCCGAGGGACGCTGAGTAATTACGATTTTTCAAAGATTGGGTGTTGCCTGAGCACGCATTGCAAACAGAGGGATAGAAAACCTTGGTGCTGATTGGCGCCGCACTGAAAATAGCCCAGACATGAAAAAGGGCCTTTCGGCCCCAAGTCACTGTTTTATTTGGTAGCGGGGACAGGATTTGAACCTATGACCTTCGGGTTATGAGCCCGACGAGCTACCAGACTGCTCCACCCCGCGATTATCCCGCCATTGTAGCAGCCTCATCATTCTTATGCAACGAAGAGGTCCTTGTGACGGGAGTTCCGTGCGCTCCTAATGAGGGTCGTGGATCGTCATATCGCGCGGTTCACGAGCATCATGGCCAGTGCCGCGAAGATGCCTGCAAGAACGTCATCGAGCATAATGCCTAATCCACCATGGATAGTTTGATCTAGTCGCTTAATGGGCCAAGGCTTGAGAATATCGAATAGCCTGAACAAGACAAATCCTAGAACCACGGATGTCCAATGGAGTGGCGCTGCCGTCATGGTGATGAGGTAACCGACGATTTCGTCCCAGACGATGCCAGAATGATCGCCGCAGCCGACCCTTTGCTCTGAGCGCTCACAGATTCTGATGCCCGCAAGAAACAACAGAAAAACCACGCCCATATACCATTCGATCGAGAGATCCCGAAGGACATAATAGAGAGGGACCGCGACCAATGTCCCAAGGGTCCCAGGAGCCCATGGCGATAAACCGGCACCCAATCCAAACCCAAGAAAACACCAGAGATCCCCATAGACGACCTTCAGCGAGGGGGGGGCGCGCTTTGTCTTTTGATATTTAGGTGCCGCTTTTGAAGTGCTCATAGCCTTTTCCTTTGAGTTGGAGGGCCTTCCCCCCCTGCTGGACATCAAGTCCTGGGCTTTTGACAATGACGCCAATGACCCCTCCCTGGAGTCGGTGTTGCCTAAGGAGAGAGTCCACCTGGCTCCGCTTGTCGCTGGGCACTGTAAAGCAGAGCTCGTAATCATCGCCGGACATTAAGGGGAATCCAATATCGCCGGTTAGAGTGCAATAGCTTCTGACTGAGGCTAACAGAGGGATCGCTTCGATGTCGATGCTGGCGCCTACCTTGCTGGCACTCAGAATATGACCCAAATCGGCAAGCAGGCCATCGGAGATGTCAATGCAAGCATGGGCGATCCCTCGAAGGTCTTGGCCAAGGGCTGTGCGCGGTGTTGGGCATTCAAGCGCATCAATGGCGGCTTTATCACTCAGGGTGGTAAGGTTCTGACGTATTTTGAGACCAAGCCCGGCTCCACCGATCTGGCCGCTCACATAGATAAGGTCCCCGACCTTCGCATGGGTTCTTCGGAGGGCCTGTCCTGTTGGGACTTTACCCAGGGCCTGCACGGTCATGGCGCGGGGCCCCTGTGTCGTATCGCCACCGATCAGTTCGATATGGTGGCTTTTAGCGAGGCTCAAAAAACCTTCAAGGAAGGCCTCTATCCAAAATGGATCAAGCTCTGGGAGGGTAAGCGCCAGGGTGCACCAGAGGGGCTCCGCTCCCATCGCGGCAAGATCGCTGAGATTCACCGCGAGAAGTTTGTGACCTAAGTGGCCAGGGTCGGTACCCTTTAGAAAGTGAATATCTTCCACCATGGTGTCGACTGTAATCGCTAGTTCATGACCTTGAGGTATTTGAACAAGAGCGCAATCATCACCGATTCCGAGGCGGGTTTCCTGTCGAGGACTTACGCGTGCCGCAATGCGGCGAATTAGATCAAATTCGCCTTGCCCCATGACGCTTCAGGGCTTAGCCTCACGGGGTGTCTGCAATTCGACGGTGCGGAATTTCCGGGCCATTCGATCGAGAACCCCATTCACGAATTTATGGCTCTGCGTAGCCCCGAACTCTTTCGCAAGATTGATGCCTTCATTGACGACCACGCGGTAAGGAATTTCGGGATGCTCCATCAGTTCATAGGTGCTGATTCTTAGAATCGCGCGCTCGACCGGATCGATATGATCAATGGAGCGGTTGGTATATTCCTGCAGGGCTGCATCGATCACATCGATCCGCGTTGGGACGTTGTGGAGAAGATCCTGAAAGTAGGATAACTCTCCTTTACTGATGCCATGCTCTTCAACAAACTGGCGCTCGATTTCGTTGAGGTCATAGCCGGTGAGCTGCCATTGATAGATGGCTTGAACGGCGCTCCGTCGGGCCTGGCTTTTGGGAGTGATCATCCTGCGTCGAGTTCCCGCAACAGGTTGACCATTTCGACAACTGAAATAGCGGCTTCGGCGCCCTTGTTGCCAGCCTTGGTTCCGGCGCGTTCAATGGCCTGCTCGATGGTATCGACGGTCAAAACACCAAAGCCAATAGGAATTTCATGCTTCAAGCACAGCGTGCTGATGCCTTTGGTGCATTCACCGGCGACGTAATCAAAATGCGGGGTTGAGCCTCGAATAACGGCACCGAGAGCGATGATCCCGTGGTAGCGACCGGTTGCTGCTGCCTTTTGAATGGCCAATGGAAGTTCGTAGGCACCTGGCACTTTGATCAGGTGAATGTCGTCATGGCGAGCACCATGACGAAGAAGTGCATCGATGGCTCCGCTGGTTAAGGCGTCGACAATGAAGCTGTTAAAGCGTGAGGAGACCAGACAAAAGCGGGCGCCTTGGACATTGAGCTGGCCTTCGAATGTTTTGATGGGGTGCATGAGTGATTGTTCTCTCGTATTTAGATCGTGTCTTGCGTCGGGGTGATGGCGATCCTGATCGCCTTTTGAATTTTGGCGACATGAGGGATAGCCCAGGGATGGCTCTCGAGCCAATCTTCGCCAAGGATCTCACTCAGGGTTTCTGGTGGCTCTAATCCCCAAGGTTTGTCATCGGTCAGGCAGGTTAAAAAAAGATGGGTCTTTCTCAAGGCCTTCTCTGTAGCAGCGGCCTCTGGGCCCCCGAGCTCCTCCTTCCATTCGCGCTCAATGGCCGCAATGAGCTTGCTGATCTCTCGCCGAAGGCGCTGTCGGTCACCGCTCACCGTCGAGGGTCACGAATTCTACGACCTCGAGCCCGTATCCAGAAAGGCCCAGGTACTTTTTGGGTGAGCTGCCGAGGACCCTGAGCTTATGAATGCCTAAATCGGCCAGAATCTGGGCCCCGGTTCCGGTTGTTCGCCAATCGTCGTGGTTTGAAGACAGTGGGGATAATTCTACGCCGTGATCGGCCATTTGGTATTGGTGAATACGTTCGATCAGGAATTTGTCATCTTCTTCGCGGCGAATCACGACCAAAGCGCCTTTCCCTTCTTCGGCAATTCGGTGCATCGCTTGACGCAGGGGAACACCAACCCCTTCACGTTTGCCGCTGAGCAAGTCTCCCAGAAGGTTCCGGCCATGGACGCGGACGAGGACGGGATCAGTCCCTGAAACCTGACCCATGACCAGGGCCAGATGAACCTTTTGGTCGACCTGGTCCTGATAAGCCAGCATCCTGAATTTTCCATAGTCGGTCGGAAAATCACATTCACAAATACGTTCGACGGTTTTCTCGTTTTTAATCCGGTATTCAATGAGGTCGGTAATGGTTCCGATTTTAAGGCCATGCTCCACAGCAAAGGCCTCAAGGTCGGGGCGCCTTGCCATGCTGCCGTCCTCATTGAGGATTTCAACGATCACGGCAGCGGGTTCAAGGCCCGCAAGTCGGGCGAGATCGCAGCCAGCCTCGGTGTGTCCTGCGCGATTGAGGACCCCACCAGGTTGCGCCATCAAGGGAAACACGTGGCCTGGCTGCACCAGATCGTCGGGTGTTGCATCTCGGGCAACGGCGCGCTGAATGGTCATGGCCCGATCGGACGCCGAAATCCCGGTCGTTACCCCGCTAGCGGCTTCAATCGATACCGTAAAATTGGTCGAGTGGGGGGTTCGGTTCTCATTTACCATCAGGGGAAGACGCAGTTGTTGGCAGCGTTCTCGGGTGAGGGTGAGGCAAATAAGGCCACGCCCGTAGCGGGCCATGAAGTTCACGTCTTCGGGACGGATGTGCTCAGCGGCCATGACCAGGTCGCCTTCATTCTCCCGATCTTCGTCATCGAGAAGGACGACCATTCTGCCTTGCAGAATATCTTCGATCAGTTCAGCCGTGCTGTTCATGTCGGGGCAAACCCGGAGTCGTTAAGGAGCTGCATGGTAACACCAGAACCTGTTTCTGAGGCTCTATTCCCCAGTAAAAGTCGCTCAAGGTAACGCGCGATGAGATCAACTTCGAGGTTGACCTTGTCGCCTTTGTGCGTGCTTCCAAGGGTTGTTGCCGCCAGGGTATGCGGCACGATGTTGACGTCAAAGGATGAGCCATCGACGGCATTGACCGTCAAGCTGATGCCGTTGATCGTCATCGAGCCTTTTTCTGCAATGTAACGGGCGAGTGAGGGTGGGGCTTCGATGGTGAATCGCCACGATCGGCCCTCGTGGCGGCGTTCGGTCACGGTGCCAAGGCCGTCGACGTGGCCGCTGACCAGGTGGCCTCCGAGTCGGGTGGTTGGAAGGAGGGCCAGTTCGAGATTAACGGGGTCACCGATTGCGGCTTGACCTAGTGTCGTCCGCGAGAGGGTTTCCCTCGATACATCGGCAGAAAACCGTGGGCCATCAAGCGCCACGGCGGTTAGGCAGACACCGTTGACGGCGATGCTGTCACCTAGCGTGGTATCCGCCATAGGCAAGGTGCCGGTATCGATGGTGATGCGGCAGTCGCCTCCCCGAACGTCGATCTGTCGGAGTGTGCCGATGGCTTGAATAATGCCAGTGAACATAATGATCTCAAGAGATAGAAGGCTTAATGAAACTAAGGGGGGGGAGTGGAAGAGTGAGCGGCTTTAAGGGTCAGACGAAGGTCTGATCCAATCTGTCGGTAATCGGTCAATGAGAGGATGAAACGATCCTCCATACGCTCAAGATGGGGAAGATGAAAGAGGCCGCGCCCTTGATCTCCAAGAATGATCGGTGCCATATAGATTCGCCATTCATCGACCCAGCCCTCCCGGAGGAGGTTGCCGTTGAGGGTGGCGCCCGCTTCAAACAGGACCTCATTGAATTCCTGAAGCTCAAGCCATTCCATCACGGCTTCCAGCCGGAGTCGTCCTGCTTGATCGGACGACAAACGAACGACTTCGAATCCCTCTGGGCGGTGATTCTTATAGGCAGTGAGCGCGGTCAGCAGAACCTTTCGACCCGGCGTTTGACTCATTGTAAGGTGTTGAGGACAGCGGCCCCTCGAGTCGAGAATGATGCGAACGGGCTGCTCAATAAACGCCTGGTGATCAGGCAGTCTTGCCGTCAATTCGGGATCATCCGCGAGGACAGTGCCACTGCCGGTGATAATCGCCGAGGATCGAGCCCTGAGTCGATGCACATCAAGGCGGGCGGCTTCGCCAGTGATCCACCGGCTTTCCCCTGAAGCCATGGCGGTGCGCCCATCAAGGCTCATGGCTAATTTGCTCCGAATCAACGGGCGCTGTTGCCGCATCCGTTGACAAAACCCTGGATTAAGCGCTTCCGCTGAGGCTTTTAGAAGGCCACAGGAGGTCTCGATGCCGGCTGCGCGCAACTCAAGAAGGCCTGAGCCTGCCACTTTCGGGTTGGGGTCCTCCATGGCTGCAACCACCCGGCGGATCCCCGACTCGATCAATGCTCGGCTGCAGGGCGGCGTTTTTCCATGATGGCTACATGGCTCAAGGCTCACGTAGGCTGTGCCCCCTTGGCTTCTGGGGCCCGCGGCTTTGAGGGCCATGACTTCAGCGTGAGCCTCGCCGGCGCGCTGATGCCAGCCTTCGCCCACGATGGCGCCCCCCTGCACGATGACACAGCCAACACGAGGGTTGGGGTCGGTACTGTAGAGGCCGCGCTGAGCCAGTTCGATGGCCCTAGCCATGAACCGGGCCTCTGAGTTATTCAAGGGTTGGATCACACTCATCCGTCAGAATAAATGTCAGGATCTTAGGGTGAATCAGGCTATTCAATCTTTGGCTGATAGGTCATGATCAGTTGCTGGCTCTGCCTTGGGCTGAAGCTCAAGGTCTTCAATGACTTCCCGAAATTCATTGACGTCTTGAAAGCTTCGGTAGACCGAGGCGAAGCGAATATAGGCCACCTGATCGAGTCTTGCGAGTTCTCGCATGACGTTTTCGCCGATCAGCTGGGTCGGAATTTCGCGCTCCCCGGTGGATAAGAGCTTTTTTTTGATGCGATTTATCGCCGCTTCGATCTGATCACTGCCGACCGGTCTCTTTTCAAGTGCTCGAAGGATTCCCGCGCGAAGCTTTTCTTCCCGGAAGGGCTCCCGATTCCCGTTCGTCTTGATGACGCGGGGCATCGTGAGTTCCGCGGTCTCGAAGGTGGTAAACCGTTCCCGGCATTCGGTGCACTCTCGGCGCCTTCGAACCTGATCCCCTTCTTGAGACAGCCTTGAATCGATGACCCGGGTGTCGATGGCGCCGCAAAAGGGACATCTCATAAGGGTGGGATGCCTCGCTCAGTGGTCGGGATAAACCGGATATTTCCGGCAGATTTCGGTGACTTCATCGCGGACTCGTTCGTTCACCTTCTCGTTGTCAAGATCTTCAATGATGTCGCAGATCCAGTCAGCCAGTGTCAGACAGTCCCCGGCATTAAATCCGCGAGTGGTCACCGCTGGGGTGCCAATTCGAATGCCGCTGGTCACGAAAGGTGATTGCGGGTCGTTGGGTACCGCATTCTTGTTGACTGTAATGTGGGCTTTACCGAGGGCCGCATCGGTGGCTTTCCCGGTAATGCCGAGGGCGATCAGGTCCACCAGCATCAAGTGATTATCGGTTCCGCCCGAGACGATGCTGAGGCCTCGTTTGACAAAGTGATCAGCCATGGTCCGGGCGTTATTCAGTACCTGATGTTGATAGGCGGTAAATTCCGGTTGCATGGCTTCTTTGAACGCAACCGCCTTAGCGGCGATGACATGCATCAAAGGGCCGCCTTGAATACCGGGAAATACCAGCGAATTGATTTTCTTCTCGATCTCCTCGTTTTCCTTCGCGAGAATCAAGCCTCCACGGGGCCCGCGGAGCGTCTTGTGGGTTGTCGTTGTGGTGACGTCGGCGATGGCTACGGGGCTTGGATAAACCCCGGCGGCGACAAGGCCTGCCACATGCGCCATATCCACGACGAGATAGGCATCAACCGCATCGGCAATGTCCCTGAATCGTTGCCAATTGACGACACGGCTATAAGCCGAAAAGCCGGCAACGATCATTTTGGGGCGATGCTCCTCGGCCAGTCGCTGCACTTCCTCATAGTCGATCAAGCCTGTTGCCGTATCGATGCCATATTGGAAGGCGTTATAGAGCTTACCCGAGAAATTGACTTTAGCGCCATGGGTTAAATGACCGCCATGCGCCAGACTCATCCCAAGAAGGGTGTCGCCGGGATTGAGGAGTGCCATGAAGACAGCGGCATTGGCTTGGGAGCCTGAGTGGGGTTGGACGTTGGCGAATCCCGCGCCAAACAGTGATTTGGCTCGCTCAATAGCCAGTGATTCAACCACATCAACGTGCTCACAGCCCCCGTAGTAACGCTTTCCAGGATAGCCTTCGGCGTACTTGTTGGTGAGGACGCTTCCCTGTGCTTCGAGGACCCTTGGGCTCGCGTAGTTTTCGGAGGCAATCAGTTCGATGTGATCTTCCTGGCGGATGCCCTCAGCCCGAATCGCGGAGCAGAGTTCGTCGTCGAAGCCGGCGATTTCCATACCTTTACTAAACATAAGACATACCTTTGTAACGGTGGGTAGGGGTCATAGGGTTGATGGAAAACTTATATCAGAATCGGTTCATTTTGACACGTAAAGGCCCTGGAGGCTCCTTAGCTGCGTCCAACAAGACTCAGGATAGTGTCCTTGAGCATCTCCAGTTGGGCAGCATCTTTGAGTGGCAGGTGATCATGACCGGTCAGGTAGAAAATGTCTTCGGCGCGGCTGCCGATGGTTGAAATTCGGGCATTGTCGAGGCGGACTCCGGAAAGGGAGAAGGCTCGGCCGACTTTTGAGAGCAGTCCAGGGCGGTCGGTTGCGATCAGCTCCATGACGGTTGAGCGTTGCTGGGGATCCTCGTGGAAATAGATCTGAGTGGGGACCGTGAAATGTTTGACTTGTCGTGATTCGCGTCGCTGAACCTTGAAGGGCATGGGAAGATGTCCTGCGAGGGACTCCCTCAGCTTGCCGGAAATCTGGAGCTGGCGGATGGGATCTTGAATGGCTTCGCCCGATTGATCGAGGACATGATAGGTGTGAACAACATGGTCATCGGCGCTGGAAATGATGCGGGCATCCAGAATCGTGAGGTTGAGTTGGTCGAGGACGGCGGTGGTGTGAGCGAAGATAAAGTCTTGTTGCCGTGAGTAGACGAATAATTCTGCGCTTCCCCGCTGGCTGACGGGTCTCAGCATGATCAGGGGAAGATCAAGGGCGCTCGGTGAGCTTAGGGCGATGGTGTGCCAGGCGATTTCCTCAGGGTGGTGGCGGAGGAAGTATTCATCGTTGAAAACCCGGGTCCAGATGGTCTCGGTTGAGGCGGCTGGGAGCTTCAACTGGCCCAGTAAGGCGCCACTTTCTTCCTTGATACTGCGAATCCTTTCGGCCATATCGAGGGGGCGGGCGAGACCTCTTCTAAAGGTCCAGCGCGTTTGTTGGTAAAGCTCCCTCAAGAGAGCATCCTTCCAGGTATTCCATAGGCTGGGATTAGTGGCCCTGATATCAGCCACCGTCAATAGGTAAAGGTGATCGAGGGCGCGCTGGTTGCCAACCATGGTCGCAAAGGCATGAATGACATCAGGATCGCTGATGTCCTTGCGCTGGGCTGTGAGGGACATCAGCAGATGGTTTTCGACCATCCAGATCACCAGCCTCCGATCTTCCCCCTGGACGCCATGCCGATCGAGGAAGTCGCCAGCGATGTCGGCGCCGATCTTGGAGTGATCGCCGCCGCTGCCTTTGCCGATGTCATGCATGAGAGCTGCGACATAGAGCAGCTCCGGCTTCTCGATGCGTTCGAAGACCTCGCTGGCGAAGGGGAGCTCGCTGCGCGATTCCACGGTCGTGAAGCGACGCAGGTTCCTGATAACGAACAGCGTGTGTTCGTCCACGGTGTAGACATGAAAGAGGTCGTACTGCATGCGGCCGACGACCCGGGCGAACGCCGGAATATAAGCGGCGAGGACGCCATAGCGGTTCATTTTTCGAAGCTGCCGGGTGACGCCGCGGGGCTGTCGAAGGAGGGCCATGAAGGTCTCGCAGGCCCTGGGGTTGTTCCTGAAGTTTTCGTCAATGAGCGAGAGATTTTGGCGAATCAGTCGAATGGTGGAGGCTCGGATGCCTTTGAGTTGGGGTTGGGTCTGCAGCAGCAGAAAGATGTCGAGGAGGGCTAATGGGTCTTCTGGGAAGATCTTGGGGTGTAGCGCTTCTATATAGCCATTAACCGATTGGAAGGCGCTGTTGATCGGTTCAATTCTGGTGGGTTGGTCATGGTCGAGCGCGATTTCCTGAAACAGCAGCAACAGCAGTTCGTTAAGCCGCTCAAGTCCCATCACTGTCCGATAGTAGCGCTGCATGAAGTGTTCAACCGCTTGGTTGACGTTGTGGTCTTCGTCCCCGAATTGTCGAGCCAAATCCTTCTGATGTTCAAAGAGGAGGCGATCCTCGGCGCGTCCGGTGAGGGCGTGGAGGCCGAAGCGGACTTCCCACAGAAAATCGCGCGCGGCCATCAGTTCTTCGTGTTCTTCAGGGGTTAGCCAGCCCTTTTGGATGAGGTCAACGGAGGGGTTGTTGTAGTGCCGCTTGATGATCCAGTTGATGGTCTGGATGTCGCGGAGGCCGCCAGGACTCTCCTTGACGTTAGGTTCGAGGTTGAAGGCCGTGTCGTGGTATTTGGCGTAGCGCGCGGCTTGCTCTTGGCTCTTCGCCTCAAAAAAGGCGGCGGAGCTCCAAAGTCTTTCTGGGGTGAGAATGGTCCAGAGCTGTTGGAGCAGAACCTCAGAGCCAAGAACACAGCGGGCATCGAGGAGATTGGTCATCACCGTTTGATCCGCCTCGGCCTGCTCAAAGCATTCATCGAGTGTGCGAACGCTCTGGGCGGGTTTGAGGCCGATATCCCAGAGAAACTTAAGGAAGTCGGTCAGCTGGGTCTCCTCGACGGGGCTTTGAGTGTTGGTAGGGCCCCTTAGGATTAGGATGTCGATATCGGAGTGGGGATGCAATTCCCGGCGGCCATAGCCGCCCACCGCAACCAGAGCAAGCGTGCTCTGATCGGCGATGAAGTGATGCCACGCGATGGAGAGAATCTCGTCAGTAAAGTGGGAGCGTCGATGGATCAGTTCAGAAGCCTTCGAGCCGGCCTTGAAACTCTCCAGAAGACCTGTGTCGTGGGTCTTGATACAGTCGCTAAAGACTTGATGAAGGTCTGTCGGGGTAAAGCGCCCCAGAGCAAGCCAGGCCCTGAGATTTTCAGCGCGCAAAATCGTCGACTTCCTGTTGTCTGAGGGTCAGGATTTCAAAGCCATCGTGGGTGACCAAGATGGTATGTTCCCATTGGGCCGACAGGCTATGATCCTTGGTGACGGCGGTCCATCCATCGGAAAGGATTTTGACGTCTCGCTTACCGAGATTCAGCATCGGTTCAATGGTGAAGATCATGCCTTCCTTCAGGGTGATGCCGGTCCCAGGCTTCCCATAGTGGAGGACTTGAGGATCCTCATGAAACTTCTTGCCGATGCCGTGGCCGCAAAATTCGCGAACGATCGAGAGGCCATGTTGTTCAGCGTGCTGTTGAATGGCATGCCCAATATCGCCGAGTGTGGCTTCAGGCTTAACCGCACGGATTCCAAGGTAAAGGGCTTCTTGGCAGATATTGCTCAGCCGGCTGGCTCGGATTGGAACGTCCCCAACCAAAAACATCTGGCTGGTATCGCCGTGGTAGCCATCCTTGATGACCGTAATATCAATGTTGATAATGTCGCCACTTTTTAGTTTCTTGGGGCCGGGAATGCCATGGCATACGGTGTGGTTGATGGACGTGCAAATGGATTTTGGGAAGCCCTTGTAATTCAGTGGGGCCGGAATGACCTGTTGCACATTCACCATGTAATCGTGACAGATCTGATTAATTTCTTCGGTCGTGATGCCGGGAATGACATAGGGTGCGATCATTTCGAGCACTTCGGCTGCGAGTCGACCGGCCACGCGCATGATGGCGATTTCTTCTGCTGACTTGATGTGGATGGTCATAGGGTAAAGCGGTTTGTGCTTTAGGGGCTCTGCGCTCAGGGCGCGCGCCGGTATGGATTGTTGAGGTGAGCGAAACATGGTATAAAGGCCTGCTACTTTTAGCAACTACACACACATGTCGTCACGCTCGGCAGGGTGCCCTCCTGGTTCTAGGACTTAGGGGGTCGTCGTTCGGGACATGTGGAGGCTTAACCCTGTTTTTAGTTTTAGGAGAATGGAATGTCGAACGTTACGATGCGTCAGATGTTGGAGGCCGGTGTGCATTTCGGTCACCAGACGCGTTACTGGAACCCCAAGATGGCACCCTACATTTACGGTGCCCGCAGCAATATTCACATTATTAATCTTGAAAAGTCGCTGCCGCTTTTCAAAGATGCGATGGATTATCTCGAACAGGTCGTTGCCCGTCGTGGCAAGATTCTGTTTGTGGGCACTAAGCGCACCACCCGTGCGGTCGTGCAGGAAGAAGCGATTCGCTCCGGTATGCCTTATGTCAACCATCGTTGGTTGGGCGGCATGCTGACTAATTTCAAGACCATCAAGCAATCTGTTGCTCGGATGAAGGAGCTGGAAGCGATGAGAGACGATGGTCGTCTTCAGCGGTTCAGCAAGAAGGAAGGTCTTGGTATGCTGCGCGAGCTTGAGAAACTGGAGAATAGTATGGGCGGCATCCGGGACATGGATCGTCTTCCTGAAGTTCTCTTTGTGCTCGATGTCGGCTACGAACACAATGCAATCAGTGAGGCCCACAAGCTGGGTATCCCGGTCGTAGGCGTGGTCGACACCAATAACAGCCCCGCGGGTATTGATTACATTATCCCCGGCAATGATGACTCCATTCGCGCGGTTCAGCTCTACGTTCAGAGCGCTGCGACGGCTATTTTGCAAGGCAAGGCCAACAGCCTTGCAGCCGCTGGAGCCGAAGACGAGTTTGTTGAAATGGATGCCCCTGTCGAGGCGTCTGCTGAGCCGGCGGTCGCTGAAGTCGGGGAGTAAGACGTTAAGGAGCCTACAGGGCTGGCCTTTCAGCGATGGCTCAAAACGATGAATAAAAACGCCTCCACCCGGGGGCGTTTTACTAGGCAAGGCTGAGCGAACAACCCAATTACTGATCAAGAAAGAGGATGCTTCATGTCGAATATTACGGCCGGGATGGTGAAGGAACTTCGTGAACGCACGGGTTCTGGAATGATGGAATGCAAAAAAGCACTCACCGAGACGCAGGGGGACCTCGAAGCCGCTGTTGAACTCATGCGGAAGGCGGGTCTTGCTAAGGCGGATAAGAAGTCTGGACGGACCGCAGCTGAAGGCTGCGTCTGTTGCAAGTCTAGCCCTGATGGTACTAAGGCTTCGATTGTTGAAATCAACAGTGAAACCGACTTTGTCGCCAAGGGTGATGATTTTGTCGCTTTCTCGAATCTGGTCGCAGAGACCGGTCTCGCTTCGGGAGCTAAGACCCTCGAAGAGCTGTTGGAAGCCAAGATTGCTGGCACCGGCGAGACCGTCGAGGAAGCCCGTCGCGCCATGGTCGCCAAGATTGGTGAAAATATTGCGGTACGTCGTTACGAGCGTTTTGAAACAGCCGTTGGTTTGGTAGCAAACTATCTTCACGGCAGTCGCATCGGCGTGCTCGTTGAACTTGAGGGCGGTGATGCGGAGCTTGGCAAGGATGTCGCGATGCATGTTGCTGCGAGTAAGCCGAGCTGCATTGATGAAACCGGTGTGGATTCCGACCTGGTCGAAAAGGAAAAAGCCATCTTCAGTGCGCAGGCCGCGGAAAGTGGCAAGCCGGCCAATGTGATCGAAAAGATGGTTGAAGGCCGAGTGAAGAAATTCCTCGGGGAAATCACCCTCGTAGGTCAAGCCTTTGTTAAGGATCCGGATCAGACGGTTGCTCAGCTCTTGTCCTCAAAGGGGGCAAAGGTGGCGCGCTTCGTTCGCCTTGAAGTGGGCGAGGGGATCGAAAAGGTCGAAAGCAACTTTGCCGAAGAGGTCATGGCGCAGGTTCGCGCTTCCTGATCCCGGAAATTCCTGGTGTCCGGGCGCGCGTCCATTGATGGGCCTCCGGCATGGTTTCAGTAAACCCCTGGCAGAGCAGATCCTATGAGTACACCCAAATACCCCCGCATTCTGTTGAAGCTGAGTGGCGAAGCCCTGATGGGCGACAACGGTGGTGGCATCGATGCCAGTACGATCGGTCGTTTGGCCAAGGAAATTGCCGAACTGTGTGATGCCGGTGTTGAGGTGGGGCTGGTGATCGGTGGTGGCAATATCATCCGAGGGGCGCAGACCGCGGGTCAAGGCCTCGAACGGGTGACCGGTGACTACATGGGCATGTTGGCCACCGTGATTAACGCTCTAGCGATGCAGGACGCGCTGGAGCATCATGGCCGACCGGTTCGGGTGATGTCGGCCCTTAAGATTAATCAAGTCTGTGAGGACTACATTCGGCGGCGGGCGATTCGGCACCTTGAGAAAGGACGGGTGGTGATCTTTGCTGCAGGGACCGGTAACCCTTTCTTCACCACCGATACGGCAGCCAGTCTTCGCTCGATCGAGATCAATGCGAACCTTTTGATTAAGGCGACCAAGGTCGATGGGGTTTATACCGATGATCCCATGAAAAATCCCGATGCCACCCTTTACAAGACACTGACCTATGATGAGGCACTGGATCAGCGCCTCAACGTCATGGATGCGACGGCGTTGGTCTTATGCCGTGATCATGACATGCCGCTGCGTGTGATGAATGTCTTTGAGCCGGGCGCTGTCATGCGGACCGTGATGGGTGAGGATATTGGTTCTTTGATTGAAACGGAAATATCAGCATGATTGACGATCTCCAGAAACGAACCGCAGAGCGGATGGCCAAGAGCATCGAGGCCTTGAAGCTTGAACTCGCCAAAATCCGCACCGGGCGGGCGCATCCTAGCCTGCTTGATCACGTGACGGTCTCCTATTACGGCAATGACGTCCCTCTCAGCCAGACCGCCAATGTGACCGTGGAAGATGCCAGAACTCTCGCGGTCACGCCGTGGGAAAGGACCATGGTACAGGCCATCGAAAAGGCGATCATGAGTTCTGATCTCGGACTAAATCCCTCAACGGCAGGAACCGTCATTAGGGTTCCGATGCCGCCTCTGACCGAGGAGCGTCGCCGCGATCTGATCAAGGTGGTGCGACATGAGGCGGAAAACTCAAGGGTCGCTATCCGGAGTATCCGCCGTGATGCCAATACGGATCTCAAGAATCTGGTGAAGGACAAGCAGTTGTCCGAGGATGAAGAGCGCAAAGGTCAGGAGCTGGTCCAGAAGTTGACCGACCAGTATGTGAAGGAGGTTGACGGCCTTCTTGAACAAAAAGAAAAGGATCTTCTCGCGATCTGACGTTTCGGCCTTGGCAGTCTTGCCAAGGCCGACATTTCAGCCTGGCGACTTACCCGGTACCCTCATGTCTTCATCCCCGGCCCCATTGAAACCCGCCGACCTGCCTCGCCATGTGGCCATCATTATGGATGGCAATGGACGGTGGGCGAAGCAGCGGTTTTTGCCACGTCCCGCAGGCCACCGAGCTGGCGTTGGCGCAGTCCAGAAAACGGTCGAACAATGCATTGCCCGTGGTATCGAGGTGTTAACCCTGTTTGCCTTCAGCAGTGAGAACTGGCGCCGACCGGCCCAGGAAGTTTCTCTGCTAATGGAGTTGTTCATGCTGACCCTGGAGCATGAGACGAAGAAACTGCACAACAACGGTGTCAGGCTTCGAGTGATCGGTGATCGCAAGGCCTTCGCGCCGGTTCTTCAGGAGAAGATTCAAGAGGCGGAGGCCTTGACCCGGAACAACACGGCCCTTCATCTGGTGATTGCAGCTAATTATGGGGGTCGTTGGGATCTGACCCAGGCCGCTCGCCGGTTGGCTGAAGAGGTCGAAGCTGGCCGCCTTCAAAGCCAGGACATCACGGCTTCGATGATCGAATCGCACCTGGCTCTGGCTGATCTCCCGGAACCGGATCTCTTTATTCGGACCGGTGGCGAACAACGGATCAGTAATTTTTTGTTATGGCAGCTGGCCTATACCGAGCTCCACTTTTCACCCTTGCTGTGGCCGGACTTCGACGAGGCTGCCTTTTCTGGTGCACTGACGAGCTTTGCTGGCCGTCAACGACGTTTTGGTTACACCGGGGATCAGATCGAGCGCAACCCCGCTTCCTGACCTCTTTTTATCCCATTTATCAACGCAGGCCTCCCATGCTCAAGAACCGAATTCTGACGGCGTCCTTGTTGGCGCCCTTGATCATCGCCGCCATCCTTTTTTTGCCACCGGATGGCTTTGCGCTGCTTTGGGGCGCGATCATTCTCCTCGGGGCTTTTGAGTGGGCAGGGCTTTCTGGCCTTAAGGGCAGCGCCAAAGTCGCCTTCATTGGCGGGGTTTTGGGTCTCATGGTGGCTGCCCGCACCTTTGCGCTGTCCTGGGCGGCTGGCGAACTGCCGATCTGGTTCTATGCCCCGGTGATCATCTGGTGGGCCGCTTGGGCGATGGCCTTTCGGCGGATCCCTGAAAAGTTGGTCGAACAGAAGTTTTCAAGTGCTTCAAGGGCCGTATCTGGGGTCTTTGTGCTGGTCTCTGGCTGGATTATGATGGTTTGGCTTCGGCTGAATTTCTCAGAATACCAGGTGCTCTATTTGGTTTTATTGATCTGGGTGGCTGATATTGCGGCCTATTTTGTCGGTAAACGGTGGGGCTTTACCAAGTTGGTCATGGCGATCAGTCCCAACAAAACCATTGAAGGGGTTTATGGTGCCCTAGTGGCTGCCGTCTTGTTCGCCGTTCCGATTGGATTCTTGGTCGGGCTTGATAAGCTTGCCTTGGTTGATTTTGTTTTCCTTTCCCTGTTGACGGTGGCCTTTTCAGTCTGCGGTGACCTTTTTGAAAGCCTGATGAAGCGGGTTTGTGGCGTCAAGGATAGCGGCGGCCTGCTCCCGGGGCATGGCGGTGTTCTTGATCGCATCGATAGCCTTCTTTCTGGGGTGGCTATTTTCTATGTGGGCTCGCTGTTGATTCCGATCTTTTTGCAGCTGGGGCCGAGTCTTGAACCCGAATTAATTCTTCAATCCGATGAAGACATCACGATGGAGAGCGAGCCGGCGGAGCATCATCATGACGGACCCATGGCCGTCCCCGGTGAGGCAGATGAGATGGCCCCGCCGGCGGAGGATGAGGCAGATTCCATCGGTCAGGAAGCGAAATAATGAGTATCAAAGGACTTTGTGTTCTCGGCTCCACAGGGTCGATTGGGGTCAGTACGCTGGACGTGGTGTCCCGCCATCCCGATCGCTATCGGGTTGTTGCGTTAACGGCCAACAACAATATTGACCGCCTTTTTGAACAGTGTCAGCAATTTCTCCCGGCGTTTGCCGTGGTCATCGACGCCGATCAAGCGATCAGCCTCCGCCAACGACTGCTCGATGGGGGTAATAAAACCACTGAGGTTCTAAGCGGGGTCAAGGCCCTTGAGGAAGTCAGTGTGTTGTCGGCCGTCGATTCGGTGATGGCCGCCATTGTTGGGGCTGCAGGATTGCTCCCGGCCCTCGCTGCGGCCCGCGCAGGCAAGACGGTTTTATTAGCCAACAAGGAAGCCCTGGTGATGTCGGGGCCCCTCTTTATGGCGGCTGTGGCTGAATCTGGCGCTGCTCTTCTTCCGATCGACAGTGAGCACAATGCCATATTTCAGTGCATGCCGGCGCATTACCGCGCGGGTCGGACCGCGATGGAGGTCCGCCGTATTTTGTTGACGGCCTCAGGTGGCCCCTTTCTGCGGAAGTCCATCGAGGCCTTGCATGATGTGACCCCGGAGCAAGCGGTAGCGCACCCCAATTGGGTGATGGGTCGGAAGATCTCGGTGGATTCGGCGACCATGATGAATAAAGGGCTCGAACTCATCGAGGCCTGCTTGTTATTCCAAATACCCCCTGAAAAAGTACAGGTCGTTATTCATCCTCAGAGTGTGATTCACTCCATGGTGGATTATGTCGATGGGACTGTTCTTGCGCAGATGGGTAACCCCGATATGCGGATTCCGATTGCCCATGCCATGGCCTGGCCCGAACGATTTGATTCTGGCGCTGAACCCCTGGATCTTTTTGGGATCCAACGCTTAGATTTTGAGGCGCCTGACTTTGAACGGTTTCCCTGCTTACAGAGGGCGTATGATGCGGTCACAGAAGGGGAGACGATGCCCGCCATCTTGAATGCAGCGAATGAGGTGGCAGTAGGCTCGTTCCTTGAGGGGGGAATTCGATTCACGGCCATCCCTGATGTGATCAAACACTGTATGGATTCTGTTGCCGTCATTAAGGCGCAGGATATTCCTGAAGTTCTAGAAGCGGACAGCAAGTCACGGGAAGCCGCGGCAGCCTATATTGCTCGATTACAGTCTTAACCGATGGAGAGAGTGAAGCCCTGATGCCTGAGTTGCTGCATACGCTGTTCTTTTTTCTTATCGCGCTGATTGTCCTGATCGCGGTGCATGAGTTTGGCCATTATTGGGTGGCGAGGCGTCTTGGGGTTCGGGTGTTGCGGTTTTCCCTTGGCTTTGGCACGGTGATCTGGCGCCATCAGAAAACCCCCATGGATACCGAGTTCACCCTCTCTGCGTTGCCTCTTGGGGGCTATGTCCGGATGGTGGATGAGCGGGAGGCCCCGGTGGCCGATGCCGATTTACCTTACGCCTTTAATCGGAAGCCTCTTAGGGTCCGTGCGGCGGTCGTCGTGGCAGGCCCTCTGTTTAACTTCCTGCTAGCGATCCTCATCTACTGGGTCACCCTGATGTGGGGAGAAACCGGGACCCGACCAGTGGTTGGCGAGGTCGTTCAGGGGACCATTGCTGCCCTTTCAGGCTTTGAAGAGGGTGATGAAATCCTAGAGGTTGATGACACACCCACCCCGACCTGGGTGTTGGCCGTTGGCGGGATCATGGAACGACTGCTCGATGAAGAGCCGATTCCGGTTAAGGTGAGGGCGGCAACGGGTGACGTAAGGAATCTCTCGGTGGTGAAGCCTCAGGATGTCACAGACAAGCCGGAGGCGGTCTATCAGCGCCTGGGACTTAAGCCAAAGGAGCCTTCTCTTGATCCCCTGATTGAGCGCGTCTTGCCTGGGAGTGCTGCTGAGCGTGCCGGACTCCTTGCCGGTGACCGAATTCTCAAAGCGGATGATCAGTTCGTCAAAACCTGGAAGGCTTGGGTGGACTATGTCCGAGCACGACCCAATCAGGTGATTGATGTGGTGATCGAGCGGGATGACGTCGCGGTTGACCTTCAATTGACGCCCGCCGCGGTGGTCTCTGCCGAGGGGACGATCGGACAGATCGGTGCCGCGGTGAAGGTTCCAGAAGAGCTTAAAAAGTCGCTGCAGGTGGATTATCGATTGGACCCCTGGTCGGCGCTGCTTGGCGCGATCAAGCGCACCGGGGCTTATTCTTTGGCGACGGTCAAGATGGCCGGGCGCATGCTGATTGGCAAGGCGGCGGTTGAAAATCTCAGCGGTCCTATCAGTATCGCCCAGTATGCGGGGCAATCTGCTAGTCTTGGGATGATCCAATTCTTGAAATTTTTGGCCCTCGTCAGCATCAGTTTGGGGGTTCTCAACCTGTTGCCGATACCGGTACTCGACGGTGGCCATCTGCTCTTCTATGGCGTCGAGGCTCTGATGGGGCGGCCACTGAATGAAAAGATCCAGATACGCTTTCAACAGATTGGGATGACCCTCCTGCTCCTCTTGATGGTGCTGGGTTTCTATCTCGATATTGGCCGCCTTTTCGCTTCCAATTAATTCACATCACCTGGGGTTCCTTATGAAGTCATTACTGCTGAGCGTTTTCGCTGGCCTCCTTCTCACAACTGGATGGGTCAAGGCCGATCCCAAAGCGGTCGAAGCGGCCCTGAAGCAGGCGTTGCCGACCCTCAAGCCTGACTCGATCGCAGAATCTCCTATCAAAGGAGTTTATGAGGTGGTGGTGGGTGCGCGCATGTTTTATGTCTCAGAAGATGGTCACTACCTGATGCAGGGTGCGATGATCGATCTTCGGACCCGGGAGGATGTTACTGAGAAGAAGCTGTCGGGAGCACGTCTGTCGGCATTGGCGAAGATTGGTACCGACAACATGATCATCTTCAAGCCGAAGATCCAAAAGCACGTGGTCTATGTTTTTACCGATATCGATTGCGGTTACTGCCGCAAACTGCACTCTGAAATGGATCAATATCTCCGCGAGGGTATTGAAATCCGTTACCTCTTCTTCCCCCGCTCAGGCAAAGACACCGATTCCTACTATAAGGCAGTGACCGTGTGGTGCGCTAAGGACCGGAATGCGGCGCTAACGCGGGCAAAGAACGGCGAGAATCTGGCCCGAAAGGATTGCGAGAATCCGGTGGATGAGCATATGGCGTTGGCCGCAGCCATGGGCGCGAATGGAACGCCCATGATCGTGACCGAGAAGGGCACGATCTATCCTGGTTATGTGCCGGCCAAGGAATTGCTCAAAACGCTTGAAGAGAAACCTGAAGCCTTGCCTGGGATCGAGGCGCCGGCGGTTCCTTAGGTCATCTGCCGCGATCAGGCTGATCAGCGCCCACCCAAAAAGGGGGCGAGATCAGCCGCGCTGGGCCTTCATTTGAAATAATAAATCCAGCGCTTGTCTTGGGGTCATTTCTTCAGGATCCACGGCATCGAGAAGTTCAAGCGCGGGGTCTTTGATCATGTCCCTGAAAAGATCAAGCTGTTGTCTTTGGCGAGGCTCAACCGGCCCATTCACGGCCTGAGCTTCAAGCGCTCTCAGCTTCTCCCTCGCCTTTTTGACCACGCTTTTAGGGACGCCCGCGAGGGCGGCGACTTCGAGACCATAACTTTGGTTAGCGGGGCCATCCTTGACCGCGTGCAGAAACACAATGCCCTCATGGTGCTTTGCGGCATCTAGGTGGACGTTAGCGACTTCGGGAACCTCGTCCGGCAGCTGTATCAATTCGAAATAATGGGTTGCAAAAAGGGTCATCGATCCGGTGACTCGAGCCAGATGCTCAGCGGTCGCGAAAGCGAGCGATAGGCCGTCAAAGGTGCTGGTCCCTCGACCTATTTCATCCATCAGAACGAGGCTTTTAGGTGTGGCATGATGGAGAATATTCGCCGTTTCGGTCATTTCGACCATAAAGGTTGAGCGACCATTCGCGAGATCATCGGAAGCGCCGATTCGGGTGAAGATCCGGTCGATAGGCCCTATGACCGCCCGCTCCGCAGGCACGAAAGAGCCCATGTGCGCAAGGAGGACAATGACCGCGGTCTGTCGCATATAGGTGGATTTTCCGCCCATGTTGGGTCCCGTAATGATCAGCATCCGCCGCTGGCTTGACAGCTCAAGGTCATTGGGAACAAAGGGCTGGTCAAGAACGCTTTCAACCACCGGATGGCGCCCGCCCTTGATACTAATCCCCGGCTCTTGGGTGAACTGAGGGCGATGGAGGTTGAGGCTTTCAGCGCGCTCTGCGAGTGTTCCGAGAACGTCGAGTTCGGCGAGCCCCTCGCCCATCCGCTTTAGCGGCATAAGGTCCTCTGCCAATCGGTCCAAGAGGCCTTCCCATAGGGTTTTCTCAAAGGCGAGAGCACGTTCGCGGGCGCCTAAAACCTGATCTTCAAAAGCCTTAAGTTCCGGGGTGATATAGCGCTCAACACCCTTCAGGGTTTGGCGCCTCACATACTCTTGGGGGACGCGATCGGCCTGAGATCTTGAGAGTTCAAGGTAGAAGCCTTGGACCCGATTGAACCCTACCTTGAGGTTCGATAGCCCGGTTTTTTCGCGTTCCCGCTGTTCGAGATCGATAAGAAACTGGTCTTGATTCATGCTCAAGCGTCGCAGTTGATCGAGCTCCTGATGGTATCCCTCACGGATGACGCCGCCCTCTCTGATCAGGACGGGGGGCTGATCGATGATGGCTCGTTGTAAAAGGTCTAGGAGCAAAGGCTGTGGGTCCAGTCTTCTTTTTAGGCCCTGGAGTAAGGGGGCCTCAAGCGGGGCTAGCCTGTTTTCAAAAGCCGGCAGCGCCTCGAGCGCAAGGCGAAGGGTGATCAAATCCCGCGGCCTCGCTGACCGCAGAGCAATCCGCGTGACGATGCGTTCAATATCGCCAATGGCTCTTAGTTGATCGCGCGCGCCCACGAACACTCCGAGGCCGAGCAGGTTATCGATCGCGTCGTGACGGGCACTCAGGGTCGTTTGGGCTCTTAATGGCTGGTGCAGCCAGCGTCTCAGCAGTCGGCCGCCCATCGCCGTCACCGTCCGATCGAGGACGCCGAAGAGGGTCAGCTCGACGCGGCCGGAGGGGTGATAATCAAGTTCGAGATTGCGTCGGCTAGCGGCATCCAGGGTAATCAGGTCTTCGTGTCGCTCAAGGCGTATCCCTTCAATATGGGGTAATGCTGATTGTTGAGTCTCCTTGACATATTCCAGCAAGGCGCCGGCTGCAGCCAACGTCGCTGGCATGTCCTGACAGCCAAAGGCGGCGAGGTCGTGGACCTTGAAGTGTCGAATCAAAAGGCGCCGGGCGCTTTCGGCCTCGAAATGCCAGCATGGTCGGCGGGTGGTTCCTGGTCGTGTGAGGATGGATGCCGGCAGTGTTTCGGTGTCACTGATGAGCAGCTCCGCCGGATTGAGACGTTCGAGTTCGCTGTAGAGGGCCTCCATCGAGGCGAGTTGTTCGACGATAAAACGTCCGCCTGCAAGATCGAGGGAGGCCAAACCAAAGATCGATCCGCTCGCGGCCACGGCGACCAAGAGGTTGTCCCTGCGGTCCTCAAGTAAGGCTTCCTCGGTCACGGTTCCTGGCGTCACGATGCGAACCACGCGGCGTTCGACGGGCCCTTTGGCTAGTTGGGGGTCTCCGACCTGCTCGCAGATGGCCACGGACTCACCCAGACGGACCAGTCGGGCGAGATATCCTTCTGCCGCGTGATAGGGGAGGCCCGCCATCGGAATCGGAGCCCCTGCAGACTCGCCTCGAGCCGTCAGGGTGATGTCGAGCAGCTGAGCGGCGCGTTGAGCATCGTCATAGAACAGCTCATAAAAATCTCCCATCCGAAAGAACAATAGGCGCTTGGGGTGATCTGCCTTGATCCTAAGATATTGCTGAATTACGGGGGTGTGCTTTGTGATGTCTTCCGCTGAAAGTATTTTTAAATTGTTATTCAATGACTTATCCAGTGATGACTGCTGTTTTGAACTCTTATGAACTCATCTGAACCCGTATAATATCGCACCTGAGGTAGCCCAGAGGTAGCCTAATTAGAGAATGTATCTGCTAAAATCAGCAACTGGGCTACCTTTGTTTGTCGCCTACCTGAATCCCTTGCCCTGCATAGGATTCAGTTTATTTTCTGGGCTACCTTATCAACCGGGGACTCGGATGAAAATTGAACTTGCCAAGGGTATTATCCTTAAACAGTTTTCCATCGAAAAGCGTCCCGTCGGAGTCTCCGACGGCAAGATCGCCTTCGAGGACAATGTCGGCCGAAAGCCCTACATCGTATTTGACACGAAGCTGACGGGCTTCGGAGTGAAAGTTTCGGCGACGAAGAAGACCTATCTGATGCAAAAGAAGGTCGCCGGCCGCGTGGTCAAGGCGAAGGTCGGTGAGGTCGCCGAGTTCATGACGGTTCAGGACGCCCGCGACAAGGCGGCCGGGTTCTCGGTGGCGATTCGTGAGACGGGCGCCAATCCGAACGCGGAGAAACGGCGGCTCCAGCTCGCCGAGGCGACGCTCGGACAGGCGATGGACAAATACAAAACCCACCTGACGACACGCAGCTCCCCCGCGACCGAAAGCACGATCAGGAATTTCGAGCGGTCGGAGCGAAAGTTGTCATGCTGGAAGGATCGCCGGATCAAGTCGCTTGGAGCCGACGAGATCAAGGATAAGTTCGACGAGTTGGCGAAGACGGCCAGGACGTCAACGGAGCAGGCGTTCCGTTGGGCGACGACATCCGTGGAGCATGTGCTGTCGATGGAGGCGATCACCGCCCAGACGCAGGGGCGGGCGTCATCCCTGTTCGCGAATCCGTTTCGCACCCTTATTCACAATAGCGTCTACCGCAATCGCGCCCAGTTGGAAAAGGAGCGGACGGAGCGGGGGACACGCAATCCGCTGACCAAGGAGCGGCTTGGCAAGTTCCTGGAAGCCCTGTGGTCGAAGCGGGAGGTCAACGACAACAAGACGGGCTGCGACTACATCCTGCTGATGCTGATACTTGGATGCCGCAAGTCAGAGCACGCGGGTCTTGTGTGGCGGGAGCTGCTGACTCCCGATGGCGAGAAGCCGGCGAGTGTTGAGATGAATCCGAGGATGAACTCTTGGGTCGACTTGGAGAACGGTGAGGTCTTTTTCCATCGGACCAAGAACGGGCTTGCCCATCGCCTGCCGTTGCCAGAGTGTGCGATGGAGCTGTTGAGACGTCGGCAACGCGAGTCCGCCGAGGAATCCTCGAAACGGGGTTTTGGAAAATCTCGCCGCTTCGTTTTCCCGGCGAAGAGCCGCCTGTCGAAAACGGGCCACTACAACGATGCCCAAGATCTGCTTGGACGGATCAGGGAGGAGGCGGGCATTCCGACTCTCACGCGTCATGACTTCCGCCGCACGTTCGGGACGACCGCAGTCCATGCCGCGGGCCTTTCCAAGGAGATGACCGCCCAGTTGCTCAACCATGGCCGTGTCGACGTGACCGACCGCTACACCGAGGCTGAGTGGTCGCTGTTGAAGGATGCCATGCAGCGGATCGAGAACGCGTTGCTCACGACGGCCCCGAATCTTTACAACTCGTTGAAGCCCATCGACTGGCCACCGTTGCAGGCTCCCGATCCGCACAAGCTCGCCCCTGTGAAGCCAAGGACTGGAAGGCCTCCGAAAGACAAGGGAGAGGAGGTTCCCGCCGCATAGGGAAACCGGGTTTCTCTCGTTCGTTATTGATGCCGGTATAGGTATGCCGGCATGCTCTCTGGACAAGGTCGGTTGAACGAATCACGGAGGATACCGCCCCCCTCGCTACGCGAACAATCGACACAACGACGTAAGGCAGACTTGACATCGGCTTCGGATAGAGAGAATATTTCTTCGAGATTTTCGCGTTTTTCGAGTTATTCGAGTTTTATGGAGATTAAGATGACTGTTCTCACCAAGCGCGATGCCCGCAAGATCATCGAAGACGCCTTCCTCAGTAAGTTGGATATCCTCATGTTCGGAGGGGCCGACAGCAAGGCCAACGCCAGCAGAAAGGGTGCGGCCGCTGTGGTTGGGGCCCTCGTGGACGTCATCGAGAAGGACGACCAGGTCGCCGGGGCCATCTCGGTCCTACATCCCGTCCGCAGCACGGACATATGGATGAAAACCGAGGCCGTCGCCTCCATGCTCGGATACAGTCGGCCCTACGTGACCGCGCTGCTCGATTCCGATGAGTTCGCGGGGAAGGTCAAGCGCTCCACGGGCGGGCAGCGCTCCGTTCTGCGCTCGGACGTCGAGGCATGGATGGAGCCGCGTGGTCTCACGGGGCCAGCCGTCCGTCCAGAAAGGAACATCCTCAACGACTCCCCGGCGGAATTTTTCGACGAGCCACCTCCCGAGGAAGGGAGTGAGGTCGCGCTCGCCCGCATCGCCGCAGAGAGGTCCGAGTCGGAGATGCACCGGCCGCCGAGGCGGCGTAAATGACTCTTGCTGCCCATCTTCTGATGGATGCATGCATCCTGATCAAGGGCAACGTCTCGAATGCTTTTTTTGACATGGCCCAGTCGGGCCTCGTGTCGCTTCACTGGACCCCGGAAATCGGCGAGGAGTTCATACGGAACTGGGCCATCAAGCGAGCGCGGGCCGACGGGTTCAAGGAAGGCGTCACTCCACAGGGGGAATACGAGTCCGTCATCCGGATAAACGAGGCAAAGGCGCGAGAGCGCCTGTCCAATTTCGAGGTTATGCAACCCGAATGGAGCATCCCGGGCTGGAACCTCGGCAAGATGAGCAGGGCCGTCCCGCCGGAGAGGCTGCTGGTGGGAGAAGCTCACGGGGTCCATCCGAAGGACTATCCTGTGGCCCTCGCCGCGATAGCCATGGCGCGAACCTTCAAGGAGGACGAGGCATGGCTCGTGACCGAGAACCAGAAACATCTGCCTCCAGGGATTTTCAAGCGCTACGAGGTGTGGTCGGTCAACCAGGGGACGGGCTTGGCGGCCCTTTTCAAGGATCATCCCCATGCAGTGATGGGCAGTCTACTCAAGACCATACAGGACACGAAGGCACCGAGGCTGACTAAGGAGGACATGATCGGCATAGTGTCTTCCGAGAGTTTTTTTGGCGTGCCTGACGTGGCACGGGAAATGGAGCGATACTGGAAGGTTCACGATATTCCCGGAAAATCCATGGCCTCCCGGCATCTTCCCAGACAGGACACTCCCGTCCCCCCCGGTTAACAACAGAGTGGTCGCTGTTGAAGGATGCCATGCAGCGGATCGAGAACGCGTTGCTCACGACGGCCCCGAATCTTTACAACTCGTTGAAGCCCATCGACTGGCCACCGTTGCAGGCTCCCGATCCGCACAAGCTCGCCCATTGATCGCGGCGCGAGGCATGGGTCAGGTTCAAGGGATCCTCCAGGATAACGCGGTACCGGCGGCACCTTGGCGTTGGAGGCCAGGCTATGGAAAGAAGCTCAGGGAAACTAACCGCATCCTCTGCGTGAAATCAATCGCCCTCATGGATCGTGACGCCCGAGGCGGTTGTGATCGGACTGAGGAACCTCAGAAATGCGGTATGGGTATCGCCTCGGGTGGTGGACCATGCGAAGACGTTAAGAAGAGAGCGGGGTAGTAAGGACGTATCAGGAGGTGGCATTAGCCGACCCGAAGCCTCACGCCAAAAGGAAGACTGGGGAAACGCTTCCGTCCAGAACGTTCGCCATCGCCACAGCGTTCGAAGTGAAATACCCGGCTGTGCAGCGATCCTTGAAAACCACGCGGTGATCCGTCCTTCACAACAAGAGGCCAGAACCACGACCAGGCCAATGTAGACCTTACGACCCAGGAATCTCAGGGTCGGCGTGGTCACTCGCCTGCGGCAGGCGGCACAACAGAAGCTGAAGCGAAAGGAAAAGAGCTTGCGATGATCAGGATCAATGCCTCGGGGCTTTCTTGGATAGTTCGCGTGATGCAGGGCACCGCCACAATGAGGACAGCCCTGAGCCAGGGTCTCCCCGGCCAATTGGGCATCAAAATCAACAAGCGATGAAAAAAGGATGGGGTCGGAAACAAGAAAATGGGACACTGGAATGAGTTTTTGAGTGTGAGAACCCAAAGACTCGCCTCATCGGGAGTTGTTTTCAACTCCCGTGAGGGTGTTTATCCCTCAACCCTCATCCAAAATGATCACCAGGCCTTAAAAGGCCATCAAAGTTCCTGGCCGTACTCACCTGTCCGGCTATGTGGAGAGTCTCGCCCGCTGGTCCGCGAATGAGAAAGGAGCGAGGGAGGCTGCGGAGGGATCCGAGGCCATTTTTCGGGAAACTGAAAATGCCTGGAAGAGATCACCGGGCTGAACGCCTGCGCGAATTCGGCCGGTTGGCAAAACGGATGGTTGGTCGGATGGGCCGGATTCACCCGCCCGTAATCATTTGACCTCGGCGCGAGGTAGCCCACGGGCAGCCTATAGGCGGTATTAATCGACTGAAACGCTGTGCTGGCGGGCTTTGTAAAGTCTGTCAAACAGACTGCTGCATGAGCGGCGTATGGGCCGTTTTGGGAGATGCTAAGCTCGACATGAGGAATGATTTTGACGGATAGTGTGAAAAAGGATGTTCATCGCGAGGAGGTGGAGTATGGCCGTGACTGACGAAACGAATCGATTGGCGATCCAATTGGCCCAGATCCTGACGCACCAGGGTATTCTACTGGTCACAGCCGAGTCCTGTACGGGGGGTGGCATTGCAGAGGCCCTGACCTCGATCCCCGGCTCCTCTGGCTGGTTCGATCGGGGCTTTGTGGCGTATAGCAATGCCGCCAAGATCGACATGCTGGGTGTCGAGCCATCGCTGATCGCTCATTGGGGCGCGGTTAGCGAGCCTGTGGTGGCTGCCATGGTGGCGGGGGCTCTTGATCGCAGTCAGGCGGATCTTGCGGTGTCCGTCAGCGGGATCGCAGGCCCGACGGGGGGAGCTCCGGATAAGCCGATCGGCACCGTCTGGTTTGGGCTGGCGCGCCGCCAGCATCCGCTTGTGACCTTCTGTCGTTGTTTTGAGGGAGGCCGTGACCGCGTCAGGCAGCAGGCGGTGATGGTCGCCATCGATGCGCTGAGGCTCTTGCTGGATGACGGGGGGGTGGACCCCCAAGCGGAGCCTTTTGGCTTGAAGTCCAGCGATTCAGATCGATAAAAGCAGGCTCTTTGAAAGGTATGCTGAGGGCCTGAGCCTATGAGATAATGAAGGATTGACCCCGTCACCCCGTCACCCTGAGGCTCAGAACACCCCCTATGGACGACAACAAGCAAAAGGCGCTGACTGCAGCACTGTCTCAGATTGAAAAACAGTTCGGCAAAGGAACGGTCATGCGGATGGGCGATACCCCCGCTCGAGACCTTGAAGTGGTCCCCACAGGCTCCTTGACGCTTGACATTGCGCTCGGCTGTGGCGGTCTCCCTCGGGGCCGCATTGTAGAAATCTATGGTCCCGAATCATCGGGTAAAACGACGCTGACCCTCGAGGTCATCGCGCAGGCGCAGAAGCTCGGTGGGGTTGCCGCCTTCATCGATGCCGAACATGCCCTTGATCCTAGCTACGCTGAAAAGATCGGCGTCAATCTCGATGAGCTTTTAGTCTCGCAGCCGGATACCGGGGAGCAGGCCCTTGAAATTGTTGACATGTTGGTGCGCTCTGGTGGCGTTGATATCGTGGTGGTCGACTCGGTCGCGGCCTTGACGCCGAGAGCTGAAATCGAGGGTGAGATGGGCGATTCACATGTGGGTCTCCAGGCTCGATTGATGTCGCAGGCTCTCAGAAAGCTGACGGCTAACATTAAACGATCGAATACATTGGTGATTTTCATTAATCAGATCAGAATGAAGATCGGGGTGATGTTCGGTAGCCCTGAAACCACAACCGGTGGTAATGCGCTCAAGTTCTATGCCTCGGTGCGTCTCGATATCCGCCGACTGGGGGCTATTAAGTCGGGTGATGAGGTCATCGGCAATGAAACCCGCGTTAAAGTGGTCAAAAACAAAGTGGCCCCGCCCTTCAGGAATGCCGAATTTGAAATCATCTACGGTGAGGGGGTTTCCCGTGAAGGCGAGCTGGTTGATCTTGGGGTGGTTCATGAGCTGATTCAAAAGTCCGGTTCCTGGTACAGCTATGCGGGTGATAGGATCGGGCAGGGCAAGGATAATGTCAGGACCTTCCTCAAAGAGCATCCCGAAATCGCTGCCGGCCTTGAGGCTAAGATCCGCGAGAAATCGCTGGGTACCTTGGCGGCTAGCCGACCCGTCGGTGCCGCGGCAGTGGCGGTTGAGGGTGACCTCTGATAGATCGTGAAGCCTTGCGGCAAGAAATTCGAAATGCGTCCATGCGGTATCTCGCTCGACGGGAACACTCTTCGAAGGAGCTTCGGCAAAAACTGATCAGCAAGGATTTTGCTCAAGAGTTGGTGGCCGAGGTGGTGAAAGAGTTTGCGGTGCTGGGTTACCAAAGCGATGAGCGTTTCGCCACGATGTTGGCGGCAACCCGGCGACGCCAGGGGTATGGTGCTTTGCGCATCCGCCAGGAGCTTCGTCAGCACGCTATCGATGGCTTTACTCTCCCGAAAGGCGAGGAGGCTGAAGAGCATGATGAAATCAAGCGGGTCCACCAGCGACAATACGCCGGGAAGGCCCCGGCAACCCCGAAAGATCGGTTGGCTCAGGAGCGTTTCCTGCGTCGACGGGGTTTTTCGGGTGAGGAGATCGTTCGCTTGTTCCGTCATTTAGGGGCGGTTGGGCGGAACGATTAATCGACTGATATTTACTATTAGATAAGAGAACGGCTGTAGCATGACCAGCGCCGAATTGCGGAGTTTATTCCTGAGTTTTTTTGAACAACGCGGACACCAGTGCGTTGCTTCGAGTCCCCTGATTCCTGCCAATGATCCCACGCTCCTCTTCACCAATGCGGGCATGGTGCAGTTCAAGGATGCCTTTTTGGGTCGCGAGGAGCGTCCTTACGTCAGGGCCGTCTCTTCGCAGCGGTGTATCAGGGCAGGCGGCAAGCACAATGACCTTGAGAACGTCGGCTATACCGCGCGGCATCACACCTTCTTTGAGATGTTGGGTAATTTCAGCTTCGGGGATTATTTCAAGGAAGAGGCTATCCGCTTTGCCTGGCAATTCTTAACCGGCGAGCTCGGTATTGCTCCGGAGCGGCTTTGGGTCACGGTCTTCGATCAGGATCCAGAAGCCGAGGCAATCTGGCTGAACGTTGTTGGGGTGGATCCTGCCCGTCTTTCAAGGATTGGGACCAAAGATAACTTCTGGAGCATGGGGGATACCGGGCCCTGTGGTCCCTGTACGGAGATTTTCTACGATCATGGTCCCCACATTGCGGGTGGGCCTCCGGGTTCCCCTGAGGAAGATGGCGACCGTTACATCGAGATCTGGAATCTGGTTTTCATGCAGTACGATCGGGCCTCAGATGGCACCCTCCATCCCTTGCCAAAACCTTCGGTCGATACCGGTATGGGGCTTGAGCGGATCGCTGCCGTGGTCCAGGGGGTCCACAGTAACTACGAGACCGATCTCTTTAAGTCCCTGGTCGAAGCGGCTGCCGGTCTTGCGGGTCTTCAAAGTATCGACAACAGTTCGCTGAGAGTTCTCGCCGATCACATCAGGTCTTGTTCATTTTTGATCGCCGATGGCGTTCTTCCGAGTAATGAAGGGCGGGGGTACGTGCTTCGACGGATCATCCGTCGGGCCATTCGTCATGGCTACAAGCTGGGTATTCGTGAGGTGTTTTTCTTCAAGCTGGTGGCCCCTCTGTGTGTCCTGATGGCCGAGGCTTATCCCGAGTTGCTGGCGTCAAAGGGAATGGTGGAGCAGGTCCTAAGAAAGGAAGAGGAACGCTTTGCCGAGACCTTAGATCATGGGATGAGGATTCTCGACGGTCAGCTCGCCAAGGTGACCGGTGGCGTCATTTCGGGTGATATTGTTTTTCAGCTCTATGATACCTTCGGATTTCCGGTGGATTTGACTGCTGATATCGCGCGGGAGCATGGCGTCGTCCCAGATCTTGAAGGCTTCGAAAAAGCTATGAGCGCTCAGCGCGAAAGGGCCCGCTCGGCGAGTCACTTTGCGGTCAATTACGGTAACGACATTCACCTCGAAGCGTCCTGTCAATTTACCGGCTATGAACGGTTTTCAGATGACAGTACCCTTATCGGTCTGTATCGAGACGGTGTCTCAGTCGACGCGGTTGCGGCCGGAGAAACCGTCACCGTGCTGCTGGATAAAACCCCATTCTACGGCGAATCAGGCGGCCAGGCGGGGGATCGTGGAGAGCTCCTCGCGGCGGATAGCCGCTTCGAGGTCAGGGATACTCAAAAACAGGGCTCTGGCCTCATTCTTCATCTTGGCGCTCTGGCTTCTGGCACGCTCCGCGTCGGCTTTAAGGTGCGCGCTGAAGTCAACGCCGATCACCGGCGCGCCATTGCCCTCAATCATTCGGCAACACACCTGTTGCACGCGGCCTTAAGATCGCTCCTCGGTGACCATGTCGCCCAGAAAGGCTCTCAGGTCACGGCACAACGCCTCCGGTTTGATTTTTCGCATTTTGAGCCGATGACCCCGGATCAATGCGACCACATCGAACGCATAGTCAACGAGCAGATCCGAATCAATCACCTGATACAGGCGGACGTCATGGGGCGCGAGGAGGCGATGAAGGCGGGTGCCATGGCCCTTTTTGGGGAAAAGTACGGCGAAGAGGTTCGGGTTCTTCGGATCGGCGATTTTTCGACGGAGCTCTGTGGCGGCACCCATGCCCTGCGCTCGGGTGATATTGGATTTTTTAAGCTGGTCAGCGAGGTCGGAGTCGCTTCAGGTGTCCGCCGTATCGAGGCCGTCACCGGGGTAGGGGCTTACGAATGGGTCAAGTTGAATGAGCGTCTTGTGCAGAGCATTCAGGAGCGACTCAAAGCGGGGCGTGAATCGTTGGAAGAGAAGTTGGAGCAGATTCTTGAAAAGAGCAAGGCCCTTGAAAAAGAAGTCGAGCGACTGCAAGGCAAGATGGCCAGCGCCTCCGGTGATGATCTGATGGCCAAGGTGGTCGACCTGGGTTCGATCAAGGTTCTCGCGGCCCGAATTGATGATGCCGATGCCAAAGTGCTGCGGGAGCTGGTTGATCAGCTTCGATCCAAGCTAGGCAGTTCTGCGGTGGTGTTGGGCGGGGTGGTTGAAGGCAAGGTTACCCTCATTGCTGGGGTGTCCAAGGATCGGACCGATCAGGTCAAGGCCGGCGATCTGGTCAATCTGGTAGCGCTTCAGGTCGGTGGCAAGGGCGGTGGTCGTCCAGATTTGGCTCAGGCAGGCGGCACGGATGCCACTCATCTCGACAGTGCCTTGGGTGGCGTCGCGGAGTGGGTTCGACAGGCCCTGGGCTGAAACGGTGCATTAGGAAAGAATGATGGCGCTTTTTGTTCATAAGTACGGTGGGACTTCCGTTGGTAGCGTGGAACGGATCAGTCACGTGGCGGACCATGTCTTAGCGGCCAGGGCCCGCGGCGAGTCGGTCGTCGTGGTGGTTTCGGCGATGAGTGGAGAGACCAATCGGCTCGTCGCCTTGGCACGAGAGGCCCAGGCCTCACCCGATCCGAGGGAGCTCGATGTTCTCTTGTCGACTGGGGAGCAGGTCACCATTGCCCTTTTGGCAATGACGCTGATCGAGAGAGGGTGCCCTGCGACCTCTTACACGGGCAGCCAGGTCTCGATCATGACGGATACGTCCCACACCAAGGCGCGAATCATGAACATTGACACACAGCCGATCATTCAGGACCTCCAGAAAGGGAAGGTGGTGGTGGTTGCGGGGTTTCAGGGGGTGACCCGGGCCGGTGACATCACGACCCTCGGCCGCGGCGGATCGGACACGACGGCGGTGGCGCTCGCCGCCGCGCTGAAAGCCGAGGAATGCCTTATTTATACCGATGTTGACGGGGTCTATACGACCGATCCCCGCATCGAACCGAAGGCGCGCCGCCTCGACCGGATTACCTTTGAGGAAATGCTGGAGATGGCGAGTCTTGGCTCTAAGGTCCTGCAGATTCGTTCGGTCGAATTTGCCGGTAAATACAACGTTCCGTTAAGGGTCCTTTCAAGCTTCAAGCCGGGTAAGGGAACCCTGATCAGTGAAGAGGATGACGGCATGGAAAAGCCCCTAATTTCGGGAATCGCCTTCAATCGTGATGAGGCTAAACTGACGGTGCTGGGTGTGCCTGATCGTCCCGGCATTGCTTCTCGTATCCTTGGCCCCATTGCCGAGGCGAATATCGAAGTCGATATGATTGTCCAGAATGTCGCGGAAGATGGGACCACCAATTTCACCTTTACGGTTAATAGAGCCGAGTATGGGAAGGCGCTCGCCATTCTCGAAACGACGCGTCAGCAACTTCAAGCTCGGCAAGTCGAGAGTAATGATGGCATCGTTAAAGTCTCCATTGTCGGTGTTGGGATGCGCTCCCATGCGGGTATCGCGGCCAAGATGTTTGGTACCTTGGCGCATGAAAAGATCAATATCCAGATGATTTCAACGTCCGAGATCAAGATTTCCGTGGTCATTGATGAAAAGTATCTTGAGCTTGCGGTGCACGCCCTGCATGAGGCCTTTGAGCTTGATCATCCTCCGGTTTCAGCTTAACAAAAGCGTGACCGGCTGGTTTCAAAGTGCTACAATCTCGCACCTCGCTGAGTCCTTGGTGCACGCTGACAGGGGTTGACACGATGTCTTGCGAGGTTCCTTTCATTCAGTGCGGGATCTGTAAGGGACGATTTTATGCTGATATTGACTCGTAGGGTCGGAGAGACTTTGATCATTGGGGATGAAGTCACGGTTACCGTCCTTGGTGTGAAGGGTAATCAGGTCCGAATTGGTGTGAACGCCCCTAAAAACGTGACGGTGCACCGCGAAGAGATCTACGAGCGTATCAAGCGTGAGTCTGATCTTGGAGAGGATCCGACCCCGGGCTCCATCGACTAAAGGTCGATCGAGAGATGCTGAAACCAGCGAATCAGCTGAACGATTTAGGAGAGATGGCCGAGCGGCTGAAGGCGCTCCCCTGCTAAGGGAGTATAGGGCTAATAACTCTATCGAGGGTTCGAATCCCTCTCTCTCCGCCACCTCTGCGGTGGGTCTTGGATCGTAAGATCAGGCCTAGCCGGCTTTTGAGAGTTAAGCCAGAAGCCCCGGAAGGGGCTTTTTTGTTTCCGGATGCGCGCGATAGCCAGATTTGGCTTTCACTTGTTATCTTTTATGCCTATAATGATCGGATTTTTCGGCTGTGCCGTATTTGTTGTTTGAGGAGCCCTGATGGTCACTATTCGTTTATCCCGTGGCGGTGCAAAGAAACGCCCTTTCTACCACGTGGTGGTTACTGACAGCCGCAATAAGCGTGATGGTCGGTACATTGAACGTCTGGGGTTTTTTAACCCGATTGCACGGGGAAAGGCGGAACGACTTTCGCTTAATGAATCGCGTATCGAGTATTGGGTCGGTCACGGCGCACAGACCACCGATCGTGTGACCACGCTGCTGAAAGAATTCCGGAAGCAAGCGGGTTCGGTTGCTGCCTAAAATGAACGCGCTGGGCGTTTTTTGATGTCCAGATTAGTCATCGTCGGTGAGCTCACGATGCCCTTTGGGGTTCTGGGCTGGGTGAAGGTGAGGTCGTTTACCGACCCACCGGCCAATATTCTCCGCTACACGCCGTGGGTGCTTGAATCCCGGGGTGAGCAGCGCTCGGTGGCGGTGCTCGAGGGCAGACCGCATACGGGCGCTGTCGTGGTTCATATCGACGGTATTTCGGACCGTGATGAGGCCCTGAGCCTTCGCGGATCCAAGGTGATGGTTCCTCGGGATGTCTTCCCCCGGGCACCCCAAGGCTCCTTTTACTGGGCCGACCTGATGGGGCTCCGGGTCGAAACCAGCGAGGGGATTGAATTGGGCCGGGTGGCCGGAATACTGGAAACAGGCGCCAATGATGTGCTTGAAGTTAAGGGCGATCGGGATCGGCTGATTCCCTTCGTGATGGGTCATTACGTGAAGGATGTGCGGCTTGATGATGGCCTCTTGATCGTTGACTGGGATCCTGAATTTTAAAGGTCGGCATGCGATTTGATATCGTCAGCTTGTTCCCGGACCGGGTCGTCGATATGGCGATGGCGGGGGTCACTGGCCGGGCCGTTGAGCGGGGTCTAGTGGATCTCCACCTCTGGGACCCGAGGGCTTTCGCTCAAGATCGCCATCGGACGGTCGATGACCGACCCTATGGGGGTGGTCCTGGTATGGTGATGAAGTTCGAGCCCTTGAGAGACGCCATTCGTGCGGCTCGGGCCGACGCAGAGATTCCGGCTAGGACCCTTTATCTGAGTCCACAGGGGCAGCTGCTGAATCAGCAGCAGGTGGTTGAATTTTCGGAGTGTCCACGACTCATTCTCGTGGCCGGCCGTTATGAGGGGATTGATGAACGCCTCATAGAGGCAGAGATTGATGAGGAATGGTCGATTGGCGACTATGTCCTGAGTGGCGGTGAACTGCCTGCCTTGGTGCTCTTCGACGCGGTGGTTCGACTGCTGCCGGGTGTTCTCGGGCATGCTGAATCGGCGCTCCAGGATTCGCATATGGAGGGGCTGTTGGATTGCCCTCACTACACGCGACCCGAATGGGTCGAGGGGCGTGAGGTGCCGGAGGTACTGCAGTCTGGCAACCATGAGGCCATTCGGCGCTGGCGGCTGCGGCAATCGCTGGACAGAACCCGATTACGTCGACCCGATCTCCTCGAGAAGGCGGATCTTGACCGGGAGCAACGCCTGCTGCTGGCCGAATTGGAACAGGAACGATTGAGCGATCACGATTTGAGATAAAGAGAAAACCGATGTCAAACATAATTCAGCAACTCGAAACCGAATGGATGAGTGGCAAGACCATTCCTTCATTTGCACCCGGCGACACGGTCGTCGTTCAGGTTCGCGTCAAGGAAGGGACTCGCGAGCGTCTCCAGGCTTATGAGGGTGTCGTGATTGCCAAGCGCAACCGTGGTTATCACTCGGCCTTCACCGTTCGCAAGATTTCCCATGGGGAAGGTGTCGAGCGTGTCTTCCAGACCTACAGCCCGCAGGTCGAGGAGATCCTCGTGAAGCGTCGGGGTGATGTCCGTCGTGCCAAGCTTTACTACCTCCGTGATCGGACGGGTAAGGCCGCGCGCATCAAGGAAAAAATCTAGTCGCGACCTTGCCGAATGACGGCAATCAAGACGAGAATCCAAAGGGCAGCGATCGCTGCCCTTTTGCATTCAGGCTGCCTTTTTAGGACGCAATGAGTCTTAAGATCGGTGGACACGCTTAGGCTTGGCATTTCGGTGGGCACCATGACCTGGATGGCACAGGGCGATCGCCTTGAAGCCATCCATCTCGAGCGTGGACTCGGGCCTGAGTCACCGAGCTCGGCACCGCGTTCTGGTGTTCTGAGGGAGGCACTTTTCCAGTGGCAACACTATCTGAAAGCGCCGGATCATTGTTTCGACCTACCCCTGGCATTCCCTGGCACCCCCTTTCAGCAAAAGGTCTTCGCGGCCCTTCGGGAGATTCCGCCGGGAACGGTGTGGACCTATGGTGACCTCGCCCGGGTAATCGGTTCGGCGCCAAGGGCGGTGGCCGGGGCGTTACGACGCAACCCCTATCCGGTGGTGATTCCTTGTCACCGTATTGTCGCGGTGGGCCATCTTGGCGGTTACTGCGGCGCTGTGGCGGGCCCTATGATGACGATCAAGCGCTGGTTACTCCGCCATGAGGGAGTTAAGGTAATTCTGTCATCATGATCAAAGGCCCCAAGGATAACGCTCTGCTCAGCAGCTTTGTCGATGCCCTCTGGCTTGAAGAGGGGCTCAGCGACAATACGCGTAAGGCCTACGCCAGTGATATCGATCACTTTGGACGGTGGTTGGAGCAATCCGAGGGAAGGGGGCTTCTTGAGATTATAGCGGGCGATATCGAAGCCTATCTGGCGAAACGGTTTCAGGAAAAGGCGACCAGTCGCAGCATGGCCCGTTTGCTGTCGAGCCTTCGAAAGTTCTATCGTTATCATCTTCGGGAGGGTCGTATTGACCTTGATCCAACGCTTCGCATCGATCCTCCAAGGATGGGGCGCCCGCTCCCTAAGACCTTAACGGAGTGGGATGTTGAGAGGCTACTGGCAGCGCCTGAGGTCGAGGCGTGTCTTGGCTGCCGCGATCGGGCCATGCTGGAAGTGCTCTATGCCACCGGGCTTCGGGTGACCGAACTGGTGGGACTCCAATTGCATGAGGTGAATCTTCGCCAGGGCGTTTTGCGGGTGGTCGGAAAGGGCAGCAAGGATCGCTTAGTCCCCTTGGGCGAAGTGGCCGAAGACTGGTTAACCCGATACAGTGAGACCGCGAGGCGTGCGCTGCTGGGCGAGCGGCAGTCCGATGATCTTTTTGTGACGCGGCGAGGCGAGGGGATGACGCGTCAGGCCTTCTGGTATCTTATTAAGCGCTACGCACAGAGGGCGGGAATCGAGAAGCCTTTGTCGCCGCATACCCTTCGCCATGCCTTTGCGACCCATCTACTGAACCATGGGGCCGACCTTCGGGTGGTTCAGATGCTGTTGGGACATAGCGACTTGTCTAGTACACAGATTTATACTCACGTAGCGCAGGAGCGCATGAAAGATTTGCATGGCCGTTGCCATCCGCGAGGCTAAGGCCGATGGCGGTTAATTTTAAGTTGATGCTGAACCCATGATTCACCCTACTGCACTCATTTCATCAGATGTCGATCTTGGCCAGGGCGTCGAGGTAGGCCCGTTTGCGGTCATCGAAGGCCCTGGCCGTATTGGTGATGAAAGTATCATCGAAGGCCATGCGGTCTTGAAGCCGCATGTTTATCTTGGCCAACGCAATCGAGTCCACTCAACGGCGGTTTTGGGTGGGCTGCCGCAAGATCTATCCTTCCATCCTGCGATGGTCACCCGGCTTGAGATTGGCGATGACAACATCTTTCGGGAGGGGGTCACCATCAGTCGGGCCACCCGGGAAGGGGAGGCCACGCGCATCGGTTCCGGCAACTATTTCATGAACCATAGCCATCTCGGGCATGATGGGGTGATGGGTGATCACAATATCCTGGCGAGCGGCGCCACGCTTGGGGGTCACACTGAGGTGGGTGACCGGGTTTTCTTTGGCGGCGGCGCGATGGTGCACCAGTTCTGTCGGATTGGAAGCTACGCGATCCTTCAGGGATTAGCCGGTATCAACAAGGATGTGATGCCTTTTGCCCTGGTCGGAGGGCGGCCTGGCAAGCATTACCGATTAAATCTGATCGGCCTTCGGCGGGCAGGCATTGAGGGTGATCGCCTGAAGGCGGTATCGGCGGCGTTCAGGCGTCTTCGGGCCCGACAAGATCTTGAAGGACTCCCCGATACCGAGGAGCTTAAGTATCTCCGCGCTTTTTTAGCCTCAAGTTCACGTCGTGGGGGGCTTCTGGGTTTTATCGATGTCGCCACTCGCGATGGGGACTAAGAACACGATGATAGGGAGGATCTTCGCTTGAAACCGACTGCTTGCGCCGTCATCGGGACGGGTTATCTTGGTAAATTTCATGCCCAAAAATACGCGGCCATCGAGGGCTGTGAGCTCATCGCTGTGGTCGATACCAACCCCGAAGCGGCCGCCTTGGTGGCGCAGCAGAACGGGTGTCGTGCCGAGACCGATTACAGGACTCTCCTGGGTCAGGTGGATGCGGTGAGCATCGTGGTGCCGACTAGTTTTCACTTTGAGGTGGCCCGCGATTTTCTTGCCGCCGGCTGTCACGTGCTGGTCGAAAAGCCTATGACCGTGACCGTCGAGGAGGCGGATGAACTGATTAGGCTGGCCAAGAGTCAGGGCTGTCTCCTGATGGTCGGGCATCTCGAACGTTTTAATGCGGCCCTCCTCGGTCTCGATTTAGTCCAGGAGAAACCCCTTTTTATCGAATCGCATCGACTGGCCCCGTTTAATCCAAGAGCCAACGATGTCAGTGTGGTGCTGGATCTCATGATCCACGATATCGACATTATTCTCGATCTCGTTGATTCTGAAGTCGAACGGATTGATGCGAAGGGGGTGACGGTCCTGACGACGGATACCGATATTGCCAACGCCCGACTGACCTTCAAGAATGGTTGCGTCGCTAATGTGACCGCGAGTCGGGCCAGCCTTAAAGTTGAGCGGAAGATGCGGATGTTTATGCCCAACCGTTATATTTCGGTGGACTTCCAGAACCGCACCCTGTCAGAGCACCGGAAAGGGTCGAGGGAAATGTTCCCAGGGGTCCCTGAGATTATCAGCGAGGAATCGGTCTATGAGAGTGGCGATGCGCTGTTGGAGGAAATAGGGCATTTCATCTCCTGTATCCGCGAGGGCCGGGAGCCTCTGGTTTCAGGCGTTGCAGGACGGCGGGCCTTGGCGACCGCTATTGAAATTACCCGCCTTCTAACGACACACTGAATATCAAGAATGGAGCCTTGCTGATGATCCCCATGGTCGACTTGAAAACCCAGTACCATCAATTAAAGGATGAGATCGATCTTGGACTGGCCTCGGTCCTTGACAGCGGTGCCTTCATTTTGGGGCCTCAGGTGCATGCTTTTGAAAAAGAAGCAGCCGAATATCTTGGAGTGCCCCACGCGGTGGGTTGTGCTTCTGGAACCGATGCCCTCCATTTGGCGCTTCTGGCGATGGGTATCGGCGAGGGGGATGAGGTCATCACCTCACCCTTTACCTTCATCGCGACCGCCGAAGCCATTCGCTACGTGGGCGCTAGGCCTGTCTTTGTCGATATCGACCCCAAAACCTTCAACCTCGACGTCGATCAAACCCAAAAAGCCATCACCCCGAAAACCAAGGCCATCATGCCGGTCCACCTCTTTGGGCAACCGGCGGATCTTCCAAGGCTTCAAGATCTTTGCTGCACCCATGGGCTGCTGTTGATTGAAGACTGTGCACAATCGTTCGGGGCTTCGGTCAACGGCAGACAAACCGGGAGTTTTGGGGTCGCGGCAGGCTACAGTTTCTTTCCCAGCAAGAATCTTGGCTGTTATGGCGATGGCGGCTTGGTCGTGACCCCCTCGGAGGAGGTTGCGCAGCGGCTTCGAATGTTAAGAAATCATGGCTCTGAGGTCCGCTACTACCATGATGTCATTGGCTACAATAGCCGCCTCGATGAATTTCAGGCCGCTATTCTGCGGGTGAAGCTCCGTCACATCGATGCTTTCAACCAAGCGCGCCGAAGGGTCGCCCATCGTTACTCCCAATCGATGGCGGATCTCCCTCTGGAGACCCCTTATGAAGATGGGATCGGCGTCCATGTGTATCACCAGTACACGCTCCTATCGGACCGTCGTGAGGCGATCATGGCGGCGCTTCAAGAGGCGGCCATTTCATCAGCAATCTACTACCCCGTTCCCCTCCATCACCAGAAGGTCTTCAAAAAGGACTGTGAAGGCCTTTCGCTCCCGGTCACCGAGTCGGTGGCACAGCGCTGCTTTTCGTTGCCGATCTACCCAGAACTCGGGGATGAGGCGATCGATCGGATTGTCGCTGTGATTCGTGCCGTGATGCATGGCTAATCAGCCACCTTTGGTCATGTTATCGGCCGGCGAAGCCTCCGGCGATCGGCATGCGGCGGCCCTGTTTTTGGCCCTGAAGGGGTTGTTGCCCGAGGTTGAGGGCTTCGGGATGGGGTCCTGTGCACTCCAAGCAGCGGGGGTCGAAATCGTCTTTGATTCGAGTGGCATTGGCGTGATCGGTCTTGCGGAGATTGCAAGGCATTACGGTGAGATAAGGGGCGCCCTGACGCTGATGAAGAAGGCCGCGGCCAGTCGTCAGCCTGATCTCCTGATTTGCGTGGATTACAAAGAGTTTAATTTTCGTCTCGCCAAGGCCGCCAAGGCGCTAGGGATCAAGGTTCTTTTTTATGTCAGCCCGCAAGTATGGGCCTGGCGCCCTGGTCGGGTGAAGCGTTATGGGGAGATTATTGACCATATGGCGGTCATCTTCCCCTTCGAGTTACCTTATTATGAAGCCTACAAGGTCCCGGCGACCTATGTGGGACATCCTTTGGCCGGCAAGGTAAAAGCGACCCTGCCGCGCGACGTGGTGCGGGCAAGGCTTGCAGCGGAAGCAGGTTTTGAGCAGGATAAGACACCCCTGATAGGGCTCTTGCCAGGGAGTCGCGCCAACGAAATTAAGCGGTTGCTACCGGTCATTTTGGACGCGGCTGAACGCCTCATGCACACGCATCCAATGGCCCGCTTTCTTTTGTTTCAGGCGGCCTCCCTACCCCCCGATACGATCACCGAGGCGTTGGCGGCTCGGCGGCTTCCGGTTCAGGTGATCCAAGGGCAGGACTATGATCTTCTCCAGTGTGCCGATGCCGTCATCACCGTCTCAGGCACGGCAACGCTAGAGGTCGCCCTCCTGGGTGTGCCGATGGCTATCGTTTATCGACTGGCTCCCTTGAGTTATTGGTTGGGACGGCTGCTGGTGAAGGTGCCCTTCATTGGCTTACCGAATATTCTGGCCGGCAGGCGCTTAGTGCGGGAATTTATCCAGCATGAGGCGACGGCCGATAATCTGGCCCAAGAAATGAGCAGGATCCTTGATCATCCAGCGGTCGCTGACACGATCAAGCAGGGTCTTGCTGAGATTCGTGGCGTCCTGGGTGATCGTGATGGCTCTTTCGAGTTGGCCCTTTTGGCCCGCGACATGCTGCTGTCGAACGCTCAGCGAGACCCCGATTGATCAGCGATAGGGATCTTGATCTTCGGCTCAGGGAGAGTCAAAGGGCAAGAGCCCTGAGACTCATCGTGAGGCCAGAAGGGGTGGAACTGGTTTTGCCTCGACATGTCGGGGAGTCTGAAGCCCGACATTTTCTTGATCGCCACCGGGTGTGGGCTTATCAGAAGCTCGAAGACATCAGAAGGCGATCCGGTGGCCTTAAGCCATCCTGTCTCCCTCTGACGGGGGGCGCTTTTGTACCTTTTCAAGGCGTTGCCACCGAACTGATCGTCGTTGAAGGGGTGAGACGACCGCTCCATCGGCGTCTTGATGGCGCCTTTGAGATCCATCTTCCAGGAGGAGCCCCTGAACAGGAGGCCGTTGAGATTAGGCATGCGCTTTATCGTTGGGTAGCGGTCTGGATGCGCACGGAGGTGTCGCTGCTGATCGATCGCTTCAGCCCACTCGAGGGACTCCAGCCGCGACAGATTCGGATCAAGGCCATGAAGACCCGCTGGGGAAGCCTCGGGCCTAAAAATGACATGAATCTTAACTGGTTGCTGGCCTTTACCCCGCCAGAGGTCCTTGCCTACGTCGTCATCCATGAAATCTGCCATATCCGGTTCAGAAACCACTCCAAAGACTACTGGGATCTGGTAGCGCTTCATGATCCTGCTTGGCCAGAGAGAAGATCCTGGCTTAAGCAGCATGGCAGTGCCTTATTGGCTCGTTTTGGGTAAGGAGGCGGGTGACCTGACGTGTGGCACAGAAAAATACTCGGGTGGGTGATCCTGCTGATCCTCGTCTTGGCCGTTCAGGGCTTGGCGCAAAAAGGCTTGAAGACGAAGGTTGTCGCACCGTCGATCGCCGGGCTGACCCTTGATGGACGACCCTTTGAAGGTTTGACCGCCCTCCCAAAACCCCTCCTGATCTATTTTTGGGGGAGTTGGTGCGGGATCTGTAAGAGTATGCAGGGCGCTTTGACGGGGATCGGAAAGGAGGCCAGCGTGCTGTCCGTGGCGCTCTCATCAGGGGACCCTCAGACGGTCAGCAGCTATATGCAGGCCCAAGGCTTTGAGCTCGCAACCGTCGTTGACGACGACGGTAAAGTGGCTCAGTCTTATGGCGTTCATGGCGTCCCGGCACTCTTTTTTGTAGACCGCCAAGGCGTGATCCAGCAGGTCACTACCGGCTATACCACGCGGCTTGGGATTCGTTTGCGACTTTGGTGGGCGGGGCGGTCCTGATCAAGACCGCCAGGGGGATGAGATCAGTACCCTTCTTTTTCGATGAGATAGCGCTGAACCCCAGATTCGTAGACCTCCGTAGAGATCTTGACGCCATAGATCACGGTCTGGCAGTGCTCTTCGAGAATGATACTGAGGAGACGGAAGGCGTTACGGGGGGTCAGTTGCCGAACGATAAAGTTCGCTTTGCTTTCACCCTCGTCCTCAAAGATTTCGGCGAGATGAATGGGGGGGCTACCCGGCTTCCGGCCGACGTTCATCCGCTTCTCGATCAAACGGATCATGTTGTCCGGCGACCAGTTGATGGATGAAATCGTTTTAATGCGGTCGCTTCGGTAATACTTCTTAAGGTCATGAAGCTCATACGGCAGGAACAAGATGATCCCGAGGTGGTCGATCTGGAAGAGCTGATCGTCGAGGATCGGCGTCACCAGTTCGCGCATTTTTTCAGGGTCGCCTTTGATGCTGGTCGGCTCATCAACGCGATCTACCAGCAGATAGACGCCCGCCAACCCGAAATAACGGATGAGTTCCATGAAACTTTTGAACAGCGTGAAGCGGTTCTCGGTATTTCTTGGGATGCCGTGGAACTCAAAGAGGCCGACGCCAATTTCTTGAATGGTCTTGACCATGCCTTCGAGAGAGACTGGGACGCCCCGAATTTGGCGATAAATCTCCCCGGCAATGAACTTGGCTTGTTTTTTTAGGAAGAACGGCAGCTTGCGCTCGTAGCCCGTGATCTCAATCACCCGGCGAAGTGTGGCGATCTTGCTCGAGAGATCGTTGGGGGTGTAGTAAAGCGCCGTTAACAGCAAAAACTTCTCGGCAATCTCCCGGTTGTTTTTGAGGAGATCCTCACGTGGGGTATTGACGATGGTGCGATAAAGTTCCTCGATACCGAGCTTCAGGATGTAATCGAGATGATCATCGAGGGTGATTTTAGACTCCCGAACCAAGGGGATCTCTTTTCTCCCTTTGAGAAAACGGGTCAGGGCCGATTTGTCAGAGGCATATTCCAAGGGAAGGGTCCTTGGTCGTGCGACTTCGGCTAGGAGCTCATTGAACTCCACATAGGAAATAACCAGAACCTGATCTCGATAATCATTCAGGTAGCGCTCGGTATCGATACGCATGGATGATTTGCCGGCACCCCTGATCGCAAAAATGACGTAGGGGGTGGGCTTGTCGATATGGAGTAGAACGGACCGAAGGGAGGTGTTCTCCACCATGGAGGTCTGAAGATAAGGATCCCTGTCGGCGTCGAAGATGACAAAGGGATTGTGTTCAAACTGCCAGACCTGCAGCCACTCTTTGATTTCCATGAGGCTCTCGATGGTTTTTTTGCGGGGCTTTCTGGGGTGCCTCTATTATTTGAGCGTTTCCCGATGGGCGACCAGAAATGATAAGGACACACTCTCGGCGATTCCTGGGTCGGGCCAATTTCGCTCGCGAACTATATCATATAGAACCATTTTAAAGCGCTCAAAACTCTCCTAAGGGAGCTTGGATGGATAAGGAATTTTTACCTAACCTCGAGGTCCACAGGGTACACCTTAAGAGAGTGTCGTCAGGTGCACCTTGTCGGTGTCCGCGTTGATCGTTAACCTTTGTCGTTTTTTAACCTTGAAGCAGCCCTAGAACGCATGAGCAACGCCGAACTTACCCCAGAACAGCCGAAGGCTAACCCCGGTCAAGAGATGCCGGTAGACATTCAGCCGAGCTGGAAGCCGCTGATCTATTTTGCTGGTGGTCTTGGGCTTCTGGTGGTGCTCTGGGAGGTCTTTCTAGAGTTGGGGATCCATATTTTCGAGTTCCTGTTCGAGGTGCTTGAAAAAATCTGGCTGGTCCTTGTTGAGGCCCCTGAGGAGTTCCTCGAGGATAGATTGGCCGACTGGCTCAAAAGCCATTTTGCCCATGAGGCAGAGCGCTATTCCGAGGTGGCGACAGCCCTTGGGCTGACCCCGCTTAAGATTTTCCTCGTCTTCTTTTTTGGAAGGATGGCCTTTAGATTTTTGAAGACCAAGGCCTGGCCGAGGATCAAGGTCTGGACCTTGGTTCGGATGACCGAAGTCCGTCTGGCGTTTAATGAACTGGCTTGGCCTTACCGCATCCTCGGTGGACTTGTCCTTTTAGGGGTCCTCATCATCTTGATATGAGTGACCGAACGCACTCCCGCCCCCATTTTTCCCGATACTCTAAAGGAGCCTGACAGTGAGTCAATTTGATAAGGTGAGCGTCATCAAGAAAAGCAATGTGTACTTTGATGGGAAATGCATCAGCCATACGGTGCTCTTTGACGATGGCAGCCGTAAAACCATCGGCGTTATCTTGCCTTCGCTGTTAACCTTCAATACGGCCTCACCTGAGGTGATGGAGATCCTCGGAGGGCACTGCAGGGTTCGATTGGAAGGCTTATCCGATTGGCAGGACTACACCGTAGGCGACTCCTTTGAAGTGCCTGGTCACAGTCGTTTTGATATCGAGACGCTGGAATTTCTCGACTACGTCTGTCACTTCACCGCCTGACGGTTACCCCTTTTTTGTTCTTTTGCGGTGGCTTGAGCCTTTTTTAGGCGTCGTTGCGGGATGCGTCTTGGTTTTTGCAAGGGGTGACGCTTTTGTGGACGTCTGGCTACTGTGTTTGATGGTTGACTTTGAATCAGGCGCTAAGGGCTCCTGAGGCCCTTCCAGCGCTCTAGGGGCCGCGTCTTGAACCCGGCGATCCTGCTCCTCCCGCCATTGATTGAGGCGGGTGAGTGCGCGATTAAGGTCGGTGGGTGGGAGCGTGCTAGCCAGTTCGTTGCGGAGGGCTTCACCGCCTGGGTGCCCGAGTTCCGCTGCTACGGAAGCCCAGAGATAAGCCTCCTCCGGGCTTTTTTCAACCCCATCGCCGTGACTGTAAAGGTCTGCAAGGATGCGGGCGGCACCTGCATCGCCCTGTTCAGCGGCCTTTAGGAACCATTCCGCCGCTTCTCGGTGGTCGGCTGGAACGCTGAGCCCATAAAAATAGAGGATGGCCAATTTGCTTTCCCCTAGGACGTTTCCTTGAAGCGCGGCCTTCTCAAACCAGTCAAACGCTCGATTATCACTCTGTGCGACACCGAGCCCCTTGAAGTAGAGGTTTCCAAGGTTGACCTGAGCGTTCGAATTGCCGGCCGCTGCGGGCCCTTTAAACTCCTTGTAGGCCTCTTCCCACCGCTGCTCCCGAGCTGCTTGAAGCCCTTTTGAAAGATCCGCATGAGCGCTAGATGGGTTGAGCAGAAGGAACAGCGTGAGGAAGGGAAGGGAGCAAGGAGGTGCTTTCATAACGAGGGGAGCATGTAGCCTCAATGTTCTTTGACGCGTGGGTGGAGCACGCTGTTGCGGGGGGGCTGGGTCTGATCGGGTTTTGGGTAGTCGAGGGTGAAGTGAAGGCCCCGGCTCTCCTTGCGGAGGAGGGCGCAACGAATAATTAATTCAGCGACAATCACCAGGTTACGGAGCTCCAAAAGATCGTTGGTGACCCTGAAATTGCCGTAATAGTCGGCAATTTCCTGTTTCAGCAGTTCCGCTCGCCGCAGCGCTCTTTGAAGGCGCTTGTCCGTCCGGACAATGCCCACGTAATCCCACATGAAGCGTCGAATTTCATCCCAATTGTGGGCGACGACGACTGATTCATCGGAATCAGTGACCTTCGTTTCATCCCACTCTGGAAGGTCCGGCGGGATCGGCCGCTGGTCGAGGGTCTGCAGAATGTGTTCAGCCGCCCGTTTAGCAAAGACGAGACATTCAAGCAGTGAGTTGCTCGCCATCCGGTTAGCGCCATGGAGACCGGTCGAGGCCGCTTCACCAATCGCAAGAAGTCCAGGCACATCGGTGCAGGCGTGAAGGTCGGTCATGATGCCACCGCAGGTATAGTGGGCCGCAGGGACCACCGGAATCGGGGCTCGGGTCATATCAATGCCAAGTTCGAGGCAGCGGGTATAAATATTGGGGAAATGTTGGGTGATGAAGGCTGCTGGGCGGTGAGAGATGTCGAGGAAAACGCAATCCGCCCCCAGCCGTTTCATCTCATGATCGATGGCGCGAGCCACAATATCGCGGGGGGCGAGCTCGCCCCTGGGATCGAATCGGGTCATGAAGGGGGTTCCATCCGGCAGCAGGAGACGCCCCCCTTCGCCCCGGATGGCTTCTGAGATCAAAAAGGAACGGGCATGGGGATGGTAGAGGCAGGTCGGGTGAAACTGGATGAACTCGAGGTTGGCGACGCTGGCGCCAGCCCGCCAGGCCATGGCGATCCCATCACCCGTCGCGATATCGGGGTTGCTGGTGTAAAGATAGACCTTGCTGGCCCCGCCGGAGGCAATGACCACAAACCGGGCCCTCATCGTCACCACCTGATGGGATTTGCCATCGAGCACATAGGCCCCGAGGACGCCCCGCTCGGAGAGGCCGAGTTTGGGTCCTGTAATCAGGTCGATGGCATTGTGGTACTCAAAAAGATGAATATTGGGATGCTGTCGGGCATGCTGTTCCAGCGACGTCTCAATAGCACGACCCGTGGCATCGGCGGCATGCACCACCCGCCGATGGGTATGGCCGCCTTCGCGGGTCAGGTGCAGTTGATGATCGCCACGACCCGGTTCCATTTCGGTGAAAGGGACCCCCTGATCTAACAGCCAATCGATGCAGGCTTTGCCTTGGGAAACAACGAGCCTCACCGTGTCGGGGTCGCAAAGGCCCGCCCCTGCATCGAGGGTATCTTGAATGTGGGATTCAATGGAGTCCTCGGCGTCGAGGACCGCCGAGATCCCCCCCTGAGCATAGAGGGTGTTGGATTCGAGGAGGGCGGTCTTTGAAATGACGGCCACTTGGGTTCGATCAGCCAGTCGTAGCGCGAGGCTGAGGCCGGCGGCGCCGCTGCCGATCACTAGAACATCAAAGCAGGTGGGTATCGTCAATTTAAACCTTGTTGCTGATAAAAAATAATCATAATCTTCATGATATGGTTCCAGCGCAGCGGACTCCCAAAGGATTAGGCCCGAAGCTTAATCCTACGACCAAAAGGGCCTGACCACCATAAAAATGACCTTCAACAAAGGGTCTTTAGTCCTTTTCTGTTGAAAGATCGCCAAGGCTCACTTTTTATTGTGAGGAGGGCTGAATTTTGGCTGCAAAAAGAGGTCTCAACTTGTGTTTTTTTGTTCGATCGTCGCCGATATGCGGCTTTTAGGGAAATAGCCGCAACAATGAACCGGTCCTAGTCGGCGTGGTATGGCATGAGATGGAGCAGGGTTTGGAGCACACTGTGGCTCAAAGCTAGATTGATGCAAGTGTTAGCCCACGTGCTGCCCAAGAATAACTACAATGACTACATGAACCCTATGCTAACCGTGACGACATTGAGCCAACCTCTTCAGGATGTCCCCTCTTATCAGTGGGGCCGATTGAGATTCCTCGGCATGGTTTCGCTGCTGGGTCTCATCGCACTTCTCTGTCCCACGGGCGACCTTCTCGCCCATGAGCGGTGGATTTTGACCCCGGAACAAATCCAGGAATGGGGGGCGAAGCCCACGCCGAGTCTTTGGACCCAATGGTCGTTTCTGAATGGCGCCATGATCATGGGGTTCGTGATCTTCACTATCGGCTGGATTCGCTTAGGATTTACCGGGGCCAGGGAGTTGTTTCCTGACCTTCAAGCCCGATTGGGTTCTTATGGAGACTTGGTGGCCCCAGCCTTGAGGTTTTGCCTTGCCTGGGTGCTCATTTCCTCGGCCTTTGGGCTTGAGCCACGATATGGTGTCGAGCGCTTAGCCTCCCCGACGTTGTTTGCGCCTGATTTGGAGTTGGCGTCCATTCCCTTGGGCGTTAGCGCACTGAGATGGTTTGAGTGTGTTGTCGGGCTGGGTTTTTTGCTCGGCATCTATGTTCGCATCTGTGCCCTGGGTCTTTTATTGCTGACCTTCATCGGGACGATTTTATTTCAGTCATCTATTTATGCTTACGGAGGAGCGCTGGTTGGTGTCGGGCTCTATCTCCTTTTTCAAGGGGCTGGGAGCTATTTTTTACCCCTCCCCAGCCACCCCGCGTTTATCGATATCCAGTCCGCTTTAGCCAAGGTCCCGAGGCAGCGCGCACAGGCCCTGATGAGGGTGCTGACGGGCGTCAATATTTTCTACTTGGCCGTCGTTTTCAAGGTCTTCCAGCCTAATCTGGCGATTGCTATCCTAACGATTCATGAGATTCATCTCATGGGCATGTCGCCAGAGACCACGACCCTGTTGATGACCCTCGTGGAATTCACCTCTGGAATACTGATTATCGCGGGTATCTTACTGCGGCCGCTGTCGCTCTTTTTTCTGTTTTCCTTCTTGTTATTTGCAGCCCTACTTCCTGAGAGCTGGATGGCGCATGCGCTCTTTTACGGCGTTATGCTTTCTTTTTTATTCAACGGTGCGGGACATTTCTCCATGCCAGAAGCGAACGATAAAACAGCCAACATTGTGATATTGGGTGGCACCGTAGCTGCCATTCATGCGGCCATGAAAATAGAACGACTCATCGGTCAATACACGCATGTCAAGTTGACCTTGATTCATAATCAACCCAACGTTTTGTTCTATCCCCTGTTGCCCGAAGTGATTGGGGGCACGATGCAGCCGGGCAATGCGGTGAACCCTATCCGGCGGATTGTCCCTAATACCAAAGTCATTCTGGGTGATGTCCTTGATATCAACTCGACGGATAAGGTGGTTAAAGTCAATAGTCATGATGAGAGGCTACTGTCGATTCCCTATGATCAACTCATTCTTGCGTTATTCCTTGTCCCTAATCTAAACCGATATCCCGGGTTGATGGCACATGCGAGCCCCATCAACTCGGTGGGTGATGCGTTATTCATTCGAAAACAAATCATGGATCGGGTTGAAGCGGCAGAACTTGAGACGAGCCCTCAAAAGCGTGATCGTCTCCTAACCTTTGCCGTTATTGGATCTGGACAAAGGGCATGTGCCTCTGCAGAAGAAATCACCCAGATGCTTGAAACCGCCAAACCTTCCTACGGGGTGTTGAGAGATCATGGCTGGAATGTTCATCTTTATGAGGACATCAAGGTGCCCTTCAGCGATTTTGAGGCGGATATTAAAGCCCGCCGTGATCGGAGGTTGCTCGACGCGGGTGTTCAGTTATTCCCGGATCTTGAGGTCAGCGCCATTACCCAAGACAATGTGGTGTTTACCAACGGAACAAAGCAGCCGGTTGGTTTCGTGGTCAACAGCTGCTTTATGATGCCTAAAGTCTTCATCGACAGCGGTTTATTGAGTTGGCCGCCGGAGACCCATTCCGATCTGAGGCTTAAGGGTTGGGGCGATATGTGGGCAGCCGTCGCTCCTCTTGAACAAAGACAAGGGGAGGGCAAAAGACCGCGCTATTTGACGACTTCAGATTGGATGGATCTCGGGAAGGCCGTAGGCCAAAATGCATGGGCCCTGTCCCAGGGTTACGAATCCCAGTCTTTTGTATTTAAAAAGCGCTTGGTTCTCGCATTTAATATGGGACGACACTCGTTAGCTAAAATCTATGGCGTTCTTCTTGGGGGTTTGCCGGCCTGGTTCTTGTCGCGAATGACCAATCTTGCGACGATGCCAGGGCTTGAACGTAATCTTCGTATTTTGATTGATTGGACGCTTGATGTTCCTTTTAGAGCAGATATTGCTGTCTTAGCCCCGGAGGTGACGACAAAACTCCAAAAGCAGCATTATGAGGTCGGTGATGAGGTGATCCGGGAGGGTGAGCAGGGCGATACCGCCTATATCATTCAGTCAGGGCAGGTAGCGATCATAAAAGGCAGTAAAAAAATTGGCGAATTGGGGGCAGGCGATTTCTTTGGTGAGATGGCCTTGGTCTCAAATACCAAGAGAAATGCGACCGTTCGCTGTCTTTCGCCCTGTGAAATAACCGTGCTCGGTAAAGAAGACTTTCAAGCACTATCAGCAGGATCGAGCGTGATGGCGCAAGCGATTAAGCGTCAAATAGAAGAGCGTGTCGCACCCAAAAAAGGAAAATCACCCACTAAAGAGTTGCCGCTGAAGGCTTCATGAAGCGTTGGATTGCAGCGATCTTCCGCCCTTAAGGAAGGGGCCATGGCTGACGTCTTAAGGCTTAAGAGGCCTTAAGGGCATG
>Ga0304729_1000031_pt1 | contig 95955 bp, 76 predicted proteins | sample C_131016_MF_Meta_FD_190475 | JGI IMG/M metagenome (GOLD analysis project Ga0304729, IMG submission 190475) | Freshwater microbial communities from Lake Croche, Canada to study carbon cycling - C_131016_MF_MetaG (v2) (version 2) | ecosystem: Environmental > Aquatic > Freshwater > Lake | place... | reverse complement strand
ATCTGATTGGCAAAGCCAATCAGATCTTTACCGGCATTCTAATTAAGAGAAACAAATCCCAATGGGATTTGTTTCTCTTAATTAGAATCTGGCCCCTATTCTGAGCGCTTTGCGCTCAGAATAGGGACGGCATTCTATTACTACTACTAGAGAAGATTTTGCTCTGCAAAATCGTCTCTAGTAGTAATAGGAAACTGGTAAAGATCTGATTGGCAAAGCCAATCAGATCTTTACCGGCATTCTAATTAAGAGAAACAAATCCCAATGGGATTTGTTTCTCTTAATTAGGATCTGGCCCCTATTCTGAGCGCAAAGCGCTCAGAATAGGGACGGCATTCTATTACTACTACTAGAGGAGATTTTGCTCCGCAAAATCTCCTCTAGTAGTATTAGAAAACTGGTAAAGATCTGATTGGCTTTGCCAATCAGATCTTTACCGGCATTCTAATTAAGAGAAACAAATCCCAATGGGATTTGTTTCTCTTAATTAGAATCTGGCCCCTATTCTGAGCGCTTTGCGCTCAGAATAGGGACGGCATAGGACTATTCTATCCTTTGTTCTTATTTTTGAAATATTTATATTCTTACAAAGAATACAAATAATTTAAAATGATATTAAATAAGTTCTTTCATTCGTTGAATCTCTTGTTGTAATTCTTGAATGGCTCCCACAAGAACTGCTGTAATATTTCCATAACTTACCATTTTGTGATCAGTTGTTTTGACTACATTTGGTAGTACTTTTTCAAGTTCTTGTGCTAAAAATCCAATTTCCTTCTCTCTTCCATGAAAGGTAGGACTTTCATTCCAATTATATTTGACTGGATTCATTTGTGTAATAATGGAAAGACATTTTTCAAGAGGTTCAATGTCTCGTTTAAATCGTTGGTCACTGGTGGTAGCCATACTTTGCGCTTCCAAACTTCCAACACTAATGTATTCAGATGAGATTGAACTAATTGTTGCAGTAGATAATACAATATTTACTGGAGGATCACCTTGAGGATTCAGTGTAATAACGTTACCCTCTTCATCTGTTGTAATTATACTTTCTCCCAAATGAATAGCACCAGTAGAAAGATAGAGCTCACGAAAGGCATAATCTCTGGATCCCAAATCAAATGTAAGAGTGGATTGAGGAAGAAATGTAGCGGTGGCAATAATATTTCCATTTGAATCGGTTTGAATAGATTGACCTTGTACATTACTTTCATTATAGGTAACAATATTACCGGCATCATCTGCTGAAATTTTACCTTTTCCTAAATGGATGGTACCTGATGAAAGATATAAATCACGGAATCCAAACTCTAACGAACCCAAATCATAGGTATAATTTAGGTCTGGAATAATAGATCCTGTTGTAATAAGATCACCGGTTGAATTGGTGCCAATTTTAGCACTACCGATATTTACCGATCCTGATGATAAAAATAAACTATGAAATCGTAGATCGGTCGATCCTAAATCAAATACATCTGTTACAATTGGAACTAAAGATTGATTAATATTACTGATTCCACCGGTAGGACCTGTAAAACCACCATAGGGAAGATGTGTCCAATCTGTGGTACCGTCACCAATCTTAAATAAATTTGTATCAGATTCAATGCCCATTTCCGCTTGGGCTAACACAGTAGAATACTGATTCCATTGGGTGGCGAGTCCGCGACGAAATTGCAATTGAATGTTGACATCGCCTGGTGCTGCACCACCAGCATCAAAGGCAGGGCCCACTATATAATCAGTAGAAGGAGCACCTCCATCAAAGATATAGGAGGTGATAGGACCGGTAGGACCTGTTTCACCAGTACTACCAGTGTCACCGGTGGAACCGGGTTCTCCTGTAGCACCTTGACCAGTAGGACCTGTTACACCTGTAGGACCTCGTAAACCACCGTAAGGAAGTGCATTCCATGGCCGTGTACCATCACCAATTTTAAACTGTTCCGTATCTGTTTCAATACCCATTTCCGCAACTGCGAGAAGGGAATTGGCCGTACTCCATCGCAAGGCGGTGCCTCTGCGAAATTGAATCTGTATGTTCGGCATGACTCTAATAATACGCCACAAATCGCGTTAAGATTTGTGGCGCAGTACCAACCTCTAACATTAATTAAATCAATCGTTCAATGCTAATAAAGTTATTGTTAAAACTGGCGCCTATCATGATAGTAATACGATATACGCGATTATTAGTTCTATCATTTATGGTATAAATGGGTGTATCTCCCTCAGTCGAAAAATTCCAATTGAACATGGAGGTGGTTGCAGTTGTTGTGATAGAATAGCCAAAATATGCGTTACCACCACTACCGCCATTTAATCCGTATATACCACTTATATTTGCAGTAAAGGTAGTGGATACTGCACCCAAACTTAATCCACGATTGCTACTGGTTGTCACGGTGGCTTTTACATTATCCATTGTGAGGAATGTACCTGCATTAACATATCCAGATACCTTTGTTTGTAGTTCGCCCCCTACACCTCCTGGTAACTTAGCAATATCCAAATAGGCTCCTCGAAAACTTCCATTGTTTTCAAAGATTCGTAATCGATCCTGATAAATATCGATTGAAACGGTACCTGTGGATAGAGTCCCACTTGGAGCCGTGGCTAGATCAATTTGACCGCCTTCGTTGCCTGATGCAGCGATCGTTCCAACTGTTAATCCGCCTCCCACAGCGACATTTCCTGTAGTACTCATTGTATTAAGTGTATTGAGAGAGAAAGACGTTGTAATTTCTTCAATTACCATATACGATTGACTGGCTTTGACTTGATTATTACTTCCAGAAAAAGTAACTTTGAGTGCCACTTGTGTAGTAGCATTTGTTTGTATGACTGCTTCTGCAGTTGGTTGCCATCCAGCTGGGACAGTCTGATTCACTGCTAATACACCACCTTGATTGCCAATAGACGTATTCCCATTTGTAACATTAATCCATTGGTAATTTATTTCAGAATTACCTACAATATTTGCTAATGCTAATGCTCCTGTTAATTTATAAGTTTTACCTGAAACTAATGTGAAATAACCAGTCGCTGTATCGACTGTGGCAGACCCTTGACTAATAATCAAACTAGCAGAAGGAACTATAATACTATTTGTGTTGACGGTTGGGTCGGTACTGATTCCAGCATATATATAATCTTTATTCACTGTACCCGTTGCCGTCGCTTGAACTGCAATAGGTAAATTAAGTGGTTTTACAATTGCCTGTGTTCCAATACCACCACGCAAAGTTGCTGTGCCATTGCCTTCGGTGGTATACAGTTTGACAGTTTGATTGGTTGTTGGCGTGTATATGACTCTGGCAGTGGTATTATCATTTTGTGCACCTGTGTCTGTATATGGCACAGCAGTTCCTTTGCCAATACCAGTTGAATCTAATATTGTACTAGGTGAAGTAGCATCTACCCAATTGTATAACAAGTATCCATTTGTAGAATTAGTGAATCCTATAAAACTTCCCGTAAAACTCATGTCATAGGTAATACCCGCAGTAAGTGAAAAAATACCAGTTGAACTGTTGTAAGTTAATTGACTATTGGAATTTGAAACTATAGTATCGAGTATAATCGTTTGAGAAGTACTTAATGTATAACCAGTTACTAAACCAACAACTATGTAAGCAGGATTTACCATACCATAGGTGGTTGGTTGCCCGTTCAATGTAATACTGGTAGCATTAATAGAACTAATATTTGCCGTACTAATATTACCTGTTACCACCTGTGTATTATTTGCGAGGAGTGAACTAATGTTAGCAGTGCTAATATTGGCTGTAGTGACTTGAGAACTTCCTACATTCATGGTTGCAGTGGAAAAAGAACTAGTGGTGATCTGAGCCGATGTCACCGATCCTGTGGAAATAGAACTTAATAACCCTTGCAAGGCCGTGAAGATCCCTGTTTGCTCGGTCAACGAGGATATGGAACTGGTGGTAATCTTAGCAGTACTGATGGTAGTGGTCGAAAGACTTGTTAGAGTGGCCGAACCTCCAACATAAGATCCAGATTGGTTGGTGAGTGAGGAGAGATTGTTGCCAATGAGTGAACTCACCGATGCATTTGCAGTTTGGAAGCTGATGGAAGAAAGGTTGTTCCCAATCAGCGAACTAACCGATGCATTTGCGGTTTGGAAGCTGATGGAGGAAAGATTGTTAGCAACAATACTACTGGTGGTAACAGTAAAAGAACTGAGATTCACTGTGGCAAGAGTAGAATTATAGAATGTAAGAGTGGAAAATCCTGTAGCAGTATTTGAATTTCCATTCGCTACTAACATCATGGAAGTAGAGTAGTTAGTCAAACTAACACTGGGACCTGTAGCACCCGTTGCACCCGTTGATCCTGTAGCTCCTGCGGATCCATTTGCACCAGTCGGTCCTGTGGCTCCTGTAGAACCTGTTGCTCCATTGGAGCCGTTAGATCCTGTTGGTCCTGTAGCACCTGTAGCACCATTGGAACCATTTGCTCCTGTAGCACCTGTAGCACCATTGGAACCGTTTGCTCCTGTAGATCCTGTTGCTCCATTGGAGCCGTTAGAACCCGTTGGTCCTGTTGCACCTGTAGCACCTGTAGCACCATTGGAACCGTTTGCTCCTGTAGCACCATTGGAACCGTTTGCTCCTGTAGCACCATTGAAACCGTTTGCACCAGTGGGACCGGTAGTACCAGCGGTGCCTGTAGGTCCCGTTTGGCCAATGGCTCCTGTTACACCTGCTGTATTTACCACAACTATATTTCCAGAGGGATCGACTGCAATCTTAGCGGTTCCTAAATAAATGGTTCCTGTGGATAAATACAAATCACGAAATCCAAATCCTGTAGACCCCAAATCATAGGCGTAATTTGTATCAGGAATTAAGGAAAAAGATATTGTACTATCAAAAGCGCCTGTAGGGCCTGTCATACCCGCATACGAAAGATCATTCCATGCATTGGATCCATCTCCCAATTTGAATAACTGAGTATCTGTTTCTACCGCTAATTCTGCAACTGCTAACGTAGGATTAATAGTGCTCCATTCAATGGAGCTACCGTGACGAAACTGCAATTGAATATTGAAAGTACTAGGAGCTACACCACCACAATTGAATGCCGGTCCTACAATATAGTCTGAAGCAGGAACACCCCCATCAAAGATGTAGGAGGTGATGGGGCCGGTAGCTCCTGTATCACCTGTTGGTCCGGTAGTACCGGTGGTTCCGCCACCACCCCCGCCCCCAGGTCCAGTGGGTCCTGTCACTCCAACATAAGGAAGATCGTTCCAGCAATTCAAACCATCCCCAATCTTAAATAAATTGGTTGGTATTTCTAACCCCATTTCCCCTTCCGCTAGACAGGTATTATTGGATGTCCAACTTTCAGCTGTACCACGACGGAATTGCAGTTGAATATGTAAGTAACCTGGTTCATCTGTACCGCAATCAAATGCAGGTCCTTCAATATAGCTTGATTCAGGTACACCGCCATCAAAGATGTAGGGAATGACAGGGCCTGTAGGACCAGTTGCGCCTGTGGCGCCGGTAGGACCTTCATCACCAGGAGCTCCTACACCGCCTGTAGAACCTGTAGCACCCGTAGGACCTTCGTCACCAGGGGCACCAATACCACCAGTAGCACCAGTAGCACCTGTACCAGAAATTCCCATTGGCATAAAATGTACATTTTTAATAGTTGCTCCAGCATCTCCAAATAAACTATAGAGAAAAAGTCGCGATGTAATGCTAGTCGTAACAGTTCGAACCAATGAATTATTCACATAATAATTGATTCCAGAGGGAGATTCTTGAATTGCAAACTCTGTAGAGGTATCATAGGTTCCAAAACTTCCAACATCGGTTCCACTCTCGTAAATATGAAGTGTTCCATCTTCAGCACAGAAAAAACCATAGTCAAGATTTGCATAGGCGACGGGTGCAGTTGGATCGTAAGAGTATCCGCACATGAATTGGCGATTTGTCTGCGCTGCGCCAAATGTAATCATGGCACCCGTGAGATATCCTTCCAAGGAATAAGCTGCACTATCCCATGTATTTACCCCTCCAACAGGTTTCTGGACATCTGTAATGGAGAGAAATGTGAGAGGAAGACCTGATGTTTGCCAGGTAAAGTTTTGAGGACCAAACGTACCTGTGGCGCCGGTAGGGCCTTCATCGCCAGGAGCTCCTATTTCACCCGTGGGACCTGTTTCACCGGTCGGCCCTTCATCGCCTGGCGCCCCTATTTCACCGGTAGGACCGGTTTCACCGGTTGGACCTTCATCACCAGGAGCTCCCATTTCACCTGTAGCACCCGTGGGACCTAGTTCCCCTGGGGCACCAATCCCACCGGTTGCGCCGGTAGGACCAAGTTCACCAGGAGCTCCTATACTGCCGGTGGCGCCCGTAGGACCTAGTTCACCAGGTGCTCCCATTTCACCGGTTGCGCCGGTAGGACCTACATCACCAGGAGCTCCCATGGCGCCACTGGCGCCAGTAGGACCTACATCACCTGGTACCCCAATGCTACCTGTTGCGCCAGTAGGACCTACATCCCCTGGTGCACCTATACTACCGGAAGCTCCAGTAGCACCCGTAGGACCTTCATCTCCTGGAGCTCCTACTTCACCTGTAGGACCTGCAGTACCTGTTGCACCGGTTGCACCGGCGGCACCCGTAGCACCATCTGCACCATAGCCTGTAGGACCCGTTGCACCGATTGTACCGGTTGCACCGGTATCACCTTTTCCAAAGGGGATTCCTGGTGACCAATCTCCTGATGCACTTGTTTGTTTAATATATAAAACACCATTGGTGGTATCTAAGAATCCAAATCCAGCGTGTTCAGTATCATAGTGATCACGGGTCCAAGGGGGACCGGTGGCTCCACTTCCTGTAGGACCTTGTGCATCTACATTAAAAGAGGTACCTTGATCACCTTTCGGACCGGTAGGGCCGCGATCGCCTGGTGCACCAATTCCACCAGTAGGGCCGGTAAGACCGGTCGAACCTGTTGCACCGGTGGAACCTAGACCGGTTGCACCAGTAGCTCCTGTTAACCCTGTTGCACCGGTAGCACCTGTTGCTCCGGTGAAGCCGGTTGCACCAGTAGCACCAGTAGCACCTGTGGCTCCTGTTAGACCCGTTGCACCTGTTGCACCCGTAGACCCTTGAAGACCTGATGCACCCGTTGCTCCTTGCAATCCAGTTGCACCTGTTGCACCCGTAAGTCCTGTTGCTCCTGTTGCACCGGTAGACCCTTGAAGACCTGATGCGCCCGTAGACCCTTGAAGACCTGATGCACCCGTAGCGCCTGTTACACCTGTTAAACCGGTTGCACCCGTCGCACCGGTTGCACCCGTTGCACCGGTTGCACCGGTTGCACCGGTTGCACCGGTTAAACCTGTTGCACCTGTTAAACCTGTTGCACCGGTAGCACCTGTTAAACCAGTAGCACCGGTTAGACCCGTCGCACCGGTTAAACCGGTAGCACCTTGTAATCCAGTAGCACCCGTTAAACCTGTGGCTCCTGTTTGACCGGTAGGACCCGTGGCTCCTGTAGCACCATTAATGAGTGTGGTCCAACCAATGGTTTGTACAATGGAAGGGGCTTCAAATGAAAAATTCATGTAAAAAGGAGTGGTTCCTGCACGGGAGACAGGGCCATACACCACCACATCATTTTTGTAATAACTTACACTTGCACCATCATATCCGATCATAAAGAGATCGGTTACCAAATAGGTTCCAAGACTTGTAATGGAGGAACCATTTTGATAGACTCTAACACTTCCTGCAGAAAACCATAATGCGTAATTAAAGGCATTATAATCAGCACTTGTAGTTTCTGTTAATCCCATAAAGAAACTAGGATTGGTTGAATTTGGTAATGCTTTGCAGGAGACTGCAATAGGACCACTGTACGATAAATCAGAATGTGTATTATGAGTCCACCCTCCCACACTGGTTGCTGTAATGGTTGTATTATTGTTACTAATTGTCATCGTACCATCCGAGGCTGTAAGAGTATACGAAACCGGTAACACGTAGGGATACAATAAATTATTGAATCCACTACCGGATTGACCCGTAGGACCAGCGGCACCCGTTGGACCTGTTGCTCCATTGGACCCACTTGAACCAGTGGGACCTGCTACTCCAGTTGAACCAGCAGCACCTGTTGGACCGGTTGCACCTGCAGAACCGGTTCCTCCTGTCCCTGTTCCAAAATTACCAAAAGTTCCTGTATAGAGGTAAAAACTAACAGCTGGTGGTTTTGTTTGGGAAATTGTATTTGTAGATTTTCCACTATTTGTACTATCCTGTTGATAGAGGGTTAAAAATCCACCATCTCCATCCAATATATACGCTAAATCTACATTGAGCACGTAATCAGAACCAGACTGGGAAAGGACACCAGATCCTGCAGTACGAAGAATAACTCCTTGGTAATCCGCGGTTCCATTTAATGCAAAGGGCAATGCATTTTTTAACATATTTACACTTGTAGTAGTGACACCAGTACCACGAAACGATTGGTTTGGATTGGCTGAATAAGGACTTAATAGCATATTTTGAACATAATATAAATGAGGATATGCGACTGATTGCGAGATAGAGAACTGATTTACCCCTCCCACATAGGTTGCAAATCCACTCAGATCAGTATTGACGAGTCCAAAGGTGGATCGAATTTGAGAATCGGTGAGAACGGTGGTAAAATCTCCAGGATTGGTGACAGGAATAGGATCGGTAGGAATTTGAGAGGGAAAGATTCGAGTCGGTCCATAGGGTTCCAAATAGGGAGCATTTAGAAAGGTGGTATCCACCACATTATTAGCTTTTTTAAACAGATAAGTTGTCATTTCAGCTTCTGAAAATCCAACGGACGTCGTATCTGTTTGAAATACACTCGATACAAAGCTTCGTTGATCCATCGCCGGGTTCCCTTCTTATTCGTCCGGTTATGTTTTTCTTACAGAACAGTAGGATGCTATCGACATCAAAAAAAGTCTTATTAGGAAAGGGTACCATTGATTTTGCAGATCCTCAATCGGCCTGGACCCCCAATCTCACCACTCTTCCTTCCACTGCTCTCGCTCTCGGATTTGCAGGAACTTTAAAAACATGTGAATTTAGTACTATTAATCTTACCAATTGTAGAACCTACAATGACTATGAACCAAGTTCAATACAAAGTTCTCTTTCAAAAGCCTTTTTAATCAATTCTGCAGGAAGTATTACCTATGCTGAACCCGTGTTAGGGGTTGCATCGACTGCTACAATTTTTGGACCTGAAAATAGCTTTGCATCCAGTACGATTGGGGGAGCCAATATTCAAGATACTATGATGAATATTCCCAATCCTGATACAGTCACGACAGCCATTGCTAAACTAGATGGTTGGATAGCGGGAGCCTTTCTTTTACAACCTCCTGTGGTGACAATCACCAGTACACTTTCTGCAAACGTATATGGTGGAATTCAATGGTCCTATCCTCGTCGGTATCCTTTTTTGAATCAACAAATTCCCTATGTGACCGGAATTGATTTGATTATAGGAAATGGTTCCAATAACAGTGTTCATATGGTCATTACCAATTCCAATTATTTTCCACATTTAAATTTTTTGGATGGTATTTTGAATGATCCCAACCATATACCAGTGAATGAATTTCGTGTCTATTCGGCCTCCTTTCCTGTCTCTGCCAATCTTCTCTATACATCGACTCAAATGAGTACGAATGGATTTTATGTGAGCAGTGCCACTGGAAATTTAGCCATTCCTACGACTGGAAATGTACTGGCGATTACCAGTACGAATGGTGTCAGCACTCTAACCTCCATGAGTCTGTATCTTCCTAATTTAACTACGACCTATCCTAATGGAACTCCTATTCCTATTCAAATTACATTACAAAATGCATCCTTAGGAGATTTCAATCCTCTTTTGAGTTCTATAGTGGAATTATCGCAGGGGCCGCCCAGTGCACCAATTGGAACTACACCGACAGGAACGGCGACCACTGTTTCTGCTAACTTTACGATTACGCGACCCGTGTACAGTGATAGTGTAAATTTGGATACATCGGCAGCTAACTTTAGTACGTATCGAACTCGGTATACGATTGCGCAATTATCCAAATCGCACACGTCCGGTGTCGGATTTCGATATGGTGTAGCGAATGTCAATACTCTTACACAAACTCCTTACAGTGGCTACGTAGGGAATACTTATATTCAAAACAATGCGTATGCTGCAAGTCCTCAAACGATTACGGTAAGTACAGATGGATCCCATCCTCTTTATCCAGCGGTAGTGTGGAGTACTTATACTCAAATGACCAACGTTTTTGCACAAGAAGGGCCGCAATCTTCCACCGTCTTGATTTCTACCATTTTTCACACCGATACGGCGTCTTTGCTTTCAGCGTTAACTTTGAGTAATACAGCAACGACTCTTACACGGTATGCGCCCTCTAACACTGGAGTAAAAACTGTGTCATATTCTTCAGGATGGACGGTGGGGGCCTCGCCCACGTACGATGTCTTTTATCTTTCCAGTATTTCTCCACTTTCGTTTACCATTCCTAACGGTCAATTTAATTCGGCTACCTTTCCTGGTGATCGATCAACAATTTCGTATACCGTGACACATTCGAATGCAGGAGCTGCTGCTGCTTCCACTCTTCAACTATCTATTAGTTCCTATACCAATGATTTTACATTAACAACTTATAGCACATTGAGTACGTATGCGTCTCTTTCTACGATTGTAACGGATGTATTTTCAGGGATTACGGGCAGCAATCTTTTTTATTACCAGGCCTCTCATCGTGGAACGCAGTTACCGGTGGTAAATACTACTACGAGTCCTAATACGTTAGTATTGGTGCAGAGTAATCGACAGATTCCTTCTTACAGTGGAACGATTACCTCAACTCTTACAAGTTCTGTTACGTATCAATTTCATTGTCAGCCGTATTTGAATGTACCGACTGCACCAACTTTACGATACAACTATGTTTGTTCGAATGTTGTACAGGTGAGTGGGTTGTATACACCTGATTGCAATGCAACTTTTTATTACGATTTCACCACCTCTAACATTGGTCATGTATTTGTAGGATCGAATTTTGGACAGGGAACTATGATTCTTGGTGGTACTGCAGCAGGTACAACCACCACCTACACCAACAATATTTTGATTTACAATGATGCGACAGGACTTCAACAAACGACGCTTCCCTTTCTTTCTTCTACTTTGCTACGATTTTCTACTGTTTCAGCGGTAATTAATGCGACACAATATACTACACCAGGTGTATCACGTCCTTTAGGAATTTCAACTACTGTAGTGGGATACAATCCTACTGGAGCCACTACAGCAAGTTCTACTATCTTACTTCAAGTTATTGGATCCAATGCCTATGTGGATACGTATAGTGCAAATAGTGCCAGGAACTTTAGCAATGTTTCCACCTATACGAATGGATTTCGCATTACCACTAATCTTCCAGCGGCTGGATCTGTCTTGAGCAACATCAATGATGGAGTAAGTGGAACAGGTGCGTATGGGGGGGGTCTTTCTACTCTCTATACTCCATTCATTTTCGTGAGTACAAATTCCATTAGTTTATTAAGTAGTATTCTTTATTATCAACATACTTCTTCTCTTTCTAGTATTTATACTAATTATTACACACGTGAATTACTATTAGCCAGTAATACGTACATTCATCCTTCTGGATACAATTATTCTGGATACAATGCATCTATTTTAGGAGTGTCAGGCTATGGGTACCCCAACTTTACGAATGATCTCAATTGGGATTCTAATAACGGTTATCGGTATGCTACGTTTGCCTATCAGAGCAACTTTGCAAATACACAGCAACAATATTTGTATGTAACATTGACTGCACCTTCTGCACTGGGAGGTATTACCACGACGCGATCTACGAATAATTATTGGCCTAATTCGATTGTAGCGGGTCCTAACTTGCAGTACATGAAGGTGCGAATGCATTCTCAACTTTATTACTCTTACACGAGTGGGACGAATCAGTCGAATGTGACACAATGGATTAATGGATTCAAACCAGTTCCTGCGCTTGGGTATGATGATAGTGTGTTTGATATGGGAGGGGGGGTTGCGGTGAGTACACTGGGGGGTGGATCGGTGCAATACAAGATGCAGTTTGGGTCCCGTTTTTACAACAATGTAATTGCGGTGGTACGGGTTGGAATTGCACAGGATGCTTCGATTGGAACGGCTACTCCTATTACGTTCCAATCTGTCAATATTGGATTTAGTAATGTATAAAATTGAATAAATTATAAAGATAAAATTATTTTTTTTAAAAATGGAGGAACTCCATTTAGTTTGTCAAGATGATGAAATATGGTCCATATTATCCATTCTCCGCAATGGATATGATCGAATTGATAAAAAATTTATTCACTCTCTTTTGAAGTATTTTACTACAAAAGAGGCAACTGTTCTTCGATCTATTTGCAAAGAATTTAAAGATGCTGTTGAGGTGACGTTGTGGGATGATTTAAAAACTCCTATAAAAGGAAGTATTGTAGATTGGAAAACTTCTTTTCCTGCTGCAAAATCTGCACGGGTAGAATCCAATCTTACTTTGCAAAATTCTGATTTTATGCATTTTAGTTCTATTCAAAAATTAACACTTGTAAAATGTACTACCATTACTGCATATGCATTGCAACATGTTCCCACACTAAAACAGTTAAAGATATATTATTGTCCACATCTTTGTGAAGGGGTTTTACATATTGTTCAATAAAATTGATATATTTTTCTTATTGTAGAATTATAATTTAATAGTAGAATGGCGTGTACCTATGTTATAGATGAACATGACATTTTAAAGATGGTACGCTGTGAATGCATGGATTTGATTGATAAGCGTATGGATGAAAGGGAAATTGCGATTGAAAAACTACCGCTGGACGAAGCTGCGAAAGATATTGAATATGATACTATGTATGCTTCTGTTGGAAAAGAGATAGATCCGGAATTTACGTATAATACTGCAGAAAAATTACTCAATTTCTTAATTGACAAGAGGATGAGATACTTTAAAAATTCGGTTGGAAAGATATCTCTTTGCAACCAATACATTGGAGATTATCTACATTTGGAGCACGGTGATGTGGTACAAGTAGGAGGGGAAGGATATCGGAATGAGAATTTAATGTTTTGGTCTGAAGAAAGAGGTCTTTTATATCCGGATGTGGAAGTGAATGATTATGGAACGATTCCTTCAGACTTTCGAGTGGGGGAGGAGGAGGATGAATTTCCTCCTTGGCATTGGTGTCATACGATAGAAGGGTATGATGGATTCATTTGGCCCTCTAACATTCTTCGTGATCAGATTTATTCCTCTTTGGCAGAGGTTCCTATTGTTTCTCTTCCCAAGAAACTGCCTATAGATTTTGGCAAAATTGCAAATATCTTTTATACGGAGGTTATGCTTCACGACGAACTGATTCAAGTATTTTCTTTGATTCCGCGTCCCAAGTATTTTAGAACAATTGCAAAAACTGTAATAGAAGGGTATGAATAGGAATGGATACAATTGTGATTGGGGCAGGTCTTGCCGGTCTTACTGTAGCAGAAGCCTTGGCCTCTCGTGGTGAACACGTTACTGTGATTGAAAAATACGGAGTGGTGGGTGGACGAGTAGCTACGATGCATCGTGCTGCTGACGGTAGCGTACCTGCCTTGCAATATGAAATTGGTGCTGGTCGCATTTTTTACAAACATGCACGAGTATTAAAACTGGTTCATGATATGAAATTAGGAGTCTATCCAATTTCAATGGAGGGAATGGAATGGCGTGGAAAGAGTTCAGGCTATGCTTCCGAACCGAATGATTTTGCAGTCTTGTTTTCAGAACTGGGAAAACTTCTTCAGGCTCTTCCTACTCTTGGAATGTTTACGATTGCAGAATTATTAAAGAAGGTAGCGCCTCCTGAATTTCAAACGGCTCTAACATTGAAGTATCCCTATTGGTCTGAAATTAATAGGATGAGGGCGGATGTAGCGTTGGAATCGTTTGAAAAGGGGGGTACGATGGAAGCTCACGATGCTACTTCTTATCTTGGTGTAGTGGAGGGATTGGATGCTATTACCAATGGATTGGCAGAGAGGGCGAAGAAGGCGGGAGTAACAATTCTTTTTCATCATCATGTTTCCGATGTAAAAGGGTATACAGTGATTGGAACGAAAGGAAAGAAAGGAGAGGAAACTTCCTTTACAATGACAGCTAAACGGGTAGTTGTAGCGACTTGTCGTTGCACTGCTGGATCGTTTCCCTCTTTAAAATCCTTACCCTTGTTCAAACTTTTGGATACGGAACCTTTAATTCGTATTTATGCAGTGTATCCCAAGGTGAAGGGAAAGGTTTGGTTTGCTGGAATGGGCAAGGTGATCACCGATTCTCCTTTACGGCATGTGATTCCCATTAATGAAGAAAAAGGATTACTTATGATTTCATATACGGATGGGAAAGATTGTGAATTCTGGAGCAAATTGGAGCAAAAGGATTTGGAGAAGAAGATGGCTGTAGAAGTGGAAAAGGTCTTTGGAAAAGTTCCTGCTCCTCTTTATTTGAAGATGCATGAATGGGGAGCTGGTTGCACGTATTGGATGCCTGGAAACTATGATCCGGTTGAAATGGGTGAACTGGCGCAGCAACCTTTTAAAGCCTATCCTAATTTGCATCTTTGTGGAGAATCGTATTCTATGCAACAGGCGTGGATGGAAGGGGCCTTAGAGAGTGCTGAAGGATTATTGAAAAAGATTTTACACAAGTAGGGATATGGAACTTTTAGAGAAGCTTCCGATACTTGATACAGCAGCCCCTCGCATAGGATTTACTATGATCGAGACAATTGATAAAATTTATGAAGAGTATGCAAAACCGATTCGAATAGGATTGTTTTATCCTGTACTTCCTAAAAAAGTGGAAGGAATTTCTACAGGATTTAATTATAGTCTTGGAATTGGAATGTACGATTCGTATAAATTTGTAAAATTTAAAGTGAATGGGTTAATTCTAGTTTGCGTGATTTTGAAACGGGAAAAAACATCCAAAACAAAAAAACCAAGTCGTGACTATCGTGTTCAATGTATGGGTACAAATAATACAGTTGATATGTATGATACTCCGTTTCAGTTTGATATTCGATCAAAATCAAATATTATTTACAACGGACACATTCATAAATCAACTATACCAGGATTAGAAAAAGGATCGATAGTTACAACTATATGCAATGCTCTCATTGGTTATTTTCAACCAGAAGCCTTTGAACGAATTGATGCTGCTCATATTACCTGTACCAATGGAGATAAATTCTATTTATCTTGGTTACGACTTCTTACAAAACCAACCGATACAGATAATCTTAGTTGGTATAATAGTTTTGGATTGAAACGAGCCTCTCCCTATGTGAGTAATAAGAAACGAATAACAGATACAATTGATCGAATTAAAAATATTACAGTAAAAGAATTAGAAGAATATTATGAAAAGGTGAACAATGTTTTTTCTACTAAAAAATATAAATCAGTTCAAGTACATGAATATATTCCAAATGGATATTTTATGTATATAGATGGTGACGATATATATTATCACCCTTATTTAAATTTTAATACAAATCCACATGAACTATATAAAAAGGCATATGAGATTGTAAAACAAGAAATGCCTTCTGCAACTTTTACAGAGATTCTTCAGAAGGCCTCCTGTGAGGAACGAGCAATTCTGCTTGGTACAATGCCCTATAGTGCACAACAAGGATATGATTTTATATATTCTGGATTTGCTGGATTTTATGATACTGAATTAAAAAAGGAAGCTGTCTTTCCGCATTTGAAAGATATTGTAGCAATGTCCAAATACATGATTTGGAACAATCGAAAATATACATTTAAAAAAGTGTCTAAGACACAAACAATGACTCGTAAAAAGAAGAAGAAATATATTCGAGAAATTAAAACCGATAGCACATAAACAAATATCTATCTGATTCTCACTAGTAGTACTATGGAAAATCAGTTTATTACCCTCTTACCCTCTCTCATCTATATGATGAGTAATCAGAATGGATTTCAATGGATAATGTTACTTCCATTACTACTACCCCTTCTATTACCTTATTTTTCAAAAATAAATTGGAAATGTCCTACGATTCAATCTTTAAAACTGGAATACACGGCTCGAATGAAGATGGAAGAGTGGTCTGAACATCCTACGGCGGTAGTGAGTTGTTTTTCCAATATTGTATGGGAGTGGATTCGGTTGAATGAAGTAGTAAATCTTCCCAAAATGATGGAGGACGTTCAACATCAGCGTAATTATTATTCGCATGAAGGAGTAAAACGAATTATTCCTTTTTTCATTGATGATTCGAGTCGATTCTTTTATCACACGATTGAACCTGCTATACGATATTGCATGTGGGTAGATCGTGAAGTAGACAAGGATGGATTTGAGCATCCTTCTATTTTCTTAAAAATTCAATTTAATTCCAAGGATCCCAAGGACATTGTAGATCATGTAGAATGGATTAAACAGGAATCAGAACGGATTTGCACATCCCGCCATGTCAAACAGCAAGTATTGGTTTCTATGGAATCTACATTTGAAAAAGAATCTTCACGAGATTCGGTTCCTTCCGTTCCTTTTATGGTGCATGAATTTTTTACAACTTCCTCTTTTGATAATTTTTTTAGTGAGGAAGCTGAATCAGTTAAAGCAGATCTTGCTATATTTTTAAATGACAAAGCTACCTATGAACGGATTGGACGTCCTTGGAATTATAGTATTTTGAATACGGGTGCACCTGGTATGGGAAAGACTAAATTGGTAAAAGCAATTGCTGCATTTACAGGCCGAACTTTAATTGTTTTGAATCTTCATCATATTACATCCCCTCTTTTATTGCACCAAGTCTTTCATTCTTTTATTTTGAGTGGAATTCATATTCCGCATGATAAACGATTGTATTATATTCCTGAAGTAGATACTCAATTGTTAGAAGTGGCTAAAAAGCGAGAAAAGAAGGCAGAACCGGTTTTAATTACAGCTGCTGGTGAAAAAACGAAAGAATCTGAACCAAAACCCTCTCTCACGTTGGGAGATATTTTAAATGTATTAGATGGAGTACCTGAACGAACGGGTCACATTCTAGTATTAGATACCAATCGATTGGAAGAATTAGATCCTGCCTTGATTCGTCCTGGACGCATTGATCGTGTCATTGAATGGAAGAAGAGCAGTGCTTCTTGCACTCGAAAGATGATGGAACATTTCTATGGAGAAAAACTTCCTACATCGGCAAAACTTCCTACTCAAAAATTTACACCGGCCGAATTGCAATCAATCTTTTATCGATCATCGACCATTCAAGACGCCGTACGATTAATTCGATAAATTTTTAATGTATAGTGGAGGTGGCCAATTCATCCGCTCTTGCATTTCCAGTACTAATTGGATCTGTTTTTCCTGTATGACTTCGAACATGGTGAAATTCTATTTTGTAAGGAGTATTTTTCCATGTTTTTACAGCTGTAAAAAGGGGTTCAATGATATCTTGGTGGAGGACAGCCTCCCCGTTTGCTTTTGTCCACCCTTTTTTGGACCAGGCTACGGCCCATTTCAGTATGCAGTCCAACGAGTATTGAGAATCTGTATAAATATGAACAGTCGTAGTGCTCCCTTTCCCCATTCGTTGAAGTACAGCTGGAAGTTGAGTAGTAGCAATCATCCAAGCTTTACCGAGTCCTTTTAATTCTGCCCTCTGATTTGTTTGCGATTCAGTGGGAAGAAGAGGTTCAGCCAATTGAGCCATTTCTCTGTAACCAGTTCCTAGTAGACCTACTGAGACACCAAATCCAGCTTTGGCATGTTTCTTTCCATTGTTGGAACAGGCTCCATCGGAGAAAAGGGCTACTTGTTCTTCTACAGGTGCTACTGAAGGAGCAATAGTTGGTGCGGAAGACGATGCGGAAGACGGCGCGGAAGGAGCAGCAGGGGTCGAATTGAAATATCCCATAATAGAACCCGGTCGAACTGGTTTTGCTTCAGTTAGCAAGGATTGAACCAGTGGATCTGCAATTGCAGCGGCTCCTCGTTCTTTTGAATGTTCCACTTCACTCCGAATCCATTTGATTGCAAGTTTACAGGAAAGAGTTCCTTGTGCTTCAAGAAAACGGAGTACCTCCATATCTATTCTTATTCGGTCTTTATTTTTTAAATCATACCACGGTAGAGATGAAGACGCGTCGAAGAGTTCGAGGGGGGGCTATTTTAGGAGAAGGGGCCTATGGAATCACTTACAATCTTTGTAAAGATGATAAAGTATCCTTTTGTAATGAATTAGACAAGCAACCTATCAAACAAATTATTCTTTACACAGTGGATGGAATGGAAACACTCTCTGACAAGAATACAATTCGTCAATTTATAGACTTTTTGCATATTAAGAAAGATCGTATTGCAAAAACATTTAAACCAACGGGTATATTTATTTCGACGACAAAAGAATATTTTGAAAAAGAAATTGAATCCGGTAAAAAAATTATAGAAGTTTATGGAAAACAGGCTGATACATATTTAACGATTGCACCCCTCACCGGATTTCAATCTCATAAACTATTTGGTGCTATTTTTGAAGGATCTGTGACCACGTATGCTATATTTGGAACAAAATGTAATAATAAATTTGAGATTGTTCTTCCTAAATTTATAAAGGATATTTTACAAAGTATTATTATTTTACAAGAAGAGGATATGTTTCACAATGATATTAAATTAGATAATATCGTAAAATGCTCAGATCGATATAAATTAATTGATTGGGGAGGAGCATCAAAAATAAGTAAATTGGTAAAACCAGGATCTCTTCTTACAACTAGTCCAGTTCAATGGTATTGTCATGATTGGCGAGTAATAAAATTACTATGCGTAGAACTTTTACCTTGGAGAGCTCATTATTCAGAACCATCTGCTACCAAATCAGATTTATTCAAAGAAATTCTTGCCAAGATTAAAAAAGAGTTTTATGAAGCAACCAATCACGGCCTATCAAAAGATGAGTTGTTTGAGAAATACAAATACACATTTGATTTGTTTCAACTTGGTATGACCTTAGTCTATGCTATTTATGATAAACCAAAATATCATAAAAAATATATTCCAATTATTGGATATTTAACCTCTCTTACAGACCCTCCTACGAATGCAAAAGAGGCCATGAATCATATAAAAATACTTTTAAAGTGAGTTCTTTCATTCTTACTAAGAATATTTAATAAATATTCTTGTTAAGATTAGAATGAGCAGCAGTAGTCCTCCCCTTGTAGTGGGTCGAAATATTCGCCCCAAAGCCCATGATACAACCCTAGAATTCTGGTGGGGGTATCCTGCCTCCGATGGCGGAGCCGTCATTAGCAGTTACACTCTTTCTTGCGCGGATCCTTCTATATCTCAATCGGTGGGAGCCTCTACCTTTTACAACAAAGTATCGAGTCTGACCAATGGAACTGAATATAGCTTCCAAATTGTAGCCGATGATACTACGAGTGCCTCGAGTGCTCCTGTTACGTTTCGTACGGTAGCACCAGGATCCAAGCCCAGTAGTGCACTCAGCAGTATAGCCGTTGCAACAGGATCCGGCAGAGTGGCTATTTCGTGGGAACCTCCTACAAGTAATGCCACTCCTCCCATTGGATGGTATGTCGTTCGATCCGTCAGCTCTTCTCCCAGCGATCCAATCCTCAAGGTAGATACGTATAACTATCAAAGTACTGCTACCATCAGTAGCTTGAATACTGCCTCTATGTATTCGTTTAATGTCTATGCAGTCAATGATCCCGGCTACAGTATCGCAGCCTCTACTCTTTCCATCAGTCCCAATTTATCGGTAGGGGATGTCTTTACCTATATTGAATTATATACACCGGATGGTGGATCCTATTACACCTACCGCATCTATAGTAAGGAAACAGGTTGGAATGTGGTAGAATCTCCTTACACCGTGAGTGATTATGACGGACAATACACTTCTTCCAATTTTGATTTGGATTACGACTATAATGGAACCTCTAACACCTTCTGTACGGGGTATTACAGTCGCTATAACAATCCTGATGTAGGACGTGGTGAATATAAGATGGAATTTCGACGCACCGATGGGTCATTGCTTCGCACAATCAGCATATTTGATAACAATTATAATTGGGACTTACCTCGTTCCTATGGTACTTCCAATACCGGATTTTTCTACAACAGTAATGATGTAACTAGTAATTTTGATATACAAATGTATCAACCATATACCAATACTTATCAAACATCTTCCATCATAAATACTAATAACTATATGAATGTAGAATTATTAAATAATGGTGTTTATTTTGTTACCTCTAATGTGGATCACTACAATCATTATATCTGGAACATTAATTCTAATACACCTACCTTGATCTTATCCACATTCAATTATTATGATAGAGATTTACACGGTGTTAGCACAGCCACATTTCTTGTTAGTCGAACACTTGATTCAAACTACTATGATACAATTACTTATATGGATGATACTGGATTTTCATCCAACTATTCATTGGCATCCAATACATATACCAATATTAGTGTAACACAATATGGAGATCGTGGAGATCATGCCTATTTTAAAGGATATAATTCAAATACCAGTAATTATGATCTGTATGTATTTAATCAATTGCCATCCATGACACCGGTCATCCTTTCAAACCTTCAATCCAATCGATATATATTTGATACGTATTATGATAGTACATACAATGATGTGAATTACAATCAAACCTATACATCCGATTCATTATTAGTTCTAAGTCTGCAAGGAACTAGCTATTATATTACTTCAGGAAGTAATTCAAATTATGGTTCTGTAAATATGTTTAACGAGGGAAATTTTATGGATATAAAAATTACATTACAAGATAGTTCTATTCCAGTGGATATACCTTATGCATCCTATGGAACTTCCTACCAGACATCTAACTTTGGATATTTGGTGGGATCTATGGATGCATATCCCCATACCTCTCTTACCTATGCAACAGCTGGATCGAATGATATCTATGTACATGGACAATATCAAGTATTAAATGGCAATAATGGATTATTTTCTACGTTTACCGGTTCTTACACATGTGCCAATGGTAATTACGGAACCTATTGGGTCCGCCAAACAGGAAGTTCTGCTCCTAGTACAGATGTAGCTCCCTTTGGAGTCGATCTATGGTATTCGGTAGAAAATAGCAATTGGGGATCGGTTCGAAGTTCAGATGGTATATCGTATCAGAATAGTCCATATTATCAGTATGATTATCGCACAATCGTCTCTGGTTCTAACTTAATCTTTTGTAAATCGTTGATTGGATCTATATCAAGCATTAGTGCACAATGGGAAGGAACTTTTCTGGATGAAACAACCATTGTCAACTTCTTACAATCGTATGTGAATGATGCTCCCTTTTGCGACGATCCAAATAACTTTAGTACCATCAATGTACGAGCCTTTGATGAATGGAACATCAGCACAGGACATGTCTATTATAGCAGTTTAACAACCAGTTTTCCCTACACGTATGATGGATATATACAGGGTCCTGCCTTTGGAAAAGGAACTGGTTATCTTATTACGGGATCCAATACAACTGTGGTAAGTACAATCTTTACAAGTTCAAACCTATTAGCCTATAGTTGGACAACATTGAATTCCAATGGTGCTGGATTTATTGAACAGGAACAGAATGTAGTGAAGGCGCATGTTCTTACAGCAAGTGGTGAAAGGTCTACGATTTTATCCACGGTAGCTACCTTTTCTCCAACCTATGCAACCTATACAGATCAAACATCCTTTAGTGATTTATTTTATTACAATATACACTCTGCTAATAATCCAAATTGCAATTCCTTTTTATTTGTTGTATCCACCAATGGAAGCCTTCTAACAGCAAGTGAATCTTCTTCCTATACAAATACTCAATTTTCAGGACATAATGCGCTTATATATGATAATAATACCTCTAATGTAAATATCATTCAAAATGGTGTACTGACCTCTACCATCAATATGCCGTATGGGGAAGATAATATGGAGGAGCCATATCCTGATTTTGCAAACGGGCAGTTAGCCATTACCAGCTATGATAATATTACTAGTAATACATTTATTGTAACCGTCACCAATGATGCCATTTCTACGTTCAGTACAAATTTTTTTACAGACAATACCAATTCATTTTTGACGCAGTCCTTTTTGATGATGTGGCATGATTATCCTTTCACGTTATTGGCACGTGATATAAATGCAGGAATTAATTATGGATTTAGTACGATTGGTGATTTGTATGAAGATTATTACTATAACCAAGCCGATTCTATTGGATTTAAGGTAATCGATGATAATAATGGTGCACGAAACTATGTCGTGTTTAATTTCTCTACCACCACGTTTAGTATGCTAAGCACATCGTCAGCAGAGAATGAAGAATACACCTTTACCACATCTCCTTATTGGAATGATTAATTAATTTATTTTCTTTTGTAAAACATATTTTATATGATTTACAATAGATGGGAAATATAATACCAGGTCCCCCTACCCTACGGGATGGGTTAACTCGACCCGATGCAAAAGATAGTACATTAGAATTTTGGTGGGAAGAGCCACCTGGTCAGCTGCCTCCTGCCGAAGTGAGTAGTTATACTCTTTCTTGCTCCTCCATCCCTTTTTCTCAATCGGTCACCAGTTCTACCTTATATATAAAAGTATCAAGTCTTATGAATGATACCGAATATTCGTTTCAAATTACAGCAGCAAATTCAAATGGCGAGAGTATTCCTGCTTATTTTCGAACCGTGCAGCCTGGCCTACCTCCAAATCCAGTTGCCAATCCTACAGCGACTGTGCTAAGTAATGCTGTAGTTCAAATTGGGTGGGAAGGTCCTACCCCCGATCCCTCTATTCCTTCGACTGGTTGGTTTGTAGTGCAATCGGTCAGTTCCTCCCCCAGCGATCCTGAAATTCGTATCAGTGCCTATGCTACTGCTAGTACCGCAGTGATTAGCTCCTTGAATACAGCCTCCCTCTATTCCTTCAATGTCTATGCAGTGAATGATCCTGGCTATAGTTATGCAGTTTCTACCATTGCAATCAGTCCAGTCATTGGAGTAGGAGATCTTTACACCTATTTTGATATTGTTACAGTTTCTGGATCCAATGATTATTATTATCGCATTTATAATTCTTTAACAGGATGGAGTGATGTGATTGATACGGGTATCGATTCTACTCAATATAACTATGAAAACAGCAATGGTGGTGGGAGTAATTATGTATTTGGAAGTTTTTACAATCCTACCACCAGTAATTATGCAGTTCCTTTTTTTAATACAAATGGAACTGCTCTGCAAACCATTGCATGGGATGGAACCAATGATAATTATCCTATATTTCCTAATTCATTTTCAAATGCTACCTTCTTTAGTGTAAGTTCTAATTCTGGAACGGGGTTGTATGATTTGCAATTATATCAACCCAACAGTGGATTGTATCAATCTACTTCTATTGTAGCAAATTATTTTACAGAAGGTCCTGCTGTCTATGCAATTCCTCTTCAAAATAGTGTAGTGTTTCTGACCGGTTCTGCATCAAATACAATCTTAAATTATATCTGGCCGGTTGCTCAAAGCACCCCACTCTTTTTATACGAAGGAAGTGCATTTTTTGAAACACAACCCTTTGGTATCAATTGTAATACAGGAATGTTTAATGCAGCTGCCGTCAACAGTACCGATTACTTCGATACAGTCAATTATATTACAGAACCGAGTACCTATACTACATTAGCATTACCTGAGAGTACGTACACTAATTATTATTATCCTGGAGCAGGTGGGTACGGAAATAATAATGGTAATAATTATCTTATCACTTTCTACAATTCAAATACAAGTCTGTATGACATCTATGTTTGGAATAACTTCTCGAATAGTTCTAACTTTTCAAACCCTGTGATTCTTTCTAACATTGGAACTACAAACAATATATTTGGATTTGTATTTTACGGGTATATAACCTATGAGGCTACCTATGCAACAAATGCATTTTTAGTATATGATTTTGATTCCAATACTTTTACAAGCAATCAGACTGGAATTGGAATTACCTATTCTGTTTTTGACAATGGATCTACTTATTCAACAGTGTTTACTTCTACCAATTTAGCCTTAGGGAGTAATTTTACAATTAATTCAAATGCGACAGGTGTTCTTCAACTGGATGGTGATAATAATGTAGGAATTGCTCTTTGTTCTCAAGCCTTTGGACAGAGTACAATTGTTCTTTCTACAGCAACAGGTTATCTTGATTCTCTTTCTACATTTAATAATATATTCTATAATTATACAAATTTTATAAGTGTAAATCTTCCTCAAGTCGATGGACTGTTTAGTAATTTTGTAACCATTCAAACGGATACTGGAGCTATTACAGCATTTAGTACCAATAGTGGAATTGTTGAGCAAATCTATTGTGGATCCACTGGAATGGTAAAATATAATGATGGAACCTATGATTTACTTTTTAATGGGATCATAACCTCTAACATGCCTGTTATCGATAATAATGGTGTTAGTTATGCTCAGCCTGATTTTGCTCTTGGATATGTGTATGCAAGATACTTTGATGGATCTAATTTTACTCTTTACACTGCAAAACCGAGTGGAGTTGTAACCAGTACAGTCACTACATTTGTAAATAATCCATTTTATACGGCAACTCCGAGTAGATATTTTGCACGAAATAATTCTCCATTTACTCTTATGGTACAAGCATTGGATGATACTCAATCATTCTATTCTACTTTTGGTGTAGCAGGAAATACAACAGAAAATGATTTTTTTCATCAAGCCGATTCAGCATGTGTTTCCGTTTATGATTCAGATACTGGACACAATCTATATGTTGTATACAATTATGCAAGTAATACATTTACAGAATATACCGAGACGGATACAATTGTTCAAGATATGATTACCACCTCGCCCTATTATTGGGGATTAATTTAACAGACCCTAGTAGAAATGAACCTAGTTGTGTTTGTAAAGGCGGAGAATGCTCCCGGTGTATCACCTTCTACTAGTTCTGCAAATCGTTCTGTTATTCGCACGGTGAACTCCAGTTCCTTTCGTCGCACGGTTGATGCTGCGACCGTGCTCTCTGCTACGACACTTCAGGCTGATTCGTTGGCCTTGTTTCCAGTTGCCTTGCAACCTGATGCCCTTTTCCTCCGTATTAAAAACAATGGAAAGGAGCTCGATCTTTCCAAGACTTTTACGGAGAATAAGGTGACGGAAGGAGCCATGTTGGAGGTGCAGTACTTGCTACGCTAATTACATTCTTTTTAAAGAGTTGTAAAATTTAAATGAAAGTGGCTGTCATCACGTTCCTAGTAGGGCCTGATTACAAACGATGGATGGAACCCGGTCTAGCTTCTAAACGAGAGTGGTGTAAGAAACAAGGTTATGATTTTCATTGTGGAGGAGAGACTGTCTGGGATCATTCTCGTCCTATTTCTTGGTCCAAAGTTCTCTATTTTCGGCAATTTCTTGATTCCGGTTATGATTATCTATTTGTTTCCGATGCGGATGTTCTTATTACCAATTCAGACTTGAAGATTGAAGATATGATTCTCCCCCAGCTAGGAGATAAGGATTTACTATGGACAAAGGATGAATGTGGGAATCTCAATGCAGGACATTTACTTCTTCGGTGTTCCGCTCGTACATGGTTGAAAGAATATTTTGATTTAGTTTGGAACCAGGAGGATGTCATTCATCATATTTGGTGGGAGAATGCTGGTATGATCAAGGTGGTAGAGACGTTTCCCGAACATCTCGCTCATATTGCCACGTGTAAAGAATCTTGGTTGTTCAATGCCTATCTATTTGGTCCTACTGGAAAGACGGTGGATCCTCCCCGGCGTCTGTGGCAAAAGGGGGATTTGTTGATTCATTTTGCAGGAGTCTACCGCGGTCCCAAGATTCATGCAATGATGAAGTATATTTGTGAAACGAAAGAGATAGATCGCGGTTATTTAGAAACTCTTTTGAAAGACTAATTTTGACTTTTGCATTTCTATGTAGGATAGAGAAAAAAGATCCTTTTTTCTCTATCCTACATAGAAATGCCCAGCACTCGTCGCAACAGTCTTGGACGCAACCACAACAAGCTTGGTCGTTTTACACCTAAATCGACTCGCAAGTCTTCTCGCAAGTCGAGCCATGCCACTCGCAAGTCTGACTCTCCTAAGAAAACGGTTGGATCTAGGGCGGAAGTAATGCACGGAACTGCGGAACGAACCTCCGGCAATCTCAGGAAGGGCGACTTGGAACAGAAGGCGAATGGACGCATTGTCAGTCGCAAGGCAAGTGCGGCCGGTAAGAAGGCTCTGAAGCGTCTAACTGATGCCGGTTACATCGCGAAGAAGGGTGAATTCAAACTCTTTAAGAAGCATTAAGTACGGTTCTCAAAGTTTGAACTTCCTTTTTCCATTCATATTCTAAAATTGTTTTACGTGCTGCTGCACCATGCTGCGCACGTAATTCTGAATCCATCATGTATTCTTCCATGGCCAAACAAATATCCTTTGGATCAACCAATTCTGATATTCCTCCAATACCACCTAATGCCATAGGTAAATAGGTTCGAAACACTGGTTTGATTACTTTTGAATTGATATCATGTTTGCAGAAATCCTTGAACCCTCCTACAAAAGGTACAATCTGTGGTATACCCACTCCCATGGCTTCAAATTGACACAATCCAAATCCTTCTCCATCCGCTGCCGTGACTCCAACATCGCTCATTGAATAAAGTTCATTGATCAACTCATCGGTAAAACTCATGGCCTGTTTTACTAATAATAGTTTGTTCATATGGGCCTGAATTGAAACTTTCAAAAGAGTAAGTTCTCTTGCAAAGATTTCCAGTAACGTATACCCTCCTTGTTCCCCATTGTCACAGATGCACATGAGAAGAACAGGTTGCGTAGGATGCCGTGCCACTAACTGTGCAAAGGCCATAATCAATAAATCATAATGTTTTCTAGGAGTATTACGATTCACATTCAAAAACAAACAAGCCTCCTTTGGGATTTTATGTTTGATTCGTAGTTCTGCTCGATCCTTGGGAACAAACTGCGTTGGATCAAATCCGTGTCTAAGAATATGAATTGGTTTTGTAATTCCTTGCTTCTGTAAAACTGTTTTCCAATACTCTGTAAATGCAAAATAACTATGGGTATCTTTATCAATTCGTCCAAGGAGTTGCGGTCTCTGCACATCATACACTTGATCAAAATAAATCATCATCTTGTATTTGGATCGTTCTTCAGTAGTTAGATTCTTTTCCAAACTATCTAGAAATTGACACATAATGGCTGCATCATTGTAAATGAGAATTACATCAGGTTGGACACGTTTGACTTCGGTCGGAAGAATAGAAAACCCAAATCCTCCTTCTGATTTTCCAGCCGCCTTCTCTTTTTCTACAACGTCCACAACGTCTACATTTGAAGGATAGGTTCTCCAATCGGGACTGGCCAATCCTTTTTGAAATCCAAAATGGGTTAATTGAATGGCTGAATCTGTGGCTAATTCTTTCACCAAATGATAACTAACTTTGCTATATCCTGTACATTGGTGGGCATGAGTACTCACTAAGAGAAACTTTTTCTTGGTTCCTACGGCGCTTAAAAGGGCATCCAGATTATTATAAAACGAAAGATTCATTTTATAAAAGCCATCGTAAAATTATATTTAAACTGAACGCTCTTTCAGTGGTTAGAATGGTTGTTACACGATCTGGATTCAAAACAAAACCCTATTATAAAACATATATAAACACTATACCCTTATATAAATATAAGAAGTTGGTACGAATGTCAGATACGGAAGGAAAGAAGAAAGCAACGATTCCCTTGGCTCTTCGTCAGCAGGTATGGAAGACGTATGTGGGTGAAAAATTTGCATCCAAATGTTTGGTAGGGTGGTGTACCAATCAGATTACGGCGTTTGAATTTGATGTAGGACACAATCTTCCTGAGAGCAAGGGAGGAACGTTGGATATATCAAATTTGCGACCCATTTGTCACAAATGTAATATATCGATGAGTAATAATTATACAATTGATGAATGGAATAAATTGAGTAAACCGGTGGGTGCTTGTGGAATTTGGTGCTGTTAAGAACTTGTAAGAATAGTAGAAAGAATTGTTCGGAACGATTGTTTCTTTTGTATCCACCAGGTTTGGAGATCTTGGCGGTGTTGTTCCATAACCTCAGAATTCTTTGAAAGTTGTTGAAGGAGGGTAGGAGCCTGAGCCCAGGAAGGAAGGGCTAAAATAGGAGACTTTCCTAACACCTCCGTGTATTCATCCCCTAGCTTTCCTTCTGAGGGAACATAGAGGGGGATGGCACCTGCCTCTAAGGCTTCGTAGAGTCGAAAGGATTCTAACGACCAAAACCCAGTAAAGGCTGGTACAAACTTGGTGTTCAAGAGTTGATCGGTATACGCTGATCCTACGAGAGGAGAAGGATCGCCAAAGGTGGCTTTTGTTTTCTTTTCAAAGGGCGTGAGAGATTCTAGGACGCGGAGGGCGTCTGCTCGTCCAGGACGATCAATACTTCCTGCAAAACTCCACAGAAGGGATCGTTCTGCAAATGTACGATTTGCTGAAATGGATTTTGCACTATATCCCAAGGGAATGGTCAGTACATTGGATCCAAGATCCTTTCTATAATAATTTCTGATCACCTGTTTTACAGCAGGATGATTGTACAACTCAATAGGATCCTTTCCATCCTCATCACTCAGATGCAACAGAATTACCTTTCCTTCTGCTGTATCAAGAAGTTCCTTGTAAAGCCCTACTTGAAAAGTAGGTGGGGTTCGTTGATAGAGAAGAATGGAATTATTGGGAAGTTTTTCTGCAGGAAATACATGTAGTGGTGTTTGAAATATATCTTCTAACCATGCTTTTTCATAATCAATTCCTGTATTTTCAATAGCATATACCGGTTTACTATTGCTGGGATGATCGGCCGTTGTTGGTATAATTTGAGGTTTCATAAAACTTGCCATAACACTTACAATTTCATCTGGTAAAAACGATTCTTCATATAGTTTTAATTCTTCTTCCGTAAAACATTCTTTATTATTCCAAATATCACTATCAAAGGTATCTTCACGTTTTAAATTATTAAATTGAGATGTCTGATACTTGGGATCTAGATCTTGGAAACAATAGGTTAATAACGGGGTTGCAACATAGGTATTCATTTGTAATGAATGGTGTCCTAGAAAATGATCTACTACCAGAGGAAATTTTAGTTCTGATTCATCTAAATAATTGAGTAATTTTTGAGCACACTTCTTTGAAATTATATAACTATAAGTGCAGAAATGAAAAATAGGAATAGGGGTACTGCTAAACAATGTGTTTGGTTTGATAGTTGCCCAATACGAATTAACAGGATTTAGAACAGAAGAAAGTGCTGGTTTATTGGGAGGAAGAATTCCACCGAGGTAGAGCAGTTCTGCATCTTTGGGAATTGCATCTGCACATTGTTTCCAAATTTTTGTCCAATCAGGTACAAACCGCACATCGTCTTCTAACACCAAAAAGTAACCATCTTCTTCTTTTACAATATTTGACCAAATTGCAATATGGCTCATGTTGCATCCAATAACAGATTTCTTCCATCCAAAGTTATTCTTTTGAAACAAACTATAAATCTTAGATGACATGGATAGTGTTTTTCCATTTACCGCTGAAATACGTGTTGCAAATGATTCTAATGACGGTTCCGCTTTCAGAAGAGACTCCCATCGATCTTTACGTGTATCCAAATTTACAACATATGTTTTTACAATTTTTGCCGGTTGCACAGATGTTTCAGGTTTTACAAGTGCAAGAATCTTTTCACTCATTGTTTTGATAGTGCGTAATGCTTTGTCATGAAGCTCTTTATTCAAAATAGGAGTTGCTGCGAGTTGATTGCATCGATTAGAATCCGTTTCCAGCTGTTTAATTACCTCTAACACCTGTTCAGGTGATTGTAAATGAGATACATTTACAAATGAATTTGGTACAAAATCACTATCAGTGTTACTATCGCCCCAATAGATGGGAATGCATCCTGCCATTTTGGAATGCAACACTTTTTCTGTAATATAACCAGAAGCCTGAGAATTTTCAAAACTAATTGTAAATTTATGTTGTTTGAAAAAGTGATGTTTTGAAATATCACCGCATCCGCCACCTGGATAGAGAAGACTGAGTTGTCCTCCAATATTATTATACAATGCTCCTCCTGAATTTACCTTTTTATAATTATTTACTAGTTGAAATGTATTATTTCGAAGTTTGCAAATAGGATTGCTTACAACAAACCCACAGAATTGATGACGATCCTGCAATAAAGGAGTCGTTACTGCAAAATGAACAGGTAGTCGAATGGGATTATCAATGCAATTTTCAGGTAGTGTGGTCGCTGAAGAATTCCAATCAATAAACATCATCCAGGTTGGAATACGCATGTGAGTAGAATCTTCTTTTCTAGAAGAGGTTAGATACAGTGAAATAGAAGGATCCTCTGGAGTATTCCAATTTTCAGCTGTAAAAAAAACTTTTGGAATAGTGGAAGGAATCGTTTTCCAATTTTCACTGTAAGGACCGCAAATTAATACTGCTGGTGGAACCGTGCAATCTTTATAGTTCACACCCACTACATTTTTGTTAATAGTTTGTAAAGAATCCATAATAAAATTTGTATTATAGTTAAATCCTGGCCACATATCTGAAAAGGCTATATAGATTGATCTTGTTTCTACAATAAGTCCTGAAAGAAGAGATTCAACCGTTGTAAAAATACCTTTTTCTTTTATAGTAGTAATAAGCTGTTGTGCACCCTTTTGTGTTAGAATATATGCCTGTTTTGAAGTAGTTATCCAAACCATATCTGTATTTATTGAAACTGGTAGTATTTTATTCCAATCTAATGGAAGTTGAACACTATCTTCCATAATAAGATAGGGTTGTCCCACTGGATCATTGGCGCATTTCTCCCATAATCCAAGATGAGAAACAGCTTCTGCCATAGATGCTTTATTCCATTTAAAATCGTTAATGCGGAAGAGATGTGCAAGTTGTTGGGTAAGGGGAAGGGTTATTAAATCAGTTGCTGTCCATTTATAAGTGTTCTTGTACAAGGAGGGGTGAGACTCTTTGAATAGTTTGAGACGATCGGGTCGACGATCCAGATTAATTACAAAGGCTTCCCCAATACCAGGAGCGACTGGTACAAAAGGTTTGAAGTTGCCACGATGGACGTACAAAGGAGTTCCCCATGATTGGGCCCGTCGTAATGAATGATCGCAGTAGAAATCGTTGAGAGGAAGTCGAGGCGCTTTGCAACGGGAGGAAAGAATAGAAAGAATGGATTGATCATGGCGATGTCCAAAACAGACGCCTCCGTAGGGTTTCCACTTGTCTCCTTTAATCGACTCTGGATGATCTTTGGCAATTTGCAGAGCTTTTCCAAAGAGTTCAGACTGGTACCGACTTCCAACCGTATATCCACTGAGTCCAGCGGTAATTTGATGTTCTTTCAACTCTTGTACTGTTGTGGAGAGAATTCTACAGAATTCAGGGTGGCACCATCGTTCATTGCACTGCTCTTCATCATCCAGAAGAAAGACTTGCTTCTGATCCAATTGATTCCAAATGTTGGTTAAAGGGGCAGCAACATAGACACCAGCATCCAGATAGAGAATATTAGTATCTTTATCAGCTTTGGTACCAGCATCATGAAGAACCCATAGTTTCCAAGCAAAATGCTGAGGCTCCCAAAATCCTTCCCATGGTGAGAGATTGGTTGGAAGAACACGAATCTCCACTCCCTTTGGATATTGTTCAACTGGTACATCAGGCCATACATACAAAACTTTCGGGCATTCTTTTACAGACTCTAACAATAGTTTGGCGGATTCAATAAATTTTGCATTGGCGGTTGTAACAAATACTTTAGGGTTAGTCTTTACTTCAACTGGACGGATTACCAGTTGAGGAGAAACATGGGTAGGAGTAGTGGGAGAAGGAGGTGCAGTAGGAGTTGCGGTTGCAGCAGGAGCAGTTGTGAGAGTTGTTGCCCATTCACTTTCTGCAACGGTAATATCACGACGAAGAGCAATAGCTGCAACAGCTTTTACCAAGATTCCCATGGTAGCTTCACATTCTTTTCTCTTTTTAGCCGAAAGGGCTGGAATGGATTGCATTGCCTTGCAACGGGCCTCATCCATATCCAACTCTTTTAGCTGTTTTACCAAATCATCGCCATTTCCACACTTTCCTGCATGAAAGAAACCAGCTTCTTCAAAATCATTCATGACCAATGGATCACCCCAATAAATGGGAATGGCACCGGCTACTTTGGCATGAAACAACTTTTCCGTACAATATCCAGGACTCGAAGAATTTTCAAAAGCGATAACAAACTTGGAATTTTTATAATACTCAACTTTGATTCGTTCACCCCCTCCACCCCCTGCTCCTGCAGGGAGAGGACCTTCAGGTCGATTGCAAAACAATCGACCCGCTGCTTCTACCGGTTTGTATTGACTAATTAGTTGAAAGGCTGTATTCCGTAGAGGATTGCTAGGATTTGTGGCTACAAAGGAACAAAAGCGCTTCCAGGTGGAGGGAGTGGCCGTCAGACACTCTTCCAACTCTACTGGAATCGGATTTACAAACTTGGCTGGATCTTTTTTAAACCAATTGATTTCTGTCATCCAGAGAGGAAGGCGAATGTAGGGGGTTCCTCCCTGTTTAGGATATTCAAAACCAAGATTTAACAGAGTCTTATGATCAGTACGAGAAGAAGTATTTTCTCCAGTATAAAATATCTTTGGAATCTCTTTCCAAGTTGGTTTCTGATGGTCTGTTCCAAAAGGACCGTAGAAAATGATAGAAGGATCAATCTTGGTGATTTCTACTCTAAATCCATGAGTCTGTCCAGCCCAATTGAACAAATGATAGAAAAAGTTATACTCTGGTTGAAAGTTTTCCCACATATCTGCAAAGGCAATTTTTAGAATAGAGGTTGAAAGGGTAGGAATGGATTTTACAAGAGTTGCTGTAGTAAGAGCCTTTAGCGCTGTCTGAAGACCCTCTTGCACATTGGAACCTGCAGGACCAAACCGCTCTTGTAAGGTTCTCTTTCGAATTTGAATAGCTGTAGGATGAAAAAATCCTTTTCCACTTTCTGCATCCTGTTTCAATCGAATCCACGCCTCCTGTGCATCCTGAATTTGATTTAATTCGTAGTAATAAGTTCCTCCCATTGTTTTAGCAATTGCACAATTATGAATCATAGGAATTCCCAAATAAAGAGCATCGAGGAGAGTAGCTTTCAGAGGTCTCCACCGTTGATGGCAAATAAGAACCGTCTTATCACGTCGCATATCTGGAATACGTAGCCGTCCTACAAAATTTCCACTAATATCTGTCCCTAGATTACAATTTTTTACAACATTAGATTGAAAGAACTGACTTTTAGCAATTCCATCCCCATTATGAACCATCCAACGAACTTCATCTCCCTTTCCACGAATGGCACTTACAATATTCACAGGAAGAATTGCACTGCTTGAATTACTCATATTACTTTCAGTAATGCGGAGACACCAGGCCATAGTGGCAGGTGCACCGGTGGGAACTTTTGCATCAATCTCTTTTGCAGAATCAATCCATTCAGGAAGTTTTGTTTCCTTTTCATACACATCTAACGGGAGTGAATCCCACATAAATGGAATTTTTGTAACTTTTACACCCGATAGAAATTCCAAATACCGTGTATCATCTTCTTTGTAATGATTCCAGGTCCAAATACCATGAAGATTTGTAAACTCTCGTTTACTAGGATTGCACTGATAGACAGAGGATTCCATATCATGAAAAAGAGGTGGATAATGAGCAAAATGAATTGTTTTCTTCGCCACCTTCGGGCGATCTTGGGCAGGGACAGGCCATACCACTTCCACTAGCAGATCATAAGGAGTCTCGGGAATTGAAAAATGTTTACGAACAGGAACACTAGCTTCATATTCTTTGCAATCGATAAACCATAATTTTTCTCCAGAGGGTGCTAGGAGTTCTACGGTATGCCCTGCGGTGGCAAACGCTCGTGAAAGAGCTACCGCTACTTGCGTGATAGCTCCACTAAAATAACTATTTTCAAATCGCCCTGTGATGGCAACCCGCATGTTTCTTAGGAAATGGATTGCAATTGGTTTAGATAAACGTACCGTAAAGAATTAAAGTAAGCCCTGTCCAAAGGACAGGGCTTACTTTAATTCTTTTGGGACCGTAGTATTAAATTAAGCCCCTCCCCACAAGTGGGGAGGGGCTTAATTTAATACTTGGCGGTAAAACTAAAAATACATTGTAGAATGCTACGTCTAGCCAGTGCGTTTCTTACACTTGCTACAACTGTCCTAGCGGGGAACGGTCCAAGTGCCCTTTACAATGCGTTAAACGGTCAAACGTTCAATCCTCCCGGTTACACCCTTGTCCTGTATCAATCTTGTATGCAAAATCAAAATGCAGGAAATTCCTGTGGATCCTTCAGCACCTTTGAATCCTCTAACGGACTTTATACCAGTCAATTATATGGCCCTGCGGCTGCCTCTGGTAACTGCGCTAGAACCTTTCGTCTCTCCTTTGCCTGTGGTCCTACCGTTTCAATGAGTGGAGTGAATGAAAATCCTACTTGCGTCTATGCCGCCACTCTAACACACCCCTATGCGTGTGGCTTGGATATGACGGTAGGAAATGAAGCGGCTTCTGTCTCTCCTACTGCTCTTCCTCCTACTACAACAGGAACTCCTTCTGCAAATATGACACTAACCGCAACAGCTACTACGACTCTAACATTGACTTCCACTCCTACTATTACCAGTTCTACCAGTACAACTCTAGCTCCCTCTGCTACTTCAACTCCTCTGTTTGTAATCACTGCTTATCCTACCACTACTGCTACAATGACATTAACGGCTACAAGTACACCTTTGTTCATGATTACAGCGTGGCCCTCTTCTTCTCCAGTCAATGTATCCGCTACCTCCACTCCGTTATACTATATGACGGCCTATCCTTCTCACAACCCAAATAATGAATCGGGGTTGTTAGGAGGTTTATTGGCAAGTGCGCCTAGTTCAGTTGCAACTATCTTAGGAGGCGTAGCGGTAGGAATTGCAGGATTGGGAGCCATTGGATTTGCAGTAAACTATTTGAAAAAGGGAGGCACCTTGAAAGGATTGCTACAAATTGCTAAATCAAAACAAGGGGAAATGAAAGCCATGTTGCCTCCTTCTTTGAAAGCAAAAGTAGATCAGGTAGAAGCGGATCCTCGGTTTCAAACAGCTCTGCAGGTAGCTGAAGATCCTACTAAAGCTGTCCAAACTCTAACCTCTGCGCTGCCTCCTTCCGTACAGCAATTAGCTCATGCAGTGCCTCCTCAACTAGCACAGGTTCTTCTACCACAACTAACATCAGGAGTACCACCGCAGCTATCGCAGATTCTTCCTGCTCAGCTTACACATCATCCAGCGTACAGTGATGCACCGTTTGAAGCCTCTCCCACCCTCCATCAAGTTGTTACAGCTGTATCTAATTCAGCTCCTGTTGCAGAACCCTTAGCTCCTCAGATGGCTACCTTGGAAGTGAGTGCGGAACAGGTAGAAGCCATTCAAGCCTTTTTGGCGTCCAAAGGGGCGGCTCCCTGAACTAGTTTGAACGGTTGTAAAGAAAGTTTGGGAGGAGCAGCCTGTACAGGAGGAGGAAGAGGAAGAGGAGCTTCTGCAACATCTTCTATCGTTGCTTCCTCTACAGGTTTTCCTTCTCGTATATCTTTAATTTCCTCTTCTAACTTTTTTAATATATTGGCATTATTCTTTTCATAGATGTTTAATAATGATGCGAGTATATTTAATCCGATTCCTAGCCAAATTAAATAGGGTAAATTATATCCAGTCGCAACAGTGGTGGTAAGAATTCCTGCAGATTGGACTAAATGAAAAAAATAAATTAAAAAAAGATTACATTTATTTAAACAACTTCTACGGGAGATAAAATTTTTTAATTCATCCAATTGGTGATCATCCAGTAAAGTTTGAATCTGAATGGAAAGGATTGGTTTAGGGAGTAAGGCGGTGCTGCTCATTTCTACTCAATCATACGTTTTAAAAGGGGCTGCAATGAGGGCAGCAATGCGGATCCGTACATGTATGATACCAGCGCACCGTTTGCCAATGAAGGCATTCGTCACAAAAGCATGGAGCAAAGGTACGAGGGGCAAAGCCTTCCTTCAAATGCATATCATTTGCATATTCCATCGCTTTCTGAATCTTGAGGTGAGGGCCGAGTACAGTAATTGCCGCCCAAATGTTAGGATCAGGTGAATTATCATAGTATGTAGCTAATTGTGCAACCGTATGATCTTTACAGAAATTGTATGAAACACGAATAGCTTTTATTTTTGCATCTAGTAATGCCTCTTCACGCTTTTTTGTACATTCTTTAATGTATAGATCCCATTCTGCATCTGTAGGAGTAGCAAGAATTCGTTCCCATTCAGGTGAGTTTTCTGCAGGAATTCCTCCTGGCTGCGCCAGTAGTTCTTCTGCAACTTCCTCAATACGAAGGCCTAGCGATCCTTCATAAGCAGGATAGTAACGCCGATCTGTGTTTTTAGAAAGTAAATTTTGAAATTCTTTACGAGTCATATTTCTAGTAGAAGGATCAAAGACACGTTGCGCAATGAGTGCACGTGGACCCTCCATCTTATGAACTTCATCTGGGCGATATGTAGGAACTTTTGGAAGATAATCAAACCATAGGATTGAATACCCTCCTTTGGTATCGTCATATTTCGTGTCACCTCGAGGAGGGTCAAGTTTGTAGTGGCATACAGAATCAAATCGCATGGTTTGAAAAATACTCTAACCACTATAGAATACTCATTTTTTTAGATTTCTTCGTCACTCTCCACTTCTTCCTCCTCCTCTGTAGCTATTTTCTCTCCTCGCTTCGCAAGGGAAGGATGCAGTTTATTCCATTCTCTTGTAATACCACTTTTGATCTTTGTATCTAATTTCACAAGTGCTTCATCTCCTTCAAAGATAGTCTCTGTCAAAACCTCTAACATGTCATCTCGTGTTAGATGCAAGTCTTCTAATGTATTAACTATTTCTTTTGCTGGTTTTGGTTGAAAGAGTTTCATTCGTAAAAGCTCTTTGGCATCCAGGCAATCACTTCCCAATCGACGGGAAAGATCGCGATGCCATCTACGATGTTTCGCCCCTTTGGACTGTTTGCCCAACCAAGTGGGGAATAAATTCCACGGGGCGGGGCCTTCTGCCAAGGTGGCGGTAGCAACAACAGCTTGAACTGCATGAGGCATCAATTCCCACTGTTGGTTACGATATACTTTTGTATCCAGAAGATCGTAAAAGGTGTAAGCATCGGCTGCTGCACTACATGCTAGTATACTTGATTTAGAAGCAGCTGGATAAGCTTCTCCTACCATCAACGGAACCATTCCATAATCAATAAAGACTAATTCAGTTCGATAAGAAAGGGGAGCAGAGGAGTTGAAGAGTTTTCCAGCGGCTGAAAAGGCATCCAGTCGCAACAAATCATCTTTAGCAGCAGATCCTCGAAATTGTAAGAAATTGATTATACTTCTAACATCATTTCCATTCTGTTCTACTAAGGATTCTAGAGCTGGTAATTTGATAGGAAGTTTTAAAGGTTCTACCAGTTTTGTAAAGAGGGCTTTGGCAATGGTTGATTTTGTAGGTCTTGCCATTTTAAAGACCGTGCAAACGGAGGTGAGGGGTCGCATCTTTTGCGGATTTCCCTTCTCATTGGCAATGCAGATCACTGGGAATTTACAGGATGTTAGAGCCGTAGCAATCGCTGAAATGCCTCCACGATCTCCAGAACTCATTCCATCCACTTCATCCAAAATCATTACATATTTTTTATCAAAACTAGAAGTATTCGCTCCTAGGAAAAGTTTTTTTACGGCATTTGCCGATCGATCTTCACTGGCATTCACCTCGACAACCTCATATTTGCAGCGTTTGGCAATCAAATGAGCCAGAGTAGTTTTTCCAATCCCTGGGGGACCCGTTAAAAGAATAGGTTTTTCTTTGGATGCCCAGGTGGACAACCATTTATAAAGTTCTTCAATGGTTTCTTTATGGCCAATTACTTCCAACAGTTTTGTTGGTTTGTAAAGATCCACCCACAAGGCCATCTTGTTTTTCAGTTCTATTAAAAATAGAAAAGAAAATCATTTTTACTCACAGCAATGAAGAATACTGAGAAGATATATACTTTGCATTGATATATCCCAATGTATGGAGTTTATCGGTGGCCATACGGGCACGGTGTCCTGTATTGCAATAAGCTAGGATCCGAATATTTTTATCAGGATACTGTTTCGACATTTCTTTTTCTAAATCAGCACTTTGAATATGAACGGAATTGGGATAAAACCCAAGGGTACTGCGTTCTAGATCGGTTCGCACATCTAACACTAACTCAATCTGTTTTGTTTGCAGTAACTGCTTTGCTTCCGTGGAAGAGATGCGAAAGGGTGAATCGACTGCATATTGATAGGCAAAATAGGCAAAGACTCCAACAAGTATGATGCTAATTCCTAATAGGAGAAGGAGAGTAGAGCGTTTCATTTCTAGGGAGATAGATTATACTGCTAGGCCGGATAAGCAGGTGTATCCACTTGGAACATAGATGGTAGAACGTTGAATCAAATGCAAATTAGCATTTGTATTAAATCCAAAGGGGCAACCGACAGGATAGAGGTTAGTGAGTCCTTGGACCGGCAATCCATTGGTATCCGTGGCAGGATCGGCATTTGAATCATTGTTCCAGTTAGAACCATTGACACGCACCCACCAGCCGACACCATCGTGGAGGGCTACATCCACAATATCACCCACCAAACCATAGGCGGTAAGAGTGGAAGGAGTGGATAATTGAGAAATACTGTTGTAATAGAAAGTACCGTCTCCAGCTGCTCCAATACTGCTAACATCATTGCCTGGATAGTTTCCAAATTGCCCTGATCCTGAATCTTGTTTTCCATAATTCATTGTACTCATTCCCCATCCAACCACCACGCCATCATGATTGGTACCTCCTGATTCTTTTGTAATTTCAATCGAGTACATGACTTTCTGATTGGTGGAAATAAGTTGAGAAGCAATGCCTGAATTCTGTTTTCCAAATATTTGGTTGAGTCCAAGTCCATCTTCTGTAATTTGAAGTGCATCCCCTGAAATCACCCATACCATGGTAGTTTTAACACTGGAAGAAGCAGATGAATCAGATGAATTTCCATTGATATTGGTAGCAAATACTTTGAACGTGTAGTCGGTACTGGGAGACAATCCTGTCACGGTTCCTGGTGAACTTGAAAAGGTGGTTCCAAAGGTTGTGTAATTTGTACCATCTGTACTGTATTTTACCGTATAGGATGTGATAGCACTGCCTCCATTACTTGTAGGAGTCCAAGAGACAGAGGCTTGGTTGATTCCTGCTACGGCGCTGACAGCGGTGGGTGCATCAGGAACGGTGGAAGGAGTAATAGCACTAGACGCCGTACTGAGGACTGAATCGCCATCCAAATTATGGGCACTTACCTTGAAGGTATACGGAGTACCATTTGTAAGACCTGTAACAGTTCCACTAATTCCTGAAAACGGAGTACCAAAGGGTATATACGTTACACCATCGGTACTGTAGTTGGCAGTGTAATAGGTGATAGCAGCTCCACCATTATTTGCAGGAGCGGACCAGGTGAGATTCACTTGAGTATTTCCATGAGTTCCTTGCACATTGGTGGGAGCATTGGGGACGGTGGAAGGAGTGACACTCACAGTGGAGGAGGCCGTACCATCGCCCGATTGTGTTACTGCTTTCAGTGCAACTGTATAAGGAGTTCCATTGGTCAAACCGGTGATACTGAGGGGAGAGGTAGTTTGTACAGGACTGAAAGCTGTAAATGTATTACTGTTAAGAGAGTATTTATAATTGCTAATGGTTCCTCCGTTGGTTGCACCAGGGGTGAAGGCTACGGAGGCTGATTGATTGCCATGCGTAGCGACAAGGGATGTAGGAGCCGCTGCTGTTCCTGCCGGTGTAACAATTGTAGAAAGGGAGCTTGGAGAATTTCCTTGACTATTGGTTGCATACACACTAAAATTGTAAGAAGTTCCATTGGTGAGACCTGTGTAGGTGTAGGAGCTAAGTGTAGAACCGGCCAAACTAATGGAACTGTGTGCAGTGAGATTGGTGATGGTATAACTGCTGATGACGGCTCCACCGTTGGCCAAAGGAACATTCCAGGTGAGAAGAGCTTGTTGATTGGCAGCTGTAGCTTGGAGATTGGTGGGGGCATCCGACGGGCGCAAAGGATACACGGCTGCACCAAAGGGGTTATCACGTGAAAGGGCAATGGATCCATTGGAGGTCATGGTAAAGGCGTTACTACTTCCATCCACTAAAGGAGTTTCATAATTGGTATTGAGAAGAAGTGCTGTATAGTTATTACCGGTGCTGATATGTTCTGCAAAAGGAGATGTAAAAGAGGGAACTACCGTAGCATTATTCAAGGAAGAGACAAATGTAAATTTAGAAGTTTCATCTTTGAGAATACTGTAGGGAAGAGTAGTGAGTAAGAACTGGGTACTAGGGAGAACTGTGAGAGGTGTGCTAGGAGGAGTAAAGTTGCTGGTATAGACCGCAGTTCCAATCACTAACCGCATATTGGTCATAGTTCCTTCGTAATCAAAATCGTTTCTATTGGCGGCTCCTCCCAATGTAGTATAGGTGGAGGGAGTTTGAACATATCCAATTGTAGAAGTGCGGAATGTGTAGCTACTTACACCATTGTTATAGAATGTAATATTACTTCCATGACGAACGGCTGCAAGATGATACCAGGTATTGGTAGAAAGAGCAGGGCCGATACCACGATTAAAGGAGTTGTTATAGCCCCAATCTTGACCACCTGTAAAGGAGGAGGGACGGGAGGATACATTAATATAATTGGATCCGCCTAGATTGTTTTTCTGAATGCGTAACTGAGCAAAAATGGAACCTGTTCCATCTCCATTAATTACCGCTAACATTTGTTGATTGTTGTTATTGGGAAAGTTAAACCATGTTTCATAGGTCCAATCTTGTGTTCCAAAGGAGGAAACGGTAGCGGTAGGTGAGATATATCGTTCAGCTCCTCCTGTTAATTTCATACTCCCTGTTGGAATTGTATTCTGATTTATTCCTGTAATAGCTGCAATATTACTTGCGGATCCTTGTACGGCTGTAAGAGGTTGGGTAGGAACTGTAAAATTGGCATTGCTCGTGTTTGATCCTGAATACACATTCACACCATTTACAATGCGAAGATTGGTAATTAATCCTTTGAATGAATTTACTGGTGTAGGAGGATATGCACTTCCCATTAAAAACGTAGTCCAATTGGAAAGACCTTGGTAAATATTTATATTTCTATTTCCAAGATATTTACCATCATAGTACAAAGAATAACTGCTGATTAATCCTTGTGCGACTATGTGGTGCCATTGTCCATTTACAATCGAACTTGTCAATACAGGTAAGTCTCCTGCTGGATGTTGATTGTTACGTATATCCAAATAATAATCTGTATTATTGGTTTGAATATTAAACGAATTCATCGCATTATAATTATCAGAATCTCCCCAAAAACTAATTTCATTCTCATTTGGAAGGACTGTCATAGGTTTAGTTGTGCTAATAAAGGCTTCAATTGTAAAGGTATCAATATTGACGGGAAGGGTCCAATTACTGGTGAGACTGAGGTATCCTCCTTGGAATGCGATACTCCCTTTTGTAATGGTGGAAGCCTTCATATCCACGGGTAAAACAGCTGTTGCAGAGACTACTTCTGGGCCAACGGTGGGTGTCACTCCAACATAATAATAAGTGCTGGGATTGGGGATGATAGCAGGATTGAGAGAATTAGTGCTGAGATTGGCTGCAACAGACTGAAGAGTTCCTACCAAAGAGCGTGTACCAGGAACTACTGCTGAATTAGTAGAATAGTATCGAACTGTAACAGCGGTGCTGGGACCTGCTGACCAATAGCAACTCAAATCGGTACTATCTGTGGTTAGCTGATCTAACATTACATTTGTAATAGGGTTTGGCATTTGCAGTGCTGTAGCAGTACTGACATAGGGTTGACCCGTCTTATCTGCTGTAACATAGAAATAGACAGAAGGATAAGGAGTGTAATTAATTGTAAATGAGCTTGTACCATTATCAGTAACGATTGTACTAATAAGTCCACCACTACTGGGTGTAGCACTGTTTGTACTGTAATAGTTGAGCTGAATGGAGGAATTATAGGCAGTATTCCAGGATGCTGTAAGAGTAGTAGTATAGGAGGTGAGGGTGCTGAGGGTGATTGTACTAATAGGATTGACCATTTGTTGTGCATTGGAAGTAGTCACACTAGGAAAGCCGGTTGCATTTACTGTTGCATAATAATAAGCATTGGTGTAGGGTTGCACGGCCAAAGTGTAACTGCTGGTACCTGCTGGAACTGTAAGAGTACTGATAAGAGTTCCACCGGTTGTAACATTTGTACTTGTGCTATAATAGCTGAGACTAACACCAATACTGCTGAAAGGTGTCCAATTTGCAGAGAGTGATTGAGATTGAAAAGTGAGGGAGGAGAGACTGATAGCTGAAATGGGATTTGGAACTAGAATCGCTGTCTGGGGTGTTTTTGTATAGCTGGTGTTGGTAGAATAGGTAACACCAATATAATAATAGGATCCAGTGGAGGGAGTGAGACTGAGTATATTTGTAGATACGTTGGAATCATTGATATATTGGGGGGATCCAAAGGGAGTACCAGATCCTCCAGGAACTGTAGAACTGTTTGTAACATAATATTGCACGGTGGTGGGATACTTGAAACTGGGTGTCCAATAGGAGGCCAATGAGGTATCTCCTACAGAGATGGTACTGATGCGAAGACTGGTGTAGGTGGGGACGGAGACTTGTACTGAGGAGGTAGTAAGGGTAGATGCATTCGGACCTTGTACATCTGCGCTGTACCATGTATTGAATTGAAAATTGGTGTAGGCCAGACTAACGGTAGTAGAATATTGTGAAACAGTGATGGATGTGCTGAGAGATGTACGCCCTCCAACATTGGAGGTTGAATTGGAGTAGAATTGGACTGTGGCATCGGTTGCAGCATCCACTGTCCACCGTGTGGTAAGTTGATTACTATAAATACCCACATTGGACATAAGTGCTGTTTTAATAGCCTGATTAGGAAATTGTAGAGCGGCTGGGCTGGTATAAATGGTTCCTCCCACAAAACTTACACCGGTATAATAATAATTTCCATGTGTGAGAGTGAGTGATTCGGTGAGAGATAGAGTAGGAGATGGTACCAGATAGGGACTATTGGGAAGAAGTGTTCCACCGGATGCAGTTGAGTTACTGGTTTCGTAGAAATAGACATTTACATCCTTTCCATCAGGAGCTTCTCCCCATGTAGCGGTTAAGGTGGTGGCCGTCACCAAGGGTTGTGTAATGTTTACGGATGTAATAACAGGAGTAAATACAGTTAAATAGGTACTTACATTTTGAAGAACTTCGTTGGAAGTGAGAGCGCGACTGTAAATGAGAACTTGGCCAATTTCACCGGTAACGTAGTCAGGGAGGTCCCAGCGTCGTCCAATTCGATAATAATTATTATGATTGGTGCCAGTGCCCCCTACGGCACGTAGGGCTCCATATGCAAATCCATCCACATAGGTACGATAATTGCTTCCATCGCAGGTGACGGCCAAGTTATGCCATTCTTGTTGCGCAGGAAACTTGTACTGAGCTCCCACGGACCAACCCCCACTGAAACTTCCTCCTGCAAATGTAGTTGTACTGATTCCACCATATCCTGAAAAAATAGCCATATTCACTGTATTATTGTAAGCTCCATCAAATTGTTCGCTTACAATACAAGCACCCTCTGGCATTGTATCTTGTTGTTGTTTGTACCAGACTTGCATTGTCCAATCCGATTGACTTCCAATGCCTTCCACGCCGATCGGCGGGAATCTCCAATTGGTAGCCCCATCTAACACAATTCCGTTATTGTTTGAATTAATGGTGGCGGTACCATTTTCAATGACGGCATCGTAGTGGTTGCTGGTACGATCATACCAAGTGCCGTTGCCAGTGTATGATTCAGCAGTCAGATACACAAGTAGATTACTTGCAACAACTTTAGGAATCGTGATAGAAGAGGTAAATGCGGGAGCACTATAGCCAGGATCATTAATAGCATAGACTTGAAATGTATAGGCGGAATTAGAATTCAACCCGTGAATATTTCTGTTAGAGTCGTATCCATGGGCTGAGTATTGAATGATTGGATCGGTATTGCAATCACTCACAGCATGGATGGTATACCAATTGACAGGAACACCTCCGTTGTAGAGGGGGGCTGTCCATAGTACGGTAGCATCTGATAGACCGATTGATTTTGCTAATACATTGGTAGGAGCATCTGGTCGGAAGCCAGGTGCTACTGTACGATAGGTAGCTGCTGATCCTACACCATTTGCATTGGAGGCTGCAATGGTAAAGGTATAGTTTATTCCATTTGTTAAACTTGATAGAATCACGTTAGAGGTATTAGAATCGTATGAATTGGAAATGGAAGCTGCACTACAGGCAAGAATATACGATGTAACTGGTCCGGTGGTAGGGGCTGCCCACCAGAAGTTGATTTGTTGATCCCCTGGTTGGGGACGAATATGAAGGAGGGGGATGGATGGGACTGACATCTTACTCTTATTATAGGAAATACTAATAGAATTTTCTATAATACTATATGAAAATAAATGGTTCTATACTGGTTTGGCAGTTAGATTTGTTGATTTTGATCCTAGCATTTCATTCCATCGTGTATGGTTGTCTGGATTATGGATGGAGAATCGCCAAGTAAGTTGTTTTACTTGTGAAGCATAGGAATATTTATTGGCATCGTGATCTTTAATGACGGTGGCTATTTTATCAGCTCCTTGTTCAAAATTGCCACCTTCGTAGTAATATCCATATTCTTGAAATCGTTTCACATTGTGAATGACCGGGTAGCCCATATGCATAAATTCCAAAAAGGAATAGTTGTATTCATTATTCCACTGATGTTGCACTACGATTGCATGGGGAACTGCTTTCATGAGGTTGACCACGTTGGCACGAGGAACCAACTTTAGTTTTCCCACTTTGGCCACTTCCAAATACGGCAGAATATTCTCCTTAAAATATGTATTTTCTAGAAGTTTAGCTCCATTGATGACGATAATTTCACCTACGAGAGACGGAGAGCGACGTTGAAAAGCTTCTACAATCAGGATGGGGATGAGAGAACATTTTTGAAAAGAAATATTGGGTTCCATGATGAGAAAGGGGCGTTGCGAAGGAACATCCTCTGAATTATATTTGGTTCCTGTTTCTTCAATAAACATGGGATCCCATACATAAGGAGCAATGCGTGTCTTTCCTAGAATATTGTTGACAGAAGAGGCATAATCGGTATGAAAATCATAATGGGGGCTGACCCAAATCTCATCTAATTCTCCAGCAATATGGTGACTAAAGTTCATACCACGGTAAAAGGTGATGGTTTCAATATCAATATTCAAAATATTTCCAAGATAGACTTTGATTGTTTTAGCACCGATAGAACGAAAAAACTTTCGGATGCTTGGATCGCAGGACATAGCCATTTCAATATAGGCTACAATTCCAAAGGGTTTTGCCACATATTCAGGAAAATCTAACATTCTGTATTTCTTGTGGACTTTAGCATCTACATGATTTTTATTGTTTTCTACCAACATCCAAGGTTCGTAGCCCATAGCTTCCAACATACAATAGACAATGTAGACATTTTGGAAGAGACCGTTTGCAAAGATATGCTCATCCGGAATTTTTACAGAAGTAATGATAACTTTAGGACGACCGGTCGAACCAATTAACTTGGAAGGCGTCGGAGACGGGATGGGTTGAAACAGAGATCCACTCAAATCTCCCAATCGTGGAAAGGTTGCCATTTATCCATTCGTTGGTTTTAATGCTTTATGTTTTACCTTACTAGGGGAAATGTACGAGTGGCTAGTCTTTGCCAGTGAAGTTGTTTTATCAGCCTATCCTATTTTGATTAAGCAGACGGATGCATCGATTTTTACACAGGTAGGATTTCGGATGGCTATCTTTTCAATGGCCGCTATGGGGATGGCATTGGCCATGGGACAATCTCTAACAAATCTCTCTCCCTTGATTTTATTAGCAGGAGGATTGTTAAATTTGATTCATGTAGGAGCTAGTTATAAAGCTTTTTCAACTCTTACAGCTGGTAATGCAATGGCCTTGTTTTATACGTATCCTGTAATGAATTTGATAGCGGCTTCTGTAGCCTTGGGAGAGAAGATCGAACCTCTTACATGGGTCTGGATGGTGGTGGCGTTGGTAGGGGCGGTGATGATAGCGCAACCATCAGAAGTAGGATGGAATCTGGTAGGAGTGGCAGCTGCATTGTTAGCAGCTGCAACGGAGACTGGAATTTATATGTGGTTTCGTGATCTTCCCAAACAGACGTTGCCTTGGAAACGGATGTTAGAATTGTATGGAGGCTCTTTCTTGTTGTGGGGAGGATTAGCCTTGAGTGGAGTATGGAAAGGGGGAGCGGGTCCCCTAACATTTACGTCAGGGTTGGCTATGGTTTTATTCAATCTATTTATTGGGTTTGTAGGGTATGGAATACGATTTTTTACCATTCCAAATGTTTCTACGGTGGCTTTTTCAGCTTTGAGCTTTTTTGGCATCGTAGCAGCTTATATATTTGGATGGATTTTTGAAGGTGAAAAACCGTCTTGGTTGGCCATGGGAGGAGCGGCTGCTATCATCTTGGCCAATTCACAGTTGCTAGGGAAGGCTGAGAGTGTATGAAAAAAAGAAAAAGAATGTCTTTTCCCCCCAGCAACAATCTGTCCGCTGAGTCTGTTATAACGCCTTTCAATGCAGGGGACTCTGTGTGGAAGAGCCCCGTGAGTATTACGGGAATCTTACGCACCATCTTTCGCGAGTCTTTTCCGTTTATTAATTTAGCCTGTCATGGATCCACAAGAAGGGTAACCTTGAGGGATATTACCATTATTACTGGTAAATTAGACATTGTTGACAAATTATACGCACGTCAGACGGGTAGCAACACATGCTCACCATCTTCTTCTCCATTGTGAAAAAGGGATTTCAATTTTATTCGAAGGTGGACAGCGAAGCTGTCCACCTAGGAATACTATTTCAAACGACTAATTTCCAGCCCCAAAGGGGCTGGAAATTAGACGATTTCAATTTTATTCGTAGATCCCCTGAGCGCTTCGCGCTCAGGGGATCCACAAATAAAGTTTCAAACGAGAATAAAACCACCCTTTGGGTGGTTTTATTCACGATTTCAATTTTATTCGAAAACAGGGGGGCTCCGCCCCCCTGTGCTTGAAAAAAGTTTCAAACGACTAATTTTCAGCCCCTTTGGGGCTGAAAATTAGACGATTTCAATTTTATTCGTAGATCCCCTGAGCGCTTCGCGCTCAGGGGATCCACAAATAAAGTTTCAAACGAGAATAAAACCACCCAAAGGGTGGTTTTATTCACGATTTCAGTTTTATTCGAAAACAAGAAGGAGCGGCTTTGCCGCTCCTTCTTGTCCACGATAAATAATTCCTGGAAAAGAACAGGGCCGCAAAGCGGCCCTGTTCTTTGTAGCAATTTTATTCAACTAATTAAAAAACGCAAAAAACACCCATTCATCTCTCGTACCAATTGGATGCGTCTGCATGTGCATGACGCTGTTGGAAGAGGAGAGATACCACAAACCAGAGAGTCGCCGCCGCAGCAGGACCTTCCTTAGTGGACCAGTAAATCCGTTTGAGTCTGGACAATCGCCATCCCCTCGTTAATCCCTGAAGTCTGGTAGAAATAACGGTTGGGTTACACCCAGCATTAGTTTCTTTCGCTATTTTATCTGCTATGCTTCAATCGAGCAAGGGCAAACCTGGGTAGGAACAGGATGGAGTCGTTACTTCCACCATCTTCTTCTTTATATGAAAAATATGATTTCAATTTTATTCGAGAACAAGAAGGAGCGGCTTTGCCGCTCCTCCTTGTCCACGATAAAAAATTCCTGGAAAAGAACAGGGCCGCTTTGCGGCCCTGTTCTTTCTAGCAATTTTATTCGAGAATCCTTAGTTCTTTGCAATTTTATTCGGTAGTAAATGCAGCAATATACCTTTGCTACCGTTAAGAATTAAATTAAGCCCTGTCCTTTGGACAGGGCTTAATTTAATTCTTACGGAACCGTGATATTAAATTAAGCCCCTCCCCACAAGTGGGGAGGGGCTTAATTTAATATTTGGCGGTACCAGTAGAATGAGTACAACCCGAAATGGAGGATTGTTAGAATTAGTATCACGAGGGAAGAAAGACACTTACTTTACCCATGATGCCAAACGATCTTTATTTAACGGATTGTACAGCAAATGTGCATCTTTTACGGAGGAGATATATGTAACGCAGCCTCGCAATGCAGGAGCTTTTGGTAATTGGGTGGAATTTCCGATTGAACATCGTGGAGATTTAATTCGCGATCTTAAGCTACGCCTTACATTGCCCACCTGGCTCCCTTCAGCAGCTGCTGCAGCAAATCCAACAGGATTAGTTACTTTATTGGATGGGTCTACGTTAGGGTATGTGAATGGAGTAGGGTATTATGCATTGGAGAGGATACAATTATACAATGATCAGATTTTGATACAGGAGTTATGGGGGGAAGAGTTGGCGTGGAGACAGGCGCAACTCTCATCCGATGTGCAAACGGTAGCGCTTGGATCTTCCATTGGATTTCGGTATGAGAGTGTGTTAGCGGTTGGACGATCTGCAACACCTCCCACCTACTATATTCCCATTCCAATTGCTGAATCGCCTGGGTTGCCATTGATAGCTTTATCAGGGACGCGTCTTCGATTGCGAGTCTTGATACGACCGTTAGAGGAGTTGATTGTTTCCAGTGCTGGAACAAAGTTCCAGCCTCCCTGGGGCCTTGAACTTTCTGTTCAGGCTACCAAGAATGGACCGATAGATACCTCGCAAGTCATTTTAGCGAGGGATCAAATTGCAGCTCCTGGAATAAGTTTAGAAGCGGTGCAGGTGTATGTTCCCAAGGATATTCGATTATGGTTAAAATCTCGTTCCTGGCAAATTCCTATTGTTCAAATGCAGCAACAGTTAATTACATTAGAAGACAATCAATTTAATTTAGCCACTACAACAACTGTAACCCTTCCTTTACGATTGGATTTAATTGGAGCTATGACGCAACTCTTATTTGCTGTGCAATCACAAGGTTCTATCATGAGTAATTTGTTGAATGTGTATACGGCTGCGGATGCTTCTCCGTTTCTAACATCGGTGCGATTAAATATTGCGAATATTGACCGAGTGCAATCTCTTTCTACGGATGTTTATAAATATATTATACCGTATTGGAAACATGTTCGAACCAATTTGGATGAAATTTATACGATGTCGTTTGGAGGGGTGGAGGAGAAGCAACCCGCAGGGACGCTGAATGTAACTCGTGCTACTCGGCCTGTTTTTTACATTACATTAAATTCTATTCCGTATGATTTTAGAAGTAAAAATCGTACAGCCTATTTAAAAATTTATGGACAATCGTGGAATGTGTTGGAAATTGAAAATGGTCTTTGCAAAGTAATGTTTGCCGAGTAATTTATGGTTCCACAAATAAATTATTTTTGAATCTACATTGTAGTGTACCTTCTATATCTCCTACAAATCGTATATTCAGAATATCTGCATTGTGTAAAGTAGCATTATAAGTAGATTCTTCCATTGGACATTTTCCAGTTAGCTTACATATACCATATATAATCATATCAAATAACGGATCACTTATTCCATTAAATAAAGACCAATTATAGATACCTTGTTTATGATGTTTTTGATGATTTTTTGGTGATAAAAATATATGATTACTACTTAACATATCAATAAACCATGGAACATATCGATTATGTAATTTTTCATGAGCATATTTATGAGCAAAGGGGCATGTGAGGATAAATAAAATTGTACTATAAAGAAAAATTTTAAGAGTTGGATTTGTTACAAAATATCTAACAATGAATATTGGAATTGTATAAAGTATTACAACTGTTGTAAGAAGTGTTATATCGGAGATATCTTTCCAATTGGATGGAAATATATGATGACATGATGAATACCCATAGGTTGTATCAACAATAATATGATTATCTTTTATAGGATATTTAGTATATGTAAATGCACTATCTACATAATAGCAATGAAATATAGCAGTTATTAAATCAGCGACGTAAAATCCTGCAATAAAGAGACATGTGATTATAAAATAATTTGTTAGTTTATTAATTGCTAAAAATAGATCATAGAATACAATAAAAAGAATAATTGGAACAAATAGAGTAAATAAATATACAAAATTATTTGAAAATATCCATTCTTTTTTTGAAAAGAATCCTTTATCTTTAAAACTAGAAAATGATTTACTCATCTACTATTATATAATAGTCTTATTTTCTACGACGGCCTCCTACGAGAGGAGGAATGATTGATGCAGTTGGAGCTCCTACAGGATTTACAAAGTAAGCGTAATAGGGATAATAGAATCCGCTAAAGAAGAAGGCTAGAATGGACCATAAAAAGGTACTGGAGGATCCAACAGAGGTGTTGTAGGCGTAGGATAGTTTAGCTGCGCCGTAGGAATAGACAAAGGAAAATACTAGAAAGAATCCAACGACTGTAACGAGGTAGGTACCAACTGCAGCAATTGTACCAGGAAGGTTAGAAGCAGCTGATGTAAATAATTCTACCGCGTTCATTCTCTACTTAAGCCAACTTAAAATGAATAGTTAAAATGAGTTCTGGCGACAGCATTGTAGATTCTGTGATTCGAAAGTTTTTGGAACGATCGGCAGTCGGGCAAAAGAAATATGGAGTAACACTTGATCGTAAAGATTTAAAAGTGTTAGAGTGGATTACTCATGCACAGGAAGAATTGATGGATGGTATTTTGTATTTAGAGAAGTTGAAACACGAGGTTAGAACCACACCTATAAAAGGATCTCCTGAATAGAGATGAGTAGGACCCAATATCCATTTAATGCCAGTTGGTACAAATATAAAACACCGGCGGAGATTAATATTCTTCGACGGCAGTGGAATATGTTTGAAACTGTAGAAAATTTTGATTTTCAGGTATTGCAGCGACGAAATGCAGGATATTTAGCAATGAAATGGTATGTGTTTTTACAGTCAAGTGATTTAGTTGATTACAATCGAGGAAGGACCTTGCACACAGCTCAATATCCTGGTATTCGTTTTACACCCGAACGAGATCAATTTATTCAACCAAGTACAATTCTTAGTAAAGTTGGATACGAATATTCTCAACCATCCAGTGGGCTTTTACTCAGTACATCTATGACGGAAGGAGAACGAATTAAAAAGAGTGGAGATATGTCTATGTATATACAGGTGAGTACATTTAATGCAACTCACAAGTATAAATGGACGTTTACTTCGGAGGAGGAGCGGGTATCGTATGAGAAGATAGCGCAATCGCTAAGGCCTCTTTAAGATCTGGTCGAAATTTCACACAAGCTCCTGCCAAACATCCATCCGATTTACTTCGCATTTGTTTATCATTGCATTCTTCCAGGACTCCTACATAAAGGGGTGCTGTTGGATTGTAGGTGTAAACATATCCTTTCACCGGTTCAATCAAATAAACGGTTCCTTGTACACTCGCGCGAATTAACTGAATCGTTGCCATTTTTAACTTTTAGATCCCCCTAGGGAGAAAGGGTATCATTTTTTTAAGCATATTTTGCAACGACTCCAAGGGTGATTGCAAGAAGTGCAGTTATGATGGATGCATAGGTACCTCCGATAAAATAGGTTAGAAATGAAAAAAAGAAAATCACTACAAAGGGGATCAAGGCTATCCACCCATTTGAATAATATAGTTCACTTGTTTCATCGGGAACAAATAGAAGTTGTTGATAAGAGAGAAAGGATGCAAAGATTGCAGTAAGTAATAAAATTCCAAAAAGAATAAATGGAAGAATCGATACAATGGTATTTGCATTTGGTAAATAGAATGTATAATAGGGTACCGAAGGTTTTAATGAATTCATTCCTACTAATAAGAATAGAATGTTTAATTCTAGAAACCATTAATTTCAATCATTAGGATTTTCGATTAAAATTGAAAAATCTTTATTTTCTCTATTCTATATTATAAATAAAAACAAGATGAGCATTTCTAAAGCCGACTTTGACGCACTGAAAGCAACTATGACGACCACTCAGAGTCGCCTAACGGTTCTTGAGGCCGAGAATAGTGTTTTGAAGGCGCAGATTGCCGAACTGAAGGTTACTCCCGTTTCTAAAAAGGGAAAGGGAGGATCTACGAAGGCAGTTCCCACTGCTGCACAGGTCAAATCCAAAGAAGTGAGCAAGGCGTGGAATCAATATTGTCTAGAACATTATACTGCAGAATATTCAGAGGCGTATAAGACGCTTGAAGATGATTGCAAAAAGGCAGACGATGACAAGAAGGCGGAAACGGGTACCAATCGTACCCTGCTTCCTCTTATGAAGTCTCGTCATGCCAAGTCCTTTGCAAGTTCTATGCAAAAGGTTCATGCAAGTGATTATGCCGCGTGGAGGGCCCTTCATGCTCCCGCTTCCGCTCTTGTGGAAGAGGAATCTGCTGCGGAGGGATCCGCTGCGGAGTCCGATGCAGCGCCTCCTGCAGAGGAGGTAAAGAAGCCCAAGGCCTCTCCCAAGCCCAAGACTTCTGTGAAGTCCAAGGCGACCCCTGCTCCTGAAGAAGAGCACGTAGAGGAACCCGTCGCAGTCCCTGCTTCCGCAGGTTCTCGCAAGGTCATTCCCAAGTCGAAGGCTGCAAAGTAAATTTAATTGATTCGTCCTTTGAAAAGAATTTAATAATTTTTAATTGTAGGGGGATGAGCTTCGGCTATATAGTGGATCCCCGTAGGGGATCCACTATATAGCCTCACTGATTCTAATAAAGAGAAAGATTTTGCTTCGCAAAATCTTTCTCTTTATTAGAATGAGCTTCGCGTATAAAACGAGTCGCTTTGCGACTCGTTTTATACGCTCACTGATTCTAAAGATGGTGAAGATAAATCGCGAAGCGATTTATCTTCACCCTGTTTAGAATGAGTTTCGGCTATAATTTGGATCCCCTTTGGGGATCCAAATTATAGCCTCACTGATTCTAATAAAGAGAAAGATTTTGCTTTGCAAAATCTTTCTCTTTATTAGAATGAGTTTCACCCATACTTTGGGTTGCAAAGCAACCCAAAGTATGGGTTCACTGATTCTACATATAACCCAGAGAATTTGCTTCGCAAATTCTCTGGGTTATATGTAGAATGAGCTTCGCGTATAAAACGAGTCGCTTTGCGACTCGTTTTATACGCTCACTGATTCTAAAGATGGTGAAGATAAATCGCGAAGCGATTTATCTTCACCCTGTTTAGAATGAGCTTCGGCTATAATTTGAACCCCTTTGGGGTTCAAATTATAGCCTCGCTGATTCTACTATGGTTAAAAATTAAATTCCGCCAAAGGCGGAATTTAATTTTTAACCATAGTAGAATGAGTTTCACCCATACTTTGGGTTGCTTTGCAACCCAAAGTATGGGTTCACTGATTCTAGATATAGCACAGAAAATTTGCTTTGCAAATTTTCTGTGCTATATCTAGAATGAGTTTCGCGTATAAAACGAGTCGCAAAGCGACTCGTTTTATACGCTCACTGATTCTAAACAGGGAGAAGATAAATCGCAAAGCGATTTATCTTCTCCCTGTTTAGAATGAGTTTCACAACGCTCCAAACATTACGAAAAGTAGAACAAAACAAGGAATATGATAAATTAATGATACGATCTCTTAATTTTCGTACTGATACCAATAACCCTATTCCGGCAAATCAAGTTCTTTTTGCTGATGGACGGGGGGGAACCTTTTGGAACGATATTCCAGGGTTTACTTCCACCGTCTTACGATCCTACAATTCCATGAGTTTCTCTTCAGGTACAACTGTATTTAGTACAGTCGCTTCCAATGTCTACAACACCTTTCAATTTGAAGCAGGAGCCGGTATTGATTTTTTTAGTAATGTCGACGGATCTGTTGTGATCTATGCGAATGGAACGGTTGGAGGGCCTACAGGAGCTACCGGTGAGATAGGTCCTACAGGGGAGATTGGAGTTACAGGTCCTACTGGATATGGTGCTACCGGTGAAGTGGGTGCACCAGGAGACCGAGGTCCCACCGGTGCTATAGGAGTCACGGGTCCCACTGGCTACGGTGCCACCGGCTTCACTGGTAGCATCGGTGCACCAGGAGACCGAGGTCCCACCGGTGCACAAGGAGCAACCGGTAGTGTAGGATCACCAGGGGACGAAGGTCCTACCGGTTCTACTGGTGCTGCAGGAGGCATTGGAGCGCCAGGAGATCGTGGCCCCACTGGTTTTACCGGTGGTGTGGGTGCACCAGGGGATCGTGGTCCCACCGGTTTAATGGGTCCTACTGGTGCTAGTCTATTAGATTCTACATTAACCATGTCTTCCATCTTTACTGATTTTTTAAATGTAAGTACTCTTGTATTCAGTACCGCAATGGGAAATTGTATAATGGCTTCTACAGTCATTGCAAGTAGCATCAGTACAAATTATATAGAAGCTGGGTTGGCCAACTTCCTTTCCAGTTTTGCAAATTCCATGGTCATTAGCTCTCTAACAGTGAGTAGTATCAATATTAGCACAAGTGGTGGGGGAGGAGGTCCTGAAATCAATACCTCTTCCATCAATGTTGGAAATCTAAACTTTAGTACTGCGATTGGATCCACCTTACACGTCAGTTCCATCTTTGTCAATACAGTTCAAGTAGGAATTGAAAGTGGCTTTGGTGGATTTGTTCATGTCGGTGGTGAAATTCGTACCTCTTCCTTCTACACTTCTACCATCATGGGAGATGTCAGTCCCATCTTTACATTTGATACATCCACTAACTTTGTAGGAATCAATCTCGGTACATCCAGTCCTAGTGTTGCTCTTGAAGTGAATGGTATTGTCTATGCAGAACAAGTCTTAACCTATTCTGATTTTCAGTTAAAAGATCATATTACACCGGCTCACTATGGGTTTGAGTTGCTGCCTTCGTTACAGGCGCAACGATTTACTTGGAAAAATAGCGGAAAGGAAGATATGGGATTAATTGCACAACAGGTCGAAACGTATCTGCCCGAATGCGTTCTTACCGATCGCAATGGAATCAAATTGGTAAATTATCCAAAACTGATTCCAGTGGCCTTTGATTTGATTGAACGGTTAGCTTCTAGGGTAAGTACGTTGGAAGGAAACTCTGTTAGGGACCTGTAATATAGACATCCTTAAAGGGAGTTAATTCAGATGTTAGAGGGCTGACTGAATACCCGTAGGTAGCAGCAAAGGACAACCATCCTGGTAAATTGAACCAAGTAATCCCCCCTCTCACATTGGTTGGATCCAATGATTTGAGTTTATTAAAGTATCTAGAATCCCAATAGGCCGCTGGATCACTAGTATCTCGTGTGGTGCAGGAGATAAAGGATGTAAGAGGGGGTGGAATTCTATCAATGGCGTAGACGGTTTGTGCGGTTCCATAGCCGTTGCCACTTCCTTCCCATAAAACGGGTGAGAGTCGGTATAAGTTGCTCATTCTACTATCTTTAAAATAATTTTTAAGATACTAGACATTGGATAGAATTATTATTTACGATTATTGCGACGGCGGCGAGATTTACGAAAACCACCAACAGCTGCACCACCACCTGCACCACCAACGGGTAGGTCTTTTTGAAGTCGTCCATCTTCGTGCATATAGGCAACTGTAGGACCTGTAGTTCCTTTTTTAACGAGTGCCGACCAACCAGCAGGAAGTTCAACACGAACAGGTGCTTTTGATGGCACTCGTTCTAATTGGTCAGATGGACCGGCATAGGTGTCTTCGTCTTCTATAACTATGCTAATATTGCCTTCAAAACCAAGTATTTCTGCTGCACGACCACTATATACCATTCCTGTGTGACGGACCCCGTCTATAAGAAAACTACCTCGCCCACTTACTGCCAAATCAAATAATTTAAGTTTCATTCTCTCATCTGTAATCTTTACAAAACCAATTTTATATCCATCTGGAAGTACATAGGGAGCTACTGCCGCCATTTATACTAAGGATGAATAATTTACGCATACGGACCTGAAGGATATTGGAGAGCATTTTTAGCCTGATCTACACGGGGAGTGACCATGCGATCATAGCGAGTAGGATTGAAAAATAATCTGCTAGAGCGCCAAGCAGCCGCTTTATCATCGGCTTCCCTGCATCCAGCGGCTCCCCCTTGGGGGGGCTGGGGTCTTGGGTAATGAGTCTTGAGAGGGGTAGCACGGAGAGGAGCTTGTTTGTATAGATCGGGATTGGTGGGAATGTAACGACGTTGGGGGCACCGTGTCAACTCTTCATCCAATCGAAACAAATCACTTTCACGTTGTACATTCTCCTTGTATTGTTCATAGGGCATGGAGATGGAAGGGGCACCTCCTGGAAAAAGAGGGACCTGACCTTGTCCAGCGGTCAGTTCAAAGGGGCTGTAACGAGTACAATTTTTAACAGAAGATCTTGGATCTTCCGCTAACGTGGGACGTTCAATGGCCTTGGGGGGCAAGATGTGACGAGTCACAGCCGTAGGATCCCAATGCCACAAAGGGCAGACAGGTCCTTTTGAAGGATCTTGCATATTTTGACGGCTTTCCGTAATATTTCTTTCGGCCATGCGATCTACGCTCATTTCTATCTAGTAAAAAGAGATTATGAATGATGAATGGAAGAGAGACCGTAACATTTTATACATTTTTCAAGAAAGAGCTGACATCCTTCACAGGGTTTGCTACTGAGAAATTCCCCATTCTTTCCAAGACGAATTACCACTAACGTAGCATCTTTTAACTTGGATAGATCGCCGATTTCTTTTACAACGGCTCGTTCAGCATGAATCATGTATTCGGAATAACCGACTCCACGACTTCGGGATCCAATTTGATTAGTAGCAACTGCCAACAACTTTCCACGTAGAAATAAGAATGCTATGTGAAAATGTGTAGTATGTTTTTGTGTAGGAGAGTGAATGGAAAGGTAGTCTTGAATGGCCACCCGCCACCTCATTTTGGAATTATAATTACAAATAGATTTAAATAGGATTATAGAATCATTTTTTCCCATGAATCGAATGGATAAACTCGCAAACCTTGGCTGTATCATTAGATTTAAATTCAAAAACAATTTTCTTAGGTGTAATGACTAAAAAGGTAGGAAAGGATTTTATATTGCAGTATCCAGGGGTATAGTCATTGACGACGTAGTCACATTTCCAAAGAGGAAGATCGTAGAGGGAGGCGATGCGATCAAGGGCGGTTAGATCGAGAGCTTTGCAGGGGCCGCACCAAGCCGCTGTAAAATAGATGAGCAGGGCACCATCGCCGGGACGTTGACCAGTTGGACATTTGGTACCAATGACCCAATTCCAACGTTCTTCGAACTGGGCTTGATCCGTTAACTCAAACATTCCTATACTTGCCGTCGTATAAAATCGTAGAGTCCTTTTGCACCACCAGCTAACAAGAGAGCTGCTATAGAACCAGCTAAGACAGGGCCTAGACCGGATCCTTCGGATCGACCTCCTCCTACCTGAGTCTCTCTTGGTAGGGGGGGAATCGGAGGCATGGTTGGTACTGGAGGTATGGTTGGTGCGGATTGAGCGGCCAGGGTAGCCAATCGTCCAGGATCGGTAGCTGCCTGAAGAGCGCTGGAAGCTCCTCCTAAAATTTGTTCGCCATCTTGTTTCATTTGGGTAGCAAGTGCAGCACCTGATTTTCCAATTGTAAAGAGGGGTTTGAATAAATCAAAAAGTTCTTGAAAAATTCCAGATCCAGGTAAAAAGGAAAAGAGAGAAAAGGAGGGGACTAAACTTTTCAACCATTCTGTAAATGTGAGTTGTGTAGGAAGGTCGGTAGCAGGTCGAACTTCAAACAACTCTTTTGCTTTAATGGGATCAAATAAAAAGGAATAAGGAAGAGGGGATGAAATTCCTTCTGTCATGATTGTTCGCATTGTAAAGACAGCGTGGAACCAGTCATAGGCAACCCAAGCCCATCCAAATAAAAATAGAAAAATATTAAAACAACTGATTAGTTTTAGAATTCCTTGGCCATATTCTCCAAGATAAAATTTATCAGCGCCCAAACATCCAAAAAAGGTTAAAATGGTATACAAGATATAATCTTTTTGAGCCATAAACTTATCTTCTGGTTTTGCAAACACACCGCGACCAATTCCTTTTACCCAATCAAACGGAGAATTTAATCCTTCTCGTTTGATCCTATCTCCATCACTAAAAATTTGTAATAAATCCCAAATATACCATAATCCTAATGTACCCAAATTTACAATTAATTTAGCAATTGCAGTCGGAAAGGATCGTAGATAAATATGATCTACACCAAAAAATCCTAACAGAATGGAAAGTATTACAAATGTAAAGTAATCACGATCAGGATATTTCCATACTTCAACATCACTCATTAAATGGACAAAATTAGATGGATGTTCATTCATCTCCCTATCCCTTATACAGTAAAAAGGACACCTCCAAGTCCCGCAACAATACGTAAAATATTGTAATTGGTTGCATAGACGGTGACTCCTGAATCATATTGTGGAATACCTTGATTCATTTCCAATTGCAGCACAATGGTATCAATGCGACTAGCGTTACAGGTTCCTTGTGGTTGGGAGGCTTCCGGGGCCAATGAAAAAGAATAAGTATAGATAAAATCATTAGGAATGGCGGTATGATATTGCCAAGGTTGAACCAATCGAAAATAAGCAGCGGATCGTTTTTCAAATCGATCATATCCATCCAATTGTAGCAAGGCTGTACTAATGATATCTGTATTGACAACGGGATATTCAGTATAGGTACGGGAACCGTAATTGAACCATTCTTTTAATGTCATCATACGATCTTGTTGAGCCACCCATACAATTTCTTTGAGTGGGTGATTAAAGTTCAAATTTATATTGGCATAGAGGGAGGCGGCAGGGATACTGACACGGCGTTGAATTTGACTTTGTTCAATCAGGTATTCATGTTTACTGGAGGTAAAGCGACGACGTTCTTCCACATCTAGATAGATAAAATCACCCCATAGGATCATATCCGTAATGACAGGAGGAGCAGCCGTTCGAAAGGTAGGGTTTGATTCATACACGGTAGAGTAGACCATATCGTATCCATTTTTCAATCGGATATAAATTCGGATAGGAGTGGATTGAAGAGCGATAAGGGGGAGAGCGAGACCCACATTATTACAGAACCAAAAGTTGAGAGGGACGAAGAGACGGAGGGGGCCGTGTTGCGATGATTCATCATAGGCTTCTTGGGCTCCAATCATATAACTAAAACCAGCCTGTTTAGCACCAGGAGTCTTCAATCGATTCCAAAGATACATCCATTCTCCGTATTGACGATCAATCTCCACTTGACCAATCAGAATACTCACATAATCAATCATAGCATAACCGATGCCATTGACCCAAGAAGTATCGGGAGTGGTAGGAGCAGGGGGAGTGGAACCATCGGGTAAGGGACCGGTAGGACTGATATACGGTAGTTGAATCTCTAACATCAATTGGGTCAATAGATCTCCACTACGAGGAATGGTAGTTGTAATTAGTTTATTAAAATCAACAGCGGTTTCAAAAACAATTCGTTGTGTTTCCATACTAAAATTAGTATGCCGTTTGTAGACTTGTTTAAAAAAAGTAGTTTGGGGGTTGCCGGTCAGGTAGATATCCTGGCGACCGGTTGCCACTAATTGTAGCAATCCTCCTTGCCTTGACATAATATTCTAATCTTATTACGGATAATTTACCAAGCAAATTATCCGTAATAAGATTAGAATAGATGAGTTTTACAACGACTTCCCAATTAAACAATCTCCTATTACGGGGGTTGCAAGTAAGAACTAATAGTAACACTCCGATCTCAACCTTCTTTGCACTTTATGCTGATGGTCGAGGAGGAACTTTTTGGGACCAAGCGTTACGAGCCAGTGATCTCTCTAGTTATAGTACCAGTGTAGCTCTTATTGGAGAAGATCAATCCACTCTAACATCCTATACAACCAGCAGTATTACGGGTATGGAAAATCAAATTGTTGTTTTAGAAGATAATTTCTCTACTTTAGCGGGGTCCGTAAGTACACAAATTGAACAAGCTTTTTATGGATTTTCTACCAATGTATATTTTGCAGATCAAGTAAGTAGTCTTCAATTGGAATTACAAACATCTGCGAGTAGTATTTATTCCACTCTTAGCAGTTATGATAATGCCAATTTCAGTACTTTGTCCTCTTACATCAATGGTTCTCAGACTGTAAGTTTTGGATATACGGATTCTTCTATTTCTACAGTCTATACACAGAGTGTGAGTACTTCTCAGGCCTCTCTTGATGCATTTTCAACTTTGATTAATAATTCCCTATTGAGTAGCAGCGTAGCCTTTGCATCTACTATTTTGACACAGAATTCCTCTTTGGCCTACTATATTTCAACTGATACAGCCCAAACAATATCTACAAATTCTAGCTTTCTTACAAGTATTTCAAGTCTGGCAGTGCAGATATCCAATTTGCAATATGTAAGTTCTATGACGGATTCGACTCTTTCAACTTATATCAGTTCTTATGTGAATAAAAGTCTGAATAGTTATGATATAAGTACACAATCTTCGATTACGAGTATTCTTGGAAATCTTTGTACAATTAGTACTGTAGCGATAAGTACGGCTATTCTTGCAATTAGTACAGCAACTGGATTTGCAGGACAGCTTAATAATCTATCCATTCAAACGCAACAAAATACATCTAGTATTACAAATCTTAATTTTAGTTTAAATCTACTTACAACCAGTACACTGATTAGTTCTATTTATGAATCCTTTTTAGGATTAGAAACCTTTTGTTGCACATTGGTGCAAAGTACAAATAGTGCTCTTACAAATACATTAAACTCCACTACACAATCATTTATTTCAACCATTTATTCAACCATTGTGGTTGATGTTATAGTATTAGTACAAGATATATTAACATCGACTATTCAAAGTACAACGGATGTAATCTATAGTACATTTAATTCAACAATAAGTACCATCTATGATGCATTTGTAGTAGATTTAACTGCACAACTTGATTCTAGTATTTTTGCCTATGTCAGTACACCTGTTGCAAGTTCATTGGAAGTGTTTAGTACCATGACCTATGAAGTAATAAGTACTTTTAGTACAAATTATGAAGGGGCTCTTTCTACCTTTAGTACAATGGCAGGGCAGGAGATTAGTACTTTTAGTACCAATTATGAAACTGCTTTAGCTAATTTCAGCACTCTAACATCAGTTGAAGTGAGTACATTTAGTACGTTGTATAATTCCACATTGATACAAGCGGGTACAACCTTTACTAATTTTGTAATAGGATTACAGAATTTTGTAAGTAGTTCAGCACTTTCCACATTGTATACAGAACAGATATTTACATTGAGTGGAGGCCAATCCACCGCATCTTTGGATCTTCCTGCCTTTCGAAACTTTGCTATCTTTATAAGTGATATTTTAGATACGTCTGAATATCGTATTACGTACAATCCTACAGCATTGTATGGAATGGATTGGAAAACAGGAACTATTTTAATTAATGTATTGAGTACAGGGTCGTATAGTTATAACAATGGAAAAATAGTCATGGATACGTATCGATGGGGGTTTCCCACCTCTATTTATGATTCCATGTTTCCTACTCTTTCTTCTGCGGATTATACGCTGATGTATGATTATCGTATTTACAATTCTACATTGTATACATCCTTACAGAATATTTATCCACGATTGAGGATATTGAATGCGAATGTGATAGGGGGGGGAGGAAGTGTGACAGCGGATTGGACAAATTATAGTTGGATACCGACGGGATTGCTAGGATCTCCACCGTTTTCACCCCAGATCAATGTGGATCTTCTTCAAGGAGGGTTTGTTGTACAACGAGTAGGACCTTTTGATATCACTGTTAGCACGACAACCTTTGCAACGACTCTAACAGGATCTACGGATGTTTCTATTTATTTTGCAGGGAGTGTAGGGGAGGGAGAAATTGTGAATGTAAATTTATAAATTGAAAAAGGTGGTATACCTTTTTTTAATACGAGGCCTTGGCCTTTGGAGGCCCACTCAGCGAGGGGGGGATGCATGTCGTGGTCTTGGAGAAGCCATTCGCGAAGACGGTCGTTGTAGTTTTGACGCCGTCTAAGCCGTACGTGGTGGACGTACTCTGCACGGGGGGAGGCGAACGCGAACGGCCCCTATTATTTTTTTTAGGGGCACTGTGTGCAGCTGCGGCGCCACCACCACCACCGTAGGAGGTGACGGCGACGGCGGAGGGAGGAGGGGTGCGCCCCCTCCCACCAGACTTGGTGGTGGGAGGGAAGGAGGTGCCGCCGCTGTAGGAGGCGCCACCACCACCGTAGGAGGTGACGGCGACGGCGGAGGGAGGAGGAGGGGTGCGCCCCCTCCCACCAGACTTGGTGGTGGGAGGGAAGGAGGTGCCGCCGCTGTAGGAGGCGCCGCCGCTGTAGGAGGCGCCGCCTCCAGAGGAGACAACGACGGGACCGTAGGCGGTCATGGCGCCGCCGCCGCCGTAGGAGGTGCCACCGCCGTAGGAGGCGGTGGCAGCTTTTTGGAGGGCGTCAAGCGATTCGGTGAGCTCTTTTATGTGGCGCTCGTATGCATCTTTTGTGTCCTCGAGCTCCTTGTTACGGCTCGTGAGGTCCTTGATACGCTGCTCGAGTGCCTGGATAAGCTGCTCGAGGAGCTTGTTCGTTTCCATGAACCCTTTATACCGCTCCATCAAGATGGACTCGTGGGAGTCGGGGGGGTTCATGTTTGTTTGTCCGCTTTTTACGAACTTAACTTTATTGGGTAATATTATCTTCTTCTTTTTTTAAAGAACGAATATCATTTTTTTTCGAAAAAAATTGATTTATTTTTTAAAAAAAATAAAAATCAGTTTTTGGATATAAACCAGCAAACCCATTCTCCTTCAAATGATCTCACGCCACCCTACCACAGGAAAACCCATTAAGATCATTCGATCCGAAGCAACTCTTTTTAAAAATGCAAAAACACTCATCTGGATTGAACCCGCGTTTGAACCCTCTCACCGTTGGTCGCGATGGAGTACTCTTCTATCCGATGTAAATGCACTACCTGTTCTTCAAGGAATTGCACCTTCCTTAGTAATTATTAGAACTGCAGAAGAAGTTGCTCTTTGGTCACACAATGAAGAAACTGTTTTAATTGTAACAGATGTAGCTAGTCGTGCACTCGGTGATATATCTTCAACCTGTCTCCATATCAATAACTTAAATAAATTATATCCCTTCTTACATGAATCATTGAATGATGAAAGTTCTCTAGAAACTATTGTGAATGCTATTTATACTCTTTTTAGATTTCAAAAATTAGTAACGGCGCGAGAAATTTCTTCTGCTACCAAAATTTCTATGGATGCAAAGGATACAATTATTCCACGGACTGTATGGATTTCGCAATACTTTCAGCATTTACATCCTACACGAGCTCGTGAGCTACGAGAATGTCTGGAACGCAATATAGCTTGTTCTTGGATTGATCAAATTCTTTTACTAACAGAGGGAGAATTAAAAGATCTTCCTTCTTCTGATAAACTAATTCTGCATCCTTTTAGAAAACGAGCTACCTATGCGGATACATTTCAAATTGCAATAGAAAAGATTCCAAAGGGGAATAATTCTATATTAATTTTTTCTAATTCTGACATTTGGTTTGATTCTACGCTTCGATCTCTTTGGTCGATTGATCTAAGTAAAAAAGTTTGTTTAGCTTTGTTGCGATGGGAGGGAGATACAATCTTTGGTCCTCGTCCTGATTCACAGGATACATGGATTGTAGGCCGTGATACCTTTGATGTAAAAGTAGATCCTTTTCGATTTTGTTATGGGATTCCAGGATGTGATAATATTGTTGCCATTGAATTTTTAAAACAACGATTTCTAGTGTCGAATCCTGCTTACACTATTAAAACGTATCATAATCATTCCTCTTCCATTCGATCGTATGATGCTAGAAATGATATTCTTTATAATGATGTATATTTATATATAGATCCTACATTTATTCAACCGTTTGAAACAACCAACTCCTTTGGAACTCCTGTAGGAGGGTGGAATACTTCGATTAAAACATTTTCACGAGAGGTAGGATTTCTACAAAAGTCTTTGCTTACTTTAGCTCCTTACACCCCTCCAACCTCTCCTCCGCTTTATCATTTAAATCAAGATCTTTTCGTTACACCTGAAGGACTCCTTTCCAATTGTACAACTCTTTGGAATCATCCTTTGTGGGCTACCTCTACCGTCCATACCTTGACTCCTACTCTTCCTCTTCCTTCGATGATAGCTCTTTGTAGTGCAGAAAAAGATCCTGCGAAGTGGATGCTTCAAAGTTTTCCACAAATTTTACGCATTTTATCTTTGAACAGTAAACTTCATTATTTGATTCCACCCACTCTAACCTCCATACTTCCAGATGGAACTCCTAGGGAGGAAGGAGTTCAGTATTGGTCTCAGTCTGTGTGGGCTCTTCCTACTCTGCCTCCACGTCCTACGCAAGAAGACATTGAGCTATTGCGATCCAAGTGGCCTTCTTCTTCCACTTCTTCCACTCCTACGATTGTATTTCTTCTGAGTGAAGATCTTCTTTCTCTTCATCACGCAGAACAAATTTATAGAATGCATTGTGTTCATACGGTGGATTGTGAAACTACTACACGTTGGAATGTTCACTATTTACATCCTACTGATGCACTGGAACGAGTAGGGGGGGCGTTAGAAGAAGCTGATTGGGTAGTAGGAGAAACAGGTCATGCGTTATTTCCTTGGAGTTGGAAATTGAAACCAAATTCTATAATTTTAGAATTTCAGAAAGAAGAATTGATTTCGGATGAAATAGCTCATGTAGCCGGTGCTGCTTCTCTTCGCTATGTGATGGGGGTGCAACGATTTCGAGAACCCATCGAGGATCGTCGTCAACAAGCTTTACTGGATGTAGGAGTCGCGATCAAGAAATACGGAATGGTCCTGCGGTTGAAAGAATTGACTTCTGGTGGATCTTCTCTCCCAGTGATCACACTTCCTACAGAGATGACAGGAATTCATGTACATAGTGGAGATTCGTTTCGGGCCATGATTCAATTATGGAAGGAGCGTGGGTATTGCCGTGTTGAGCTATCAGCTCAAACACCTTTTTGCTGGTGGGGGACTACGCTGCTCTATGATCGTGATACGATGAAATGGATGGAGGTAGAGAAACCTTCTTACAAACTTGCTTTGATAGGAAATCCTGGAGTGACGGATAAACTCCGACAGTCCAAGTGGTCGTATTGGCCACGGTATCCACAGTTGGTGGAGAGGGTGAGACCTCGTGGATGGGGGGAACGGACTCTCACCTCCATTTTTCTGGGTCGGATTGAGAATGGAGTGCAGAAAAAACATCGTGAAGGAGATTGGAAGTCTGTAGAACTATTTGAATGTCCTGTCGACTCTTCAGGAGGACCTTACAAATATTCTCCGTCAGAGTATCTTGATCTGATTGGAAAAAGTAAATTTGGACTTTGTTTAGCGGGATACGGGGGGAAATGTTATCGTGAAATTGAATATTATGCTAATGGAACAGTTCCGATTGCTGCTCCTGGTTGCGACATGACAGGTTATTTGAACCCTCCGGTGGAAGGAGTTCATTTTCTACGGGCGGCTACTTCTGAAGAATTGAATCACCTTGTAAAAACTATTTCTCGTTCTACGTGGGAACGTATGTCCGCAGCAGGTCGTCTTTGGTGGAAGGAAAATGCTTCTGCGGAAGGATTGTTTCGACTCACGTCAAATCGAATTCAGACGTGTTTGCCGTATGCAGGAATTGGGCTTCCTTTGTAGGTGGAGATAGAATGAGACAGACTCGTAAAAAAAGTTATAAATCCTTGAATGCGTTAAGTGTTCAAGAAGCGATAAAAATTGCTACAGATGGACGAGGCATTCGTCCTTCCAAAGATCCTCTTTTTGTAATTAAGTATGGTCCTCCAGGAAGTGGAAAAAGCAGTGAAACTGTGTATAAAGAAATTAAAAAACTAGGTTCTTTACAATCTTTTGTAGATATTAATCAGGATACTTTAGTAGAATCTCTTCAAAATTATCAAAAAAATCATACCCAGTACAATCGGTTACGGCATCAAAAAAATAAAAAAGGTTTGAGTTTGTATAAAAAAAGTGCAATTGTATTAAAAAAAGCGATTGAAGCTCGTGCAAACATTATTATAGAAATTACAGGAGGGCATGATGAAGGGAAAGAAGGTCCCTTGGGTTGGATTTATAAACTGTTGAAAGGAACACCTTATAAACTAATTGTAATTATGCCGATTGTACCCTTGAAAACTATTTTAAAACGATTAGAAACTCGTTCACGAAAGCGAAATGTAGAAGAAGTAAAAGAAGAATATAAATGGTCCTTGGATAATTTTGAAAAATTTATTAAACTCCAACATGATGTAATTCTAGTTGATAATATGTAAAAGAGAACTGGATTAAAATTGAATATATTTTTTAAATATATAAAAAGAGGCCTACAAGATGCCAAAAGCATTAAAACGACGCATCCAATTTTCTGGAGTGGTGGATCCACGGTTGGATCTACTCATTCAATTCTCCATCTTCATTTCTCTTCAAAACCACGGATCTTTCTTTGGTATTGGACATGATGTGCGAGAGGGGATTCGACCGCGAATGTCTCGAATTCACTCGCCAGAAACAATCTACTCGCAGCTCGATCGATTTGGAATTACGATCAGCTGCAAAAAACCTTCCTTTTCTCACAACTTCACGCTTCCGGAGCCATTTCAGAAAGAATTTGAACGCATTAAGCGGAATATTCTATCTGATATCATTTGCGCCTTTTGCAGATATCGTTTATTGAACGATACTTTCCTTATTTCAGGCACACCTGCGAAAGTGGAATATGGCTTGATGCGTCCAGCCTACATTGAGTTGAAATTTCGCGACTCTGCCACCTTGAGGGCCGTTCTATCTCTTCTTGACCCCCCTGAGCGGGTTCAAACAGAGAAGTAGATTCCTTTCTACTAGTAGGATGGGCTACACCGGTGGTTGGTGGAATATTTTCTTTGCGATACTTACCTTTTTCACGGGTGGTCTAGGAATGTTCTTTACTCGGTATATGAAAGGAGCTTGGTCTCAGGCTTGGTGGGATTATATTCCGATTTTGTGGATCCCCGTTTTAACGTCTTGGATCCCGTCCGTTTCGATTTGGTACGGATTGTACGATTCTTAATAATTGGTTTCTTATAAAGATAATAAGCTCTATCTCCATCCTCTTTTAATTTAATATGAAATAATGTTTGAAATACTTTTTGTACTTTTATTGAACTTGTATAACTATTATAAAATAGGGTAAGAGGTTTTTCAAGTGGAGTTTTTTCATACGAAGCCGATCCATAAAGAGGTTTGAATAATTCCACTGGAGGCCCACCCAGTCCCAGATGTAAAATTTCAGGCAAGAATACAGTTTGAGAAGGATAAAATGCCATTTTTTGATTAATTTCTAGAATGTAAGGATTGTGTTTTGTATCAAACAAGATATCTACTCCCAGCAATTCATATCCATTCTTAATTTTCCAATCGGGTATGAACGAATGTTGCAAATTAAAAATTGAATGTAATTCATTTGTAATGTTTTTCATTCCAGCACGTGTCTCTTCTTCAGTCCATCCATCCGGTCGTTCCATGGGAAAAAATGCATTGTGAGTATTCCTTTTTTTATGAGTATCATAAATTTCTGGTTCTTTCAGCCTTCCAACCTCATATGGTTTATTGGATAATACATAGGTATGATAATTGCTACAGTAAATACTTGTTTTACCATTTTGAACGACTACAACTACAATTACACGAATATGAAATTTGTATCCTTTGAAGGTAGCCGTTGTTTCCAGAGCATCTTGAAGAATCCATCCTTTAAACGCTTTGGTAGGTGTATATGATTTTACAAATTCCTGTACTTCTTTTACAGAATCAACTACTTTGTTACCACTTCCAGCAAACCCATCGGATGCTTTTAAAAATTTATATTTTGTTCCACGATTTATAAATTTTACCAGAGAGGGTTCATAAATTGTTTTAAAGAGTAGAACGGGAAGAGCTGCTTTACTTTTTATATTTACCAACATTTCCATAAAGGTATATTTTTCTGTAAGAACTTCTTTACTGTGTCCTGTCAATCGATTAATTGTTTTAACCTGGGATAGATCTCGAGGAAGGGATCCATATCGATTTAATAGAATTAAAAAAGAGCAGCCTTCTGAAGAAGGTTTCATACCTACCGAAGAAAGAATTAATTCAATTGCTTCTTTCTCTGGATTTTCACCTTTCAGACAAAACATCCTCTAATGAGGACTTCTATATTTTGCAATAAAGATTATTATTTTATACGCGATAGGATGATGTTTTTCTAGTTTTCCCAATTGTTTTCCTATGAATAAATTAAATTCTTCGGTTGTACCGGTTCGTTCTAGAAAATGAGTATGGACAGAACCCAAGGGGAGGTTTTCTACGGTGATTCCTGCTCCCACGGATCGGTTAATTCCAAACATTTCTTTTTGATGGGAAGGAGAGTGGGGGGATTGAAACATTCTCCACCAGCCATAATTATGATTTATATCAAATTCATACAATCCTTCTTTAGCTGCCTTTGCCACCTCTTCTAGCGCAGCTTGTTCAAAGAATCGACTGGTAGGCAATGCTTCTTTCCAAATAGCTAACCAAGAAGGATCTTTTAACCACAGAAATCCAGCATTATACACTCCATACAAATCGGTATCACTCTTACGAATGTAATGCGGACTCAGAGCTACGGTTGCTGTAGTGGGAAGGGTGGGAAGAGGTCCAAGAAAACAAATATCTGCATCAAAGAACCAGACGCCGTCTTTTGAATCGGTAAATGCAAGTTCCATGATACGAAGTTTTTCTGCTGTGTAGGGGTGGAAGAGACCTTTGGCCTCCATCTCTTTCCGATTCATTCCTTCGTAACGATTCATGATAGAATAAAACTGTCGTTTTCCACTGTAAGGAATTTCAATCAATTTCGGAAGAGTCTTGTCATCCGTAGCAATGTGCAACGACGGAAGTGGATCTACAAAGAGTTGCAAACTATGCAGAAAGATCCGAAAATCATCCGTAGCCTGAGGGCCCGTTACAATCGTTGCAACCGTCTGCATTCTTTTTATATGTATAATAGATTGTTTAAGATGTATCAATTTTCTTAAAATTTTTAAAAAATGATTGGACTCTAACATACTAGTATGATAATCATACTAGTATGTATATATTTCTATTCTTACTAGAATTTATTACTGCTGCTAGAAATCTAAACAATCATTCCTATGGAGACTTTCGAATTACTTGGTACGATGATCCTGAGTTTGCCTACGAATGCACGGGATTCAATTTGTTTGGATATTCAGACCTTTGCAACGAATGGACGAAGGTTTTACAGCAGAAACAAGTATTGAACTATCTAACACCAGCTGGAATTGATCTAGCCCTTCATTATACAGTTAAATACTGTATCTATCAACTTTCTCATTTTAAATGTATTGAACTGATTGATGGATTGTTATTGAATGGTGCGAATCCATGTTCTACACAAAATCTCATTACTCCGTACGATGTATATATTCAGCGGAGATTGTTTCCTAGATTAGATATTTTAAATAGAATCATGTGTGATTAATAAGAAATCATTAACCGCCCTTTCATTTTTTCATAAGCGCGTTCCGCATTGGTATCTCCTGTGGCCAATCGTCGTTGTCGTTCCAATTCTGCTCGTTGTTGTGCAGCCTGAATCGCCATGACCGAGGCGTGTTCTTCTGCAGAAAGTTCCGTCGGTGCAGAAGCTCGTTCCGCTTCCATCTGGTGATAGGTCTTGGTGGCCGTCGGTGCATCACTAACTTCTTGGGAAAAGGTGGATCCTTCTCCATAGGCGTACTTGAGATCGGTGTAGGCAAGTCCTCCGTCGGATCCCATGTGTTTAGTGAAGTGGGCGGGGCGACCGCCGCCAATTTCGGTAGCGCCAGTGGCACGGAGGGCCAAGGCTTCAGGATGTCGATATCGTTGCAGGGTAGATTCAGCTGCACGAGGTTTGGTGGAGATTTCTTCTTGAAACACGGAACGGAACTTATCGGCATTAAACTTTCCTCGCAATTCTTCCACTCCTTTATGAGATCGTTCCTCACCTGCCGCCTTTAACCAATCTCCATAGCCATCGTCACGATCAGGATCGGGTAACTTATGTTCATCAAATAATTTATTAAACGTGGTCATATTTAAATTTTTAGCATTGAGAGACACAGGGGCAGCATCTTCTACTCGTAAGGTTCCTGAGGGGGCGTCTTCATGGATCAGAGTGGTGGAGGGTCGCACGGGTGTAGCACGGTAGGCGAGAGCTTGTTCCATCGTAACGGGTGCATCGGTGGCACGACCCGCAGCCCGTGGAATCAATTTATTCAAAATTTCTTCAATATAGGTGTAGGCGCGTGATACCGCATCAAACAGGGCGGGACTTCCCCCCTTATCGGGATGGGCTCGTAACGCAGATTTCTTATACGCCATTTTTAATACTTCCATCGTGAGGGGAGCTCCATCATCCAATCCTAACAGATCATAGGCTTCGTGTAAATAATCCAATGCTCGTTTGGGAGGTGGTACGGTAGCTAGAGTGGTAGAAGGAGGTGTAAATCGTAGAGGGGGGGGAGGCAGAACAGAGGATATACCAGGCCACTGAGCGGGTTCCCCGCGTTGCACTGCTGCTCTCCATTGCAATAATCCTGCATAAACTCCTGCATATTTAGCAGCTGTAACATACTCTGGGCCGGATAATAAGGTATCTAACATTTTAAACCTGGCTTCTAGGCTACCAATAGCACAAAGATTATTCCAAATTCTCAGATGGCGTGAATCGAAGGAAGCCGCCGCGCCCATTTCTTTCTCTTTCTATTTCTATTTGTCTCTTTTACCGTTGGTCTGAGATATAACTAATGCTTTTTTAATTGCATGATCTAGTTCATTGTACATAAATTCGGATGTTAGAATGCGAAGGGCGAAAGTTCGTGCAGCATGTGCAATTTCTTTACACTTTTCTTCGTGTTCTTTGCACCATTTAATTTTTTCAATTAGGTCATTAAGTCCATCCTTAACTGGAATGTAGTGTACCCATGGTTCCAATTTGTATTGAAACCAAAGAGAAGATCCACTTTCTTGAAGCAATATAGTAGATCCTAGTAGCATCCATTGGGCCAATCGATACGCTCCAACATTGCCATCCAAATGAAGTATATATTTATAGTGACTTTGTTCTTCAAAACTTAATTTAGAACCTTCTTTAAATTCTTTTGAATTAATACGTCCTACTTTACGAGTATGTATTTTCAGACTGCTTGTAATAGTTGTAAGTCGAGCATCCAATAATTCTGGAGATTGTTTACTAAGTTGAACTGCTTTTAATCGCGGGTTAGTATCCACTGTCCAGCCACATCCAGTAGAACCTCCACGAAAGACAGCCATTGGTTTCTTTTTAGAGAAATCAAGTTCAAGTTTGGATAGATCAAACGTACGAGTATCAATCGTAAGAATAGATCCTTTCATAGATTCCAATCCTTTTATTAATTGGATATCATCAATCATGGGGATAGGAACATCTAGATAATCTTTATGGCCGCACCAAGCTAGAATAGGGAGGAGGGGGTGATGGAGGGGGATAGGAGAAGTGGTAGAACCGGTAACATGATAAAATGGATCTTTAAAATTTTTTCGATAAATTAAAACATCGGTCGGAGATACTAAGTAGACACCTGGAGGAAGGGTATGCCCATTTTTTTCATAATTTTGAAATAAATGTAAAGTGACGCGATCTTCTCCATCCTCTTTTTTAAATTCTTTTATAATGCAGTGCATTAAGCGTATGGTTGGTTTATTTCTAATTGTTTTGGGTAAAAACTTTCGATAATGGTTAGAAATCTTAGAAGGTCGCAATAAAATTTGAAAAATCTCTTCCTTGTGTTTTACAATGAGTAGACATTTATGACCAATTGCTTGAAATACATAATGTAATGTATTTTTTGCAGCTTCTGTTCGAAATTCTGGAGGCAGGGCCTCAAGTGCTTCTTGAATGGATTTAGCAATCATCCCTACTAAGTGTTAGAACTCTTCTTCGGGCAGGAGCTTTTTTGATTGTAAATAGAGTTTCAAGGAATCGGTTGCAGTAGTAGTCATAAATTCTGCTTGAATAACTCCACTTTCTACGACACGAATGGTTGGAAGTTTTCCAATTGTAGCTTGTTCTTTTTCTGAAAGAGCATCGTAGTCATATTCTTGAAGGGGGAGGTTGGATTGTTCAGATAATTCTTTTATTTTTGGTTTTACCACGATACAAGCTTTGCACCATTTAGCGCCAATATAATGAAGTTCCATTTGTTTATAAATAGAATATTTATAAAAAAATAATTCTCATTTTTTAAGAAGGGCCATGCCAGGCTCGAAGGGTGGAGGGAAGAACCAATGGAATCATAGGTTCACATTCCCACAAGAAACGGCGACCTATACTGACCATAGACCATTTGAGTGGAAAGAGTTCGGGATGATCTTTTGGAAAGGACTGATAGGAAGCTGGTAGAAGAGAATAGGAAGAGAGAGGCAACACCATGGCTAATTGATCTGTAGGGGCCAAAGGGGGGCGTTCGGTAGTAGGAATTACGATGTGATCGGGTACTTTTACTGACTCTAACAGAGGGGCTATCCACCATGGATAATACCAGTCCATATCCACTTTTACTCCTTTGTAATAGGCGTAACACCAGGCCAAGGCTTCCACATATTTCTCACTTGTTAGTTTTGGAGAAGCTCCCCACAATCCTACTCGTTGGTAGGCTTCTTTGTAAGTGGGTCGAAGTCTTCCTTCTTCAATTAATACTTTTTCAGCAGCCCATACAATGGGTAGATCATTCTCCTCCGCTTTTGCACGTTCCACTGGATCAGAACTAAAACAGAACTGTCCTGGTATCGAGGTAAGTTTATTTTTTGCAATTTCCAATAAATAGATTGGTTCCATTTTAGCTAATTCTTGTAAAAGAGCTTTTAAAGTGGGAGGATGATATTCATGACCTGAAACGATAGGAGGATGAAGGATACGGACTTGTTGGTAGGACTCTAACATTCGCTCCATCCCTTCTTCCTTAATTTTATACCCAAGTCCATGAGGAACAAAATCATTTCCCAAGAGGTTCATACAGGCTGCAAATTCATCCATTGTGATCTTCCATTTAGTAGAAAGTTCTTTTGCCAAGAGTTCAATGGATAAATACAAAAACCGTTTTTCTGCAGATTTTATCCCAAAGGCTACATTTTCACGATATAATTGAATTGTTGTAGTTGTTTGTAACAATGCCAAAATAATTAAATCAGCATCTAGACCATACACGACCATGTGAGAGGTGGGATTCTTTCGTAATCGTTCCATTAACTTTTGTTCCCCTTCCCCAGGTTCATCGGTCGCACTTACATGAACAGGGAGGGTTTGTCGTTTGGACCATGCATGAAAAGCTATACCTAGATTATTCATGAAGAGGGTACCCGGTGTAATTGCATTTGTATTCCAACTTCCTTCCGATGGAACTGATTTAAATCGTCGTCCCCGTTGTTGACGAATTTTTGCCATGGGAGCGACTCCATCAAAGGCTACCCAGACTCCTTCCGATGGATTTACATCTTTTATAATTTTTTCAATGATTTGAATGGTTTCTTCAATTAGTTCGGACTCCCACATTGATTTATGGATTGGATTATATGGTTTTCGTTTTGAAAGAGATGCAACTGCATCATAAATAGCACAATTTGCATCAAATCCAAGAATGGTAGGACGACCTTTTTCTTGAAGAGGGGAGACGAGTCCTTTTATTGTTTGTATCAACCGTTTGTAGAAGGACGGGATTCCCATGGATAATTTTTTTAGTTCACCGAATGCCACGAAAGCTTCCTCTAGTTTTCTAGTAGGTATTATCGAAGCGTTTAAATATACCCTTGATATTGTTCCTGATACACTTCTTGTATCAGTTTGTTTATTTGCATTACTGCTTCAAAGCCCCTCTTTTACAGCCCTTGGGCTCTCTTTATTATCGGTAAATTTAGTTCATCCAGTTCTATCTAGTTTTTTACGAGAAATAGTTCCTTCAGGATGGGCTCTCACGACTCGATCGACTGGAAAATTCCCCGGTACTTCTGTGGAGCGTATTCAGCTTAGTACTACAACTACAAAAGCGGATGTTCCTAGTTATTACACTCTGTTTATTGGTACAATCCTTGGATGGGTCGCCCCTCTTCCTCTCTTTTATAAACCTGAACTTGATATTTCTCCTAATCGATCTCTCGCCGCCACTGTCAGTCTCTGCTTTTTAATTCTGTTTTCAACCATTCTATTTGCCTACCGATTTCTGGCCTCTCATGATACTTTTATGGGAATTGTTCTGGGTGCCGGACTAGGAGCTATTCTTGGATTTACTCTATTCATCGGATTGTATTATGGAACACAGCGTCGTGTAACAAATCTATATAACTTTCCTCTCCTTAGTACTACCTATGGAGGATCCAAACCTATTTATGTATGTGCTACTAAATAAATGTGATATAGATTCTATTTATACAAGAAGAGATTTATATCTTCTTGTATAAATAGAATAATGAGTTGGTTACTTCGAGGGCGTGAATTAGTCTTTGGAACCTATGATAATCTTCCGACTATTTTTATTGTAGGATCTCTTCTACTTGGATCCATGACAGGAATTGTTCCAATTCTTGTATTAGGTCTTGCAACTGCTTTTTTAGGTTTGCTCGTATTTGCATTTCAACTTGCTATGCGTGGTATGTTTGGAGATACAACCCCCCTTTCAGTATGGTTCTCCTCTTCAGGACCTTGCAGTTTAAATAAGCGAGGATCGATCGAAGTATTAGTTAGTAGTTGGGTTAGTATTACAAGCTTTGTGTTAACCTATCTCTTTTTAAATGCATTAGCAAACTACACAAAACCTCCACCCGATGGAGCAAATGATCATCTGGTTGCAAATAGAGCTTCCTATATGATTAGTGCCATGATGGCAATGGTTATTGTTGCAATTATATTAGGTACATCTCGTTATATGTTAGGGTGTGAACCAATTATAATGACTCTTCTAAGTCTTAGCTTAGGGGTAGGAGTGGCGTATGGAATGTGGAATTTAGTAGATATTAAAATGGGAGATGTATTTCAAATTGTAAATAATATGGCTTACATTAATTCATCAGGAGGAGCAACAACTCCTGTTTTATGTGTTCCTTCTGCTTAATAAGATCCTGATTCAACAAGTGCTACCAAAGCTACTATTTCTACCATCCATTCTTTATAGGTGGCACGAGCATGAGGTTTCCAAAAAGTTTCGAGTGTAGTAAGACTCTCTCGAATCTCTTTACAGGCCGTAGATCGATCCACACTTTGATAAAGTGCATAGGCTTCTTCTTCGGTTAGTTCAGTAGCTCCTGTAGAACGATTAACATGATTATGAAATTTCCAAAGTCCTTTTCGAATGGCTTGTTGAACTTCGATTCCTTTTGCAGGAGTCCATCCTTTTATAGTCGGAGGCATGACTCCACGAAATCGTCGAACAGGAATAGGAGGGGCGACTGTTTCTAAAGATCGTATAAAAATAGAATTTCCTCGAAGATACTCTTGCATGTGTCGTCGACATATTTCACATGGAATGGTTGTAGAAGTCAATATCATCATATGTTTCCATCGATAGATAATATCTCGACGATCACTCCATTCAGCTAGTGTATGAAATATTTTCCAAAGAAGCGGCCCCCATTCCCATCCTGGTTTTTTTAAAACAATCGATTCCATATCTATGGTAGAAGGATTTAAACGTCCCTATCAAATTCACTTTAAATGTATACTTTTCATCCTGGAGTAATTTTACGTCAAACAAAACAACCATTCATAAAACGTAAGAACAAAAAACAATCATCCCCCTGTATACCTTCAACTCCATCTTTAGTTCAAGCATTTCGAATGACTCTAACAGGTATCAATGAACCTCCTCTTCCTGGTAAAATTCGTATGTTGGTTAAAAAAGATCTTCCTGATTATATAAAAATTCCTCTGTATAGTCATGATCGAAGTATAACTGAATGGCACACTCTTTTTGAATCATATAGTACATGGAAGATAATTCCACAACAGGAAATTATTGCACAATACAATGCATTTTTTCATTGGAAGGCCACTGGTATTCTTTTGAAGAAAGAGTATGAAAAACAGATGCGATCGCGATTTATTATTAAAAAATGGATTCAACAAGTTCGAACAAAAATCTATAGGCGTCATATTGTAGGTGAAACTGATTTACGAACATTAGAACCTATTGCAAATAAAGATGCTGTAGAAGTATTTTGTCATAGTACAAAATCAGTATATAGATTTCATGTAAATAGTTTAATTCGAATGATTAAGGAAAATCTTTGTTACGAACAATGGGGGAGAGCGGATCCAATGGAACCTAGAAATCCGTATACCAATAAGCCATGGACACTTGTTCAATTGATTGAACTAATTCGTCAGATACAGATAATTGGATACAAAATGCCATCTTTTTTATCACAATTTGTAGAAGCTCGTTATTCGATTGATTTATTTTATAAAAGAAATCAATTGCAACTAGGAATTGATGCTACTCGACGATTTTTTGAAACTCCCGACTCGATGGAAGTTCGATCTGATATTATTCTTCAACTTTTTGAACAAATTCAGAAAATGCATCGAGTTCATTTATATAGAATCATTCAAAGAAAGAATTGTACTCCGATTCTTCAAGAACGTTGGGAAATATTAATTAAAAATACATGGATCTACGATAATTATGGATATTCTCCAAATTATGCATGGAGAGATACGATTGATCAAACTATAACAATTCAAAAACTATTTAATAGTTCAATTGACTGGTATAATTCTAAATATCCATCTGTAGTTATACTTGCGATTCCAATTTTGCGGGAGGCCGCCCTGCAAGAACCTCCTTTAGAAGAAGAGAGTGATGGAGCAGACAGCGAGTAAAATTCTTCCACGACTATGGCTTGGGAATAAAACTGCTGCATTAGATACAAATTGGTTACGAGAGAATCATATTACGACTGTTTTCAATTGTACCAAAGATATACCGTTTGGAGCAGGTCCTTTGCATCAGTATCGAGTTCCGATTGATGATTCCCTCCAACAAGAAGATATTCAGAAGTTAACTACTTGGACTCCTGAAATAATGTATAAACTGATGGCAGAATATAATCGTGGTGCTGTGATTCTTGTGCATTGTTATGCAGGAGTGCAACGATCCGCAGCTGTAGTTGCTATGTTTTTAATGACTCTTACTCGTCAACCACTGTCTGTCATTTTTCCATTTATGCGACATTGTCGTTCTATTGTCTTTACTCCCGCTATGAATTTTAAAGACTCTATTCAATCGTGGGAACGCAACTTCTTTTCCTATATAAACCAAACTAGGCGAATGAAATAGAAATGAATTATATTCCACTTGCTTCTGCACCACCTCCTCTTTGCGCACAGTGTGGGCAAGGAGGAATTATTCTTTCAGTTCGTTCTTCTTGTGGATGTATACTTCCTCTTCATTTACAGTGTCAACCTCTTCTTCAAAGTCACGGAATCTGTCCCTATTGTCGTACAAACTGGATCAACTCCTCCTCTTCTTCTGTCGTCACTACTGAAATCACCTATCATCCTGATCGGCGTTGGATCCTTTACAGTTTATTTTGCATTGCAATTCTAATTGCATTGGGTATTCTTTGTTGGTTTTTATATAAGGCGCTTTGAAATCTCTTCCGTTTCTACAGTAGGAACCGCTATCTCCATATAAGCATTTGAAACTTTGTTAGGATTCACTGCTTTTATAGTTTGGTCTCTATATCGAATAACTGGTTGTGTATCATCTCCATATATATGCAGCTTGATAGATGAATTGTAGATATATGGAAATGTATGATACGTTAATAGAATTATATCACGGTATTGACATTGATTTAATTCTATCTGGCTTTGAATCCATTGAGTATCATACGAACCTCTAACATTCATTGAGATTGGATATCCTCGCCTGGCCCAAGAATCCGAATGTTTCCACCAAGTCGTCCCTATAATAGAAAGATTATATTGATCCAAAAAATGTGAATCTCGTTGCAATAGATGAACGTTATTGAACTGTTTTGCAATGTGGTCTACCCAAGAATACGGTGGATCATTGGGTCCTGGTATATAAAATACTTTTTCAAATTCTTTGGAACTGTATTGAAAGAGGAAAGGGAGTGTTTCAGAAGTTCCACAATTACCTACTAATGCTAGATATGGTGCTACCGGTTCTATCATTTGTTTGATATTCATAGATTTTAGAAGATGCAGATTACTTACATATTGCATCCGAAACAGTCCCAGTTTGGTAAGTTGCGAGGAGCTACGCATTTTAAAAAGAACCGAGTAGGGAGAGTTTAAATGGTAGTAGTTTATTTGTTTCACCGTGATTTACGACTTCCCGATCATCGAGGACTCGAAGCAGCTCATAAAAAAGCAATTGAATTAAAAACAGTCATACTCCCGTTGTTTGTATTTACACCTGAACAAGTTACTTCTAATAAATTAAAATCAGTTAATTCCATTCAATTTATGATAGCCTCGTTACAAAGTTTGGATATGGCTCTGAAGGGGGCACGGTCGCGCCTTGTGTGTTGCTATGGAGATACAGTGGAGGTATTGAAGGCATTAAATAGAAAAATAGGAATAGAGTGTGTAATTGATGTTAGAGATTATACACCGTATGCAAAGGAACGGATTGCTGCATTGAAAGACTCTAACATTCCGTATGAATGTATTGAGGATTCTTATTTAACGAATCCTGGATCGGTATTGAATGGCACTGGGAAACCATACCAAAAGTTTACACCCTTTTGGACAGCAGCGCGAAAGGTAGAGGTTCCACATCCTACATCGGCTATAGGTGGCCCCTTTATTGTACGAAGTGGGGGAGGGAAGAAAACACGTTCCTTGCGAAGTTACCCTATGGAAATTTCGTTAGATACGATGCGACGTCGGTTAGTCCCTCATCCTAATGAAGAAATTGCTGTAAAAGGGGGTCGAGAAGAGGGCCTGGAATTGATGCATCGAATCCCATCCAATTATGAGAAAATTCATGATATTCCCTCTCAATCTACCTCCATGTTATCAGCTCATTTACATTTTGGAACCGTCAGCATTCGTGAAGTCTATTGGGAAGGAAAGAAGAAAGGGGTAGACGCCTTCGTACGGCAGTTGTACTGGAGGGAGTTCTATATTTCAATAACTAATAGTTTTAAAGAATTGTATGGCATAGGTTTATATGAATTTCAAAAAGATCCACCACGCCCGTTGACAGAGAAACAAAAGGATGCGTTTGAACAATGGTGTAAAGGAACAACCGGCGTCCCCCTGGTGGATGCAGGAATGAAACAGATGTTACGAACAGGCTACATGCATAACCGTGTGCGATTGGTCGTAGCCAATTGGCTCGTCAAAGATATGAAAATTCATTGGAGACTAGGGGAACGATTTTTTGCACAGCATCTTGTCGATGTGAGCCCGAGCAATAATACACTAAATTGGCAATGGGTCGCTTCTGTATTACCCTTTAGTCAAGCTCCTTTTAGAAAAGTGGATGCTTATAGAACGGCTGAAAAGTTTGACCCGGATGGAGTCTATGTAAAAACATGGTTAAAAAATTGATTTTAGATTTATGCAATTATAAATATGGATATAAAATGGGACTCCTCTTTAGTATTCCAGGTGCTCAAGCGCCTGGGGCAAAAGAACCGACGAAAGAGACTTCTTCGGTATGTCTGCAGTCGCCTCAACCACTAAAATTGCTGGAAGAGGAGAAGAACCCGCCATTGCCTCCACCGCCTGAGAAATGTCAAGAACCACTTTCCATAGGGGGAGTGGTTTGCTCATCACCAAGAGTTGTTGCATCAGGTTCGCCGGTACTTCTTTTGACAGCTCCTTCTCCCTCCAAAGCGGAAGAGGAGCTTTTGGACGCAGTTTCAAAGGGGGATTATGTTGCTATGGTTCAAGTGCTTGATCGTTGCCCATTCCTAATAAACAAACAAGATGAGGATGGCCAATCCGCATTGTACATTGCAACAAAACGTTCGCGAAATGCACGACATCCAATGAACGTGGTATACTTTCTTATCATCCAATATCTTTGTAAGAAAGGTGCAGATACTACGCTTACTGCATGGAACGGTCGAACTCCGTATGAGGAGTCTATATGTAGCAGTACCGACCCTGAGAACATCTCTTATCAAATTATGATGTTTCTCAAATCTAAAGAAAATGCGGAATAGTTTTTTAAACAAAACAAAGAATCTTAGAAATGCCCACTTCGATTGAAGATCACGGCGGCGTTGTTCCTTCCGAATTTCACACACGCTCTCTTCCCTCTACTCCCAATAAACTAGTTCTTATTGTAAATGTTGGAACCGATCGCTTGAATATTGAACTCTTTAAAACCTTATTTATGCCCTATGTAGAGCATGTATTTTATAATGTAGCGGATCCATCTCCCTATAGGCATCTTCCCATTCATCCTCTTGTTAGTATTAGTACCATATCAAATAGGAAGGAATTTGTAACCAAACTTGCTGCCGAGAGACATTCTAGTTTCTTTTTTCATGAAATATCGAATGAATCCTTCATTCATCCAGAGCTATGGACGTTATTAAAACATGCTGAACCCAATACATCTTACACCTTTGTAGATTCAACTGGTAAAGTTCATATGTTGTCCTATGTGACCGAGACAGGAATTGTTGATAAAACTGTAACTACATCTACAGTTGCTGCCTATTCTGCAATTACTCATCCCGTCATTCATTCTATCGAACGTGGGATCCTTCGCCATGCAAAGCAAACTCTGACACAGGTTGTGATTGATACAAGTAATTTATACAGTCCTCTTTGTTATTTAGCAACCAAGTACATGACAGATAAATCTCCTTATAATATTATGACCCATCGTCATCCGTATACTGCCGTGTATGACATGTTTCTGACTCCTTACATGTATAAATCCAATCTGAAATTGGGAGAGGTAGGAACCTTGAATGGATCCTCCATTCGTATGTGGAGAGACTACTTTCCTCATGCCTATCTGCATGGATTTGATATTGAACCCTCTGCCATTGAAAAGATCAAAGACATTCCTGGAGTGAAAGGGCATTTAGTAGATGCTTCCATTGGTCTTCGCCCTGTCTTACAAACTGAATGCATGGGGGGAGCCAAATTTGATTTGTTATTTGAAGATGGATCACATCGCTTGGATCATCAATTACTCTTTATTCGTGATGCCATTGATTATGTGAATCCTGGAGGAATGTTGATTATTGAAGATATTTTTCGTGAAATCCCTGCTGCACGGTTTGAAGAAGCCTTAGCATTGGTAAGTGATAAGGTAAAGAAAGCACTCTTAGTGCAACCAGAACACACCTTTCGCTACTCTCCTGGATGGGAAAATGATCGGATTCTGATGATTTGGGTAGCATGAGGACAAATTCTCAAAAGAAAATCGTCGATCTAGGAAATGGCCTCTACTATTGCAACAACCTTTACAGAGCCTCGTTCGTGCGTTGCCCGACGCATGATTGCTGAAGTGAATGCAGCGTTGGCAGCAGAATCACCTGCGCAGGTGAGTTCCCGATTTTCGGACTATCAAAAAGAGTTTCCGAGAATCTTTGCTATGTTACTCACTAGATCATATCCAGAAGATCTATTGGAGATGATGATGAGACAGTTGGAGTCCGTCGAGGACGGGAGAACAAGTCAACATACCGCCTCGGTGCACGTGGGAACCGTTCTGGTGGATCAGTTTGTGAAACCGCAGCTATCGGGTTCTCCCCCCGCAAAGCGGGGGGAGAAGTAAGATAGCTCCTTGCAGCTTGGAAAGAAGTAGCAGGGACTCCGTCCCTGCTACTTCTTTCCAAGCTATGGCTCTCACCCGCGAAGCGGGTGAGAGCCGCAGTTAGCACATTCCCCTCCCGCAAAGCGGGAGGGGAAATGAGCGAACTACTGACCGAAGCGGCGGAGCCGCTTCGGTCTGCAGCTGGAGAAGAAATAATGATTGGATTTGAATCTGGAGGTGGAGTTTCTTTCACTGTTAGGACGGAGCTAATAGGTTGACGAAATCCTTCAAACATTCGTTCTGTAGGAACTCGTTCCGATCGTACTGTCCAGGAGGGAATGCGATGGGTAGGGGGAAGGGGGAGGGTAGGTTTTAAAATTTGAAAAAGATCAATGACTTCTTGGGCCACGTATCGATCCAAATGAATTTCCCATTCTGTTGAAATAGATTCACCGTGTTCTTTACACCATTCCATGGATCGAAGCACATTTTGACGAATTAAAGCTCGTAGTTGAACTGAATTAGAATGTTCTTCTCGAATCAAGGCGATTGTATCGCGAATGATTCGATATTCCTCTTTTTCAATGGCTTCCTGAATCTCCCACATGGTTTGTATCCATTCTTTCGGATATGAATTTTTTAAAAGTGGTAATTTCAAGTTTGCCGTTTCTAATAACTCCACCATTTCTTTTACTCCCGCTTCCTCTCCCAAAAACCCTCTTCCTATAAAATATCGTTCTGCATTTCCAGCGCGACTCGTTCTTGGTTTCATAAAATTCCATTCTCGAAACAAGGAGCAAGTCATCCACAATAAATCTAAGGTTTGTTTTTCGGTAGTATCAAAACATTTAATAATCATAATGCCTCCTTTTTGCAAACACTGAATACCAATTAAAATTTCAGCCACTAACAGTGAAAAGATAGAATCCTCTTGTGCACTGTAATCACCACTAAAATCAAATCCACCATCGGCTGTATATAGATGAACCTTCTTACATTCTTCCAAGAAATGAGTTCTATTTTCTTTTTGTAAAATGTTTCCTGTATCATCTTTACCGTAGGAAATATGTACAGTGGGATGTGTTTCCAGAAAGGTGATTGCTTTTCTCCATCCTGGAACATGTTTTGTAGTACTTTTCAAAGTCATGGCATGACATTCTAAATAGTTCCACTTTATCTTAGTGGCCATCACAGCAATGGCTTCTAAAAACCCTCCTGGGCCTTCTGCACTGTGGGCGGTTTTCAATCCTCCTTCGCGGGTTACAAGACTCGAAAGTTCTTTTGTAAGATTTGCATATTTCCAAAATTCAATCATTTTGAAATAACTTCTAGAAAGGGGGGATCGTGTCGCCACCGATCTTGACGTGCGACGATTCCACGATAAAAAGATATATTCATATGGATTGGTAATCTTTTTATAATCATCCCATTGTCCCTGTTCATAATACATTGTTATTTCTTCTTTTGCAATTGATAGAGATTTATTCTCTAAGGTTCGAATGATATGGGTATCTTTAGGAGAATCTCCACTCCAGGGGATCCATCGTTCTTCAGCGGGGCCGCCTCTCCCTCCTCTCTCCAAAATACTATCCATAGAAGAGTATTGTAGAGATTGTTTAAACTCATACGTAGTATTGGTGTGTCATATTATTTGAAAATCCATTTCGAATTTTATCCCATCCATCCGATGGTTTCCACCAGATCAACCCATCTTTTTCTCTCAGATCAGGTTTGAGCAGTTTTGTTCCTTCGGGATCGTCCACCAATATTTGAATTCGTTCTTGAGCTTTTTTCATAGAGGCCTGGCTGACGGTAGCTGTCCAAAATTGGTAGCGAAAGCGATCTGTTTTCAAGGGGGCTCCTTTGAAGCTTTGTTCATACACCAATGGAAGTGGACGAACATTCAGTAGCTCAGACTTTAAAAACTTGGCTTCTTCCCCAATTTCACGAATGACCGCAGCTTTCATCATCATCATCAGTTTTGATTCAGTGACTCGCTGGTTTGGTACGGCCCCGTACAGTTTTGCTTCTTTCCATTCCATTTGCCCTTTGGGAGGTTCGTACTCTTTTGCAGGATTCTTACCCCATTCATGTACCAAAGCAATGGTCTTTTCATCTCCTACCGGATGGATAAACAGGATGTTACGAATGAAAACACGTTCATTAGAAGGTTGATGAATGTACAGGTACTCTTTTCCACTCGGGAATTTATGGAAATTAATAGTGTGTTTTACAACTCTACGAGTTTTTCCCATTCTACAAAGGAATTTCTTTTATATATTTAGTAATTCTTGAAAAATAGTGATTGATCCGCAATCCAATTATATAATTATAAATAGTATCACGTTTTGCAGGAGCTAATTTCTCCAATAATTCTTTATATTGTTTTGCAACTTGAAATACTCTGGGTAAATTCTTTTTATAGTATTGTTTTACATTATTCAACATTTCTTGAACAGAAGGTTTGCAAGGAACTCCCAAACTAGTATAATAAGTTTCAGGTTTACAAGAGGTATACCAATTTAACAATATAGCTTGTTGTTTTTTTGTGATTCCTTTATATTTTCTAAAGGTGCAACCTATTACATTCACCATAGTTGGTGTATCAGCAATATAAAGGGATGGTTTTATTGCAAAAAAAGTTGATACAAACGAGATGAATTCGCATACGATTGCACTTTGGGTACCATATAGTTGAATGGAGAGAGATCCTTCTTTTTTCAAACAATGAGTTGCCATTAAAACATAGAGAGAATTCCATTTTACACTTACAGAATCTCGTCCACGATATTTCAATGCTTTATAATCTTTATATTCAAATGCATTCTCTGCAATTAATAATAATTTGATACTATCGTATGTATTTCGTTTTAATGAACGATAGGATTCAGTTTCGAGAGATTCCAATGTTTCAGTGAGGAAGGGTGATTTCTTAGATTCAGCTGTAGATGTTATAGACAATTGATCAAATGTTTTTAAATGGGGAGAAATAAGTTCCTTCATTGTATCAAATGTAGTAGTATGATATTTCATTTGTACTTCGCCAATAGACATTTTTAATATACTAGAAATATCAGAATCATGGCGACGCCCTTCTAAAACTTCACTTGGGTTTAAATATATAAATGCCAATTTCTTATCAGCTGGATGTTTTATAGTAGGCATACTAGCTGGTATTATTATTTTTGAAAATATTTCTTGATTTGATGGCATTATTTTATGTATTTCTTCTTCTAATTCATCTTCGGCTGAAAAGGATGGAACGGTAGTAAATTCTAGTTCTCCAATAGTTCGAATTGCTTTACGAGTAGATCGACTTGAACTTGATGAATAAATATGTAGATTTGGTAAACTAAAAATAGCGTCACTTAATGTGAGTACTTTTTTCATGACGACGGACCAATCTTTATAATTTAGTGTAGGGGTAATCCATTTGGATCGGTCTAATTTTTGAACATAGGCTTGACGATCAATATAAATAACGCGTAATTCAGGAGCATAACTTCGAATAAAACTATCAATGGCTAAACGAGGGCGAAAGAATTCTTGTTCCAAATCATCCCATCGATAATCGTCAAAAACAACAATGCCATTTTCTTTCATTAATTTCCAAACTAATACAGCATCGCTTAGAACATCTCTAGCTTCATGAGATGCGTCAATATAGGCAAAATGAATGGACTCCTTTCCAATGGAGTCTAGGAGGTGATGTAAGCCATCTTCACTTTTCATTTTCAATGTCACCAATTGATCCTCTCGTCCAGTATCTTTAACACGTCGTCGAAAGGTTTCTTCCACTTCATTAAAATCAGTCCCTACGTATTCAGGTGAGCCTTCCCATGTATCAATGGCATAGACTCGGGACTCAGGATGGGTGGCTAAATTCTTTAACATCCATTTTGTAGCGGATCCTTCATAGGAACCAACTTCTAAAATTTTAATGGGACCTTTCAAATTTGCAATGGGTTGTAAATATTTGTCCCAATGAATCCATCCTGTGTTTAACATTTCCCTATTGGTAGAGAAGAAAAACTATAACCCCCTTCAGGAATTATAGCAGAAATACTACGCCTCCTAGGGCAGCAATTGGAATACCAATTACTAGGAGCGGAATCATTGTAAGAGCAAACCCACAAACAGTCATGGCCACCCCTCCTGCAATTGTGAAAAGAGATAGAATTTGTTTGGGAGACATTTTAATGGTATTTTGAAGTTTGGTAGAAGATTCTTCATTTTTATTAAAAATAAAAAAAATCCCTTCTACACTAAAAAGTGTAGAAGGGATTATATTTTGTGGAAGGCGGGATTCGAACCCGCGCGGATGTTATCCATACCCTCTTAAGGGGCACCTTTTCGACCTCTCAAGCACTCCCACGTATAGATTTACGCTTAGAATCTTTAGACCTTTTTTACTCTATTGTTAGGGTAGCGGAAGGTCCCTCTTTTTTCCAAACAAATCCTCCTGCTGTTTTGCTTTTTCCACTTACACACATTTGTATAGCAGATTTTGACATACCGATTTGACGAGCTGCTTCTGCACAGCTGGGATACAATTTTAGCAATGTTCCTTCCTTTGTAAATTGTTGCACCTTAGTTCCAACAGCTTTAGCCATACTTTCACGGTGTTTAACAATATGTACAGTTTTAGAAGAATCATCAAGAGTTTTAAAATACTTTTTTACACCTGCACTAATTTTGGCATTTACTTCTTTAGCTTTTTCTTTATCATGAGCAGCTCCCCCCACTCGTTTTTCTGCTACAGCTAATTTAAATTTTTCAGACATTTTAACTTTTGCACCCCAATCAACTTTTGAATCTTTCACTTCTTTCATCTGCAATAAAGCTCGTTCAGAACATTTCTTTCTTTCTGCAGGATCTTCAAATCTCTTTCGAGTTACCTCAGAAATCTTTTCACATACTTCAGGAGTATGCTGTTTTCCTTTGAATCCGCCACCCTCTCCTCCTTCCAAAATATTATATCCATTGGGAACAACGGAATTATATTTTTTTATATAATGCCGTTCATGTGCAAATCTGTCTTCATCAAAACAAATAATCAAAAGTTCAAATGTAAAATTCTCAATTCCATACTTTACGACAGCATCGCGCAGAGCAGGACATCCACGGCCTTTTGAGATAGTATATTTATGTTGTTTCCATCGAATCTCTGGTGAACTCTCTTTTGTTTCCCCAATGTAACACTTTTTTGATATCTTATTCGTTATTTTATAAATAAACCCCATTTCCTTAGTATATTAAAGTGTTGAACCTTTAGGTAGTATGTCCGAGTGGTTAACGTATTGGATAAGCATACATTGGATAAATTTGTTCTGATGTAGGAATCACGTATATATCATCTACATGCAATGCGTTGTATCCTTTGGGAGGATGCATATAGGTTGGTTTCGAATATCCAAAATCTTCTTCCATTACCATTTCATTTGGATTGGAAGAATTTAATTTCTTTTTATTATATTTTACAAGACTCACAATAATATAATTATTTGTTTTAGAAGCATATGTATAAACATCTTCTACTTTAGTAGAAAAATTTACACCCGCTCCAAATGCTTTCATACGAGATTTAGAAGGATTAAATCCATTTTTTAATATACTTATAGCATTTGCTTTGGAAGTATTGTGGTACATCACTTCCATGTGTTTAGCTTTGTATGTATGAAATTTAGTAAGTAAATCGGGATTTATGCATTCTAAAAATGTATGTTTATTCTTTCGAGTCTTCATCTACTTTTCATTTAGTTTTACTCCACTACCAATTCGACTTCAAAGTCTTCCTCTTCGACAGCGGTTTGAACTTCAGTAGAAGCAGGAACGGCAATATCGAGGGCTTGGAAGGCCGAACCTTTCGGAGCATAGAGTTTAGAATCAATTTGTTCTTGAGTCAAGTCTTCTTGCATTTCCAAAATGGCGGAGGGGGGAGGAGGTGCATCTTTGCGCATCTGGATGGCAGCGACTTCATCATAGAGAACATCACTGAAGGAGGTTCCACCACGAATCACCGACCCTAACATGATATTGGCGCTGACGCCCAGAATGGGGTCGCGTTCTCCATAGAGAGCGGACTTGAGCATGATTTCCTCCGTTTGTTCGAAGGAGGCTTTGGCAAGGGTACCGATATCAAGCTTGTTGACACCGTAGCGATCGCAGCTCATGAGACGACCTTTTGCCGTCATGCGATCCACTAACATACCCGTATGACGGGTATGAATACTTGAAGAGATGGTTCCTGTTAGTTCTTTTAGAAGAAGGGCTCTTGCTGCTTCAATTCCAAAATTTTCATACATATCATAAACATTGTTACTATAGGCACGAGTTGGATCTACGCTCGGATGGCAGAGAATCTCCAAGAGATTGCTACCATCGCTCACCAAGACAAATTGATCAATTGCCTTATAAGCACCGTCAATTAGTTCTAGATCCTGATTCACTTTCTTGAATCCTACACTGCGAAGACCTGGAATACCTCTTACCGCAGTGGTTGTCAGAATCTTATTCTGTAATTGTTTCAATACAATCAATTGATCGTTCATTGAATCCATAGAATCAGTCAACCGAAGACGGAAGACTAACTGGGATGCGTTAAAATCGCTGTACATGGTGGATGTGTTTACCTTCATACTCACTTTGAGCACATAGGCAATATCATCCATTGAAATATTTTTAGCAAACATCTTTTCACGATCAAGTTCAAAGCGAAGTAACCAAGGAGATTTCTTTGCAGTTTCCTTGTTAACAATGGCTTCATAGGCAGCAAAGTAAGCCAACCATTCACTATCCTCTTGAATCAAAGTCATATCATCGCGAGGATCGTAATAAATGGAACTTGTTGTAACAAGATCTTGAAGAAGGGTAAATTCCATAGATTGGGCGGCCATTCGGGCAGCTTCTTTGGACTCTCGCAAATCTTTGCGGAGTGGAATTGTACATTCAATGACTTTTGGATTTTTGGTGACCTTGAGAAGTTCATCCAAACGAGGAACACCCGCAGTCATGTTAGAGGCACCTGCCGTGTGGAAGGTACGCAGAGTCATTTGGGTAATAACTTCACCAATTGATTGAGCTGAAATAACTCCTACCGGTTGGCCTGGTTCGACCCATGCCTTCCAATGAGTTAGAATAATTTTCTGAGCTAATGCATCGAGTGCGAGTTTAGTAAAGCCAAGCTCCTTCAGCTTGTGAGGAGCAAGTGTAAACCGAAGCAGAATACCCCACACATTGTGGGTGCGTGTCTTTTGCATAATAGCCTCGTGAGCATCCAAGATTTGATCTCCTGTGACAGTCGCTGTCTTGGGCTTCAATTGAAATCCTGTAGTAATTTCTTCTACTAATCGTTTCAGATTGACAGGATACAATACGCGAGTACTCTTTTGGTAATTAAACACCTTTTCAACCAATAGTTTTTGATCGGCTACAATTTGGTTAGTATAATTAACTTGACGATCCCCCGTAGCATCTGGTACAATATAGGCTGCACGGATCTGCGTTTCGGTTAGGTTGATCAAATCAATGAATTGAGATTCAATTCGTGTGGCATTCATACCATCTTCACCATAGGCAAACTGGATGATGGTACCGGTAGAATCTCTTACCGATCCATCGTGTTGGGCTACCAGGTCTTCCATGGCAACACGAATACGACGCTGGATATATCCAGTTTGTGCCGTATCTAACACTCCCAACCCATTTGCTAGGCAGAAATTAAGTGTAGATGGAACCGTTACATCATATAATTTAGTATATTTGCTAGTATCTGTAAGAATTGTAATTTCTGAAATAGGATCCAGGATTACATCCTTCTGTTCCATAAAATTTCTATGGACAGTGGATGCCTTCATGGATTGCTTTTTCAATTCCTTCTCATTGTGTACGAATGATATCTTTTTAGCGAAGGTAGTTGCCCACTGTCCACGAATTTCAATATGGTAGGCAGGTGCAATCACCTTTGTTCCAAAATTATTAGATTTCAATTGAGTCATACGAATCTTGCCAAAGATTCCTAGGCGAGAGCACAATGAGCTAATCCCCTCAATAAGAATAGGGGATGTGCTTACAGCTGCAATACAATTGCTACCGACGGTTCCATCTCCTGAGAAATACCCATTCAATAACCCTGTAATAAACTCTTCAGGAGCAGTAAATGCTTCCTTGGGTATATATTTCTTATAACAGGTATGCCCAACAAACTTATGCAAGAACTTTGCAAGTAGGACTGAACGTCCTCGTAGTTCGGTAGTAGTACCACCCATCTTATTTGTTGTAATTGCTTCACTCCAATTGAAATGATTCTTCTCAAACCACTTCTTTACAAAGGTTCGCACATGTTCATCATTATTTGTAATTTGCACATATCCACTTGGAATATCAGCATTTCCCTCTGCGAGGAATAGTCCAATAAAGATACCATTCTCATGCGAAAGTTCAAATCGATCTGCAAGTGGAAACTCACGTGTCTTGTTGAATGGATAAATATAGCCAGATTTAATTTCTGACATTTTGGATCGACCTAACGCTCTAGTTACCTTTGCCTTATCACTATAAGGCAACGTAAAGGATGAGCCATTGTGAGTCTTCCACCATCCACGAGGTATTTTAACTCGTGAAGTCATTTCAGTTTCAATCATTTCAGATGCTTTAAGGAAATCAGATCCATGTAGAAATTCATTCTTTGGGAAATAATCAATCATGTTTACATAATTATGAATAATAGGAGGTTCCTGCAGCTTTGCAGTGACAGGAACAAATTCTCCAATTTTAACCTCTGGAGTGGGCTTTGCCACAAAGGTTGACGTCTTTTCGTTCCAAACCAAAATTGATTTAGATTCAGGAACAATTACTTTACGACCACTAGCAGTTTTCACCTCATAGAGGGTTTTACCAGGGTCATGGCGCGTAATAGCTGAGAGAATTTCCCATGAAATACCTCCCTTTGCATCAGGAGTTGGAATATATACCTCATGGGGAAGATTATATAATTCAAGATTTGCAACTTCATGATGTTCAATTTCTTTTTCATCTACGTTAGCGAGGTGAGCGTCAATCCAGTCCCCGATAGGAACGTGCTTTGCAACTCCCTCTTCGAGAATTAAAATCATTGTATCTCCTGTAACAGACTTAACAGCTGTATCAATCATACCTTCACGGCCTGAAATAGCGTGAAAGAAGAATTCGTCAGGCTCTAACCCATCCATGAAGGAAGAGTTAATAAAGCCACGAGCACGGGCAGAATCATCAAACCGTTTAAAATGGGGCAATGTACGATTCTGAAATCCGTAAGGAACTCGCTTTCCTTCAATCACTTGTTGGCCAAGTACAGCAATCATTTGACTGACGTTCAAATTAGAACCTTTGGCGCCTGACTTAATCATATTCGTCATACGGTTATTATCCGCTAACGACTTTGTAGTAATACCACCGGCTTCATCTGTAGCTTTCTTTAGTGTACCAATCATCTTCATTTCAAAGTTTTCTTGGTTGGAACGACCGCTTGAGTTCTCAAAGAGACCCGTATGGACCTGAAGAATCATATCTTCCGTCTTATTGGTAATATTTTTAATAGCTTCTGTAAATTTCTGTTTAGTACCTTCATCGGCAACCAAATCGCTAATACCGACTGAGAAGCCGGTGTTCATCAAATACTGACCCATCATTGCCTGTAAAGCATCAATGAAATCAATGGTAGCATCGGGGCCATAATCATTATACATAATATGAATCAAATTCTTTGAGAATACGTCAGAATCCAGCATCCCCTTGCTGAGGATACCACGCTTGATTTCCACTTCCTGATCTTGTCCATTTTTCATGGATAGGTTGAGAGGGGGAAGAATAGCGCTAATCAGTTGCGATCCCGTCCACATGGGTTGAGGGACGGTGACGGCGGGTTCTGGTAGTTTTCCGTTCCACATCTTGGAGAAGACGAGAAGATTCATGGCATCCTTGCGAGAGAAGGCCACGGTGGGACGGGTAAATCGATTGGATCCCAACAGAGCATCCTGTAAAATCCCAATAATGGGCAAGGAGTTCTGCGGAGAAATAATTTGTTGTGGAATCGATGCAATCATTCGTAATTCTATTGCTGCTTCCACGGATTGTGGACAGTGAATATTCATTTCGTCGCCATCAAACATAGCGGAATACCCTGTTTTTCAACAGGGAGTAGACTTTATCTTAAGCTCACTCTAGAACCGACCACCGTAAAGTCGTTGCTCCTTCCTCACGCTTTTACACAGAGAGGCTTGGGTCAGGATTGCCCATTTCTTACTCCTTCCACCGGAGCTCGAATCATAAAACGTTGTTACCATCTCCATTGCGGTCTTTCTCCGCGGCCAGAACAAGTTTTCACTTGTTCCTTGGTAGTTTTATGCTTTAGGGGTTCCCCTGAATTTGGTGGTCTCGCATCCCTATAGGATACTAGACGATTGTATTAGTTGATGCACATGAAATGAGAATGTACACCATCTAGAAGCAATTACACTGTTTTCCCTATAAAGTTTTTGCTTCAACTTTAAGGCAGTCGCCTGTTGCTGACATTGATAGACTGTCTTCAAAAGAAGCAGTTGCATGTATTTCTAGTATAGAATCTTTAATTAGTTTGGCAGTTTTATAGGCATCTTCATGTTTTACGGTCTTTCCACCAAAACACATACGCATCATTCCATCTTTATGCTTAATGTAGAGTGCCACAAGAGAATTGAACTTTGCAATCCGTAGAGATTTTACTTCTAAGGTTCGCGTTTCTTCAATCTTCTCACGGTATTTACGCAAAGGATCTTCTGCAATTTCTTCTACAATATCAATTCCCTCTTCAGCAAATCTTGCTGCAAAGTCTTTGGCTTCTTCCAATGCTTTTGCGTAATCGCATGTAGCACTTTGACCAAATGTAATGCGAACAGGATCCGCTTTTTTTTGATCAAGATAAACATATATAATCTTTGGAGCACCACCTGACTTGATCGAAGTAATTCTTACTTTGTTTGTTGTCGGTAGGTAATGCTCTGCTAATGTAGTATGTTCTCGGTGTTTGCATCGTGAATGACGCATAACATTGTAGCCATGGGGAATAATTGTGTTGAGAGTTGTAATCCAATGCGCTTCTCGTTCATCAAGAGTATTTTCTGGAAGATCTTTTTCAAGACATGTAAGTTCGAAATCGTCTGCTCCAAACTCCAAAATTGCTTTCGCTAATGGAGTTTTTGCGCCTCGAAAGGCAGAACTGACATGATCGGACCAACGCCCAGAAATTCCATATCGATATGGTTTTTCATCGCGTGTCTTGGTATTTTGTGTTTGACCAATGTATTCTTTTCCTGATGTTTTATTTTTTGCTTTATAAATGCTGCCAAGCATCTTGTTCTATACTAGTATAATGCAGACTTTCTTTAGGTCGACTTCAATTTTTTATCAGCATTGTATGGCTTGACAGCCGCAGGATTGAGACGAAACGTTTTGTAAGGGAGAACCCGTACAATATGTCCCATCATGCTCATGCGGTGAAGAGAAGGCTGTCGGTTAAACAGCACAATGTCTCCGTCCATCAGATGCCGATGTACGACATCACCTTGAAATAACAATTGTTCTTTTAGTTTGGAATGTTTTAGCATGATGGTACGACCATCATTTCCGCGTTGAATTGTTTTTGCACCAGGATACACATCCGGCCCATTTTGAACCAGAGCATAAAGCTTCTTACGATTATATTCAGTAACACGTTCAGGAAATGTTAAATTCATAGCAATTTCAAAAGGAACCCCAATTTCACTGACCGAAATATTTGGATCAGGTGAAATAACGGAACGGGCCGAGAACTCGACACGCTTTCCTTGCAAATTGTTACGAATGCGACCATCTTTGGACCCTAGTCGCTGTTGCAATGATTTCAGAAGTCGCCCACTCCGTTGAGCGGAGGGACTGACCCCTGGAATATTATTATTCACGAGAGTGGCTATATGATACTGCAATAATTCAGTATAATCATTAATAGATTTCTTGGTAGGATCGGCCACCATGAGCTTATGCAGCTCTTTGTTGGCCTTAATAATATCAGCCAACTTGGCCGTCAAATCATCTTCGGATTGCTGATTGTTGTCTTGCATAACGGAAGGGCGGACTTGGGGAGGAGGAATAGGAAGAATGGTGCAGATGAGCCAATCAGGGCGACACCAGTGACGGCTGTAGCCCATGAATTCAACATCTTCATCGGTAATTTTTTTGAATAACTTATGAACATACTCCGGAAGGAGATACATACTATATTCGGCTTTACCATCTTTGGACATCGTCGCACCTGGGATTCCACCTCCGGGCGCTTCAAAATCTTTCCAATCAGCGAAAATCTTGTGGATGGATTCTTCTCGATACCGATTGGGTTGGCGGGAGCCACATCCATCTTCTGTATCTTCTCCGCAACGAGTAATCTTTTGAGACGCCTCCAATACCATCTTCCACCGTGGCTCTCCCTTCAATCGAAGAAAGGCCTTGTTCTTCTCCTTGTCAATCAATAACTTACTACATTTGAAACAAATGCAGTGAAGAATTTTTACAACTTGTTTGAAGAATTGTGTATAATAAACGGGTCGAGCCAATACATAATGTCCAAAATGCCCAGGGCACCCGTGATTTGTTTGACTACAGGTTTGGCATTTCTTTTCATTCTTGAGAACTCCCAAGCGAGGATCCGATAAACCTCCTTTGACAGTATCTGCCGTGGAAGCTGATGTAATTTCAACTACCGATCGGCGTTTAATCTCATCAGGACTAAAGACTCCGAATTGAACTCCCACAATCGCCTCCGTGTCGGAGGAGTGTTGGAGACGTGACATCCCTTCTATTCTTTTATCGTAGATGGTTTTAGATCAAATGTTGATCAATTTTAAAAGTAGTCAGGTGTATACTTTATCCTTGTTCTAGTAGAATGACAACTGTATTTATATTAAAAACCGATGTAGAGGCTTTTACAAAAAATCCAACTAAGCTATTGTATCATACAATGATTGATAATGCAACCGGTGAGGGTGGACCCGATCGTATTAGTATTTTTTTAAACCAGTTAAAAGGTACATCCCAGGAAGTGGTTGCTGTAAGTAAAGTAGTAGCAGTTACACCTTCAACCTCTGCTTCAACCTCTGCTTCAACCTCTGCTTCAACCTCTGCTTCAACCTCTGCTTCAACCTCTGCTTCAACCTCTGCTTCAACCTCTGCTTCAACCTCT